>Ga0116179_1002705_pt1 | contig 12587 bp, 8 predicted proteins | sample AD_UKC071_MetaG_FD_89751 | JGI IMG/M metagenome (GOLD analysis project Ga0116179, IMG submission 89751) | Active sludge microbial communities of municipal wastewater-treating anaerobic digesters from USA - AD_UKC071_MetaG | ecosystem: Engineered > Bioreactor > Anaerobic > Digestate | place: USA...
ATGAACGCCGGCCAGCTGAACACGTCGACATGTGCCACCTCGTAGGCATGGCGGCGTCGCCAGGCGGTTGCGAGCATGTCCGCCAGCCGGGGGATCCGCGCGCTGCGTGTGGAAGCCGTGCTCACCTGCCAGCCCGCCTCTGCCAGCCGCACGGCCAGGTCCTCACAGACACCCCGACTGCCACCCGCGTGTGACAGGAAGTTCCCGACCAGCAGCACGCCCGTCATAGAACCCCGCTCACTTCCCGCGGCTCTGCTCTGTCTCGTGGACCAGCGCGGCGAAGGCAAGGCCAAAGGCGAACGCGGTGTCGACCAGACGCATGGCCGAGTGCATCATGTACGCAAAGGCCCACAGGGTGAGCGCGGCGACCAGCGCCCGCCCGGTTGCCGTCTGGCCGGGGCGCGAGTAAGCACGCAGGGCGAGCACCGCGAGGAGCAGGATAGCCCCCGCCCCCAGAAAGCCGTGCTCGGCGAGCAGTCGGGTGAACTCGGTGTGCGCGGCGGCTCGTATCGTCCGGTACCGGCCTGCCACCCCCGGGCCGACGCCCGTAAACGGGTTCTCCAGGAAGATGCGGACATCATCGCGCATGAGCGTGCCGCGATTGGTCAGGTCTGTATCTGAATAGCGTTCTGCCAGTGCGCCACCGGTCACCTGGTCGAGGTAAGGGAACAGCAGGAAGGCGGCAATCGCCACGCTGCCCAGCGCCAGAACGAGGGCCTTTCTCCGGCGCTCCGGGATGAACAGCGCGTGCAGCAGGGCGGCGATCGACGCCACAGCCGTGGTAACAAACCCGCCCCGTGAGAACGTGAGCGCGCTCTGCGCGAGGAGCCATACGCCCAGCAGGCCGAACAACAACTGCTTGCTGGTGCTCACGCGCTCGAAGAGCAGGAGCAGAAAGATCAGCAGGACGCCCAGGGCGAGCGCCGAGGATACCTGGTTCGGGCCGAAGCCGCCGCTCGCCGCAACGCTGGAGTCAGCGACCCATCTGATGCCATTTGCGCGAAGGATACCGACGAGCGCTAGCGTCGCAATCCCCGCTGCTGGGCCGCCAAAGCCAGTGACCATCCGCTCGAACTCGTGCTCTTTCAGTTCCAGCGAGGAGAAGAACCAGACACACACGAACAGCGCCAGCGGCCCGGAGAGGTTGAAGCTGATCTGCTCCCGGGCTTCACCGAGGGGGAACTGGGCGATGGTCAGCACGACCGAGGGCAGCAGAAAGACAAAGTACAGCAGGGCGAGCCGCGGGATCCGCGTGGAGCGAGAGCGCAGCAGCGCCACGCCGAGGATCGCGACGGTGGCGTACTTCCCGTACTCCCAGAAGATGTTAGCGCCCGTCATGCGCCACAGGACTTCTGCCCCGGCGATGTACGCTACCGCATAGGCGGCCTGCTTCTGGCTGCCGCGCAACGCCAGCACCATGCCAGCGGCAAAAGTGGCGAGGGCGTGGAGTGTTGCCACCAGTTCGTTTTGCGACATCAGCCAGGCGAGCAGCGCGTGCCCCAGGAGCACCCCCACAATGAGCGGCAGCCGGAGGCTCGGGGTGCTGGCGGTTTCGGCTTCCGATGCTCTGCGCAGTGCGACTGAACCTGTCACCTGTCTACCCTCGCTGCTTGCGCCGGCATGCCGGGTAGCCTCTGCACGGCATGAAGATACGCCCTGTAGGAGAAGGCAGCGGCGGCTTCAGCACTTCGCGTTGACTCGCCCTTCCACTCGTCCGGGTGAGCGGCATAATACCGAATAGCCTCAACATACCCGCGGATGTCGTCGGGGTCAAGCGCCCGGCCCGTCCCGAACCGTGCGAGGTAGTCTGGAACACTGCCAACGGCGCTAGCAAGCGGCACAGCGCCATAGGCCATGGCCTCGCTCAGAACCTTCGGCCAGCCTTCGCTGCTGCTGGGTAGAAGCACGAAATGCGCGTCTCGATAGAGCGCCGGTAAGGCGGTTCGCGGCAGCGCGCCATGAAACCGGACTCTTGCCTCGATGCCCGCCTGCCGGGCCTGCTGCTCGAAGCGGGCGCGTTCTGGGCTGTCGCCGACAACGTCGAGGCAGACGGATACCCCGGCTGCGGTGAGCAGGCTTACAACGTCCAGCGCGCGCCCGATCCCCTTGGCCTGCTCCACCCGCCCGACGAAGATCAGCCGGAGCGGCTCGCGCAGGTGCTTTCCGGCAGCGGCGGCACGCCCCTCCTCGAGTTCCTCGTCCGTCAGGCAGGGGTTGAGGAACGAAACCACGTGCTCGGGCTGGTCTGGCCATTCACCGTTGACCGTCACCACGCCGCGCACGAAGTTGCGCCGCAGCCACCACCGCTGAAACCGGTACGACCATGCCTCGCCAGCCTGCGGGGACCAGTTGCCCGCGTACTTGATCCAGCGCGTGCGGGGCTGCTTCAGCAGGGCGAGCAGGACGATAGCCACCAGGCTGATGTTGGCCGGGCAGCGCACATGTACGGCGTCGGCGCGGCGCAGCTCCCGCAGTATGACGCGCACGTAGCGCGGGATGCGCCACAGGATGCCCGGCTTGCTCCCGAGCGTCCGCCCGCCTGCAGGCGGGACGGGTATCAGTTCCACGTGACCGGCCTGATAGGGTATGGCGCTCTCCGGCGCAGGGCCGGGATGCAGCGGCGCGATATGCACGACCCGCTCGAACAGCGACGCCAGATGGTCAATCTCGCGGACGGTTGCGCCCCAGCCGACGATCTGTCCCCCGCGCCGGTAATGCTCAGTGTGAGAGATGACGAGGAGCTTCACGTCGCCACAATACCCCGCAGGACTCGGTCGTACTCTGCCGCTCTCATCTCCCATGTCTGCTCGCTCAGGGCACGAGCGCGCGCAGCCTCCCCCATCCTTGCCCGTTTGCCGGGGTCTGTCAGGAGAACCAGCACGGCCCGCGCGGTTGCCGCCGGGTCATCCTGCGGCACGGCTAACCCGGTTCTGCCGACGCCAACCGCTTCGACGAGGCCGGAGTTGTCGGAGACGACCGCGGGTTTGCCGCACAGCGCCGCCTCGACAACCGCGATGCCGTACCCTTCAAAGTCGCCTGTTTCGGTGTGCCGGCTCGTCATGACGAAGACATCCGCCGCGTTGAGCACTTCCACCAGCGTTTTTGCGTCCACCCGGCCCAGAAACCGGACGTGCTCCGCGACCCCCAGTTCGCGGGCAAGTGCCTCGTACGCCTGCTGCAGCGTCGGCAGCCCGACGATCAGGTAATGCGTGTTGGGGGCCTGCTTTAAAATCTCCGGCAGTGCCCGGATGACGATGTCCTGGCCTTTGCGCTGCGTGACATTGCCGACTGTCACAAGCAGGTGTGCGCCCTGCAAGCCAAGCTGTTCTTTCACGTGTGCAACGCACTCCCCGGGGAGCACCTTGAACAGGCCCGGGTCGGCCCCATTTGGGATGACCACCTCCACACGTGGCTGGATCCCTGCCTGTCTCATACGTCGCCGCGTGAACTCGCTCACACAGATGACGGCATCCGCACGCCGGAACGCCCAGCGTGTCAGGGCTCTTTCCCACCATCGGGCAAGCTGAAATTCGGTGCCATGCCCGACCGCCGCCCACCGCAGCCCCGGATGCCGGGCGGCAAGCCCACTCATCAGCCATACGCTTCGGCTACCGCTGGCCAGGGCTGCATCCGGCTGCCACCCGCGCAGATGGCTGTTCACCAGCCGCCACCGGTCGGCAAAGTTGGCCAGCGTGCCGCGCTGCGATGCCCAGCGTATCACCCTGAAGGGCTGTGCGGCGTTAAACGCCGCGATCTCATCCTCAGCGGCGTAATCCTGCGCGGCAAACACCGTAATGTCCCAGCCCAGCCGCGTTAGCTGCCGGGCCACCTGAAAAGCATGCGTGCCGATGCCGCCCGGCCCCGGGGGAAATTCTGTGGTGAGGAGTAGCAGGCGCATGAGGTCCCCTTCAACCTGCCCCGATTTTACCGGCAGGATGATGGCGCTTGTTGAGCTTCACGTTTATCTCCCAACAACGTCGGTATCTGCGGATACTCTTGCAGCATCCGGCCTGCCGCCTTCACCCGTTTCCTGACCTCGTACAGGGTGTGAGGCAGGCATACCGTGCTGATCAGCACCTTCAGCAGCTTGCGGAACAGGCCTCCCCGAATGGCAAACGTCCCGAAAACGCGCAACCATAACGACTCCCGCACCTGGCGCGGGGTGAAGTAGCGCTTCATCAGGTAGATCTCGGAAACACTGGGCAGATGACGATGCGTAAGCTTCTGCCTGCTGCTGGCGTAGGTGATCACCCGCGCTTTGTGTGTCCGCAGGCCGCCACGCGGAGCGTGGTGGTGCAGCACCCTGATGTCGGGGTTGTAGATGGCTGCTTTGCCGCTCAGGTACACGCGCATACCGAGGTCGCCGTCGGCGCGCTGCCCGGTGTTGTAGGCCAGGTCGAACAGCCCGGAGTCGCACAGGATGTCCCGGCGAATCAACGAGTTGTTGGTCGGGAACACATCGCTTGCCCGCCGGTAAGTAAAGTGCGCGGGGAGTGGGCCCGCTCCCACCTCATCGGCAGCGCCACAGGACACATCGACGCGGTGACGGTTAAGGTTATTCAGATGTTTCTCGATCAGGTCCGGGGGGATCTCGTCGTCGTCATCGAGAAACAGGATATAGTCACCGGTCGACTCCCGGATGGCGCGATTGCGCGATGTGCACTGCCCGGCCTGCTCCTGGTAAATGACCCTGAGCGGCAGGCCGGAGAACGCCGCATAAAGCCCGGCGTCGCGGCGGGCTGCGGGCGTCTGATCCACAACAATGATTTCCGCCGGTGCGGTTGTCTGCTCGCCTAGCTGGCCGAGCAGCGTCTGCAGATAGGGATAGCGATCGATCGTAGGGATAATGACGGACACGGCAGCCGTCGCGCCTGCCAGAGCCGGAGGCTCCCCTGCCCCGTTAAATATCGTTGGTACCGGCGATGCCGCTCCCCGATACACCTCCCGCCATGCCGATAGGGCAGCGTTTGGCATCACGTAGCCGCTCAGGATGGCGCGCGCGAGCGCCCACATCGCCCACGACCTCCCAAACCGCATGAGCGCAAAGCGCAACTCGTCCGCGAATGGCAGGGCCACCGGCTGCGAGCGCCGTTCGGCAGAAGCGGGCACCATCTGCGGGACGTGCCGTGTCAGCACGCCCTGCGTGATGTACCGGTGCCCCAGCTCCAGCGCGGCCCCGGCCAGCGTATGGAAGCCGGCGCTCACGCCGCCCATCTGGTCCAGCACGTCGCGCTGGATGAGGCAGGCGTCGAGCGACAGCCGCCACGAGGTCGCCTCGATGGTCGGGTCCGGGTCGCAGTTAAACATCCAGGTCGGGCGCACGAAGTCCATCAGCCCCGGCTGCCCGCCCATCCCCAGCCGCAGCCCGGCATGCCACAGGTTACCGGGTTGTGTGTAAACACCGGCGATGGCCTCGGCATCCGGCGCTCCTAGCTGCCCGCTCCAGAACAGGAACGCGGCGGCATCCGAGCGGGTGACAAGCCGCTGCATGATGTCGCGCACCGGGCCCGGCGCAGGCGCGACGGCCCACACCTCGCCGAGTGCCCAGGTCGGCGGCGGTTCGTCGTGCGCCAGCCAGATTAAATCGATGCGTGGCTTCGTCTGCATCATACCGGCCCCGTCAGCGACTCGTACAGGGAGGCAAAGGCGTCGATCTGCCTGTCAAGGTCGAAGCAGCGCCGGACCCTTTCCCGGCCTGCCTGCCCCATCCGCTGGCGCAGGGCGGGGTCGCCCGCGAGCAGGATGAGCTTCTCGGCCAGCGCCGCCGGGTCGCGGCGCGGGACGACGTACCCGGTGACGCCATGCTCGACGTTCTCAGGCAGCCCATCGGCATCGCTCGTGACGACAGGCAACTCCATGGCCTGCGCCTCCAGCACGGCATTGCAGAAACCTTCCGACACGGCAGCGTGCAGAAACACATCCGCCCGCCGCAGATGTTCTCTGACCTCAGCGGGGGGGACGGCCCCGGCGAGCTTCACCACGGCTTCAAGTCCGAGCTCATGGCGGCAGTACGCTACGGCTTCCCGGTACTTGCCATCTCCCACAATGGTGTACTCGACCGGCACGCCCGCATCCACGACGCGCTTGACCGCCTGGAGGGCGTACTCGTAGCCCTTCTTCCACTCCAGGCGGCCAACACTGACGACTCGAAGTGGGCGCCCTGATGCGATAGGACGCTCGCCGGCCCCGCGTTCTCCCGGCACAAACAGACGGGTGTCGATGGCGGGTGGAATGAGCACGTGGTGCTTATCTGCCGGGCAGCCGCGCCGCTGCGCGCGCTCCCACAGGTCCTGCCCGAGCAGATGCAGTGCATCGGCCCGGTCCCACACCTCTTGATAGTATGCCGCGTCTTCTAACCCGACGTAATTCAGATCAAATCCCCGGAAACTGACGACAGTCCTGCACTTCGTTAGCTCGCCGAGGCCGATGCGTCCTCTGGCCATTGTTCCAAACTCGAAGTGCACGATGTCAGGCCGCAGCCGGATGATCCGGGCGTCGAGGTAGAAGCGGCGCAGCACCCCCGGCCCGAAGAGTCGCCACCCGGCTGCCAGATAGCGGGCCGCAGCCCCCGGCTGTGCCAGCAGCGTCGAGAGCAGCACGAGCGGGAACAGCAGAACAACCAGCCACCGGGGCTGAGTTGGCCAGGACACATGCACCCGGCGGCGCAGGCCAGCCCGGCTGAGCGGCTCAAACCGGCCCCACTCGTCGCGGTCGCTGCGGCTGCACACGATGTGCACGTCATGGCCCCGCTCAAGCAGGCCGAGAAACTTGTTCACGATGAACGTCTCGGACAGCTTGGGGAAGGCGGGGACGATCAGGACGATGCGCATGGTACTCTAAACAGCTTTCAAATCGCGCAAGTGGGTTTGTGCCCACCACTGTAGCGAGAGAATCGTCCACAACCCCCACTTGTGGTCCTTCTCACCGGTCAGGTGCTGCTGCCAGTAGTTTGACAGCCCCTGCTGCGAGAATACACCGCCCGGAAACAGTTCCCTGGCTATGAGCGTTTCCTCAACAAGCGGGCGGAGTGGACCGCGCAGCCAGTCGGCAAGCGGAACGGCAAAGCCGCGCTTCGGCTCCGGGATCACTTCCGGCGGCACGTATCTTCCGAGTAGCGCTCGAAGTGTTGCTTTCCGTGTTCCGTTTTGCATCGCGGCTGCCGGGTCGAGCTTCAGGCTCACCTCGATAACTTCCCGGTCGAGAAGCGGCACTCGGACCTCAAGTGAATGGTACATCGAGGCCATGTCGACCTTTTTCAGCGCGCGCTGTAGCTGCCCGTAGAACTCAACCCACCGGGAGTAGTTGGCGAGGTGGCGCATCCCCCTGTAGCCATCAAAGGCGTAAAGGTCAAAGCTGGCCGGAAGGGGTGGCAGTTCAGGTGCAATGGATGCTAGGTCAGACCCGGCAAGCCGCGAGTTAACCTCAAAATAGTAGTCGCCCGGTGTGCGATGCACGATTGCGCCTGATCGCCGGGGGCCGATGCCGTACTTTCCGGCTGCATACAGGCCCAGCCTCACCAGCCACGGCCATTGAAAATCGCGCCCGTTGCGTAGCAGCGACAGCGGGCGCTCGTATCCCCAGAATAATTCATCGCCGCCATCGCCGCTGAGAGCAACCGTGAGTTCCGTGCGTGCGGCCTCACTTACGAGGAGTGTTGGGATGATGGAGAAGTCGCCAAACGGCTCTGTCTGGGCAGCGGCGACCCGATCCACCACGTGGGCCGCATCAATGCCGCTAATATTATGCAGGTGGTGTTCGACATCGAGCAGTTGAGCATATACGCTTGCCGCCTCTGCTTCGTCCTGCCACCAGCCGGGGTTCCCGATTGTGAAGGCTTTGAGCGAGCCGTCAGTCTGCTGGCGCGCCTCTGCTGCCACCAGCGGCGAGTCGACGCCGCCAGACAGGAACACGCCGAGCGGCACATCGGCAATACGCTGTCGCTCGACTGCGTTGTGCAGCGCGCCCTGCAGGGCTTCCACACCGTCGGCAAAGTCGTAGGCAGGCTCAGGGTCGCGCGGCAGCGCCCACCACGCCCGCTTGCTGATCGAACCGTCAGCCCTCACCAGCAAATAGTGGCCCGGCTCAAGCTGGAAGACGTTCTCGAAGAGCGTAAAGGGCGGTGGAAGGTGCTGCAGGCGAAGATATAAATGCAGGGCGTCAAGCCGGAGATCCCCCGGAGTGCCCCAGGGCGTGTGCAGCAGGCAGTTGAACTGTGAGGCGAATGCGACTCCCTTCCGCGCTGGATGTTGATAATAGTACAGCGGCTTGACGCCTGCATGGTCACGCACTAACAGCAGTTCACGCTTGCGGCGCTCATACCAGGCCAGCGCAAACATGCCGTTGAACCGATCCAGTGCCGCTATCCCCCAGTGGTTGAGGGCTTCCAGCACCACTTCTGAATCCGACCTGGACCGGAAGTGCACGCCGGCAGCCTCCAGTTCACGTCTTAGCTCGCGGAAATTGTAAAGCTCGCCATTAAAGACAAGCACAGATTGTTCATTGGCAGAGGCCATCGGCTGCATGGCCTTATCCGACAGATCGATAATGGCCAAACGCTGAAAGCCCAGAATGAGATGCCCGTCGGGGTCGCACCACGTGCCGCTGCCATCTGGCCCGCGCCGCTGCATCAGGCGCTTCATGTGTTCAACCGACTCCACAAAGGGCGTGTGCCGCGCCGCCTCGTCGGTTGTTAAGATGCCACAGATACCACACATAGGTTGCCTACCCTCTGCCCAAGTCTGACCCTGAGAGTACCACGCTGCTGTTGTTCAGTACTTCCAGATACAGGGCTTCGTGCCGTGCAACTTCCTGTTCGATTGTGTAGCACTCTACGATGCGGCGCCGTGCCGCAGCCCCCAGTGCCTGCCGCCTGCCCGGATCTGCGATGAGTTGCTGCAGAGCACGGGCTAGAGCAGACGGATCCTCAGCAGGAACCAGTATGCCCGACTTACCCGCTTCGATGATGTCCTGAGAGCCGGGTATATCTGTCGCTATGCACGGCAAGCCTGACGCCATCGCTTCGAGCAGTGCTACCGGGCAGCCCTCCATCCTGAACCGGGCGAGCGTCGGCAGCACGAAGATGTCGAGCTCTGCGTGGAATGCGGCGATATCGTTAACCTGCCCGAGGAAGTGAACCCGATCAGCAATACCCAGGCTGCTGCACAGCGCATCGAGAGCAGATGCATACGACTCATCCAGACGCTTCCCGGCAAGGACCAGGTGGACACCGTCCAGTTTCGCTGCGGCCTGCAACAGAATATTCTGGCCCTTAACCGGCAGCAGGTGTGCCACGCACCCGACCACAATGTCACTGGCTGAGAGGCCGAGCTTCTCTCGCAGGCCCAGCCGGGGAGGCGTACCGGGACGGAATTTTTTAACATCGACCCCTCTGGGGACCATCCTGACTTTTCGCTGCACCCGAGGAGCCGCAAAAAACCGCGTTAGCATGGCTGTGTTTTGAGCGGCAATTCGGGATGCCAGCGCCGTACGGACATGCCAGGCCCTATCGCCCCAGCTCATGTTTTTCTTCGTGTATACCCAGGCTCGCGCTCCGGCCAACCTGGCGATGATTGGCTCGGTATAGTCCGACCCGTAGTGGTAGGAATGCCAGATGTGAAACCCGTGTGGACGAAAGCGCCGCGCTGCTCTGATTACTGCCGCAGGCAGGCGGTGCAAAGGACGAGCGGGCACTATAAAGGGTAGCTCTAGAATCGATACGCCCGCCGCCTCGATCTCGGCCTCCAGTGCGCCCCCTCGCTTCAACACACAGATGGCAGGGCTAAAGAGGTCGGGGTTGAGGCGGCTGACAACATTCCACATGGCCTGCCCTGACCCGGCTGTGATGAAGTTCGGGATGGTGAAGAGAATGCGGATGGGCGCCCGGTTATTACTCATATCGCCCTATACAATTCTGCGAACTGCTTCACCTGGTCTTCAATCTGAAACTCCCTGCACACCCGCTCCCGGCCAGCCCGGCCCATCGCTCGCGCCAGTGCCCGGTCCGTTGCCAGCCGGTGCAGCGCCTCCGCCATGGCCTCAGGGTCTCGCGTCGGCACGACAAACCCCTCCACCCCATCGCTGACCGCCTCGCGCATCCCGCCGCAGTTCGTCGTGACGACGGGCAGCCCGCATGCCATCGCCTCTAGGACTGCGTTGGAGATGCCTTCGCTCAGGCTCGACAGCAGAAAAGCGTCCGCCTGCTGCAGTCTGCTGCGAACTTCTGCCGGGGTGAGCCGCCCGCACAGGCTGACGTGCACCTCCAGCCCCAGGTCGATGATCGTGTACAGCACGCGCTGGCGCTCCGGACCGTCGCCGATGATGTCAAACTGCACATCGACTTCCCGGTCCACGAGCCGCCGGATTGCCTGCAGCGCGTACTCATAGCCCTTGCGCCAGATCAGCGAGCCGGTCGTGACCACGCGAAAGCGGCCATCCGCCTTGCGCGCGGGCGCCGCCGGTCTGAAAAACTCCGGGTCCACCGCCGGGCGGATCACCCGCGCCTTCGCCGGGTCGAGGCCAAACTGCATCGCCTCCTGCATGATCGCCTCAGAGACACAGTGCACGGCGGCGGCGCGCCGGAACGACTCCTCCAGCCCGGCTCGTAGCGCGCCTCGCCCCGGGTTGTGCGGCGCTACCTGCACCTGCGACCCGCGACAGCTAACCACGACCGGGCAGCCGAACAGGTCGTAAAAGGGCAGGTACTCAATCGCCACGGAGTTCCACTCGAAGTGCACGATATCGGGCTGGCTGGTAATAAACGGCGTGAACCTGAGAAACCGGGCGAGTCTCTCCTTCACCCCGGACTCGCCTGCACCAGCGGCGGCCCACGCCCGGAGCGCCCGGCGCGGCGCAAGGATCGCGCTCCTGGCCAGCTCGCCGAGTGCAGCGAGCATCGCACGCATATCACGCCTCAGCCGGGGCTGTGGGATCAGCCGGATGCCGTCCTCGACGCGGCGCACGAGCACGTCCGGCGTGCAGACCGTCACGTCGAACCCGGCTACCGCCAGCCCGTGGAGCTTGCGCCCGATGAACGTCTCCGGCGGCCAGTTGACGCCCACCACAAACAGCTTGACCGGCGGCGTCACGTGCTGACCTCCAGCCAGGCGGAGAATGTCAGCAGCATCGAGACGGTGTAGCCGTTCCCGGCTGTGGGCGCGCGGTAGAACTCGTCGAGCAGTGACGCGATGCGCTGCGCTGCGACGATGTCGTGCAGGCGGAGGCCCGGCTGCAGCAGCCAGCGCTCCAGCCCGCGGCGGCCCTCAGCCGAGAGGAACTGGACCTCCCAGTTGCGCTGCAGGGCGGGCCTGCGCGTCACGATCCGCCTCAGCTTGTTGATGGCCCTGGGCGGCAGTGACAGCCACCGGCTGTACCGCGTCAGATACAGGTTGGTGTAGGTCGGCTGCCAGCGAATGCGCGCGAGGTCGGGCGCGTAGCGCTTCAGGTGGTCGATCTGCAAGCGCCGGTCGCGGACGTACTCGGTGGGCACGGTGCAGAAGAAATCGACAAGGTCCACGTCGTAGTACGGAACGCGTGCCGTTGCCCCCACATCGAACCCGCGCAGGCTGGCATTCGACCAGCGGAACGCCCAGCGAGACGTCTTATAGGCTTTCACGCGGAAGTCGAGGTCGGCGATGTGCTCAAAACCGGCGAGGCCATCTGACACTGCCGCGCTTAGAAACTCCGCAGCCGCCGGGGGTAAAAAATGAGGCCCGACGACGTGCTCCAGCAGCCACTGCCGCCCGCGCTTCTCGAACTTGTGCAGGGTGTACTCGGCGAGCGTCGTGTCCGGCGGTATGCCATCTGCCAGCCCCATCTGGTCGAGCCACACGTCGCCCCACAGCCCGGTCAGCACGGCATCCGCGCGCCCGGCGACCCAGCCGTTGATGCTCATCTGGCGCGCCTGCGTAACATCCTGACAGCCGTGCAGCGCGCGCACAATCTCGGGCAGCCGGTCGAAGAGATAAGGCTGAACCGCGTGCGCGGTGAAGTTGAACCCGCGCGCAGCGGCCACCTGTGATGCGATCCGCGTCTCGATGGAGTCTGTGCCGTACCCGTAGGAGTACGCCTGTGGCTGCGCACCTGCGGGCATCACGGCGGCCAGCGAGCGCGAGTCGAGCCCGCCGGATAGCGGCAGGATAGCGCGTCCGCTGCTCGTACAGCGCCGCACCGCCCGGCGCAGCAGCGCATCGTACTCCTCGATCGTCTCGTCGTATGTCCGCGCCGGGTCGACCTGGTGCTGCCACAGCCAGTACCGTTCGTGATAGATAAGCTCGCCCTGCGCGCTGAACCGGTAGACGGACGCCGGCTGCAGCACACGGATACCGTCGAAACAGGTGCGGTCATCGAGGTAGAAGCCAAAGGAGAAGAAGGACGCCAGCGCGGGCCAGTCGAGGGTGAGGGTTGGGGCCTGGCGGGACAGCGCGAGGAGATCCGTGCCGAGGGCTGAGACGCGCCGGTCATCGCCCAGCGCGTAGATGTGCTGTGCGCCGAGCCGGTCGGTGATGACCTGCCAGGAGCCGTCAGCGCGTGACTGGAGGATGAGGACAAAGCGACCGTTCAGGCTCTGGCACTGGAGCCGCCCCGCCTCG
>Ga0116179_1002709_pt1 | contig 12572 bp, 12 predicted proteins | sample AD_UKC071_MetaG_FD_89751 | JGI IMG/M metagenome (GOLD analysis project Ga0116179, IMG submission 89751) | Active sludge microbial communities of municipal wastewater-treating anaerobic digesters from USA - AD_UKC071_MetaG | ecosystem: Engineered > Bioreactor > Anaerobic > Digestate | place: USA...
ACCTCGACGATGAGTTCGACCTCGACCGGGGCGTTCAGCGGGAGTTCGGATACCCCGACCGCCGAACGGGCGTGGGCCCCGGCGTCACCGAACACCGCACCGAAAAACTCCGAGGCGCCGTTGACCACGCCGGGCTGGCCGCCGAACCCGGGAGCCGAAGCGACGAAGCCGACCACCTTGACCACTCGGACCACCGCGTCGAGGCCCACCAGGGCGTCGACGGCAGCCAGGGCGTTGAGCGCACAGGTCCGGGCGGCAGTCTTGGCGTCCTCCGGGGTGATCTCGGCTCCCACCTTGCCGATATGGGTGAGTTCGCCGTCCACCAGCGGCAACTGCCCGGAGGTGTAGACCAGATTGCCCGTCCGTACCGCGGGCACATAAGCGGCCAGTGGGGTGGCGACCTTGGGTAGTTCGAAGCCCAACTCGGCCAACCGCGACCGGGCCGTCACTTGGGCCGCTTCAGGTAGGCGACGTGCTGCTCGCCGGTCGGCCCCGGAAGCACTGACACCAACTCCCAGCCGTCGGCGCCCCACTGGTCGAGAATCTGCTTGGTCGCATGGGTCAGCAACGGCACCGTCGCGTACTCCCACGTCGTCAGTTCGCTCATGGCTGAAGCGTAGTCCTGTACGTCACACAGCCACGCAATGACGGCTGACCGGGTCCGACCTTGGATAGAGTGCACTGGTGGCGACCAATTCCAGTGATTCGAATCCGGTCGGCTGGCCGTCGCGACTGACCAAGGCACGCCTGCACTTCGTCACCGGCAAGGGCGGTACCGGAAAGACCACGGTTGCCGCGGCCTTGGCCCTGACCCTGGCCGCGGGCGGCCGACGGGTGCTCCTGGTGGAAGTCGAAGGGCGCCAGGGCATTGCGCAACTGTTCGACGTGCCCCCACTGCCCTACCAGGAGGTCAAGGTGGCCACCGCGGAAGGCGGCGGCCACGTCAACGCCCTGGCCATCGACATCGAGGCCGCCTTCATGGAATACCTCGACATGTTCTACAACCTCGGATTGGCCGGCCGCGCCATGCGCCGCGTCGGGGCCATCGAGTTCGCGACGACCATCGCTCCCGGTCTGCGCGATGTCCTGCTCACCGGCAAGATCAAGGAGGCCGCGGTACGTCTTGACGCCAACCGTCGTCCCGCCTACGACGCCATCGTCGTCGACGCGCCGCCGACTGGGCGCATCTCCCGGTTCCTCGATGTCACCAAGGCGCTGTCCGATCTCGCCAAAGGCGGACCGGTGCACTCCCAAGCGGACGGTGTGGTGCGGCTGCTGCATTCCGAGGAGACGGCGATTCACCTGGTGACACTGCTCGAAGCTCTTCCCATCCAGGAGACGATCGAGGCGATCGAGGAGTTGGAGGAGCTGGATCTGCCGATCGGCAGTGTGATCGTCAACCGGAACATTCCGCCCTTCCTGCCCGCAGCCGACCTGGAGAGCGCGGCGAACGGCAGCATCGATGCCGACGCGGTACGCGCCGGCCTGTCCCGAGCCGGAATCACGCTGTCCGACGACGACTTCGCCGGACTGCTGACCGAAACCATTGAGCACGCCACCAGAATCGCCGCCCGCGCCGAAAGCGCCCTTCAACTCGAAGACCTGCATGTACCCCGACTGGACCTGCCGACCATCGCCGACGGCGTCGATCTGGGCAGCCTGTACGAACTCGCCGACCAGCTCGCCCAGCAGGGCGTTCGATGAGCCGATTTCGATGAGCCGACGATGAGCTCGCCGGAGAGGACCAGACGATGAGCCACACGCCTCCACCGCTGGACATGAAGTCCATCCTGACCGACCGGACCAACCGCGTCGTGGTGTGTTGCGGGGCGGGCGGCGTCGGAAAGACCACGACCGCCGCAGCGATGGCGCTGCGGGCCGCCGAGTACGGCCGGTCGGTGGTCGTCCTGACGATCGATCCGGCCAAGCGCCTGGCGCAGGCACTGGGAATCAAGGAACTCGGGAACGAACCGCAGCGGGTTCATCTGGGCGACGACACGCCCGGGGAACTACACGCGATGATGCTGGATATGCGCAGGACGTTCGATGAGATGGTCATCGAACACTCCGGACCCGAACGCGCACAAGCGATTCTGGAGAACCAGTTCTATCAGACCGTGGCCACATCGCTGGCGGGCACGCAGGAATACATGGCGATGGAAAAGCTGGGCCAGTTGCTCAGCCAGGATCGCTGGGACCTTGTCGTGGTCGACACCCCGCCGTCACGCAACGCGCTGGACTTCCTGGATGCCCCCAAACGTCTCGGCAGCTTCATGGACGGGCGGCTGTGGCGACTGCTACTCGCACCGGGCCGCGGCATCGGCCGTCTCGTCACCGGCGTGATGGGCCTCGCCATGAAGGCGATGTCGACGATCCTGGGTTCCCAGATGCTCTCTGACGCATCGTCTTTCGTGCAATCCCTGGACTCCACGTTCGGTGGCTTCCGCGAGAAGGCGGACCGCACCTACGAACTCCTCAAACGCCGCGGGACGCAGTTCGTGGTGGTGTCGGCAGCCGAACCGGATGCACTTCGGGAAGCCACGTTCTTTGTCGACCGGCTCTCCGCCGAGGGGATGCCGCTCGCGGGCCTCGTGCTGAACCGGACACATCCGATGTTGTGTGGCCTGACCGTCGAACGTGCCGTCGACGGCGCGACCGAACTGGAGGCCGACCCCGGCGCCGAGGGAAACGCCCTGACTGCAGGGGTGCTGAGAATCCATGCCGACCGCGGTCAGACCGCGAAGCGGGAGATTCGACTGTTGTCGCGGTTCACCGGCGCCAACCCCACCGTGAAGATGGTGGGTGTTCCCTCACTGCCGTTCGACGTATCGGATCTCACCGCGCTGCAGGCGATCGCAGACCAGATCACCGGCGAGGCCTGAACGGCCCCGCCGGCGCGGCGGTCAGCTGACGATGCGGTGCTTGCGCTGAGAGGCGAAGAACTCGGCCCAGGACGAGACGTCCGGATGCTGCTTGAGCAGAGCCCGACGCTGCCGCTCGGTCATACCGCCCCAGACGCCGAACTCAACCCGGTTGTCGAGCGCGTCGGCACCACATTCCGCGATCACCGGGCAGTGCCGGCAGATCACCGCGGCCCGCCGCTGCGCGGCCCCGCGAACGAACAATTGATCGGGATCCGCCGTTCGGCACAGCGCCTTGGACACCCAGGCGATCCGGGCTTCCCCGTCCGGTCCCTGATTAGGTGCTGGAATAGTTCTGCGGGCAGCAGGCCGAGTCCCCGACACGGGCGATCCCTTCGTAATAAGCCGCCCGGCTGGGACGGCGATTCCACCGGTGAGGCCGCCGCTGCGACCTGCGCCACAATGCGAACTCAGTGTTACCTACGTCGCATCGTGTGCTTAAGTTAGGTGGTCAGGTCTCATTTGCGCAACAGGCAAATCACAGGTTTTTTGGCACAACCGTCCAGACATGGCATGAACTGCGGTTTTCCCCGCAAAGACGTCGTCAATCACTCCCGCCCCGCCCGTTTCAGGGTCCCCGCCCCGGGTCTTAGGAGGGCAACCGGGGCTCCCGAGGGCCGCTGCGTACGCTGTAGCCCATGTCGGAACGCCCCCCGGCCGGCCGCACGCTGTTCAAGCTGGCCTGGTGCTGCCTGCTGGCCAGCGTAGTTCTGGCCGGCATGCTCTTCCCGGTGGCGGGCGGGCTGGGTCTGATGTCCAACCGGGCATCCGACATCGTGGCCAACGGATCGGCGCAACTCCTCGAGGGAGATGTGCCGGCGGTGAGCACCATGGTCGATGCCCGCGGCAACACCATCGCCTGGCTGTACTCCCAGCGGCGGTTCGAGGTTCCCAGCGACAAGATCGCCGACTCGATGAAGCTGGCGATCGTGGCGATCGAGGACAAGCGGTTCACCGAGCACAACGGGGTGGACTTGAAGGGCACGCTCACCGGCCTGGCCGGCTACGCCTCCGGCGATCTGGGCACACGTGGCGGGTCGACTATCGAACAGCAGTATGTGAAGAACTACCAGCTGCTGGTCGTCGCCCAGACCGATGCCGAGAAGCGCGCGGCGATCGCCCAGACACCGGCCCGCAAGCTGCGGGAGATCCGGATGGCGCTGACGCTGGACAAGACCCTCACCAAGCCGGAGATTCTCACCCGCTACCTGAATCTGGTGTCGTTCGGCAACGGCTCATACGGCATCCAGGACGCCGCTCAGACCTACTTCGGGATTGACGCGGTGGATCTGAAGTGGCACCAGTCCGCCCTGCTGGCCGGCCTGGTGCAGTCCACCAGCACGCTCAATCCCTACACCAATCCGGATGGAGCACTGGCCCGGCGAAACCTGGTGCTCGACACCATGATCGAGCAACTCCCCGAGAAGTCCGACGAACTCCGCGCCGCCAAACAGGAACCCCTCGGAATTCTGCCCCGGCCCAATGAACTGCCACGCGGCTGCATCGCCGCGGGCGATCGGGCGTTCTTCTGCGACTACGTCCAGGAGTTCCTCGCCCGCGCCGGCCTGTCCAAGGAGCAGGTCGCCCGGGGCGGTTATCTCATCAAGACCACACTGGACCCCGACGTGCAGGCCGCCGCCAAGGCCGGGGTGGATTCCAGGGCCGATCCGGATGTGAACGGCATCGCCAGCGTGATGAACATCGTGTTACCCGGCAAGACCAGCCATCCTGTTGTCGCGATGGTGAGCAACCGGACGTACGGGTTGAACACCGATGCCTACGAAACCGTTCAGCCGCAACCGTTCTCGCTCGTCGGTGACGGCGCGGGGTCGATCTTCAAGATCTTCACCGTCGCCGCCGCGTTGGACCTCGGCCTGGGCATCAACGCCGTCCTCGACGTCCCGGGCCGGTTCAACGCGAAGGGCCTCGGCGAGGGTGGCGCCAAGGGGTGCCCGCGGGCGACCTGGTGCGTGGAGAACTACCTCGACCCCCGCAACCTCACGATGAGCGTCACTGACGCGTTGGCGAGGTCACCGAATACCGGTTTCGCCAAACTGATCTCGCAGGTCGGCGTGTCGCGCACGGTGGACATGGCGGTCCGTCTCGGTCTGCGGTCCTACGCCGATCCCGGTACCGCGCGCGCCTACGAACCCGACAAGAACGAGAGCCTCGCGGATTTCATCAAGCGCCAGAACCTCGGCTCCTTCACACTGGGCCCGTTCGAAGTCAATCCGCTGGAACTGACCAATGTTGCGGCCACCCTGGCGTCCGGTGGAATGTGGTGCCCTCCCAGCCCGATTGAGAAGGTTTTCGACCGGCGCGGCAACGAGGTTGCGCTCACCACCGAAGCCTGTGAGCAGGTCGTCCCCGAGGGCCTGGCCAACACGCTGTCCAATGCGATGGCCCGCGACACCGTCAACGGCACCGGCGCCCCGGCGGCCAACGGTGCGGGGTGGTCGCTGCCGATGTCAGGAAAGACCGGGACCACCGAGGCGCACCGGTCCGCCGGCTTCCTCGGGTACACGAACCGCTACGCCGGCGTGAACTACATCTACGACGACTCCCCCGAGCCGACCGGCATCTGTTCGTTCCCGCTCCGGCAGTGCTACGACGGCAACCTGTTCGGCGGCAACGAACCCGCCGAGACCTGGTTCGCCGCGATGACGCCGATCGCGGAGAACTTCGGCGAAGTCACCCTGCCGCCGACGGAGCCCCGCTATGTGGACGGGGCTCCCGGTTCGCGGGTTCCCAACGTCGCCGGGATGAGCCAGGACAATGCGCGCGAGGAGTTGCGGGCATCCGGCTTCCAGGTCGCCGACGAGGTGAGCAGCGTCAACAGCACATCCCCGGCCGGCACTGTCGTCGGAACCAGCCCCAGCGGGCAGATCGTTCCCGGGATCATCGTCACGTTGCTGGTGAGCAACGGGATCGCACCGCCGCCCCCGCCGCTTCCGGGAATGCCTCAGGTGGGATCAACCGTCGTCGAGATTCCCGGCCTCCCGCCGATCACCATTCCGGTTCTGGTGCCGCCACCACCCCCTGCACCCCCCGCTGGACCACCACCCCCGCCGTGATCTCGCAGTAGTCTGCGTGTATGACTGCTCCCGCATTCAAGTCCGCCGCCGCGACTGCGGCCGGGTGTGCTGCGCTGGCTGTCGGTTACGCGAGCGTGATCGAACGCAACGCTTTCGTCGTACGCGAGGTCACGATGCCGGTCCTCAGTCCCGGCTCCACACCGCTGCGTGTCCTGCACCTCAGCGACATCCACATGCGGCCCGGCCAACGGCGGAAGCAGGCATGGCTTCGGGACCTGGCCGGCTGGGAGCCGGATCTGGTGGTGAACACCGGCGATAACCTCTCGCACCCCAAGGCCGTACCCGCGGTGGTACAGGCCCTCGGCGAATTGCTCTCCGTTCCAGGACTTTTCGTCTTCGGCAGCAATGACTACTTCGCCCCGACGCTGAAGAACCCGGCCAAGTACCTCACCGACCGCGACCATCGTTCGCATGGCAAGCCGCTGCCGTGGCAGGATCTGCGCGCCGCGTTCACCGAACGCGGTTGGCTGGACCTGACCCACACCACCCGGGAGATCGAGGTGGCCGGCCTGACGATCGCCGCGGCCGGCGTCGATGACGCCCACCTGGGCAGGGACCGGTACGACACCATCGCCGGGCCGGCCGACCCGACCGCCAACCTGCGCCTGGGAGTGACCCACGCCCCCTACACCCGGGTGCTGGACCGCTTCGCCGCCGACGGTTACCAACTGGTGATGGCCGGCCACACCCACGGCGGGCAACTCTGTCTGCCCTTCTACGGCGCCCTGGTGACCAACTGCGATCTTGACCGCAGTCGCGTCAAGGGGGCCTCGTCATGGGGAGCGGGCACCGCACTGCACGTCTCGGCCGGTATCGGGACGTCCCCGTTCGCCCCGATGCGATTCTGCTGCCGGCCCGAGGCCACCCTGCTCACCCTGGTCGCGAGTCCGACCGGCGGGCGTGATCGCGGCCGGATCGAGGTTCGTTCCAGCCCCACCGCCTCGCTGCGCTGACCGCCGGTGAGCGGATCCCGCGCCTGGGTCGATGCGGCCGTGCGTTTGCTGGAGGCAGACGCTCGTCGCAGTGCCGACACACATCTGCTGCGCTACCCACTGCCGGTGGCGTGGTCGGGCGAAGCGGATGTGGCGCTCTACCTGAAGGACGAGTCCACCCATGTCACGGGGAGCCTCAAGCACCGACTGGCCCGGTCGCTGTTCCTGTTCGGCCTGTGTAATGGCTGGATCACCCGGGAGACCACCGTGGTCGAAGCATCTTCTGGATCCACCGCGGTGTCGGAGGCCTACTTCGCAGCACTGCTGGGCCTGCCGTTCGTCGCCGTGATGGCCGCTTCAACGAGTCGCGCGAAGATCGCCCTGATCGAATCTCACGGTGGCCGTTGTCATTTGGTGGAGCGGGCCGCCGATGTGTACGACGTCGCCCAGCAGATCGCCGAGGACACCGGTGGCCATTTCCTCGACCAGTTCACCAACGCGGAACGGGCCACCGACTGGCGCGGTAACAACAACATCGCGGAGTCGATCTACGCCCAGATGCAGTGGGAGCGACATCCCGACCCGACCTGGGTGGTGGTCGGCGCCGGTACCGGCGGCACCAGCGCAACGATCGGTCGGTTCATCAGATACCGGCGGCGCAGCACCCGGTTATGCGTGGTGGACCCGGAGAACTCATCGTTCTTCCCGGCCTACGTGCAGCGCCGACGCGACGTTGCCACCGGCGCCTCGTCGCGGATCGAGGGGATCGGCCGACCGAGAGTGGAACCGTCGTTCCTGCCGGAGGTGATCGACCGGATGGTCCGGGTGCCCGATGCCGCGTCGATCGCGGCGGCCCACCAGGTCTCGCGCGTGATGGGCCGGCGGGTGGGGCCCTCGACCGGAACGAACGTCTGGGGCGCGTTCGGCCTGCTCGCGGAGATGGTCACCGCGGGGATGTCCGGGTCGGTGGTCAGCCTGATCTGCGACAGCGGCGAACGGTATGCCGACACCTATTACAACCGGGAGTGGCTCTCGCAGCGCGGTCTGGACCCCGGCAGCTACACCGATATCCTTCGGGAGTTCGAGCGGACCGGTTGCTGGCCGACGACCGAGAGCGTTGAGCGGTAGCCGTTTGGCTTCTCACGGTGGCTGTGCGATAGGCTAGCGACGCTTCACGCGGGGTGTGGCGCAGCTTGGTAGCGCGCTTCGTTCGGGACGAAGAGGTCGTGGGTTCAAATCCCGCCACCCCGACGCTGTGAATTGGTCCGGGCCCACAGGCCCGGGCCTTTATTTTTCGTTACTCGTTCTCGCGGTCCATGCCGTGGCGCCGACGAGAGCCGCCAGCGCGGCGACGACCGCGGCGATGATTCCCGGGTACTGGCCGTCGAGCCCGGTTTCGCTGACCTGCCGGAGCAGAATGCCGGCGAAGGCCCAGATCAGCACCAGCCCGTAGGCGACGTCGCGGTTGCGCACCAAGGTCAGAGTCCCGATCGCCGCCGCGACAAGCACCATGATCGCCGCCCACACCGCGGCAGGTAGTCCGAACCCGTCCCAGCGCCAACTGACCAGCAATACGGTCACGTTCGCGACCACCGCCACCGTCGTCCACCCGAAATACACGCTGAACGGCACGGAGACGAACCACCGTCGCCGACCAGTCGGGGTGGAGCGGCGGATGGTTGCGGTGATCAGGGCGAGGCACACCAGGATCGTGACGATCAGGACAGCGGACAGTGGGATCAGGTCGTAGTGCCAGGCGAATACCCACGCCGTGTTGGCGATCGAAGAAGCGGCGAAGAGCAGGCCGATCCGGTTCAGCAGTGCCCCTTCTGCGGGCGTCTCCGGCCCGGAGCGGAACAGCCCCCATTGGTAGAGGACGTGCGCCCCGAGGAACAGATAGATCACACCCCACACCGAGAAGGTGATCCCGGCCGGGGTGAACAGGCTCGGGTAGTCCGCTGACACATCGCCGGTGCGGCGGTTGTTCAACGGCAATGCGTTGGCAAGGTAGTTGACTCCGACCATCCCGAGATAGGTCAGGGTCACCAGAACTCGCACGGGAACGCGGTGGGTGTCCATCACCGTTCTCCTCACCTCGTCAGCGATCGGTGAGGTTCACCGTACCGGTCGTCCCGGACGGCACACAGGGGCGGAAGTGGCGGGTCTAGAGGCGGTCTTTGACCGCAGCGGACAGCCGGGCGCCATCGGCCTTTCCCGCCGCGATCTCGGCGGCGGCCTTCATCACCAAGCCCATCTGCCTGACCGAGGGACGCTCACCGATCGCCTCCGCGACCTGGGCGATCGCGGTGTCCACCACATCGGCGACCTCCGCATCGTTGAGCGGAGTCGGCAGGTACTCGTCGATGATCCGTGCCTCGGCGTGTTCCTCGGCAGCCAGTTCGCCGCGCCCATTCTGGGTGTAGATCTCGGCGGCCTCACCGCGCTTCTTCGATTCGCGAGCCAGTACCTTCAGGACTTCCTCATCGCTGAGGTCGCGGGCCTGCTTGCCGGCGACCTCTTCGCTCTGGATCGCTGCGAGCACCATCCGCAGAGTTGCCGTGCGCAGCTTGTCCTGACTTTTCATCGCCTCGGTGAGGTCGGACCGTAAGAGGTCCTTGAGTTCAGCCACGACCGCTCACGCTACCCGGTACCGGTGCGAATTACCCGAGACCCGGGCGCAATGCGGGGGCCAGGGCGCTCAGCGGAATGCGGGGTTGCACCGTTCCGCCGTTCATCGACCACTGGTAGGCCCCCGGAGTGAAGTCGATCGGGGTATCCCTGGCGACCGGGTAGTCCGGGAGATACAGGATCAACTCGTCAGGGGTCAGCGCCCATGCCTTGTACCCGCCGGAGAACACCTTGTCCGGGGTCCACCGCTCGGCGATGAAGGGGTAGGTGTTCGGCTGATGCGGTGGGAGGGCCTGGTCGAGTGCGGCCTGGATGAAGGGCGCACCGAGTGTGGGAATCGCCGCGACGTCCACCACATCGGCCAACTGAACCCGCTGTCCGGTCGCCTGGTTGAAGGAGAAGGTCCGATAGGCGTCGTTGATCGCGGGGCCTTCGAGGCGGCCCGTGCTCTCCGAGTTGTACGTCTCGTGGAAGACCACGGTGCGGATGTTGCCGTGCTGGAAGATCTGGAAGTTCGCGTCGCCCCAACTGTGCTGGGCCATCCCCTGACCGAACTTCCGCCAGTTGTTCATCAACGTCGCCAGGTATTCGGTGAGGGCCGCGCCCATCACGGGGTCATCGACTTCGGCGGGGATCGCGATGTTGATCTCCCGGACCGCCCTGCGGTCGGACGTCACCGATGCGTGGCAGTACTGACCGTTCCACTGCCCACCGATCTGATCGCACAGGGCCGGCGCCGAAGCACTGGCAAGCGGCGCGTTGCCCACCTGAACAGCGGCGGCGACCAACACACCGGCGAGGGCCCTAATCCACATCAGCATCCGCCTTCTAGGGAAGTTCGACTTTGCTCGCCCGCCATTGCCCATCGACCATCTCCATCGTCATCTTCATACGACTGCGGTCGATACGGGGGTCGGGCAATTTGGTATTGGACACGGACTGGTCAACGAACAACAGCACGATCGCCTTGTCCTTCGACGCCTCCTGGACGGCGGACTCGATCACCACACCGTGCGCGGTGGCCTTATTCTCCACGAGGAGTTGACGCAGTTCGACACTGGACTGCGAGTACATGTCCTTGAACTCACCGGTGGCGCCGTCGAGAACTTGCTTGAAGTTGTCGTCGACCTTGTCCGAGTCGATGCTGGTGAGCACCTGGGCGTAGCTCACCGCCGCCCGCCGCGCCGCCTCGCGCGCCTCGTTCAACTGCCGCTGCTGGAAAACCATCCAGCCCAGCACACCGGTCGAGGCCAGCAGGGCCACCAGCACGACGCCCACCAGGATCTGCCGAACGTTGACGGTGCGGGAGGCCTTTCCGGCCGGCGCGGATCCCTTTTCCTCGGCAGCCTCCTCGGCGGCCTCCTCGGCGTCGTCGGTGGCGTCAGCCTCACCGGCGCTGTCGGCCGCGGTCACCGCCTCGTCCCCGGCGTCGAGCGCCTCGGTCTCAGCGGCAGCCTCAGTCTCAGCAGCGTCGGCAGCTCCGTCATTCGTCATGACAGGCATTCATGACAGGCAATGTCGTTCATCTCTTTCAATTCCTATCAGCGGGGCGGCTCGATGGGCAGCGTCGGCCCGCCATACGGCGTCGGGATGGAGTACTTACCCTCCGGCGTCGAGTCGGTCTGCTTGCCCAGGTCAGCCCCCGGAGGCGGTCCTGCCGTGTCGTCCCCGGCCGGCCGCGGAGCATTCTTGGCACCACGGATCAGCACGGCCGGATCGTCGTCGCGGCAGTAGGTGTACATGAAAGGCTCGGGGTAGTCCGCAGCCGACGGTGGGAGCCGCGGAGTGCCGTAGTCGCAGGTGTAGCGCGGGTAGATATCGCCGGTCACCCAGAACCCGTTGTCGTGAATGATGCTGCTGAAGGAGTCCAGCAGTGATCCGCGGTAGGTGGGGAACAGCGCGTTAAGCGCCGGGACCCGCAGGTAGAGAAGCTCTGAGGTGGTGGCCAGGTCACCGAGCAACTGCACCATGGTGTCGGAGTTGTCGGCGAACAGATTGTCAGTGGCCGCCAGCGCCTTGGGCGCTTCCTGGGTCAAGGTGCGGAATCCGCCGGTCATCCGGTTGACTCCGCCGAACACCTCGGCGAGGTTGGCCGTCGCGACCTTCATGCCCTCGTTCTTGTCCGCGAGCAACTGCAGGGTCACCCGACTGGTGTTCAGCAGGCTCGTCGTCTGCGGCAGCACCCCGTCGAGTGCCGAGAGCAAGAACGTGCCGCCCTCGACGATGTCGGACAGCTTCTGCGGGCCATCCTTGCTGATGCTGAGTTCCTTTTTGATCATCTCGAGCTTGTCGGTATCGACCTGCTTGAGCATGCCGTCGGAATGACCCAGCAACTCCGCCAGCGTGACTGGGACAACGGTCTTGCCGAGCGCGAACGTCCCGCCGTTGCCCACGAACGGCGCCTCGCCGTTCCCACCGTCGAAGTCGATGTACTGTTCGCCGGCCGCGGACAGCCCGGCCACCCGGGCCTTGCTGGTTTCCGAGAGCTTGACCGAAGAGTCCATCCGAACCTGGGCATTCACCCCGGCCGGGGTCAGCGTCAACTGTTCGACTTTGCCGACCCGGACACCCCGCAACGTGACATCCTGATTGTTCATCAGGCCACCGGACGCGGGAAGTTCGACGGTGAACCGATAGACCGAGGCCAACGGGTTCCAGCGCAGCGCCCCCAGCAGGACGTAGGTCACGCCCACCAGGAGGGTGACCAACAGGGCCAGAGCGGAGAGCAGGGTCTTATGGCGGTGTCCGGTCTTGACCGCACTGACGATGCCGTTGGCGAGTGCTGCGATCACGACCCTGCTCCTGCCGGTGCCGGTGCCGGGGCGGGCCCGGGCAGCGGCGGGTTCACGAACTGACCGGGTGCCGTCGGCCCCGGGGGTGCTCCGTGTACCTCCCACTGTCCCGGCTCGGTCTGACTCGGCATGACCGGAACCTGCGGAACGTTGGGACCGCGCCCGACGACCCGCTCCTGCAGCCGGAACAAGGTGTACTTGAAC
>Ga0116179_1002711_pt1 | contig 12567 bp, 12 predicted proteins | sample AD_UKC071_MetaG_FD_89751 | JGI IMG/M metagenome (GOLD analysis project Ga0116179, IMG submission 89751) | Active sludge microbial communities of municipal wastewater-treating anaerobic digesters from USA - AD_UKC071_MetaG | ecosystem: Engineered > Bioreactor > Anaerobic > Digestate | place: USA...
AGCAGCATCATCACGGGTTCTTCCAAGCTCTTTATAGCTATTAAGATCATTTACACGGTAAAGACTTGTGTGTCCGCCAGAAACAATGAGAGTTAGAAATGGAAATTCAGGATAATCTTTTTCAAGAAAAATAGCATGAATATGCCCTTCAAGATGGTTTATGCCAATAAGGGGTTTCTTTGATGCATAACTTAAAGATTTTGCAAAACAGAGCCCTACTAAAAGTGAACCAATAAGTCCAGGTCCATGACATACACTTACCAGGTCAATATCTTTTAAGGTTACGTCTGCTTTAATTAGCGCATTCTCAGTAACATCCATTATCCATTCAATATGTTTTCTTGATGCAATTTCAGGAACAATTCCGCCATATTTAGTATGAATTTTGATCTGTGAGGATACTATGTTGCTCAATATCTTTCTATCTTTAACCACAGCCGCGGATGTATCATCACAGGATGTATCAATTCCGAGTATTAACATAAACTACATACTTCCATAGGAATGCAGTCCGCTCAAAAAGAGGTTCACCCCAAGATATGTAAATATTGTTATAAGAAAACCGCTTACTGCTATCATTGAGGTCTTTACTCCTCTCCATCCTTTTATGAATTTAGCATGAAGGTAGAATGCATAAACAAACCATGTAATCAATGACCATGTTTCTTTAGGATCCCATCCCCAATATCTTCCCCATGCCTGATCAGCCCATATTGCTCCAAAAACAAGCCCACCAATTGTAAATATCGGAAATCCAAAAGCAATCCCTTTATAGGTGATATCTTCAAGAAAATCTGAGTTAATTTTCAATCCCTTCAGTGTTTTTGTTATAAAATCCCCGAATTTCCAGAATATAAAAACTAAAGCAACCAGGAATATCCAGCTCAAGACAGAAATAAACATTGATTGATTTCCAAGTGTTGAATGAAAGATTCTGACAGATCTGGGATTTGAAGCAGTAGCAATGTCTATTATCATTGATATAAATATGAAAACCATAATGCTCAATACTGATGTTGAGAAAATGTATTTGAAAGATTTTTTATTTTCAGAAACCATGATTACATGAAGAAGAGCTGTTATAAAACTCAAAGCAAAGGCTGCATAGGATATAAAACTCAGTGTAACATGTGCAAGCAGCCAGTTACTCTTTAACGCTGGAACAAGTGGCTGCACTTCCTTTGATATTCCGAGCAAATCTGTAAGTCCGATTATAATTCCTACAAGTATTGAAACAATTACGCCAAAGCTCCTGTTTTTGTATTTCCATTCAATAAAAAGATAACCAATTACAAGACATAGAACAAAAAACACAAGACTCTCATAGAGATTTGTAATTGGAATGCTTCGCATGAATGAATGATTTATTGCATACATCTCTTTAAATCTCTGGATAAATCCGTAAATGTGAATCAGACAACCAGCAGACAGAGTAGCTGTTGCAAGATATCCTAATTTATTGTTTTTTGTAAGTACATAAACAATATAAACCGGCATTGCCAGTACATAAAGAAGTCCTGCAATTGATATTATATGGTAACTCATTATGCCTCCTTTTGAATTTTTTGTATTATTTTATCGATTTCTTTCTCTCTCATTATGATTCCCTTGCCTGAAGGATGGTAGAAAGTGATTTTATTATCTCTGACCATCACAAAGTAACTGACAGGACGAAGGAAAAGAGTTATAAAAAGCCCAATACACATTAGAATTGAGCCAGCATAAATCAAAGGCACTCCAGGATCTCGTCTCAGTTGAAGCCCTGTGAACTGAGCTCCCCATAGCTCATCAAATTTGAGTTTCCCAAAAGGTGTCTGCCATGTCTCAGGTATTTTTGCAAGTATCCACTGTTCTGATTTTTTCCCGTTATACTCAAACTGAACAAGAACAGCTGGATTTATCATTTCTGAACTCATATTAAAAAATCTTCCCTGTTCATCCATTCCCAGAGCTGGAGAAAAATCTATTACCGAGGCTCTAACAGATGTTCCCGGAATCTGAAAACTTTTTTCAAAATTAGCACTGATTCTGTATTCCTTATTGCTTGTGTCAAAATATGTGAATCTGAATTCTGCATGCTCTGCAGGTTGAAATCCATAGGTTGCCTGATAGAATGTGATACCTTTATAGGCAAATGGTTCATTTACTTCAATAATAAATCTGTCTTTCCCTTCAATTGTGACGGGTTGACCATTTTCAATTATTTTAATGTAGCTTCTATAGGCTTTAGGCATTGCTGAGTTTTCATAAAATTCCACCTCAAATTTATCACACCTTACTTCAAAAGGAAGCGGAATAGCTTTCCCATCATCGGATATTGCAAGATTTGATGATGTTCCCTCAACTATGTTCATGGAACCTCTTAAACCCAAAAATGTCCCAATGAGTGCTCCTACAAGAATGATGAAAATGCTCAGATGAGTTAAGTACACTGCAAGTCTTGTTTTAATCCATTTTTTACACTGAATCTGCACACCATCAGAATATGCAAATGTGAATATTGAAAAACCTTTGTCTTTTAAAACAGCCATCAATTTCTGTGCTAAGTCCTTTGAATTAGCTGATAGATTGAGCTCTCTTTTTAAAGGCATTTTTTCTAAAACTTCCGGCAAAAGAGCCTGAGGACTGGTTTTAAAAGATTTTAACAGAATTGGAAGTCTGTCAATGGAACATACAGTTAAGTTTAATGCAAACATAAAAAGCAAAAATGTAAACCACCAGCTGTGGTATACGTTGTTAAGGTCAAAAAGATTTACTATTTCATACAGTTTCATTGAGCTATTCAGCGACATAAATCTGGAGAAAAATCTTATCGTAGCTTCAGGGTCAGATTGTTGCGGAATAACAGTTCCAATGGCAGCGCCAATTGAAATAATAATAAAAAGTGCCACAGCAAGATCAACAGAAGCAAAAAAATTCCAGATTTTTTCATTCAATTTTTTTAAATCAGCCATTATCCCTCCTAAGGGTTTTCTTTACAATTACAACAAAATCCATATACTGAAGAATAACAGAACTCCGATGAATCCTTGTCCTTAAAGGATGACAGTCTTCAGCGTCAAATCTCATCGTTAAAGAATATTTACCCAAATCCTCCCTCATCAAATTATAGTAGTATTAAACTGGCATAATTGATTAATTTATCATACCTGTGCTATATTTTTCTATGAAGAAGTTTGTAAATATTGCAGTTGTCATATTAGGTGTTTTTCTAATTATTACCTCTGCCTATAGTGGAAGCAAAAAAAAACCTATTATACTTTACTTTTTCTGGGCTGAGGGATGTCCTTACTGCGAAAATGAAAAACACTTTCTATTAACTCTGAAACAGAAATATTCCAATCTTGAGGTTAAAGATTATGAAGTTCTGTACAATCCTTCATCAAAACAGCTTCTCCAGACAATATCTAAAGCGTATAATATTAAACCCTCCGGTGTTCCTGTTACTTTTGTTGGAAACAGAGCTCTGGTTGGATTTACAGAAAAAATAGCATCCCAGATTGAAGAAACCATAGAGTATTGCAACAAAAACAGTTGCGAAGATCCCCTCTATAAAAAATAACTATTAATCAATTTAATCAATTCTTAAAAAAATTTTTATGACTATCTGTTTAATAAATCATTGATATTCTTTTAATGTTGTGGTATAATGTTGCAAACGTTTGAACAAAAATAAAAAAGGAGCGAGGGATGAGGGGAATAACGATTTCGAGTTTAGTTATTTTTTGTTTTCTGTTTTCGTATTTTCTTCCGATTAAAGATGCTGTTTCAGATGATACAAAAAGCTGTTTGCGATGTCACTCTGTAAAAACACTATCAAAACAATTAGAAAATAAAGAATCCCTTTCGCTTTATATTGATGGTTCAAAATTTGAAAAATCCGTGCATGGAGCAATGGATTGTTCATCCTGTCATACCGATATAAGTTTGAAAAATCATCCAAAACCTAAAAAAATAGCCAGTAAAAAAGCATATGCTAAAGAGGTTTCTCAGAATTGTTTACAATGTCATCCTCAGGATAGTTTGATGAAACCAGAAGTTCACGGAAAGATTGTTAAAAAGAATGAAATCTTTTGCTCAGAATGTCATGGTTCCCATTACATCACGTCAATGAAGGATTGGAAAAAGAAAGCAGGTTTCTCCACTTACTGTATGACCTGTCATCAACATGCAATAACGAAAACATTGCCAGGCAAAGAAAAATTATCCTTAAAAGTAAACGAATCAGAGATCAAAAAATCAGTGCACGGCAAATTTGAGTGTATTGTGTGCCATAGTGATTTTTCAAAAATAAATCATCCAATATATAACTACAAAACAAAAGCTCAATATCGCACTGAAATGACTCAAATATGCACAAAGTGCCATAAGGACCAGGACTTACAGAAAAATCCAGCGCATTATGCATTAACAAAAACTGCTTCATGTATAGAATGCCACGGCTATCACGGAGTTAAACCAGCTAAAGTTGCTAAAAGTCTTCCGGAATCACAGTACTGTCTTAATTGTCACAGCAGAGCAATCTCAATGAAGATGAAAAATGGTGAAACTATGTCCGTACAGGTCAAGGAAGAAGACCTTCTTAACTCTACTCATAAAAAGCTTAAATGTACTGATTGCCATAAGGAGTTTTCAACAACTCAGCATCCTATGAGAACCTTTGATTCAATTGCAGATTATAGAGCCAAATCAAAGGAAGTTTGCAATAACTGTCATAAAGAGGAAGTTCTTAAATATGATAAGAGCATCCATGCAATGGCTTTTAAGAAAGGAAACGCTCAATCACCTGATTGTTTAAAATGTCATGGTTATCACAAAGTTTCATGGATAACACCTGATAAATCAGCAAGAAATGAACTTTGCGTAAAATGTCATACCAGAGAGGGTGATGCTTTTAGTTCAAGTGTTCATAATCTTGCTTTAAAACAGGGTAAAAAAGATGCTCCAGTATGCTCTTCATGTCATAACTCTCACGATGTAATGCCAACTAATATCGCAAATCTCAATGCTTCCTGTCTAAGGTGTCATAAAGATATCAAGACCAGTCATAATAAATGGCTCTGGAATCCTCCTGTAAGACTTACAACATTTGTTGATACTCATTTCAATTCAACATCCTGTGCATCCTGCCATACTCAGACAAATAAAGCGGTTTATCTTACAGTTGTTGACAGGGCTAAGAAAAAAGTATTGACAGAAGATGAAATTGCTAAAATTTTTGGAGTAAATTCAAATGAAGTAAAGGGCAAGATTGATTTTAATGGAGATGGAAAAATTCAGGAGCAGGAACTCTGGCAGTTTATGAGTAGTTTAAAAGCAAAGACCCATGCAAATCTTGCTGGCAGAATTGATGTTTTAGACCCAAATGATGCCCATAAAATTGAACCAAAATCAAAAACAGTAAAAGATTGTGCTGTATGCCACAGCTCTGGAGCTCAGTTGAGCGGTAAGATCGAAATAAATAAAGAGGGAACAAAAGCTGTTAAATTTGATTTTGAACGGACAGCATTGAATTCAGTATATGCAATACCAGATATAAAAGACTTCTATGTACTTGGATTAACAAAGATTAAGATTCTTGATATTCTGTTCTTTATTGCAGTTCTTGGTGGAATAGCTGTACCTGTAGGTCATATAACACTCAGAATTCTAACTGCACCGATTAGAAGAAAAAGAAAGGAGGGAAAATAATGAAAAAGATTTATCTTCATCCATTACCTGTAAGAGTGTGGCACTGGATAAATGCAATAGGATTTATAATTCTCATCTTAACAGGAGTTCAGATAAGATTTGTTGACCAGGTAGGTTTAATGAGTTTTGAAACTGCAGTTCAGATTCACAGCTGGCTTGGATTTATTCTCCTTGCAAACTATTTTATCTGGTTTGTTTATTACATATTTACAGGAAAATTCTTCAAGATATATATTCCTCCGTTCTGGAAACCTGTTGAATTTATTAAAAATTGTATCAGGCAGGCAAAATACTATGCCTACGGAATCATGATTGGTGATGAAAATCCTCATCATCCTGTTCCAGAAAACAAATTCAATCCATTACAGCAGATTTCCTATCTGTTTATTATGGCAGTGCTAATTCCAGTCCAGATTATTACAGGGCTTATGCTCTGGGATCCGCAGCTTTTTGGCTCAGTGGTGAGTTTAATTGGAGGAATTCAGGTTGCCACATTGATTCATACTGCACTATGGATATTTTTCAGTGCTTTCATAATTGTTCATTTCTACCTCGCAACACTTGGAGTTACACCAATGACACATATTAAAGCCATGTTTACAGGTTACGAAGATGAGCTTAAACATATAATACAAGAAAAGAAAGGAGGTGAAGAAATTTGAAAGCACCAAAAGGATTGATTATTCTAATGACAGCTTGCTTTCTTTTTGCAATTTCTCTTGCCTATGCTCAGCAACCTCAGGATGTTTACGATTTAAAGCTCGAAGGAGCAAAATTTCCTCCTGTAAAGTTTAATCATGCAAAACATACTACAGATTACAAAGTGGACTGTAAAGTATGTCATCACAAAGAAGCAGATCCAAAAGTAAAAGTACAGAAATGTACAGATTGTCATGACCCTGCAGAAGTAAAAGATGGATCACCAAAAGCAATGGATGCATACCACAAAACATGTATAGACTGCCATAAGAAACAGGCAGAAGCTGGAAAAGCAGCTCCAACAAAATGTAACGAATGCCACAAGAAATCTTAATCTTTTATTTTTAAGAGGAGACAGTTAAAGTCTCCTCTTTTTTATTGTCTGAATTTCAAAAAATCCAGAAGTTATCCAAACATACCACCATCAGCTACAAGCACTTGTCCTGTAACATAGTCAGAATCAGAACTTGCAAAAAAGAGGAAAGTACTGACAAGTCTATCAGCCTTTGAAAGATTTTGAAGCCTTTTGCCTTCAGCAATTCCGAACTGATTTGCATAAAAGACTGAAAGGGCTTCAGTCATTCGAGTTTCAGCAACAGGGACAACAGAATCGATAAGTTCATGAGCAACATTTTTTGTGAATGCAACAATGCCACCCTTTGCTGAAGCATAATCAGTCACGCCAAAATACCCTCTGAATGCCGCTGGAGCAGCAAGATTGATAATTTTTCCACTCAATTTTTTAAACATCATTAAAATTTGCCGCATCATAAAGTCCACCTTCTCCTTGTACTTCAAGTCCACGAATTTCCTTAAGTACTTCATCCATGCCCTGTTTATCCTCTTTAGCTGTTAAAAAGATATCAGCTCCCTGTCTTGCAAATCCAATGGCAACAGCACCCTTTGCTAGCACCTGTTATCAAAGCTTCTTTCCCTTTAAGCCTCATAAAAACACCTCTTCCATAAAATTATAACCATATTTGATTATTTCAATAATTTAACTATCGCGTTACCAAACTTATCTGCTGCCTTAGGACCAGAGGCAGTAACAATTTTTCCATCCACCTCAACATCCTTTCCGGTATGGATTGCTCCTTTTGCTTTCAATGCCTCTATTTGAGAATGAAAAACCGTTGCTTTCTTTCCTTTAAGAATTCCAGCTTCAGCTAAAATCCGAGGCGCTATGCATATTGCTCCAACTACTTTACCCTCTTTGTATGCTTCCTGAGCAATCTTTAATGCGACAGGATTATGAAAATACTCTTCTGCTCCAGGACCACCAACAAATACAACTGCATCAAATGTTTTTACATTTACATCCTTTATAAGTATATCTGGTTTAACTGTCGCACCAAGTGTGCCTTTAGCAGTATTCAGAGAAGAGGATGCTACTATTACATTGAATCCTGCCTTTTCAAATATTTGTTTTGGTGTTAAAAACTCTTCATCCCTGAAATTCTGTGAGGCAATAATCATCAGCACTTTTTTACTTTCTGAGGCATATGTCGCAGAAATCAGGGTTAACAGTAAAAATAAACAGATAAAAACTTTTTTCATCATTTAAAAACCTCCTGAATGTTATTTTTATTATAGATTAAAAAAGTTAGATTTCAAGTCGTTCCATAAAAACATAATTAGCTAAGTGCTCAATACCTTTTCCTTTTATAGTGATAATCTTAGCCTCAATAATATTGAAATAGGGTTTGAAAAGCGCAATCAGCTCATCAATGGATGAAAAATACAAAACAGTACCAATTCCTGTTTTTCTATATTTACCACTGCCACCAAAACTTCTATCTCCTTCATTAAAACATACAGATAGATACTTTCCTCCTGGATTTAAAAGTTTATGTACATTTTTAGCGTATGTTTCCCTGTCACCAGGAAAGATGTGATGCAACAACTCCCAATCATAAGCGAAATCAAATGTTTCATCTATTTCATGAAGATCACCAAGAAGGTCTGTAACCAGGAACCTGCATTTAACTCCTTTTTTAAGAGCATTTTCCCATGCATGCTTTATAGCAACTGGAGAGATATCAACTCCTGTAACATCAAAGCCTTTCCCGGCCAGGTATATAGCATAATTACCAGCTCCACAACCCAGATCAATTGCCTTGCATGGCTTAAGCTTCCCACTCTGCACTAACTCTACTAGAACTGCTGGAGGTGTTTCAACATTCCATGGAATTTTTTCCAATGGAATCATTTCATAGACTTTGTTCATTTCTCTAGAATATATACCTTCAGGAATTATTTCCATTCCACTCATCTCTTGCTCAGTTTAAAATTTAGTGTACATCTTTTTCAAGAAAAAATTTTTATTCATAAATGATAAAATAAGCTTACCTTATATTTGATTGAAAATCCTGTTTAATGTTAAATTAAATAAATTTAAAATTCTAAAAGGAGTCAATGTATGAAAGGTATTAAAATTTTCATTTTGCTTTTTACTTTTGCATTTATTTTTGCCTGTAGTCAAAGCAAAGATGATGTAATTATCAAAGCCGGTTCTTCAAAACTTACCAAACAAGACCTTCAGGAAGACCTTAAAAGCTTTCCTCCTCAGACAAAGGCATTTCTCAGTTCCCCTGAAGGATTAAATCGTCTTAAAGATGAATTGATTAAAAGAGAAGTTTTATATGAAGAGGCAAAGAAAAAAGGTTTGGCCAAATCAGAAGACTTTAAAAAAAGAATGGAAGAATTTAAAAAAATCACATTAATAAATATGCTTCTTGAGCAAGAACTCAAAGCAGTACAGCAGGATGTAACAGAAAAGGAAGCAAGAGAATATTATGATAAACATAAGGATGAATTTATCAAACCAACAGAACGAAGACTGAGCCAGATTGTTGTAAAGAATGAAGATGAAGCTAAAAAAGTTTATGAAAAAATCGATAAAGGTGAAGAATTCGAAAAAATTGCAAAAGAACTTTCAACTGATGAAAAAACAAAGGCATCTGGGGGAGATATTGGATTTTTTAAAAAAGGACAACTTAATCAACAGATTGAAAATGCTGTATCCAGTCTGAGAAAAGGTCAGGTTAGTATGCCTTTAACTTACAAAGGAGAACTCTATATATTTAAGGTTACTGATGTTAAAGGAACTCCTGTTGAGTTTGATCAAATAAAATCTCAGCTTATTGAACAGCTGAAAGCTAAAAAACAGCAGGACTGGTTTAATAGCTACATTGAAGAGTTAAAAAAGAAACATAAAGTTGAAGTTAATGAAAAAACATTACAGGAAATATTAAATCAGACTGTAAGCGGGAATTAACTATTTACCGATGCAGAACTCACTGAAGATAAGATCCAGAATTTCTTCAGTGGTAACAACTCCAACAATTTGACCTAAAAAGCTGAGCCCCTCTCTGAGAAACATTGCAGTAATCTCAAGGGGCTCTTTTCTTTTAAAACTCTCAAGAGCATTATTCAATGCATTCAATGTATCTTCAAGAGCCACTTTATGTCTCAATTTGGTTATCAATAAACCTTCCTGTGTATATCTTCCTGTCATTGTTGTTTTAAAAATGAGTTCTTTAAGTTCATTAATTCCTTCTGACATTAAAGCTGAAATTTCAAGTGCTGGTTTATCTTTAAGAGAATCCGGAAGCTTGAACTCTTTGCTTTTTATATCCTTTTTATTTATCACAACTATGACTCTTTTATTTATGATCTTGCTTATAATCTCCTCATCCAGACAGTCTATTGGTCTGCTTGAATCAAGAATTAAAAGTATAAGTTCAGCCTGCTCAACTGCCTTCATGGTTCTTTTTATTCCTTCTGCTTCAACAATGTCATGAGCCTGTCTTATACCGGCTGTATCAACTATTTTAAGAGGCATTCCATTGATATTTACATATTCTTCAATTATATCTCTTGTAGTGCCTGGAATCTCTGTAACAATTGCTCTTTCTTGCATCAAAAGAGCATTCAAAAGAGATGACTTGCCCACATTGGGCTTTCCAACTATGGCAGTTGTAAGTCCTTCTCTATAAATTTTCCCTTTTTCATATCCTTCAACAAGGCTTTTAATTTCATCAATTATATGGTTAATTGACTCTTTAATCGCTTCTTCGGTAAGACCATCAATATCTTCCTCTGGAAAATCAATATAAGCTTCTATATGCGCACAAATTCTCATCAAGGATTGTCTTAATTGGTTAATTTTATCTGAAAGCCTGCCACTTAGATGTTCAAGAGCTATTTTTTGTGCCTGATCAGTTTTTGCCCTGATAATATCAATTACTGATTCAGCCTGACTCAAATCAATTCGTCCATTTAAAAATGCTCTCTTTGTAAACTCTCCTGGTTCTGCTAGACGAACATCATGTTCAAGAACAATATCAAGAATTCTTTTCAATGTAATGTAACCGCCATGACAGTTTATCTCAACAACATCTTCTCTTGTATAGGTATTTGGAGCCCGCATAACAGTAACCAGAACTTCGTCAACTTTTTCCTCTGTAAAAGGGTCAACTATAAAACCATAGTGAATTGTATGCGTTTTTACATTATTAAGATTTATTCCTCTAGGAGATCTGAAGATTTTACTTACAACTGATATGGCTTCATTTCCACTTATTCGAATTATTCCAATACCGCCCTCTCCTAAAGGAGTGCTTATGGCAGCTATTGTGTCAGATTCTGAAGCAATCACGCAGTTTTTTTGATCTTCTTATTTATATAAAACTGCTGGGCAATTCCAAATATATTATTGATAAGCCAGTAAAGAATAAGTCCTGATGGAAAGCTTATAAACATAAAAGTAAATACCACAGGCATAATCAGCATTATTTTTTGCTGTGTTGCATCAGCTGTAGAAGGTGTCATCTTTTGCTGGATTAGCATAGTTAAACCCATCAGGATTGGAAGCACATAATAAGGATCTTTTGAAGAAAGATCATTGATCCAGAGCATAAATGGCGCCTGTCTTAATTCTATAGCTATTATAAGAACCTTGTATAAAGCAAAAAACACAGGAAGCTGAAGAATTAATGGAAGACAGCCAGTCATAGGATTTATTTTGTATTTTCTATAAAGCTCCATCATCTCTTTCTGCAATTTCTGAGGATCATTTTTATATTGCTGTTTTAGTTGCATCAATTTAGGCTGAAGTTCACTGAGATGCTTCATTGATTTCTGTCCACGATTAACTATTGGAATAAAAGGAATCCTTATAAGAATTGTGAGTATTATAATAGCAACTCCATAATTACCGGTAAGTCCATAAAGAAATTTTAGAAACCAGAATAGAGGTCTTGAAATTATTGAAAAAAATCCAAAATCTATAATATGTTCAAGTCCTACATTAAATTTTTTCAGATAATCATACTCTTTAGGACCAACAAATACTCTGTAAGTGTTCGTACCATCATGCAATTCAACTCCTGTAACAGCATCTCCATTATATGGCATCACAATAAATTGACTTAAATTACTTACTGGCACAATTGCAGAGAAAAAGTATTTATCTTCCTGAGCAATCCATTTTACACCTTCTTTATAAGTAACTGCATCTTTTACCTTTGCTGGATTGAGTTCAATTCTATCAGTCTCTTTTAAAATTACAGGACCCCAGTGTGGTGAATCTTCTTTTTGATAAATACCAAAATCCTTCCCCAATGTTACATAATAACTGTCCATACCATTTACTTCTTCCTTTACATCGATTACATAATCAGCTTTATTAAAGGTAAATGTTCTTTTTAAAAAGATATTATTATCACTGTAACTAAAAACAACCATCGCCTGATTTGAATCTTTCAAGGAAGCCTTTGAATCATCTATACTAAATATGATTTTTGAATAATTAACAGTTCCGTCTTTTAAAATTGAAAGAGCCTTGATTTCAGAAGAAGTTAGCTTTATTGGCATTCCATTCTTATCTTTATACTTTTTTAACTCAACTGATTTTATTGTTGCGCCTTCATTAGAAAGTATGATTTTAAAAACATCATTTTCAACTAAAATTTCTTTGTATTGTGCATCTTTAACGATCTGTTTTGGAGCTTGTCTTTGGACCGGTTGAACCTGTTGTGGTTGAGGCAAAACCACTTTCTCTTCTTTTTTTATTATATCCTGAGGAGCTTCAGCAGGTATATTTTTGGGTTTATAGTATTTTGTGTATAGATATTGACTCCCAAATAAAATAGCCATGCTTAAAATAACTGCTAA
>Ga0116179_1002723_pt1 | contig 12535 bp, 9 predicted proteins | sample AD_UKC071_MetaG_FD_89751 | JGI IMG/M metagenome (GOLD analysis project Ga0116179, IMG submission 89751) | Active sludge microbial communities of municipal wastewater-treating anaerobic digesters from USA - AD_UKC071_MetaG | ecosystem: Engineered > Bioreactor > Anaerobic > Digestate | place: USA...
ATGATTCGCTCAGCTTGATCATGAACTCTTAATTGAATATCGATTACTTCTCCTTGGTCATTAACAATAATTTTACCTTCAGGAATATTAAATTCCAAAGAACCTCGTAATAAACGTTGTTTTGTTAAAATTTGTGATAATTCATGCATATCATAAATCAACTTAATAATTTTAGGGTCAGTAATTGCTGTGTTCGGATTATTTTTTAAAACTTTATTTACTTCTTCATAAGTTAAACGTGCGTATGTTTTTATATATCCTTCAAATATTTCACTATTCAATACTTCCCCATCTTTATTAATTTCCATCTGACAACCGATAATTAACTTTTCAGTATAAGGATTTAGTGAACACAAATCATTACTTAGTTTATGAGGTAACATTGGAATAACACGGTCAACTAAATAAACACTAGTAGAGCGTTCAAAAGCTGCTTGATCCAAATGAGTGTTTTCGCGAACATAAAAACTAACATCCGCAATATACACTCCTAACAAATAATTACCATTGGGAAGTTTTTCAACAGTTACTGCATCATCCAAATCTTTAGCATCAGCGCCATCTATTGTAACTATTAATTTTGACGTTAAATCACGACGCCTTTTATATTCATAATCATAATCGACATTAAGATTGTTAATCTCTTCATAAACTTCTTTAGAGAAATCTTGAACAAATCCATACTTACTTGCTACACTAGCTACATCTACACCAACATCATTTTTATGACCAATGATTTCAATTACATCACATAAAGCTTTTTTATCAGAAATGTATTCAAATATTTCTACTTTTACTTTATGTTCAGGTACTGCACCATTTAGATTTCTTATTTCTAAGACTGTTTTAAATAAAACATCATCACTTTTTAAATAATATTTATTATTTTCTTTTACAACTTCTCCGACAATATATTTAATCCCCCGTGAAAGTACCTTAAGAACTTTAGCACTAATACTAGGTCCTTTTTTTCGGGATGGAACTAATTTAAATAATACCTCATCGTTGTTTAAAGACCCATTAATATCATCTTTTGATACATAAACATCACTACTTAAATCATTACAACTAATAAAACCAAATCCTTTGGCTTTAATGTTAATTTTTCCAATATACATATTTGCATCACGAAGATGCATATATTTTCTTTTTTTATTTTTAACTAACACATATTCATTTTCTAGTTCTTGTAAAATATTATGAACCTCTTCTTTTTCACTTTCCGAAGTAACTTGTAAAACTTCACAAAAACCTTCAAATGTTAATGGTTGATAATTATCTTGATAAATTATCTCTAATATTTTCTCTCTCATTGCTTTCCTCCGTTATTAAAAAATAGGCCAGAAGGCCTATTATGCAATGTTTAGATAATCTTTAAGCGTGGATGAAAAACGCAATTATTAATGCTAATACAAAGAAGATTATTGATAATACAGCGGTAATTCTATTAATCCAAAGTTCAGCACCGCGTTCTTTTTTATTAGCAAATAATTCTGATTTTTCACCCGTAAATGCTTGTGTTGCGTCTTCTTTTGATTGTTGTAAGACGATAATTGTAATTAACAAGCATGATACAATGATTAATAAAACATCAGTAAAATGCATAAAATCCTCCTATTAAACCCCAAGCACTATTCACTTGTAGTTAGGTATATTTTTAACTTATTCATTTTATACTTTATGATTCCTACTTATTATATCATTTTTGCATATTAAAATCAATAGTAATGTTAATTTATCACTATTATTTTTCTCCAAAAAAGTATTTTCTATTATAAAAAAACAGTCGATTTCTCGACTGTTTATAATAAAGCTCTTTTAATCACATCATCAACAGTTTCTACAGAAATAATTTCTAATGATTCGCGAACTTGTTCTGGAATTTCTTCTAAATCAGTTAAATTTTCTTTTGGAATAATTATAGTTTCAAGTCCACTACGGTGTGCCGCAATTGCTTTTTCACGAATGCCACCAATTTTTAAAACACGACCGCGTAAAGTAATTTCGCCAGTCATACCGACTTTAGGATTAACAAAGCGTTTGGTTAGTGCGGAAATTAACGCTGTAGCAATCGTTACTCCAGCAGATGGTCCATCTTTTGGTACAGCCCCTTCTGGAACATGGATGTGAATGTCATTTTTCTTAAATATTTCTGGATCAATGTTAAACTTGTCACAATTAGTTTTTACATATGATAAGGCGGCTTGTGCAGACTCTTTCATAACATCGCCTAATTTACCAGTTAAGACAAGTTTACCATCACCACGATAATATGTTACCTCTACTGGTAAGGTATCACCGCCATATTGAGTATATGCTAGTCCTGTAACAACACCGATTTGTTGAACAGGCTCAGTCTTATTATATGAATATTTAGCATTACCTAACCAGTGGGCTAAATTATCTGCAGTAATATCGACTCTTTCTAAATTATCCATCAAAATAGATTTAATTGCTTTACGAATTAAAGCCCCGATTAATCGTTCTAATTCACGAACTCCAGCTTCTTTAGTATAGTCACGAATAATAATCCAAATTACTTCATCACTAATACTAAAACGCTCTTTATCTAGACCATGTAAATTTAGTTGTTTATCAACTAAATGGCGTTTAGCAATTTCAAATTTTTCAAACTCAGTATATGAACTTAATTGAACAATTTCTAAACGGTCACGAAGTGGAGCTGGAATATTTTCCAAGTAGTTTGCAGTACAAATGAAGAAAACATTAGATAAATCATATGGTTCTTCTAAGTAATGATCACTAAAGAATTTATTTTGTTCTGCATCTAACACTTCAAGCAAAGCACTAGCTGGATCACCACGGAAGTCACTTGATAATTTATCAATCTCATCAAGTAAAAAGACTGGGTTGATAACTCCGGCACGTTTCATTCCTTGTAAGATTCGTCCAGGAAGTGCTCCTAGGTATGTACGACGGTGCCCACGAATTTCGCTTTCGTCTTTTACTCCACCTAATGAGACTTTAACAAATTTTTTATTTAAAGCCTTCGCAATCGACTTAGCCAATGAGGTTTTTCCGACACCTGGTGGTCCTACTAAACATAAAATAGCTTGTGGATTTTTCTTAGTCATTATGCGAACGGCTAGATATTCTAAAATTCGATCTTTAACTATATCTAATCCGTAATGATCGGCATCAAGTTGCTCTTTAGCTTTCTTGATATCCATATTGTCTTTTGAAGCCTTAGACCATGGAAGACTAATAATAAAATCTAAATATGTACGAATAATGCCTGCTTCACCTGAAGCAATACTTAATGAACTGTAACGATCTAATTCGGTTAAAGCTTTCTCTTCTATGCTTTTTGGCATTTTAGCTTCAAGAATTTTTTCTCGTAATTGTTCAATTTCAGTTTCCTTGCGAGCTTTATCTCCTAATTCATCTTGAATAACTCGCATTTTTTCACGCAAATAATATTCCTTTTGATTTTCGCTAATAACACGTCGGACTTCATTTTCTATTTGTTGTTCTATATCTTGAATATATTTTTCTTTCTTAATATCTTCAAGCATATATTTTAAACGTTGATTGACCGAACTAGTATCTAAGTATTTTAGTTTGCTGTTTAAATCAAAAGGCAAATTATATGCTAACAAATCACTTAACCGGTCCGCAGTAACCCCCTTAGAGATTGTATTAACTAATTCAGGATTGTTTTTAAGTAAATTACGACTGTTGCTTTTTAATTCCTCAATTAGTAAACGAACCGCGGCTAATTCTTCATCTATGTTTTCTGTCTCAGCAGGAAGTGTTACGACATCAACATGCATGTATGGACTAATTTGGACAAAATTACGCACTTCACAACGAACTATTCCATTTAATTTAACTTTATGAATGTTGTTAATTACTGGCATATCATATACGATTTGAGCAATAACTCCGCGTTTGTGGACATTTTCTTCATTAGCTGGTTCTTCAGCTTCGCCAGTAAAGAACAACAACACAATATAGTTATTGAATTTGCTGGCTTCTTGTAAAGCAAGTAAACTTTCCGGACGCCCTACCTCCAACTTAATTTCATTGTTTGGAAGCGGAACAACTCCTCGAACAGCCATTGCTGGGAGTAAAGCCTGCGTTTTAAGTTGATTTGTAAACATACGTTCACCTCCTTTTATAGTATTATAATCTCCTGTTCTACAAAATAATTAAACAATAAAGCATAATCTAATTGTTCTCGTAAAAACAGTCCTTGTTCATCCACTTTTTTTCCAAGGCGAGCAAGATTTAGCAAATGATTATCATATTGTTCTTGAACATTAATTAAATAATCATCAATATATGATAAATTACCACGTTGAATAAATCGAATTAAATACAAACGAACCATTTGTGTTTTTAAGGTATAGATTAATTTGTCTTTAATATCTTTGCTATAAAAATCCCAATCGGCTTTGACTTCTTCGAAAGTAGTGGCTGTTTCTTTAGCCATCAAAGAAATAAAATGACTAATTATCATTTCGCTAATTTCAATATCAGAGTGTCTAACAATATAATCTATAATTTTATCAACTAACACCATCCGTTGGCGATTTGGATGAATAGTATCATTAATTTCTTTTTCGAATTCCTCAATGGTATTAACATCAGGAATATGCATTTGTTTGACTAAATCATTAGTTAACTGCATTGGTACTTTTTGATATATTGTGACTAACTTTGCTTCGCTAGCTCCAGGTAAATCAAAGATATCTAGTGGTAACTCATCACCTTTATTATAACCCAAAAGTCCCCGAAAATCAACTAATGTGTTACCATCCTCTGGATTAAAAGTTAGTCCTATTGGACGGCCATTGATAATAAAGTCAACGCTTGCAATTTGCTCGGTTGAAGTATATTTTTCAACTTCTTCAACCGTAAAATATCCGCTCTTAAGCAATAAGGTACGAATTACCTCATCTAATACTTCCCGTGGTAATTCCCCTCTATTAAACATCATTTTTGTTTTAGGAAAAACTAACTCCATATGTTCCGGAACTATACAATATTTTAAGATTACAAATAGTGGATTATCATATGTAATACTACCACGGTAAGTTACAAGAGGATCAGAAATAACCAAATACCCTCTATCCATTACAGCATTTTGGACATCTTCTTGGATAATGGTTTTAATATATTCACTACATGCAATTCTTTCAGAATCACTTAATTGTTCGTATTCTTCAATACTAGTGATTTTATATATTGAATTGGCAAAATACTCATTAATTTCTTCATCACTAACGCCAACATAGGCATAAATATATTGTTCGTTAACTTGGGTTATTTCTAAAATCATAATCCTATCCCTTTTAAAACAAGAGCCTTACAATAAGGCTCATGCTGTTCTAACTCTTTTCTTTGTAAATTTTGGTGCCGCTTTTTTCAATACTACATCTTCAGTAATAATGCATTTTGAAACTGTTTTATTATCAGGAATATCAAACATTATATCTAGCATAATATTTTCGATAATAGCGCGAAGACCGCGGGCACCCGTATTTTTACGAATTGCCTCTTCCGCAATCGCTCTTATCGCGGCTTCTTCAAACTCTAAACTAACGCCATTCATTTTAAACATTTTTTGATATTGTTTAATGATAGCGTTTCGTGGTTCCTTAAGAATACGTACTAAGTCATCAACTTCTAATGGATGCAATGACGCAATAATTGGTAAGCGTCCAACTAATTCTGGAATTAATCCATATTTTTGTAAATCTTGATGCGTTACTTTTTCATATATTTCTTTCATAGATGGACGAGCCGTAGAAGCGCTGTTAAAACCAATTGTTTTTTTACCAATACGAGTTTTAACAACCTCTTCAATGCCTTCAAATGATCCACCACAAATAAACAATACATTGGTTGTATCAAATGGAATGAATTCTTGATGTGGATGTTTACGGCCACCACCAGGAGGAACATTAGCGATTGTTCCTTCAAGAATTTTTAGTAATGCTTGTTGTACGCCTTCACCAGAAACGTCACGAGTTATCGATGGATTATCACCCTTACGAGCAAGTTTATCAATTTCATCGATATATACTATTCCTTTTTGAGCACGATCAAGATCATAATCAGCTGCTTGTAATAAGCGCAGTAAGACGTTTTCTACATCTTCACCGACATATCCGGCTTGCGTTAAAGTTGTCGCATCAGCAATCGCAAATGGAACATCAATAATTTTAGCTAATGTTTTAGCAAATAATGTCTTACCACTACCAGTAGCACCTAATAATAATATATTACTTTTTTCAATATCAATTTCACTATTTTCATACAAATTATTTTTTACTCGTTGATAATGATTATACACCGCAACTGATAAAATCTTTTTAGTTTGTTCTTGGCCGATAATATATTCACTTAATTTTTGATAAATTTCTCGGGGTGTTAAGTCTACTTGAAAATCAGGTTCGTCAACTTCTTCTTCACTATCTAAGTATCCCATATTAATCATTTGGTGACATACAGATATACACATTTCACAAATGTAAGCATCATCACCTTCGATTAAACGACGTTCTGGACCTCCGGGTAAACCACAGAAAGAACATACTCCTTCATGATAGTCTTTACCCATGATATCACCTCTTTTTTATGTATTTTTTAATTGTTAGTCATTTTGTTCTTTGACAATTGCTGTATCTTTAATTAAATCAATTGCTTTTAAAATTCCTAAGTGAGTTTTAATTTGAAATTCAGGAATGCGTTGTTTAACTTTATTTACGTCCATACGATACATTTCAGCTAATTCTTCATATTGTTTATTAATTTCTTCAGAAATAATTTCAAAGTTTTCTACTTCGGAAATTTTACGTAAGACAATACGTTCTAAAACACGTTTTTTGGCTGGCTCTTTTAATTGTTCTTTGTATTCCTCAACAGTCATTCCATTAAAGGATAATAGCTGTTCCGCAGTTAAATTATACTGACGGGCTTGATTTTCTAATTGGTTCACTGCCACGTTTAATTCATCTTCGATTAGTCCTTCCGGAACTTCTGTTTTAGCATTTTCACAAACTTTAGTAATTAAATTTTCAATAAATGTATTTTCAACCATTTGACGTTTTTCTCTTTGTAATTTTTCTAAAACATAGTTTCGATATTCTTCAGCGGTTGAAACACCTTCAATATTTAAATCCGCAACAATCTCATCACTTAAGTCTGGAATAACGCGACGTTTAATTTCATGTAATTTAACTTTAAATTCAACCTCTTTGCCTTTTAAGTGTTCAGCTTGATAATCTTCTGGAAAAGTAACTTGAATTGTACGTTCTTCACCAGTTTTCATTCCTATTAATTGGTCTTCAAAACCAGGAATAAAAGTTTGAGAACCAATTTCTAAACTATAGTTCTCAGCTTTCCCACCTTCAAAGGCTTCGCCATTTAAAAATCCTTCAAAGTCAATAACAGCAATATGACCATTTTCTAATGTGCCCTCTTCAAGCACTTCTAACTCAGATTTTGATTTTAAAACTTCTTTAATATATTTATCTACTTCTTCAGGTTTTACTTCTTCGCTTTCTTTTTCAACCTCAAGACCTTTATATTGACCTAAAGTTACTTCAGGCCAAACTTCTACAGTTACTGAATATTTAAATTCTTTACCTGAACCAACACTTGAAAAATCAATATCAAATTCAGGTTGATTAACAACTTCTAATTTCTCATTAAAAACAGCTTCCGGATAAGACTTATTGACAGCATAATTAATGGCCTCTTCATAAAGGCTTGCTTCCCCAAATTTTTTTAAATAAACTTCTTTAGGAACTTTTCCTTTTCTAAATCCCTTTACTTCAATATTTTTAACTACTTTATGAAATGCAAAATCTAAAGCTTCTTGAAATTCATCTTTTGTTAATACGAAATCTAGTTTTACTTTAGAATCAGACAATCTTTCTAGTTTGTAATTCATACTACTACTCCTTACCTATTATAATTACATTATATTATATCAATTATATCAAAAAAAAGCAAGTAAATGTACTTACCTTTCACACCCCAAAAATCATCATTTCTCAACAAAAATTTTTTGTCCTAATTCAGTTAAATAACTAATAATAGAATTACTAAAACCAACTTCTAAAACAATATTTATTAAATCATAAAATCGATATAACAAATATTCCGTACTAATCTCTTGATGCAAACTTTCCTTAGCAATCGCCTGAACATAATTTACTAAAATAATTGTTAATATTACATCACTAAATGCTTCTTGATCAAGACTTTTTAAATTAACAAAAGTAGCTTCATCAGGTGATAGAAAGTTTATAAAGTTTTGATCCTTTAATAATTTACTTTTTTTAACTAAATAATTCGCTTGATAAAGATCACTACTAGCGATCATACTTGCTAAAGTTAAGTATAAGATCCGAAATGTTTCATACTCAAATTTTTGTAATTCAAAATATAAATCATTCAATTTTTGATAAAATCCTAATTCAAATAATGCTGTTGCTAGATAATCAAAAACAAATGACTCATAAAGCAAACTGAAATTTTGTACTAATTTATCATAATATTTGACAATTTCAAAATATTCTTTGCTTCGGTATAATTCGGTAATTAAATTGATATATTGAACCTTATCTTTTGGAAATTTTAAAATTTCACCCATAATTTATTTCCTTTACTTTTTCTTTTAATTCACATATATTGTATGATAATTTTCCATTAATATAATAAAATATTATTTATTCTATAATCCATTCAAATAAAATTTTCATTTTTTGGAAATAGTCTACAAGTTCAAACAATAATCGTAGTTCTTTTTTCTTAATAATAAAGCTCAATAAAAGAGTTTGTCAAAATCTAGGATTTATTTTATCATAACACATTTTTTTTAATATTACAATAATAAATGCCCTTATTGCCTTCTTTCGACATAATATCATTTTTTTTGCAAATATATATAGTCTATTATCTAACAAAATGATATAATAGCAGTAGAAAGAGAGGAGCGATTTGCCGTGTCTAGTTTATTTAGATACCAATTATTTGACGGTTTTCATATTATGTATATCGTTATTTCTTTACTGCTAACGGGAGGGATTTTATATTTAGCTTCTAAATATTTAAAAAAAGAATCACACAAAGAGGCTTTTTTAAAATTTTGGGGATTAATAACTTTTTTATTACATATAAGTCCATTGTGGCTTGACTTTTTAAGAAATGGACAAGCATCAGTAGCTGATAATATGTTATTTCCAATTTTCTTTTGTAATTTATCAATGTTTTTACTTATGATTACTTCATTTATCAGCAATAAAAAAACAATTGGATTTCGATATTTTGCTACTGTGACTGCTTATGCTGGTTCATTTGGTGCCCTAATTTCTCTTTTTTATCCTCAATACTATCTTGAAGGCTCAAGAATGACTTGGGGAATAATGAAAAGTATGTTAAGCCATAGTACAATGTTAGTTGGCTGCGCTTATTTAATGATTGGAAAATATTTTAAAATCGAGCGTAAAAATACCATTATATACACAATTGGACTTTTAGGATTCGGTTTCATCGGAATCTTAGTTAATTTAACATTTAAACTAGCGGGACTATATGACCCTGCTACAGGTTATCCAAACGCTATGTTTTTACTTCGCCCGCCAATTGAAGATGTTAAATTCCTAAACTTCTTTGTCATTTCAATTGGAATGATATTACTTGTATACATATTTTCTTATCTAATGGAAAAGATATCAAAAAAGTTCCAGTTAACTGTCATCCCAGTTTATCTTGAAGAGACAAAACAAATTTAATTTCCAAAAAGAAGTGTTTAAAACACTTCTTTTTTTATAATTTAAAAAGGACGTTAATTATCTAACGTTCCTTTTTAATTTATTATTCTTAAAAAAATAGTTTTGCACATATTCCCTGATAATTCTAGCAATTTCAGGATCTAAATTATCTGTAAAAGTATTATCAATTAAATTACTGTCAAATAAACTAATATAATGAACACAACTAGCTAGATATGACCCAGCCAAAGAAGCGTGATTTAAATCATCATAAAAATTAATATCGGGATAATCCATTGTAAAATCAAAAAACACTTCGCCAACAATATTTACGCGTACTCCTAATTCTTGAGCAACACGATCATAGGCTTCGATTATACGTTGTTGTTGATAGTAGCGGGTATGATAAGTTTCATAATTATAAGCCCATGTTTGATATAAAATCAGCTCCGCCCCATTTTCATCTGCGAGTCTTTTAAATTCCTTAGCAGCTGATAGAAAATTTTCAAATTCTAAATAGTTACTTGAACTCGCTTCTTGAATAATAATATAGTCATATTTTTTACTGTTTAGCATTTGCTTAATATAAAATGATCGAGTTGATAAAATTTGTCCAAGAGTATTGCCACCTACTGTATAACTATCGCATTTTACAACTTTACCATCTACTTTTGCAAGTTTACTTACCATTCCAGGAACATCGTTACGATAAGTTAAACTATTGCCAATAAACAAAATATTTGTAACTTTAACATTATCAGGATATTTAACATTTAACTTTACCGTTTTAAAAACACTTTTATCCAACTTACTTCTACAAACAATATATATATCACCATCATCTAGAAACTGTACTTCTCCAGTTTCTGAATTTAAGTTCATTTTAGACAGGGTGCCTTCCCAAACAAACTCTTGTAAACTATATTCAGGATATGCCCGAGCTTGCAATTGATAGACAGTTTCTCCAACCTCATATACTTCTAAAATGTTAATAATTTCAATTCTTTCAGGAATATAACTTTTAACTAAAATTTTGTGTTCTGAGACTCTATCTCCGTCTTTCTCAAGATAAATGACCACTTCACCTTTATTTATTCCTTTGACAACCCCTTCATGCACAGTTGCAATCTCTTCATTTTCGGACTTCCAAATAAACCCTTCAGCTTCTTGATTAATAGTTAAAACAATTTCTTCATCGATAAAGACTTCATTTTCCCCAATAATTTGTATTTCTTCTTTCTCATTTCCATCATCAATTGTAGAATTATTGGGTTTTTTCTCGCATCCTGACACCATGCAAACAGTCATTACTAAAAAAGCATAAATACTTTTCTCATTGTTTTAAACCCTCAATTTCTTGTTTTTTATAATTATATCACAATTTAAAAATCAAATTAACTAGTTTTTTAATTTTCCTAAATTATTATTAAAACACTTATAAACAAAAAAAGCACAACTAAATTGTGCTTTGTCATTCTATCATTTTTTTCTTAAAAGAAAATATAGCTAGAAGAGCTACTAAAATAGTATAACCTATAATGATTGCAGTATGGAGTAAGACATTCTGAAAATTACCTGCTAAAGTCTTTTGAGCTAATTGAATACAATGATAAAACGGTAAAATTTTACCGGCAATTTCAAATGCTTCACCAACAATTTCAAGTGGGAACCAAACTCCGCCTAAAAAAGCTACAAATTGTATAAAAATTGAGCCAACGCCCCCAACTTGTTGTTCTTTTAACGTACTACCAAAAAGTAATCCTACATTGACGAATAAAAAAGAAATTAATACTAAGAAAGGAAGACTAACGATTATATAGATTGAAATTTTTAGCCCTAAAATTATTCCTACGATATATAAAAAGATAATTTGAATAAAGGAAATAATTAACAGTGGCAACATATAACCTACAATATAATGATGGGCTTTTAAAGGTGAAACGAATAATCTAGCTAGGAATGAATTAGAACGATCTCTAGAAACTAAAACACCAGAGAACATAGCGGAGAAGGGGAAACTAAAGATTATTATTGATGGAACAAAGTTTTCCACCGCAAACGTCTCATTTAACCCGATATTTAATGTTACCATCAGGACTAATAAAAATGCTGGTAACACAATCATAAAAAATAAACTTAATATATCATTTAACATTTCTTTTAAATTTCTTCGAGCGAAAATAATTGTCTTCATTAAATATCCCCCTCTGTATAACGCAAGAATATATCTTCTAGACTATTTAAATTTGTGTGTTGTTTTAGTTCTTCCAAAGTGCCTATTATTTTTAATTTACCTTTATCGATAATGGCAATCCGGTCAGCTTGTTTTTCAACTTCATCTAAATAATGGGTTGTTAAAATAATTGTTACTTTCCCTTTTAATTCATTCAAAGTAGACCATAACTCCCGCCGAGCTTTAATATCCAATCCTAAAGTTGGTTCGTCTAAAAAAACAATTTTAGGATTTGAAATTAACGCCATTGCAATGCTTAATCTTCTTTTTAGACCACCAGATAGTTTTTTGGCTTTATCATCTTTTCGTTCAGTTAAGCGAAATTTTTCTAACATTTCCACAGCCTTGTTATGAGCTTCTTCCTTGGTAAAACCATATATATTAGCAATAAACACTAAATTTTCATAAACAGTTAAATTCCCTGCAATCGCTGTTTCTTGAGGAGCGACATTTAAATATTGTTTTATTTCATTAGTATGTTTGGTTATACTTTTACCAAATATTAAAGCATCTCCGCTTGTCGGTTTTGCTAGGCCGGTAAGCATTTTAATTG
>Ga0116179_1002726_pt1 | contig 12533 bp, 13 predicted proteins | sample AD_UKC071_MetaG_FD_89751 | JGI IMG/M metagenome (GOLD analysis project Ga0116179, IMG submission 89751) | Active sludge microbial communities of municipal wastewater-treating anaerobic digesters from USA - AD_UKC071_MetaG | ecosystem: Engineered > Bioreactor > Anaerobic > Digestate | place: USA...
ATTTCTGATGTCTCCTCTCTAGGATGTTATGGTTGCAACTTCATTCTAACCGAGGGACACAAGAAATGGCTTCTTTTATTTCATGGGGAAACCAATTTTACACAATTATACGGACTCAACTGCGATGCACCTGGGGTACAGCTCGCCAACATGATCATAGAGCAGGCTGTTTGTGAACAAGCCAGCGACATTCATCTGGAGCCAACCGAAGAGGATATGGATGTCCGGTTCAGAATCGACGGCATTCTGCGCAAAGTGATGTCAGTGCCGCGAAGGCTGCGGAATGATGTGCAGTCGAGGTTCAAGGTTATGGCCAACCTTGACATCACAGAACGGCGCCGTCCGCAGGACGGCCGGATCCAGTTCAGGATCGGGGATTGGGATGTGGACATGCGTGTTTCCACTTTACCGACGATCCATGGAGAGAAAATAGTAGCCCGAATCCTAAACAAGGCACAAGGACTGCTTAGTATTGATCAGCTGGGTTTTGACCAAGAAAGTACCGAGAGACTGCTGCGCGTTCTCAAGCTGAACCAGGGGCTGATTCTGGTTACAGGCCCGACCGGCAGCGGCAAGACGACAACGTTGTACAGCTTTTTGTCACATTTGAACAGTGTAGAGAAAAACATCATCACCATCGAGGATCCTGTGGAGTACCATCTGCCGGGGATCAATCAGGTGCAGATCAACCCGAGAGTGAACTTGACTTTTGCCACGGGGCTTCGGACTGTTCTGCGCCAGGACCCGGACATTATTATGGTGGGGGAAATCCGCGATCGGGAAACAGCCGAGATTGCCATCCGCTCTGCCTTAACCGGGCACTTGGTTTTAAGCACGCTGCATACCAATAACACAATCGCGACCATCGCTCGCCTGATGGACATGGGCATCGAGCCTTATTTGCTCAGCAGTACCATAGCGGCGGTCATCTCCCAGCGCCTGGTAAGGAAGATCTGTCCCGAGTGCAAACAGGAGGTGCCCCTCACCGATCCGCTGGTGATTCAGTTTGTAAAGTCTTTGGACATGCCTGTGCCGGACAAAGTTTACAAAGGCACAGGATGTGTCCTGTGCAATCAATCGGGGTATCTAGGCCGGGCGGCGATCGAGGAAGTACTGATCCTCAACAAAGCGTTCCGCCAGGCCATAGACGAGCGGGCTGGCGAAGAGCAGCTTCGGCAGTTGGCGGCTACGGGAGGAATGGTCAGCCTGCAGAGGAATGCCGTAGCAAAGCTTACGGCAGGTGTCACCACAACCGATGAAATCATTCGTACTGTTTACAGTATTGATGAGCAGGAGGCATTTGAGTGAAGCCGGTAGGAAGCATCTTTGAACTGATGGAGATCGCTGTGGCGCGTGATGCCTCCGATCTGCACCTGTCAGCTGGGACTGTTCCTGTCTTGAGGATCTATGGCAATCTCGTCCCTTTGACCGGATATGAGCCGCTGACACCTAATACGGTGCGCCGGTTGATGATGTCGGTGATGGACGAATCGCAGAGCAAAGCGCTTGAAACCGTCGGCGAAGTTGACTTTTCATACGGTGTCCACGGCATTGGCCGTTTTAGGTGCAGTGTTTACATGCAGCGCGGATCGTTTTCCGCTGCCATCAGAGTGATTAACTCAGCCATCCGCACCCTTGACCAACTGCGTATGCCTGCAATCATCGCGGAAATTATCCAGAAAAAAGACGGCCTGATTCTGGTGACCGGGCCGACCGGTGCCGGGAAATCCACCACTTTGGCTGCGATGATCGATTTAATTAACCAGGAACGCCAGGGTGTGATCATCACCTTGGAAGACCCAATCGAGTATTTGCATCATCACGGCGGCTGCATCATCAACCAGCGTGAGATCGGTACCGATACCAGGACCTTTGCCAGTGGGCTGAGGGCAGCGTTGAGAGCTGATCCTGACGTAATCCTTGTCGGTGAAATGCGTGATCTGGAGACTATTGCCACAGCGATTTCAGCAGCGGAAACGGGCCATTTGGTCTTGTCGACTTTACATACACGCAGTGCAGCCACTACAATCGATCGGATCATTGATGTTTTTCCACCCCAGAGTCAGCAGCAGATCCGCGTGCAGCTGGCGGGTGTGATCGAAGCGGTAATATCGCAGCAGTTGATTCCTCGTTCCGACGGCAGAGGTATGGTGCCGGCTGTCGAGGTGATGCTGGGGACACCGGCGATCCGCAATCTTATCCGAGACAACAAGACACACCAAATCAAAGCGCAGATCGAAACAGGCACCAGGTACGGGATGCAGACACTGGACGCTGCGATTGACGAATTGATCCGTCAAGGCCTGGTGGATGCAGTCGAAGCAAACCGGTATCGTGCTTTGTAGTGGTGGTGAAACAGATGGACAAGTACTTTTACAAGGCGAGGGATGCACAAGGGAAGCCGATCCGAGGGTTTATGGAAGGCAGTTCCAAAGAAGAGATTCTTGCCAGCCTGCGGAGCATGGGACTGCATGTAACCCAAATCCAGGCAGTTCCCCAAAGTACTTTTCTCCGGCTGTTCCGCCAGCAGTCAGGACGAAGGCAGGTCAAGGTCAAGGAACTGGCGATTCTAGCCCGGCAGTTGGCGATTCAACTTGATGCTGGTGTTTCACTGATTTCCAGTTTGCAGCTTTTGGAAGAGCAGTGCCAGAACCAAAGGCTCGCCGCAGCGTTGAATGCCATCAGGCTGGACATTGCCAGCGGCAGTTCGTTCACCAATGCCATAGGCAAACACCGGGCTGTCTTTCCGCACGAGTTCATTCACCTTGTGGAAGCGGGAGAACTGGCGGGGGAACTGCCGAATGTTTTTGGCCAGCTGGCTGCATATTACGAGCGCATGGACGAGCTGCGGAAAAAAGTGTCTGAAGCACTTCTATACCCAATAATCGTCGGCAGTGTAGCCGCTGTCATGATCTTTGCCCTGATCTACTTTGTTCTGCCCATGTTGATCACCAACTTCACGGCTTTGGGAGTCAAGCCTCCCCGGATCACACAGGCGGTTTTGCTCTTTCGTCGTGTCACGATTCAGTATTGGTATCTGTTTTTAGCGGTGTTCGCTGTTTTATTCGGGTTGGGGCATGTTTATCTGCGAACCAGCCACGGACAATACCTGAAGGATAGAACCAGCCTTGGAATGCCTGTTTTGGGAAATCTCCAGAAAATGGTCATTTTTTCCAGGTTTTGCAGAGTGCTGAGCATGCTTCTAAGCAGCGGCATATCCATGGTGAAAGCCATGGAGGTCGTGGAGCGGCTGCTCGAAAACCGCGTCATCAATAAAGCGTTTCGTGATGCAAGAACGGCGGTGGAAAAAGGACAGGGTTTGACTGAGCCTCTGAAGCGGCATTCAGTCTTCCCTAAGATGCTGGTTCAGATGGTGGCGGTTGGGGAAGAAACAGGCAATCTTGAGAAAACGCTGGCCCATCTGGCCGATTACTATGATCGTGAAGTGAATTATGCTGTCTCATCTTTCACCAAGGTGCTGGAGCCGGCGGTCATGTTGGTCTTGGCTGCGGTGGTGGCGTTTATTGTGGTATCGGTTTACCTGCCGATGATGCAGATGATCGGAAATATAGGATTTTGAGGGGCGCTGTATGGCAAAAAGCTGTCTGGGTTTGGATATAGGTAGTTTCTCAATAAAAATTGCGGCGCTTGAAAGGCAGGGAAAGCACAGCTGCCGTGTGAACGCGCTGCTTCAGTTAAGCCCGCCTCCAGGATGTTTGAAGCATGATCGGCTGCTTGATCCTGAGGCACTCGCCATGACTTTAAGGACAATCCTGGACGAGCATAGGATCAAGACCGATCGAGTGGCTTTAGGGCTTAACAGTCACAACATCATGATCAGGCAGATCTCTCTGCCGCGGATGAGTGGGAGAGAACTGGCGCAGGCCATTGAGCTCGATCTGGCAGAAATCCTCAAACTGCCGCCAAATCATACAGTTGACTCGATTTATTACAGTTTCGATGCACAATACCGCGGCAGTGAGCTGGATGTGGTCGTGGCCGGCTGCGCCAGAGGCATAGTCGATCCGTTCATCAGCATGATGAAACAGGCAGAGCTTACCCCGGTCGTGATCGATGTCGCTGCTTTCAACCTGCCGCGAATTGACGTAAGCAGTGCGGAAAAGCGTATCTGCTATGTGGATCTAGGCCACGAACAAACAGTGATTTACGTTGAGTCCCATGGGTTTTATTCAGTATACCGGATCCTCCCTGTTGGAGGCCGAATTCTTGACGAAGCCGTGGCGGCCGCTTTGGAGATTGACACGGCTGAAGCAGCGAACTTGAAGCGGGAATACAGTTTGGAAGATATCCTGGGCAAAGCTACCGGTGCCAAAAGTATGCTTCGGTCAGTGATTCGGCAGTATACTGGGGGAATCATCCAGACTCTTGATTATCTCCGCTCACAGTCGAGGGCTTCGAGGATCAGTGATGTCCTGGATCAAGTGGCCTTGTGCGGGGGTGTTGCCCATGTTCCGGATTTGGACACCATCTTTCAGCAGGAATTAGATGTCGCAGTAAGACGGCTTAATCCCTTTGAGTCTCATCAGTTGATTAAAGGGAATCGGCAGCCGCCGGATTACGGCGTTTATGCCAATGCCGTCGGACTAGCTCTGAGAGGACTGAACGAGTGATGCGGATCAATCTTCTGCCCGTTGAGGAACGCCCGCTAAAACAGAGTGCGGTTCGCTGGGATTTCATGGCCATGTTCCTGGGAATCATTTTGCTGATTGTGGTCAATGCCCTTGCCTATCTTCAGTCTGTGCAGATCGATGCTCTGCAGCATGAGTATGCCCAATTGATGAGCTACCAGAACATGTTGATAGACCAGCAGCGGCAAATCGCCCAGGTTCAGGCCAGAAATCAAGAGTTGAAAGCCAGGTTGGACCACTACCGGTTGATTACCGATGGTCATGATCCGGCCCAGAAAGAATTGGCCGCAGTCATAAGCAGCGTTCCGGAACAGGTTTGGCTGGAGGCTGTCCAGGTCGCCGGGATGGAAATTGTCATTTTGGGATACACAGCCGAATCGCCATTGATTACCAGATATATCCAGAATCTGGAGCTGTATGGGTATTCTGCAGAAGTGGGCAGTATCGAACCAGCACTTGGCGGGCGGTTGTTCAGCTTTGCTATAAAAGCTCAAAGGAGAGAATAGCTTGTTTGAATTAAGCTCGTTCAAAGCGGCAAAACCTTTGGGCAAAACAGCCCTCATTGTCGTGATCTATGCTTTGACAGCCATATCATTTTTGCTTTTGCTGCGCCCGCGCATGCTTGAACTGCAGAGGATCGAAAAGGAAATCTCCCACGAACAGTACCAGGTTCAGATGATGGAACGCCTGATCAAACAGCGCCGTTCGATTGAAACAGATTTTGAAACGCTGACAGCAGAGGTGCAGGATTATGAAGCGATCATTCCTGGGGCGTTCAACCTGCTTGACGTGCTGGAGGCGGTTAAAGAGTGGGCGTCTGTTTATGACCTGAACCTGATCAAGCTTGATTACGAACCATTGAAGACCCAGGGGTTGAAGTCTTGGTACCGGATGAGTTTGGAGGTTACCGGTGGCTGTGGTGACGTGTTGGCGGGAGCGAGAGCAATGGCTGCGGCATTCCCGGCCTCCAGCTTCACCAAGACAGATTTGGCCGGAACAATAGAAGGAGATGTGTTTCTGCGGACTGATTTGGATTTGTTTGTTGTGCCTCCAGAGTGGGCAGCATCAGTCCCTTGGCAGCGCCCTGTCTGGGAACAGGCCGAGTGGGCATTTGCCACACCGTTTGGAATTCCTTTGTGGAATCTGCAAGAACTATATGCCACAGGGATCCAGGTTGTGGGGGTAGTCAGAGTTCATGGAGGAGACCACCGCGCATTAATCAGGTTTAACGGCGCCCAGGAGTGGAAGGCTGTAGGGGATGCCTTGGGGATTGGTACGGTTGAGGAGATTGCTGAAACAGAACTGATTATCAATATTAACGGTGTTAAGCTAAGCATTGAATTTGGGGGGGAATCCAAATGAGGTCCAGGCGGATAGTGTCGACAGTGGTCGTGGTAGCGGCAGTACTGATGCTCGTGCAGGTATGCCTGGCACAAACGGTTGTCGACATGGATTTTAAGGAAGCGCCTTTGAGCGATGTCTTTCAAGTCCTGGGTGAGCTTGCGGGGTATAATGTGTTGATCGATCCCTCGGTCACTGGCACGATTAGCTTTTACTTGAAGGACATGACGGTAACTGAGGCCTTGGATTTGTTGATCCAAGCCACCGGTTATGATTACCGGATTGTTAACAACACTATGGTGGTAGCATCTCAAGCCCGGCTGGCAGAGCGATTTCAAAGCAATGATTCGGCATTTGTCGCCCTGAAAAACGTATCTGCCGCCGACGCCAGCCGCTTGCTGGGGATTGTCGCGCCCGGTGTCAAGACCTACATAGATTCGGAACTGAATATTCTCGTTTTGTTCGGCGCCGCCGCCGACCTGGACTTCGCCAGGCAGGTCCTGGAAAAATATGATTCGATCCGTTCCGGTTCTGTACAGCTTGAGTTGGAATCGGCCACCGGGCTGATCAATCACAAGATTTTCGTGGAGCATGGAAACGGCTTGGAAATTGTCGGTCTTCTGCAGCGGGCATATCCTGCCAGGCAGTTTGCCTGGGATCCAGAGTTGAGACTGATCACGGTAACCGCCGATGAAGCCGAATGGGAGCAGATTAAGATCATTGTGGCGGCCAAAGACCATCCGGCATTTGTCCTCAAGGGCTTGGTCAAAAGTGGTGACCGCACTTTGATTTTGATTGAGCACGAGGGCCGGACCACACTGATGAAACCCGGGGATGCTATGTTGGGTTGGACTGTGGAAAAGGTTGTCGACAAAAGAGTGGTATTTACCAAGGATGACCGCAGCTTTACGCTGGAGATGGGGAGGCAGTGATCATGCGCCGTGCCAAACCACGCTTTTCCAGGCTGTGTCTTGTGGTTGTTGTCACACTTTTGATGACAGGCCTGGCCCAGTCTGCGTCTCAATTGGTCACGTTCCAATTTGTAAATACCGAATACAAAGACGTTTTTCAAACCTTGGGCGAAATCGCCGGGCTTAATGTACTGGTGGACAAGTCTGTTACCGGAACGGGAAGTTTTAGCTTCCATGATATCGATCTTCAGGAAGCGCTGCAGTTGGTGGCTCAAGCCAGCGGCGCCGACTACCTGATCAAAGACAACACGCTTTTGGTCGCGGCAGCGGAACGCATGGCTGTGTTTCAGGAAAGTCAGCTCTACTATGTCTACACTAAACACATCGCGCCGCAAAAACTGATTCCCGTTCTTGCCATGTTCATGCCGGAAGATAACATATACGCCGACAACGAAAACAGTCTCCTAGTCCTGTACGGAAGCTCGGATCAGCTGCAGAAAGCCCGAGACGCCGTCAGTCAGCTTGATGTCCCTGCCAAGAGAGCCTATCATCAGCAGGAAACAGTGCTGACTGTCCTTAAGATGCTCACTGAGGACCTCGGGCTGGACCTGATCGCGGACCCAAGTTTGGCATCGGCGGCCATTGCCGTCAACATCCGCAATCTTGACCCGTTGGCCGCACTCGATCTGATAGCAGAGCAGGCAGGGTTGGACTTGTCTATTGCCAATGGGGCATTGGTGGCCAACCGCAAAGGGATGGACGGGATCGATGCTGCGTCCCGGCCTGTGGAGAGAATAAAGATCTACCGCCTCAGCCATGCCGATCCGGAAGCGGCTGGCCGTATGCTGCAGCTTATAGTCGCGGCTGACCGGATCCAGGTGGACCAAGGCTCGAAATCAATCCTGATTAGAGTCTCTGAAGATCAGATCGCCGAAGTGGATCAGTTTATGGCCGAATACGATCAGCCGCTGCCTCAAGTGCTCTTGGAGGTATGGATCCATGAGATTGCTGACGATGCATCCAAGGCATTTGGCTTGGATTGGAGCGGAAACCTGCCCGGCTTTCAGGTTGGATCTACCGATCCGGATTCGCTGTTCCAAGTCGAACTCGACTGGGAACCGTGGCAGATCCTGTTGGCGCTGCAGGCTTTGGAACAACAGGGAAAAGCCAAGATTCTCGCCCGTCCCAAGATAGCGACCTTAAGCGGGCAAGAGGCCAGGTTTTTTGTGGGCGACAGGATCCCCATTGTGCTTACTGATGATGATGGCAACCAATCTATCGAGTTTTTGGAAAGCGGCATCAATTTGACAGTGCTGCCCCGGATCTCCGAAGACGGGCTAATCACCATAGACGTGCGGCCGGAAGTCAGCCTTTTTATGTTTGTGGACGGAACTCCGTACCCGCAGATCCGGACCAGGGAAGCACAAACAACGATCAGGGTGAAGGCGGGACAGCCTGTGTTGATCGGTGGGTTGATTCAAGAACAGGAACGGGAGCACATCGATAAGGTACCGTTTGTTGGTGACCTCCCAATCATTGGCCGGCTGTTCCGGGTGACAGACACAGTCACAGAAAGGACCGAGATGAGCATCATCTTGATCCCGAGGATTATAGATGGTTCGGAAGGATTGGCGGCAGACAGTTTTTTTCCACCAACCCGGTAGCCGCTGAGCCGTTGGAACCAAGAAATCCGCATCGCCACGGTGGAAGCTTGGATCTCGGTTACTGGGTCAGTGTTTATCCGTTGCCCAAGTTGACATTTACGGCAGGGATTAGGACAAGCTTGAACGACAATATAGCTGTCGGCGTCGGGCTTGCACTCAGGGAGGAGAGCCCAGGGTTCGGGGCAGAGATAGTCTACCGAATGCTCGGCCGGTTTTGTCTATCCTGCCAACTTGACTATACCTTCGCCACTTCCGGTTTGGGCTTTGGAATCGATTTCAGCCTGCCTCTGTTCAACAGCACAGGGGTCGTCAAATTGACCCCGGTGATCGGGTATCATTTTGCCAGGGATCATTCCACCAGCCGTATCGGGGTGCGCATCTGCTGGTAAGTGTTTTCAGAGTGGAAAGAGGTGGTGCCGAGGAGGCCTTTGTGAATGGGAGTTGCCTGGTTGGTTTTAGCTGGAAACATTTCAAGAAAGATTTTGAAAAGGGGAGGACCGGAGTGTTGAGAAAGCTTTTGAGAAGATTGCATCAGGAGGAACATGGTTTTACACTGGTTGAGCTGATCGTGGTAATCGTTATTCTTGGTGTTCTGGCAGGGCTCGGCATTCAACAGTTTGGCAATATCCAAGAGACAGCTCGGAAAAACGCCAATAATGCAAATGTCAGGATGCTGCTCAGTGCTGCCAGGCTGTACTTGGTGATGGAAGCGCCGGAAAGCAGCAAAGATGAGGTATTCACACCAAGCGACGCTGGAGCTTTGGACTCCTATATTGCCGACTGGCCGGAAGATCCGTGGGGCCGTGACGAGTACAGCGTTAAAATTCTTGCCGGAAAAGGCGATGCACGGGAAGTGGAGATTTACCTTGCGGGCGAAAAGCAGTATCCCGCTGTTGTATCAGAGGATCCAGAATAAAAGGCTTGGCTGAATATGCATTGAATTATACTTGACCAGGAAGGAGGGCTGCCGTGAGCATCAGATCCGAACAGGGGATAGCTGCCGTCGGGACGGTGGTGATGTTGATGGTAGTCCTCTCTGTGCTTGTCACGGCTCTTTGGCAGTACGGCATGTTTCAGATTACGGCTGCCGGCCGCAATCAGGCGTATCTCCAGGCTACGTATCTAGCCCACGCCGGGGCGGAGGCAGCAAGGACGGCCTGGCTGGATAAAACAGCAGACGAGAAGCTAGAGGGGCCTCTTGCCCGGGTCTATTACAGTGAGGCCGGCGGGTTCCAGCTTGATCGGCCAGAGCAGTTTCTTGGTTATATCGACGTTATGATCGAAACCATTGAAGGGGCCCAAGCTGAATACCCTCGGACAAGAATTGTCTCCACAGCCCATGTAAGCGGGATCAGCCGCACCTTAAGCCTCACCACCTTTCCGCAGGTTTACGGCCATCAAGACGAGTTGAACTTGTATGATCGAAACAGCGGCCGGATCTCCGGGACGAATCAGTATATCGACAGGTACTTAATCATTGAACCAGGGTTGGAGAACGCAGAGCTGCATTTTAATCCTGCGATCCGAAGCCAAAGCGCGCGCTTTTCCGCAAGGGCTGTAGCCTTTGAGAAAAGCATTGACTTTGCCCAGGGAGGTACTGCCAGTGCTTGGTTGGTGATTAGCGGAGCGTTGAGGCTGCCAGTGGCCAAGACTTTAGTTGTCGAAGCAGAGTACGTCTTTTTCAAGGACATAACCTTGCTGTATGCCGAACCCAGCGTCGATCCGCTGGCGCCACCGGCACAGTATTCGTTGGTCTTGAGAATTCCCGCCGGCCGGGGACAAGAGATCGGCGGGCAAAGATACGGGGAAGTGTATTTCGACGGCGGCTCTGTCGCGAAAAAGCAGTTCGTCTGGAGCAGAGGACCGGGAATACTTGATTACATGCTTACAGGGAGTGGTTATGAACCGGAGGAGATCCACACCTATGAGGGTGTGCCTCTTGCAGGCAATGCCTTTTATTTCCGCGACGGCACCGATTTGTTGAACCCAGGGCCGGGACAGTTGATTCCCATTCCTGATGAGAAACAAAAAAGGAACGAGGCTTTTAAAGATTTGTTCATCTGGGAGTAGGTGAAGGTGGAGGTTGTCCCGATATGGGCGGTTTTTGGACGGATGAATCCGGTTTGACATTGTTGGAAGTTGTTGTGGCTTTGGTACTGATATCTCTGATCACGACAGCTTTTGTTCCCATGATCGCTGCTAGCGTCAAGTTTATCAATCGAGCGTGGGAGCGCTATCAGTATTACACCGAAGCCCGCAGCCAAATGGAAATCCAGATGGCGAAAGCAGCTCAAGGGGTTGCGGTCGGCAGATCTGCCAAGTTTCCCATCAAACCAGAAAGCGAAAGCGGCCCGCCGGTGATGGTTGATGGAGTGACGATCGAGGTGGGCGAAGAGGGTAAACTTGTGGTTTTCATTCCTAATAAGGTCAATAAGTAGAAGGTGGCAGTGTGAGGCAAGTGTGGGACAATGACAAAGGGTTGACCCTGATCGAACTAATGATTGCTTTGAGCCTTTTGGGGCTGGTTGTATCCGGCGGCTACTCTATTTTCTACTTCGCGCACCAATCCTTTGTCAAGTCCACCATCACCGCAGACATTCAGCGGGACATGCAGTTGGCGCTGATTCAGATGGCCAACAGCCTTCGGACTGCCTACCAGGCAGAGTATTTTGACACTCGTGCCAATTCACTGCCCAGGCTGGAGGATCTTCAGCCTGACGAAATCATTATCCTGATCCAAAACGGTAAACTGGTAATGTACAAGACCCCGGCTCCTGTCGTCCTGGCTGGAGGGCATGAGGATTTGGCTCAATATGAAGTGATATTCCGGCCGGTGTGGGACAGCGGAGTGCTGTTGCAAAACGTTGTTGAGGTCGAGCTGAAAGCTGGGGATAATCAGATGGCTGTCAGTGTCATGCTGCTTAATCTTCGGGACAAGGCTATCGAAGGGGATCCAGGTGCGGGTGCCGACGCTTTTCGGTATAGAGCGGTGCGAAGCCTTGATGACTTGGAAGAAAACGGTGGTGGACAGGACCTGCCGGCCAGGTGCTTTATCGCCACAGCCGTGTATGGTTCTGAAGCATGGCCCACAAACACACTGCGCCGGTTCAGGGATAGAGTCCTGCTGCCCACAAGCATCGGCCGGGCCGCTGTAGATTTGTATTACATCTATTCACCATATGTGGCTGTTTTGTTGGGGAAAAGCCATCTGCTGAGGTGGATTGCGGGCACAGCCCTAGTTCCGTTTGTGGTTGTGGCTTTTATCTGCGTAAACTGGCAGTGGGTTCTTCTTGCCGCTTTTGCTGCAGCGCTGCTGAGGCACAGGCGCAGGTTATAAAACAGGGCCGGTTTTTTGCTTCCTTTTCAGCGTTAGGAAAGAGTAGTACAATATGACGCTCATTGCAATCAGTACGCCGAGGATTAAGTAATCAGCCAGCATCAAACTGCTCCGCAGTTTGAGATTCACAAACTGAACAAACGCGTAGATCATAACCTGGATAGCGGTCACCAGCAGAAAATACCGCAAGCTCTTTTCTATATATAGATGTTGAATCAGCAGTATAACAGCGATGACGATCAAACCTAAAACCAGCATGGCGGCTTTGTCCATAAGATTGATCAGATAGCGGTTCCAGCCAAGGCTTTGCATCATCAAAAGGTTTACACCCCGGAACAGCAGGTAGCAGTAAACACAGATTCCAGTGCTGATCAACCATAGAACGTACTTGCCGAATCCTCGCAGGAAATCTTTCACTGACTGCCGACCTCCACGTGCTAACACATTATCTAAACCTAAGTCATTTTTCTCCAGTTTCTTGCTGTTTCCTTGCGCTGATTATGAAAAAAATCTAAAATGCAATAGCAAATGCAACAGCTAGCCAGAAACCCGTTCTATAAAGCATTTCACAGTTGTGTTCAGCTTCGATAGTTCCTCCTGGAAGAGCTCCAACGGTGTGCGGTAACCCAAG
>Ga0116179_1002730_pt1 | contig 12515 bp, 12 predicted proteins | sample AD_UKC071_MetaG_FD_89751 | JGI IMG/M metagenome (GOLD analysis project Ga0116179, IMG submission 89751) | Active sludge microbial communities of municipal wastewater-treating anaerobic digesters from USA - AD_UKC071_MetaG | ecosystem: Engineered > Bioreactor > Anaerobic > Digestate | place: USA...
GTAGGTCGCTTCGATCCAGTGCACGATCGCGAGCCTGAGCTGCTGGCGAGTGGCCCAGCCGCCACGGTCGAGGACGTTCTTCTGCAGCAGGCTGAAGAAGCTCTGTGAGACTCCCAGCATGCTGCGCGGCAAGGTGGTGCTGGCTGGTGTGACCCACAGAATGACCGACCCTGCCGGTGTCCTCATTGAGAGATATGTCCGCCAGCCGCACCGCCGACCTCGATGGCTTGATTAGGAGCTTGTCCCTTCGGGTGACCCATCACAGTCCTGCCTCACCTCCTCGGCGGAAGTCCGTCCGCTGGATCAGAAGGAGCAAAGGCATGTCACTCGCAGAGCTCGTCGACCACGTCATAGGCGTCGACCCCGACAGGGACCGCATCACGGCCGCAGTCGTCTGTGCAAGAACCCAGGGCGAGATCGCCTCGAAGTCGTTCGCCACTACCGCCCGCGGCTACGGCCAAGCGATGCGGTGGGCGAAGGATCACACCACCGATGGACGGCGGGCCTGGTCGATTGAGTCCACCGGCAGCTACGGCGCTGGCTTGGCGTCGGCGCTTGCCACCAGGGGCGAGTTCGTCATCGAATTCGATCACCCCGCCACGCGACCATCGAAGGATGGGGCGAAGTCCGACTCTCTGGACGCCGTCCGCGCCGCACGCGAGATCTTGGGCCGCAAGACCTGGGCGACGCCTCGCTCGCGCGGTGCCCGTGAAGGCCTGCGGACGCTCATCACCGCCCGGGACAGCGCGAAACTCGCGCGGGTCGCTGCGATCAACGTCCTCAAGGCACTCGTCGTCACCGCGCCCATCGACCTGCGCGAGGAGTTGCGTGGCCGCCCACTGATGGACTTGGTCGGCCGTTGCCAGCGTCTGCGTCCAGACACCGCCATCGATCCCGAGCACGCAGCGACCAAACTGTCATTGCGCAGCACCGCGAACCGCGTCCGGCACCTCACCGATGAGTGCCGTGAACTCGAGTTGGCGATGATCCCACTGGTGCGCGCGATGGCGCCGGCGCTGCTCGACGAACCCGGCATTGGCGTGCTGATGGCCGCCCAGATCCTGGTGTCGTGGTCCCACCCAGGCCGCTGCCGTGACGAAGCCGCTTTCGCCAGGCTCGGTGGCGTCGCGCCACTGGAAGCGACCTCGGGACAAACCCAGACCCGCCACCGGCTCTCACGCGGCGGCGATCGCCAGCTGAACCGGGCACTGCACACGGTGATCCTCGCGCGGGCGAAGCACCACCAGCCGACCAAGGAGTACATTGCCCGCCGGATCACCGAAGGCAAGACCAAGAGAGAGGCCATGCGGTGCCTCAAGCGTTACTACGCCCGACACCTCTTCCGTCTCCTTGAGGCCGCTCCGATGACCGCTTGACACTGATAGGAGCATCTGTGACACTTGGCAGCCCACGGCAACAACGCCGTTGCCCTCTGCATCCCTCACCTCGGACGTGCGATTGCCGCGACCGTGCGGGCTGCCCGCGACGTTTGCCCGACGCGCCTGCCGGCCGACGCGGCCGCGCCCAACCTGAGCGGCTCCGGCAGTGCAAAGTCCCCGCTGCTGCGGCGCTCCCGCCCTGCGACGGCACGCCTCGCATCAGGCGGCCAAGAGACTCGTCTGCATCAGCAGGTGATCGCCCAGTGTGAAGAGTTCGACACGTGCCACCTGAGCTCCACCCCTGTGGACAAGGTCCCTGTCAGCTCGCTGGCGGGGACCTTTGCCGTACCCAGCTTTTCACCCGTCGCCTACGCGGCGGACACAGCCGCGGTCAGGGGTTGCTCGGGCCGACCAACCAGTCCTGCGCCACTGCGGGAGCGCCGTGGCCATCAACCTGCCCGTCGACGGTCTCGACGTCCTTACCCTGGGTGCTCCGCGACCAGGGCTTCGAGCCCCGGATCAAGGCGATCCAGGCCTCGGGTTACCAGGCGCAGCCTCGCTCATGGACCTGGTGGATGACGAGCCGACGAGGGTCTCAGGTGCAGGCCGACTGGAAGCGCCTCAAGACCGCGCGGTCCAACGGCTCGTTCGGCGACAGCTTCGATGGTGCCTTGCAGGAGTACGTGATGACGGGCGTGGGTTCTGGCCCGTAGCACATGGCGCTACGCTCGGTCCATGAGTGAGGTCATCAGCCAGCGTGAGTTGCGCAACGACAGCGGGCGCATCATGAGTGCGCTCGACGAGGGGCGCTCTTTCGTTGTCACCCGGAACTCGGTTCCGGTCGGCGAGTTGCGACCGCTTCGTCGGCGGCGGCTCGTGGATGCGCGGTTGGTGACTGAACTCTTCCGTGGTGCCCCCAGGGTGGACGCTGGGCAGTTCCGGCGTGATCTGGACGCGATCGTGGACCAGACGGTGGACCCGCGTGTCTGAGCGCGCGCCAGCAGGGCTGCTCGATACGTCTGTGATCATCGACCTGGACCTGATCGGCCCCGAAGAACTACCGCTGGCCGTTGGAGTCTCCGCCATCACGATGGCCGAGCTGGCTGCTGGGCCGGCTGCCAGCGCGGATGCAGCCGAGAGCGCTCGCCGCCAGGATCGTCTGCAGCGCGCGGAGGCCGCGTTCGAGGCCATCCCCTTCGGCAGTGATGCCGCCCGCGCCTATGGGCGAGTCCACGCCGCTGTCCTCGCCGCGGGCCGTCAGCCGCGACGCCGGTTCGCCGACTTGCTGATCGCGGCCAGCGCGGTCGCCGAGGGCTTGCCTCTGGTCACTCGAAACCCTCAGGACTATGCAGGGCTGGAAGAACTGGTGGACGTCATCGCCGTCTGACCCACACGGACCTCGAGCGACGAAGTCCCGTTCGTCTCCGACTAGATCGGCTTACCTGTGCGGTCCGCCTGGTACGGGCAACTGAAGGTCCCGGACAGGAACATCGGCTGACCGTTGGTGGCCAGCACGACGTGGAGGATCGACACGTCGCCACACTTCTGCTTCGCGGCTTCGTACACCGCCGCGAAGGTGTCCGGGGTGATCCCGGTCATGTCGAAGTCCTTGGCGACTGGGTCAACCCCGGTGTCGGTCTGGATCAGCAAAGGTGCCTCCCACGTCAGCTTGCTCGTCCGCATGGTGCTGACGCGGCCCGTGATCGTGATCAGCGCAGGGATGCCAGTGGAGTTGTCGTACTGGAAGGCGAACATCGTGAACCGCGCCCCAGTCGGGATCACAGCAAAAACATCGCCCACCGCCTTCGAGATGCCCGCCTTCGTCCGGAAGTCGAGGTCCTCGAGTGGCTTGCCATCCTGGCCCTCGACCATCATCACCGTCTCGCCGTCGAGGGTGCAGGTCAGGTCAGTGATCACCTTGCCGTTGGCCGCCAGGGTCAGAGCAACGCGAGTTGGGTCCGTACAGCCACGTGACTTGGCCGAGGCAGCGAGCCGGGTCATGGCCGCGGCTGGGTCGAACGACGCAAGCGGGGCGCCCTTGGCCGCCACGTTTCGGATCGCGAGCCCGTCGGGCTCGACGACACCGTCGACCACGCGCAACCCCTGGGTGGGGGTGAAGACGCTTGCCCCGTCACTGCCCATCGTCAGCCGGAAGACGTCGTCGTCACCTTTGAGTGCGTCACGAAGCAGATCGATGGCTGCGGGCATGTTCTCGGGCTTCGAGTAGTCGACCGTCACCTTCGGGCCGCCGCGACCCGCGATCGTACCGGGCAGGTTGTTGATCGTCTCGAGCAGCGAGCAGCCTGACGAAGTCAGAGCTAGGACAAGCCCGACCAGGAGGGGCAGCAGGCGACGCATGGGAAGTCCTTCCACAAGGGGGTGACAGGAGCCTAGTCCCGGCGGTCCCCGTGTCCGGGACCATCGGTGACGCGGAGCGTGGCAGGATGCCATGCGTGGTCACGTCCGCCCTGCAGCCCGCACCCGGCGACCTGCTCGTCGCCAGCGTGGCCCTCAGCGACGGCGTCTTCGACCAGACCGTCGTGTTGCTGCTCGATCATGACGACAGCGGCAGCCTGGGCGTGGTGGTGAACAGGCACTCCCACATCGAGCTGGCAGACGTGCTTCCCCAGTGGGTGGACGAGGTCACCGGCCCGCAGAGGTTGTTCTATGGCGGGCCGGTCTCGCCCAACGGCGCCATCTGCCTGGCTAGCCTGGCGGACCCTGCGACTGAGCCGCCCGGCTGGCGTCGGCTGTTCCATGACGTGGGGCTGCTGCACCTGGATACGCCTGTTGAGATCATCCAGGGCGCCTTCCGCGACCTGCGGATCTTCGCTGGTTACGCCGGCTGGGAGCCGAAGCAGCTGGACCGCGAGCTGGCTGAGGGCGGCTGGCATCTGGTCAGTGCCATGTACGACGACATCTTCGGCTTCGACACCGACACCCTGTGGCGGTCGGTCCTGCACCGCCAAGGTGGTCAGCTCGCGTACTTCGCCACGTGGACCGGCGACCCCGACCAGAACTGAGCCACGCCCGCGGACGCGACTCGACCCGTGACGCAAGCTTCATGAACCGCGGAGGCACCGGGCAGGGCCTTCTCAAAGCCCTGCTGACCCAGGCTTCTGAAAGACTCGATGACGGTACCGACCGACAGGAGACTCACGCATGAGCATGTGGCTCGACCCGCCTGACGCAGCCGCCGACGACGGACTGGGCGCAGGCCTCGGACTGCCGTACTCGACCACTGGTGCCGAGGGTTCTGACTCCGACGACCTGTTCGTCCCCGTGGGCGAAGGCGAGACCTGGTCCCCGGACCAGGGCTACCCAGACAGCAGCCAGTCGGTCCGAATCTGGGTCGACGAGAACAAGCGGCTCAGCAACGTCCACATCTCCAACCGTTGGCGTGACCGTGCCAAGGGGACGTCACTGTCCAGCATGTTCGACGAGGCATTCCTGCTCGCCACGGCGCAGCTGGCCGATGACGAGAGTGGAGTGCTGCCCGCCGATCTGGACACCCAGCCAGAGCCGACGAGCACCGAACCGTTGACGTGGGACTCAGTCGACGAAGCCCTGAAGCGGATCGACCAGCTTCAGGCCAAGATGGCCGCTCTCGAGGCCAAGCCCGAGGCGGAGGTCGAGCCGAGCCGATGGGTCGGGGCCGAGGTCGTGGGCGACTCCAACAACCGGATGGTGCAGGTGAGTCTCGACATTCACGGCCGCACCAAGCAGGTCCACTTCAATGAGCCCTGGCTGATGCAGTCGCGCGTGAGTGAGGTGCGTGACTGCGTCATGCAGGCGCACCAGGCCGCGTACAAGGCCTTTCAGCCGCCCACGTTCGAGTACGGCGAGCACATGCGGCTCGCCGTTGAAGCCCATCGACTGACCGAACAGACCATGGCTTTGATGCGTCAAGGAGGAACCCGATGACGAATCCCAACTTCGATGCGCAGTCTGAGCGCCGGGTCCAGGAGGCCGGTGTGGTCGGCTACACCGCGGGCTCCGATGACCTACTCTCCGACATCGACCTGTACGAGGCACTGATCAACCCCCACGACGGGTCTGGTGGCAAGGGCAAGGGTGGCGCCGGCGGCTCGCCGATGATGATGCCGCCCATGGGCATGGCTGGTGGCGGCGGGGGTGGCATGGGCGCCGGTGGCGGCGCTGGCGGCGCTATGGGCGCCGGTGCGCTCGGTGCTGCAGCGCGCGGCGGAGGTACGGCCGCGGCTGGCCTCAGCCCGGCTGGTGGAGTGGGTCTTCCGCCGACCGGCGGCGCTGGTGGCGGCATGGGTGGCATTCCCAGCGTCGGCGGCGGAGGCGCCGGCGGGATGAACCTCGGCGGGGCCGGTGCTGGAGGCGGGATGAGCATTCCCAAGATCGGCGGAGGCGGCGGGGGTGGGACGTCGGCTGCCGGGCTGACCGGGCCCGGCCTGACCGGACCCGGCGGCGTCAAGCTGCCGGACCCGCGCGACCCGACGTACCCGTACCCGCGGCCTCCGGATGCCAAGTTCCCCGATCCCAAGGACCCCAACAAGTACCCGGTACCTGGTGAGAAGGGCTACCCCGATCCGAAGGATCCCGATCCCTACAAGTTCCCGCAGGAGTACACGCCTCCAGACCTCGGCACCCCGCCCGGTGGGCTTCCCCCCGGCGGCATCACCCCGCCGGGCGGGACGAACCCCGGCGGGAGCGGCGGCGGTGGGGGTGACGGCGAGTGGGGCGGCCAGAACCAGGTCGTCGAAGCCACCCCTGAGATGCTCAACCGTGAGTCCCAGCTGTGGGGCGATACGGCCGCCGAGGTCAAGCAGGCAGTGCAGCAGCGCATCGAGAGTGACGACACCAGCTCGATCGACTTCGGCATGATGCGCGCGGGCTACCAGCCGTATTCCGACCTGACCGCCCGGCTGCAGAAGTGGGCCAGGGGGGCAGGCGACGAGTTCACCCATATCAGCGAAGCTCTGAAGTCGGCTGCCGGGAGCTACCGGGATGTCGACGAGACCAACGCGGCCGCCAGCAACTCGATCAACGTCTGAGGGAGCACACCATGACCTCTCCGTCCGCACCAACCACGCTGGACAACCTTGACCAGCTCTTCGTGTCCGCGTTCCAGTCGCTGCACCGCACCCTCACCGAGTGTGAGCGGCGGGACCGCGAGTTGTCCAAGAAGGGCGTCGAACAGATCAAGGGCCGCGAGTCGATGGCCGAGAAGTGCACCGGCGGCAGCGACGAGGTGCGCAAGTTCCTCGAGTCCGGCGAGCGCATCATCGCCGAGATGTGGCGCCAGTACACCCAGCTCACCGAGAACTACACCGGCATGCTGCGGGAGCACCAGTACGTTCCTCGGACGCTGAAGGACGTCAGTGAGACGGTCTGGCACGAGGTCACCAAGTCACTCGAGCCGATCTCGCGTGACATCTCGCAGCGCATGGAGCAGAACCACTGGAAGGGCCGCGGCGCTGACGACTACATGAAGCAGCTCCCGATGCAGCTCAATGCGGTGACTGAGTTCGGCCAGTATGTCGAGGCTGCCACCATTGGCGTCGACGTCCCCGGTCAGTTGCAGGCGATCGTGTTCTCAGCCGGGTCTGCGGAGATCGGCTCCGCCACGTTGGCCATCCAGTCGGCAATGTACTCCCAGGGCACATCAGGCATGTACTTCACGGCGTGCGCAGCGGCCAGCCGCAACCTCCGCAACGTCAACAGCTGGTGGCGAGCCAAGCTGATGACGGGGGAGGGCAGCTGGAAGATCACCCTCGACAATCATGTCCGGGAGATGACCAGCTCGCAGGTGCTCAACCCGATCGTGCTCAGGAGCGACAAGTGGCCTCGTGCCACCAGTGCCACCACCGAGATCCCGACCCCGGGCCGGAACCCGATCGTGGATCGCCAGTCCGATCCGCGAGTCCGCGGTGCTGACCGCCCCAGCGGGGCGCCGGGTGGGGTCAACGAGCGCGACTACCACCGCGAGGACAAGGGAGGGAAGCTCTGGTAGCGGCCCGTGCGGCCCGCCCTGGCCTCGGGTCCCGTGGACTACGATCAGTCATGGGTAGGAACTTGGGAGGGCTGAATGGGCGACCCGACTGCGAGGAAGAACCGGATCCTGATCGTCGACGACGACGCGTCGCTCGCCGAGATGCTCCAGCTCGTGCTGCGACAGGAGGGGTTCGAGACGGTCTGGTGCGCCACGGGGGACGCTGCCGTCAAGGTCTTTCGGGACAGCGGTCCTGACCTTGTCCTGCTCGATCTGATGCTGCCAGGGCTCAACGGTGTCGATGTGTGTCGTCGGATTCGTGCCGAGTCCGGAGTGCCCATCGTCATGCTCACCGCCAAGTCCGACACGGGCGATGTTGTGGACGGGCTGGAGGCTGGTGCCGACGACTACGTACCGAAGCCGTTCAAGCCGCGCGAGCTTGTCGCGCGGATCTGGACTCGCCTGCGTCGCCCACCGTCGGAGTCCGATGCGGAATCGATCCGGATCGGGGATGTGGTGGTCAACGTCGCCGCCCATCAGGTGCGCCGCAGCGGCCAGGTCATCCCGCTGACGCCGCTGGAGTTCGACCTGCTGCTGGCGCTCGCCCGGAAGCCGAACCAGGTGTTCAGTCGCGAGAAGCTGCTCGAGGAGGTCTGGGGCTACCGTCACGCAGCTGACACCAGACTCGTCAACGTCCACGTCCAGCGGCTGCGCTCGAAGATCGAGAACGATCCTGAGAAGCCCGAGATCGTCGTCACGGTCCGGGGGATCGGATACAAGGCCGGTGACTTCGCTGGCTAAGGCGCTCCCTGGAAGCGTCGACGCGGATGGCCACGCGGGAGCGGCGGTCGATGTCGGAGCGGTCGACCCGGTCGATGTGCTCCATAAGGCCCACGCCCGCCCCAGTCCTGCCGCGCGACTGAGTGACAGCGCGCCAGCCTTGATGTGGTGGGGCTCGCTGTCGGTCCGTGTTGTCATGACGAGCTTGGTTGGCTCCGTCGTTGTTCTGCTGTTGGGTGGTTTCCTGCTACTGCAGCAGGCCTCCATCGGACTTCGGCAGGGCAAGGTGACATCCGTGGTGGCGGAGGCGTCGGCGGCGCTTGACTTCATCGAACAGTCGTTCCGGAACGCTGCGCCCGGCCAAGCGACAACCGCTGACACCTTGACGAAGGTGGCGTCAGAGGCGGTGCAGCGGGGTGCCGTGGCGCAGTACCAGGTCGTCGTCGAAGGTCCAGTGAGCGACATCCGCTCGGCGGGGGTCGACGTCGCCAGCGTCCCCGACAGCCTCCGGGACCAGGCCCGCCAGGCAGCCGCAGGAACACGGGAACCCGAGTTGTTCATCACTGAGACTGAGGTGCGCTACCTCGACGGTCGCCCTCCCGTACCCGGCCTTGTCGTCGCGGCCACAGCCACGGCTTCTGGGTCCATCCGGTACCCGGTGTACTTCGTCTTCCCGATGACTCAGGAGGCTGAGACCCTCGCGATCCTGCAGCGAGCCTTGATCACCACGGGCCTCGTCGTGCTGTTGGCTTTGGCGGCCACCGCGTACGGAGTCTCTCGACAGGTGTCCGTGCCGGTTCGTGAAGCGCGCCAGGCTGCTGAGCGACTGGCCTCAGGCGATCTCAGTGAGCGGATGCCAGTCCGGGGCCGCGACGACCTGGCTCGGCTGGCCGTGTCGATGAACCTGATGGCGTCCGAGCTGCAAGGCCGGATCCGTGAGCTGGAAGAGCTCTCCCGCCTCCAGCAACGCTTCGTGTCTGACGTGTCGCACGAGCTTCGTACGCCTCTCACCACCATTCGGCTCGCTGCGGACCTGTTGTACGAGTCACGCGACACCTTCCCTGCACTCGAGCAGCGGTCTGCGGTCCTGATGCGACGCGAGCTTGATCGCTTCGAGGGTCTCCTTGGCGACCTGCTGGAGATCTCTCGCTTCGATGCTGGGGCGGCCGTGCTCACGGTCGATGACGTGAACGTCGCGGAGCTCGTACGCAATGAGGTGGAGAGTCTCGCTGCCTTGGCTCAGACCAGCGAGACGGAGATTCGGATCCACAGTGAGGCCGACGAGTACGCGGAGGTCGACGCCCGTCGGGTGTCGCGAGTCGTCCGGAACCTCGTCACCAATGCGATCGAGCATGGTGAGGCCAAGCCGATCGACATCTATGTGGTCGGTGACGACACGGCCGTCGCCATCACCGTCCGGGACCACGGCATCGGGTTCAAACCTGAGGAGGTCGCGCTCGTCTTCGGCCGGTTCTGGCGTGCTGACCCTGCCAGATCCCGGGTTGTGGGCGGCACCGGCCTGGGACTGGCCATCGCCCAGGAGGACATCCACCTGCACCATGGCCGGATCTCGGCATGGGGAATGCCCGGGCAGGGGGCCCGGTTCCGGATCGTGCTACCGCGGCATCATGGGGATGGGCTCGAAGGACTGGGCGACGACAGGATGGAGGTGATCGCGTGATGAGGCGGCGCACCGTGCTCCTGGGCGGTCTGGCAGGGCTGACGGGGTGCGCGTCTCTGCCCACCACCGGCCAGGTACGGACCGAGCCGCGTCGTTCCCAGGCTGTCGGCTCCGGCGAGATGGCCATCGACCCAAACCCACCTGCCCCCGGTGCCAGCCCTGACCTGATCGTGCAGGGCTTCCTGCTCGCGATGGCGACGTACCAGCCCGGCTACCAGGCAGCCCGGCAGTACCTGACAGAGGCGGCCCGCGGCGAGTGGAGACCTGAGGGTGGGCTGCTGGTCTACGCTGACGGGAACGCGCCACGCTCTGTGGGCGACCAGGTGACGCTCGAGGCCCCACTGGTGGCCTCGGTTGACCCACGCGGTGCGTACACGTCCGTGGTCGGACCGACGATGCTGCGGCACGACTTCCGGCTCCAGCAGGAGCGCGGGGAGTGGCGCATCGGCAACCCCCCGAGCGGGCTGTTGATGACCCGCTACCTGTTCGTGACCAGCCACAGCCGAGCCGATGTCTACTTTCTCGACTCCACCTTGACCACGCTCGTGCCCGACTCTCGGTACTTCCCGCGGGGCAACCGGGTCGCTGACGCTGCTGTGCGTGCCCTGATCGGTGGTCCGTCGGACTGGCTGCGGCCTGCGGTGGCGTCGGTGATTCCGGAGTCGGCAACCCTGGTCGAGGATGTCGTCGGCCAGGGCACCGTGGTCGTCCAGCTTCGCGGCATTCCTGGCGACAAGTCGGTCAGCCGGATGTCGCTCCTGGCAGCGCAGCTGGCGGCGACGTTGCGCCAGCTCCCTGACGTGACGGGGTTCCGGTTCGTCGTCGACGGCGAACCCATCACGCTGCCAGAGGCCGCCGGGGACGGAACGCTGCAGTTCTCTGTCGCGAACCGATTCGATCCGGTGATGAGTCTGCAGACACAGCTGTTCGGCATCTCGGGGGGTCACCTGGTGCGCGTCGGGGATGGCCCTGGGGCGGTCGCGAGGCCGGTCACCGGTGAGTTCGGTGTGAGGGTACGAGACGTGTCAGCCTTCGCCGTCAGCCCCGACACGGTCGAGGCCGCCATCGTGAGCGGCGACCAACTGCTGCAAGGGGGCGTCGATGGCCAGGGGAGCCGTCTCGTCCTGACTGCCAAGGATCTGCTCAGGCCGCAGTTCACCGTCTCAGGGTCGCTGTGGGCGATCAGCCGATCGGGTGATGTCAACCGCATCGTGAGCGGTCAGGCGCTCCATGTGCCTGCGCCCGCTTTCGCCGGCCTGACCATCCTTGCGTTCCGCGTCGCTCCCGGCGGACAGCGGATGGCCGTGGTCGCCGAGGACCGCGGGCGGCGCGTCCTCGGTCTAGTCCGGATCGACCGAGAGCCTGCCGTCAGGCTGGCCGGCTGGCGACCCATCTCGTTGGCCAGGGATGGAGTGCCGATCGCTGGGCTCCTTGACGTGGGCTGGACATCGGCCTCCACGCTTGTCGTGCTGGCCTCGTCAACCTTGTCTGAGCAGGGGATCTTCGAGTTCGACGTGGACGGGGTCCAGGTCCGGGAGACGGGTCGAGTGGAGAGCTGGGGTGCGCTCTCTCTGGCTTCGAGCGCCAAGGGCGGGACAGCGGCCCGTACGGTCGTGCTGGCCGACGACGGGGTGGTATGGCAGTACGTTGATGCCTTCCGGTGGGCCAGGCTCGCCGAAGGAATGACGGCAGCCTCGTATCCAGGCTGACCGGGTTCTGCACAGGGGCGATTGGACGGCTGCGTTGTCCACAGGTTCTGCAGGGATGTCACGATGGGGCGCCTGCGTCCCATCTCTCCTTTCGTGCACCCGCCAGGATCAACACTTGACGCCCTCGCTGACCTTCTCGTCGGCGCTCGCTGTCCAGGTTGCCACTCGCCGGGGCCGTCCGTCTGTCCGTCGTGTCGTGATGAGGTTGAGAGCAGCGTGGCGACGCCGACTGCCAGAATGCTCTCGCCGCCGCTGCAAATCTGGGCGGCGGGACCGTACGGTGGGGCCACCCGCCGCCTGCTGACCTCGTTCAAGGAGCGCGGCCGAGCGTCGCTGGCAGGACTGCTGGGTTCCAGGCTCGCGGCGGCGGTCGCTGGCATGGCGCTGGCGTGTGACGTGGTCGACCCGATCGTCCTCGTCCCGGTGCCGTCACGGCCGGATGTGGTGCGGCGCCGGTCGTACGACGCTGTCGCCCTGATGGCGGCCGAGGCAGCGGTACGGCTGGCCGATGCTGGAGCAGCCGCTTCATGGCAGTCAGCTCTGCAGCATCGGCGTGTTGTGGCTGACCAGGCGGGGCTGGACCACGTGGCTCGGACGCAGAACCTGGCTGGTGCGCTGGTCGCCCACCGGATCGGCGGGGCGTTGGTCGTGGTCGTCGACGACATCGTCACCACCGGTGCGAGCCTGTCGGAGTCCGCGCGAGCGTTGCGCGTGGCCGGCTGCGCGGTTCTGGGTGGCGCCACGGTGGCCTCCACCGTGCTGCGAACGTCATCACGCCGCTCAGTTGCCGCGGTGGTTGATCGCTCGATGAACGAGGCGGCCGGGCTCTAGCGAGCCCGGCCGCGGGGTGGGAGGTGCATGGAACCTGGAGGCGAGGGGTCAGATCGCTGCGGCGCCGACTTCTCCGGTACGGATCCGCACGACCTGGTCGACGGGAGTGACCCAGACCTTGCCATCCCCGATCTGGCCCGACCGGGCGGTGCTGGCGATCAGGTCAACGA
>Ga0116179_1002733_pt1 | contig 12510 bp, 12 predicted proteins | sample AD_UKC071_MetaG_FD_89751 | JGI IMG/M metagenome (GOLD analysis project Ga0116179, IMG submission 89751) | Active sludge microbial communities of municipal wastewater-treating anaerobic digesters from USA - AD_UKC071_MetaG | ecosystem: Engineered > Bioreactor > Anaerobic > Digestate | place: USA...
AGCGAAGCCGCCGCGCCGTTCTGCGATGCCGCCAAGCCCGCACCGCGCGGCCATGTGATCCAGCACATGGGCTGGGGCGGCGGGCGTCCGCTGGTCGATGTGCTCGAAACCAGCGCTCGCGCCAAAGGGATTGAGGTCATCACCGATGCCCGGGCCCTGGCGCTGGTGCGCGACGGCGACCGGATCGTCGGCCTGGTCGTGCGGATCGACAACCAGCCGCGCTTCGTGAAGGCGGAGAAAGGTGTGGTCCTGGCCACGGGCGGCTTCGTCTTCAACGAGGCCATGCGGCGTAAGTACTGCCCCGACACCTTCAAGCTGAACGATCCGATCGGCGACAAGGACGATGGCTCAGGCATCGAGCTGGGCCTGGGTGCGGGCGGCGATGCAATCCACATGGACCAGTTCTTCACCACCTGCCCCTGGACCATGCCGGAAAGCCATGCCTACGGCGTGTTCGTCAACACCAAGGGCCAACGCTTCATCAACGAAGACTGCTATCATGGGCGCGTCAGCCGCTGCGCGGTCGACCAGCCTGATGGCAAGGTTTACCTGCTGCTCGACAATGCCCATTTCGTCCAGCCGATGGATTTCGCCCGGATGCGCATCGCCGGGACCGGCGAGACCTGGGAAGAGGTCGAGGCCGAACTGGAACTGCCGCAGGGCACGCTCAGCGCGACCATGGCGGTCTACAACGAACATGCCCGCAAAGGTCGCGATCCGCTGTTCGACAAGCGCCCGCCGATCCTGACGCCCCTGGATCAGGGACCGTTCATCGCGCTCGAACTGGATTTCCACGACAGCTATTTCAGCTTCTTCACCCTGGGCGGGCTGAAAACCTCTCCCGATGGCGAAGTGCTCGATCGCGGCGGTGCGGCAATCCCCGGCCTGTTCGCCGCGGGGCGCTGCACATCGGGCCTTCCTGCCTGGGGGCACGGCTATTCATCGGGGATGAGCCTGGCCGACTGCACCTTCTTTGGCCGCCAGGCCGGACGCAAGGCGGCCTATGCCTGAGTCGGTCGCCGAACGCCTGCGGGCCCTGGAGGACCGCGAGGCGATCCGCGACCTGATTGCCCGTTACGGACCATTGGCTGATGCCGGGGATGCCTTGGCGGTTGCCGCGCTGTGGAGCGAGGACGGCAGCTATGCCGTGGGCGGCATGGGCGAAGCGCGTGGCCGCGCCGCCATTGCCGCGCTGATCAGCGGTCCCGTCCACCAGTCGCTGCTGGCGGACGGCTGCGCCCATATCCTGACCAGCCCGGCTATCGATCTTGCTGGAGACAGCGCAGTGGCACGCTGCCACAGCGTGGTCTTCCGGCATGAGGACGGGGAATGGGCACCCGTGCGGGTATCGGCCAACCGCTGGGAATTGGCCCGAACCAGCGCAGGCTGGCACGTGACCCGCCGCGAGAATGCCCTGCTTGACGGCAGCGCCGCGGCGCGCGCCCTGCTCAGCTGACGAGCTGACCGCCGTCCACGACCAGCACGGTGCCGGTTGCCTTGCGCGCCTTGTCCGAGGCGAGGAAGGCCACGGCCTCGGCAATGTCTTCCGGATCACAACTGCCATCGACCAGCTTGGGCATGCCGCGCATCACCATCGGCCAGTCGATATCGCCCTCCGGCGGTTGCTGCTTGGTCATCGGCGTGTTGACGTGGCCGGGGCAGACCGCGTTGATCCGCACGCCCTTGGGCGCATATTCCGCCGCCAGCGCCGTGGTCATGCCGACCACTGCATGTTTCGAGGCGCAATAGGCGGCGGTATAGATCATGCCGCGCAGGCCCGAGGTCGAGCCGATATTGACGATGTTGCCCTTGCTCTCGACCAGATGCGGCAGGGCCGCCTGGCTGAGCACGAAGACACTGGTCGTGTTGATCCGCAGGATCTTCTCGAAATCCTCGACGGCAAAGGTTTCGGTCGGCGCCCACTTCAGCATGCCGGCAACGTTGCACAGCACATCGATCCCGCCCTCGGCAGCGTTGGCGACCAATGCGCGGCACGAGGCATGGTCCTCGGCATCGTAGACCACAGGCGTGGCCGCCGCGCCGATCAGCGCTGCTGTCTCGGCGAGGCCGGCAGCGTTGATGTCGCCGATGATTACCTGCGCGCCCTCCTTGGCAAATAGCTGCGCGGTGGCCCGCCCAATTCCCGATGCCGCCCCGGTCACCAGCACTCGCTTGCCTGCAAACCGCACTACCGTTCTCCTCAGCCGAATGTTGCGGGCGCTTCGCCCATGACGGTCACCGTGGGCCGCCCTTCCCCGTCCACGCTGTGGATCAGGCATGAAAGCCGCCGCGACCGTGTTTCCGCGATCCACCAGCGCCCGCTCTGCTTCACGTAGACGTCGTCGTATTCGACGCCCATCTGCGTCAGCGTGCGGTTTGCCAGGTTGATGTTGTGGAACAACAGCGACCATTGCCCCGCCGCGCAGCTATCGCCATCGAAGGTGATCACCCCGTTGGCGCCGTGGTGAATGTCGAAGGTCCCGGGTGCGCAGCCCATCTCGGCATAGATCGCTACGAAGGCTTCGCGATCGGCAAAAGGCGGGAAGCCGTCATAGGCAATGACGGCCCCATCCGGCAGCAGGCAATCGCGAACCGTTGCCGGGTCCTTGGTATCGCAGGCCCGCAGATAGCGCGCCTTGAGATCCCGGATGGCCCGGTCATCCTCAAGGCGCAGCAGTCGCTCTTCCAGCGTCATGCTGGCGGCCGGTTCAGAACTTGACGCCGACTGTTACCCCGAAGGTGCGCGGTTCAGGGAAGTAACCAAGCAGGATCCCGCCGAAACCAGGGCCGAAGTCGATGAAGTTCGACGGATCGGTTTCCTTGGTCAGGTTGCGGACAAAGCCCGAGATCTCGGCCTTGACTCCGCCCAGCGGGATGTCAGACAGGCTGGCCCGCAGGTTGACGATCGTGCGCCCCTTTGACTGGCTGGAGTTGGCATTCTGGTCCGAACGGGTCGGCGTCAGCAGCGGATAGGGAAAAGTATAGTACTTCGAGACGTAGTTGAGATCGCCGTAGAGGTTCAGCTTGCCCCAGTCCCCGCTCAGCACGGCCCAGTCGAAGCCGACCGAGGCCGTGGTCTTGGGCGCGTGCGGGAAGGCGCGGTTGTTCGATACATCCACGCCGCCATCGATGAAGCTCTTGTACTTCGGATCGAGGATCGCGAGCGAGCCATTGATCGTCAGGCCATCGACCGGGCGCAGCACCGTTTCGAATTCCAGCCCCTGGATGCGGGCCCCGGCAGCATTGCGGATGATCGATGCCGCACCGGTTGTGGCGGTGAAGACCGAAAGCTGCATGTCCTTGTGCTCGTCGCGGAAGGCGGCGAAATTGAAAATCACCCGGCCATCGGCCAGCTTGGTCTTGATCCCCACTTCGTAGCTGTCGACCTTTTCCGGACGATAGGGACTGCACAGCTCGGTCGCGCCACTCGGACAACCGGCAGTCGGCGCGGCGAAGACATTGGTTTCGCCGTTGAAGCCGCCCGACTTGAAGCCCTGGGCGAAGCGGGCATAGACATTGATGTTGTCGCTTGCTTCCCAGGCCAGGGTCGCGGCGGGCGAGAAGTTGTTGTACTTCGCTTCCGGGATCGCGCCGTAAGGCAGGTTGGCAACGACCAGCGGCGAGAAGATCCCGCTGCCGGCATCGAAGTTGACCCGGAAGAAGCGCCGCACGTCCTTCTTCTCGTGCGTATAGCGGCCGCCCAGGCTGACCTTCAGGGCATCGGTGAACTTGTAATCAAGCTGGGCATAGAGCGCCAAAGCCTTCGTGTTCGAGCCATAGTCCGATTGCAGATCAACCCCGCCGCCGAAATAGGTCTGCGGGTTCAGTGTCTCGGCCTTCTCGTCAAAATAGAAGGCACCCAGCACGTAGTTCAGGCGGCCATCACCCAGCTCTCCGGTCAGTTGCAGTTCCTGGCTGAAGGCATGATAGTCCGTGATGCGCTGGGTAAAGGCGACCGGCAGCGGCGAGCCATCCAGATCGAGGCCATCCGCCCAGGCCAGATCGCGATAGGCGGTGATCGACTTGAGCGTGGCAGCGCCAAGATCGGCGGTGAGCGTCAAGGCGTGGCCATAGCTGCGCGAACGCTCATAGGCCGGGGCATTGATCGCCGCCGTCTCAACCCGGTTCGGGTTGGTGTAGAGGTTGAGCGGGAAGAACGCCCCGCCAAAGGCATAGCCGGGCGAAGCCGGGTCGAAGATATCGCGCGGATCGCCGTTGCGGTTGACGCGCAGCAGCTGCGAGAACGGCGGATCCTGGCTCGCCTTGCTATAGTCATAGGTATAGTCGGCGGTAATCGCGTCCGACAGTTCGGCGCGGAGCTGGACCATGAAACTGCCGGAATCGATCGAATCCGCGCGGTCCGCGCCGGAAGGCGAATTGGGCACCAGATCGATCAGCCCGTCGCGCTTGCGGTACTGCCCGGCAACCTTGACCGAAAAGGGACCGAACTTGGGCAGGTCGAGCACGCCGCGCACGCGCCGATCATTGAAGCTGCCATAGGTCAGATCGATCGATCCGCCGGCCTCACCGCTGGGCTTGCGGGTGACGAGGTTGACCGCGCCGGCCAGAGCATTGCGGCCATAGAGCGTGCCCTGCGGTCCGCGCAGCAGTTCGACCCGCTCAAGATCGGCTACGTCGAAGATCGAGCCCTGCGCCTTGGCGATATAGACCCCGTCAAGATACAGCCCGACCGCCGGCTCCCAGGTGATCGCCGGATTGATCGTGACCGAGCCGCGGATCGAGATCTGCGAGATGGTCTTGGAAGCGGGCGCACGTTCAATCTTCACGTTCGGGGCAACCGCACCCAGCTTGTCGATCGAATCGATCCCCCGGCTTTCGAGGAACTGGCTACCCAACGCCGAGATCGCGATCGGCACGTCCTGGACGTTTTCCGAGCGCTTCTGCGCGGTGACGACGATATCGCCGATCCCATCGTCCTGATTCTGCGCGGCATCCTGCGCAAACGCGGGGGCGGCAGCTAAGGTCGTCAGGGCGACCAGCGAAACGGTGCTCAACAGGCGCATTTCGATCCCTCTCTTGACGCAGCCCTGCCGTCGTGGGCGGCAAGCTTCTGCGTAGCTCAATATGGGCATGATTACGCGATCATTGCTTGAGGCGCAATCATAAACGCGATATCGTAGCGTTTGTGGAGTACATCTACGCGATTGGAGAGGTATGCTAACGATTGCACTCGCCCTGGCGGCGGGCAGCCTCCCCGATGACGGGCAGTGCCGCTCGATCGCGCAGGATCCGGAAGCTGCCCTGGCCTATGCCAACGGGCTGCAGGGGTTCATCTACGGCTATCCATTGGTCGATCTGCTCAAGCAGCGGCACAACGAAACGCACCGCATCAGCCCGGACCAGCCGGTTACCGCGCCAGTCAACACTATCGCGACCTATCCGCATCTGCTGACCCCGGAAACGCAGGGGCAGCTACGCGCTGCCAATGCCGATACGCTCTATCTCAATGCCTGGCTCGATCTCTCGAAGGGACCGGTGCTGGTCGATGTCCCGGCGTTCGGCGCGCGCTATTACACTTTGGCCTTCATGGACCTTTACGGCCGCCCCCAGCACCTGGGCACCAGGACCAATGGCGGTTCTGCGCGGCGGTACGCGCTGATCGGTCCATCCGGGGGGAATGTTCCGGCGGGGTACGAGGCCTTCCCCCTTTCGACCGATACGGTCTGGATGTTGGGCCGTGTCCTGGCGACCGACAATGCCGACCTGGTCAAGGCAAAGGCGCTGGCTGCCGCGATCCGGATGACCGGCACAGCGGGTGAGCCAGTGACTGCCGCCGCCCAGCTGCAACCCTTCGACAGCCTGCATTACTTCGAACTGCTCAATCGAGCCTTGCGCATGGTTCCGGCCAAGCCGGGCGAAGCCGCCCTGATGGCGCAGTTCGACCAGGCCGGGTTCGGTCCGGGTCGGCAGTTCGACCCGGCAAAACTCAGGCCCGCCGAAGCGCTGGGGCTGGGCTGCGCGGTGCGACTGGGGCCGAAAGTCCTGGCTCAGCGCGGATTTCGTCCATCCCGTATCCAGAACGGCTGGATGTGGTCTGGGGCCATGGCCGATCCGGGCAACGACTTCCTGCTCCGCGCCGAAGTGGCGCGCGGCGGCTATGTCAACGCACCCGAGGAATCGATCTATCCCGCTGCAATCACCGATAATCGCGGCGAAATGCTCGACGGTAAGCGGCTCTATCGCATTCGCTTTGCCAAGGGACAGCTGCCCTCGGTCGCCGCCTTCTGGTCGCTGACCGCTTATGATCGCACCACCTCGCAGCTCGTGGCCAACCCGTTGAAGCGCTACAACATTGGCGATCGCACGCCCGGCCTGCGCCAGGCTCGGGACGGATCGCTGTCACTCTATCTGTCCGACGCAAAGCCGCCAGCAGGGTCCTCGAACTGGTTGCCGGTACCGGCCGGCGCGTTCCATGTCGTGCTGCGGCTCTACCTGCCGCGCGCCGAGGCGCTTGACGGGCGCTATGCCCTGCCCCCGATCGAAAGGATCGAGCCGTGATCAGGCCAACCACCGATATCGATGCCTTCTCTCCCGAAGTCTATGCCGACGAGGCCGGGATTGCCGCCAAGTTCGCTGCCATGCGTGCCCAGGGCGACATCCTGTGGATCGAGCAGGAGCCCTATCGCCCGTTCTGGGCCGTGCTGCGCCACCAGGACATCATGGAGGTGGAGCGCAACACCAAGGTCTGGCTCAATGCCCCGCGCCTGACCCTGTTGCCTGCCTGGTTCGAGGATCGCACCATCGCCCAGTTCGGCAGCAGGACCGGGCCGGTGCGGACTCTGCTCGACTTGGACGAGCCTGATCATCGCAAGCACCGCCAACTGACCCAGTCATGGTTCAATTCAAAGTTCCTGGGCACTCTGCGTGAACGGATGCGGCTGCTGGCCCGCGAATATGTCGACAAGATCGAACGGCTTGCACCGCAGGGCGAGTTCGACTTCGTCGAGGAAATCGCGGTGCCCTATCCGCTGATCATGATCACCTCGATCCTCGGCCTGCCCGAAAGCGATGCGCCGCTGGTGCTGCGCCTTACCCAGGAGCTGTTCGGAGCCAGCGATCCCGATCGCAATGCCAACGGCGATTTCGGGCTGGCGACTGCGATGGAGTTCTTCGGCTACCTGGGGGGCGTGGTGCAGGAGCGGCGCCAGGATCCGCAGGATGACCTGATGTCGGTGATCGCGACCGCCTTGATCGACGGCGAACCGCTGTCCGACATGGATTCGCTGTCCTACGGCATGCTGCTGGCGGCGGCCGGACATGACACGACCAGCTCCAGTGTCGGGGTTGGCCTGATGCAATTGGCCCGCAATCCCGCAGAGTTGGCCAAGCTCAAGGCCGATCCCGCCCTGATTGCTCCGGCTGCGCAGGAGATTTTCCGCTGGGCCACCCCGGTACGCCACTTCATGCGCACCGCTGCCGTCGATACCGAGCTGGCCGGTCAGCCTATCGCGGCGGGAGAGCAGGTGGCCATCCTCTATCTGTCCGGCAACCGCGACGAGCGCGCCTTTGACGAGCCCGACGCCTTCCGGATCGACCGCAGCCCCAACCGCCACCTTGGCTTCGGCTATGGCGCGCACCACTGTCTTGGCCGGATCCTGGCCGAGATGGAGCTGGAGGCCCTGTTTGCCGAGATTGCCGCGCGCGTCGCGACGATCGAGCTTGCTGGCGAGCCCGAATGGGTCAAGACCAACCACACCGGCGGACTGAAGCGCCTGCCGGTGCGGGTAACGATGCAATGATTACGACGAGAGCCATGACCATGACTGACCTTGAAGCCCGCATCGACCGCCTGGAATCCCTCGACGCGATCCGCCAGCTCCCGGCCAAATATGCCCTGGCGCTCGACATGCGCGATATGGACGCGATGGTCTCGCTGTTTCCGGCCGATGTCCGGGTCGGCAAGGATGCCAGCGGCCGCCAGGCGCTGCGGGCCTATATGGACCACACGCTGCGTTCGCCCTTTACCGGCACATCGCACCACATCGGCGGCCACGTGATCGAATTCGACGATCCCGATCATGCCCACGGTGTGGTCTATTCCAAGAACGAGCACGAAACCCCGGTGCCGGGCGGCGCGGACGAATGGGTGATCATGCAGATGATGTATGTCGACGATTACATCCGCCAAGACGGGCGCTGGTACTTTGCCCGGCGCCTGCCGCTTTACTGGTACGCGACCGATCTCAACAAGCCGCCGGTGGGCGAGAACAAGATGCGCTGGCCCGGCACTGACCGGGCGGAAGGCAACTTCCACAAGCTGTTCCCGAGCTATGCCGAATTCTGGGCGCGCGAAGGGGACCACGGCGGCCCGGTGGCCGAGCCTGCACCGCTAGAAGGTTTCCTCAACGCGATGCGCCGGGGTGCCGCCGCGCCGAAGGTGAAGGTGCGGGCGGATTAGCGCACAGCACGACGAGGGAACACGATCAAAATGAGCGCGGAAAATCGGGAGGCGTGACATGGGGTTGAGAGGGGTGAATCGTGTGATGATTGCAGTGCACGATCTTGAGAAGTCCAAGCGAGAATACAGTGCACTGCTCGGCGCGACCTTTGTTGACGCCCACTGGACTGGTGAGCCATTCGGGATAAACGTATCGATTGCTTGGGATGCGGGAATCGAGCTCTGCGCACCGAGGCCCGGCAGAGAAGATGACAGCGCCGTTTCTCAATTCCTTGCTCACAAGGGCGAGGGCATCATGAGCGTGTTCTTCGGCGTGGACGATTGCGAAGTCGCAGCCCGAATGGCGCAGGCGGAAGGTTTTGCAAGCGTCAATGCCCTTGATTACACTCAAGAGGAAATCGACAAGCATCTTCAGGGGATGTTTGAGCGCTATCAGGAAATAACGCTCAACTCGAGTGCCCGCTTGGGTTTCGCGGTTACGCTTGCCAGGATTGATGAGCGAAGCAATCCCTTGACCGCGTGACCTATTCTGCGTTGGCCCCGGTCAGGTCGTTCGCCGCGATATAGCCAAACGTCAGCGCGGGACCGATGGTCACGCCTGCGCCGGGATAGCTCTCACCCATGGCCGAGGCCGCGCTGTTGCCGATGGCATAAAGCCCGGCAACCGGCTTGCCCTTGGCATCGAGTACGCGGGCCAGGGCATCGGTCTTTAGCCCGCCATTGGTGCCGATATCGCCGGGGTAAATCGGCATGGCATAGAACGGGCCCTTGGTGAGTGGGCGCAGGCAGGGGTTGGGCGCGACGCGCGGATCGCCATACATCTTGTCATAGGCCGCTTCGCCGCGGTGAAAATCGGGGTCTTCCCCCTTTTCGGCGTTGGCGTTGAAGCGGGCGATGGTGGCTTCCAGCCGGGCCGGATCGACACCCATCTGTTCAGCCAGTTCGGCAATGGTCCGCCCCTTCTTCAGGATCGTCTTGACCATGCCGTTCTGCAGCCAGTCCGGACCAGCGGATAGACCGGGCCGACCGGGTAGCTGTGGCGATAGGTGTGATCGAACACGAACCAGCTGGGGCTGGCATCGCCATGTTCGCGCTGGCGGCGGGCCATCTGCTGGCCGGTGATGTGATAGGAGGCCGCTTCGTTGAGATAGCGTTCGCCCTGCTGGTTGACCATCAGGCTGCCGGGGAGCGCCCGCTCGATCGTGCAGAGCCGGCCGCGGTCCTCGCCCGGTACGTAGAACACCGGCGCGGCCCAGGTCGATTGCAGGTTCATGGTATCCGCGCCCAGAGTCTGCCCGGCGCGGATCGCATCGCCGGTGTTGCCGCTGGTCCCGCCGGAATAGAGCGCGTTGGGATAGAGCGGCGCGTGGACATCGCGCATCGCCTGGTTCTTGTCGAAGCCCCCTGCCGCCAGAATCACGCCCTTGCGCGCCCTGATCCGCATGGCCTTGCCGTCACGGCGCACCACCGCGCCCACAACCCTGCCGTTCTCGCTGACCAGTTCCTCCAGGCCGCTGTCCAGCCACAACGGGACTTTCGCCTTGTTCAGCGCCAGCCGCAGCCCGCCCGCCAGGGCATTGCCCAGCGTCAGGCGACGATCCTTGCGCGAAGTGAAGCGGAACGGCCAGTCCAGCCAGTAGCGCATCAGGCTCTTGGCCAGATGCCACCACCAGCCTTTGGCCCGGAACAGCAGGATGTAGGTCTCGTCGAAGTGCCAGTTGAGATAGCCGAACAGCGATGCCGCCGGAGAGGCAAAGCGCAGCGTGCGGACATCGTCGCCCAGCTGCTTGCCGTCGAGCGGCAGCGGCATGTGGGTGCGGTATCCGGTCGGCGAACCGCCGGGGTTCTCGGCATGATAATCGGGATAGGGGAAGGCGTGGTATTCGATTTCGGTGTTGCTGCTCATCCAGCGCAGCATCTTCGACGCATTCTCGACATAGGCGCGGATGTTCTCGTCCGGCACGTTGTCAGCGGATAGCGCGCGGACATATTTGAACGCATCGTCGACATTGTCGTGAAAGCCGGCCGCGGCGGCCTGGTCGCTGGCCGGAATCCAGATCCCCGCGCCGGAGGTGGCAGAAGTGCCGCCCCACAGCTTTTCCTTCTCGACAATCAGCACGTCGGCGTGATTCTTCGCCGCGACCAGCGCGGACAGCATTCCGCCCGCGCCCGAACCGACGACCAGAACGTCGACTTCCTTGTCCCAGCTGGCGCTCATGCTGCGGGCTCCCCGTTTCAGGACGGAATGTAGAGCTGCGCGGCCTTGCCGCCATCGACCGGCAGGGCCACACCGGTGATGTAGCTGGCAGCATCCGACAGCATGAAGACGATTGCTTCGGCCAGTTCCTCAGGCTGCCCGCCGCGGCCCATCGGGATCGCGTCGGCAGTCTTGGCGGCAAGGTCCGGGGCCTTGGTGGCAAAGTCCAGCGTGGCTGCCGTGTTGACCTGGCCGGGGACAATGGCGTTGACCCGGATGCCCTGCCGCGCGCCTTCCATCGCGGCGACGGCGGTGAACTGGATCAGCGCGGCCTTGGATGCCGAATAGCTGGAATAGTTCGCCATGGCCCGGATCGCGGTGGTGGAGCTGATGTTGACGATGGAGCCTTTGCCCTGGGCCGCCATGACTTTCATCGCCGCCTTGGTGCCGATGAACACGGCCTCGCTGTTGACCGCGAAGTCCTTGCGCCAGTGTTCCAGCTTCAGTCGGGCAATCGGAGCGTAATGAGTCGACATGGCATTGTTGACCAGCATGTCGAGCCGCCCGTGGCGCGCGGCGACATCCTCGATCAGGGCTTCGAAAGCGGGATAGTCGGTCACGTCGAGCTGCACGGCCTCAACCTTGCCGCCTTCGCTCTCGATCTGTGCACGGGCGGAATCGAGCAGCTCCTGCCGACGGCCGCAGATTACCACCTGCGCGCCGCGCCGGGCCAGCAATGCGGCCGTGGCAAGGCCGATTCCGTCGCTTCCCCCGGTGACAATGGCTACCTTGCCGCTCAGATCCTGGCTCATGCCCGCTCCTGCCCCAATTCATCTGCCGCCCGATTGGCGGATATTCAAGAACGCAATTGACGCAGCTATGCGGTTACTGTCAACCTAATGCGTAATCAAACTGTCTGACAATTACGAATCTTTCGAGTTAGGAACGCGCATGACCGATCTTTCCGGCAAGGTGGCACTGGTAACGGGTGCCGGGCAAGGGGTCGGACAGGGAATCGCCCTGGCGCTGGCAGCGGCCGGCGCAAAAGTGGCGGTAACCGGCAGGACCCTGGCCAAGCTGGAGACGTCCTGCGGCCTGATTGCCGAGCGCGGCGGCGGTGCCATGGCGATTGCCGGAAACGTCAAGGATGCCGCCAGCCTGGCCAACATGGTGGCGCAGACCGTCGCGCACTTCGGCGGGCTCGATATCCTGGTGAACAATGCCCAGGAAGTGCCGAACGGCAAACTGCTGGACGTCAGCGACGAGGCTTTCCTGGCTGGATTTGAATCCGGGCCGCTGGCCAGCTTCCGGCTTATGAAACTGGCCCACCCGCACATGGTGACGCGGGGCGGCGGGGTTATCGTCAACCTCGCCTCCTCGGCTGGGATCCGCTGGGACATGACCGGCTATGGCGCCTATGGCGCGGTCAAGCAGGCAACCCGGGTACTGACCCGCGCGGCAGCAGCAGAATGGGGTCGGCAGGGCATTCGCGTCCTCACTATCGCGCCCCATGCCGAAAGCCCGGGCCTGAAATGGTGGATCGCCAACAATCCGGAAGAGGCCGAGGCCTTCTTCCGCACGATCCCGCTCGGCCGGATCGGCAAGCTGGAAGAGGATATCGGCCGCGCTGTCGCGGCATTATGTTTATCGGACATGGCCTACCTGACCGGCGCAACGATCCCGCTTGATGGCGGGCAGGCCAATTTCGACTGACCGGCGGATGGAAAAGGTCATCGCCCTGCTCTGGTCTGCGGACGGTACTGACCGGGCCGCGTTCAATGCCCGGCTCCTCGCGCGGCTGCCAGGAGCCTTGGCCGCCGCAGGAGCCAGCAATATCCGGCTCAATCTGGAGGACGCGATCAGCGCAGCCGGCGCGCACCTGCGCCAGTCGCGC
>Ga0116179_1002747_pt1 | contig 12472 bp, 12 predicted proteins | sample AD_UKC071_MetaG_FD_89751 | JGI IMG/M metagenome (GOLD analysis project Ga0116179, IMG submission 89751) | Active sludge microbial communities of municipal wastewater-treating anaerobic digesters from USA - AD_UKC071_MetaG | ecosystem: Engineered > Bioreactor > Anaerobic > Digestate | place: USA...
TCGAAACCCTGCTCGTATGCCTTTCTCCTTACACGCCGCATGTCTGCGAGGAGCTGTGGGAGAAGCTGGGACACGATGATATGCTGGCCGAAACCGGATGGCCCGAGCACGATCCGGAAGCGCTCGCCGCGGAGGAGGTTACCATTGTAGTCCAGGTGAACGGCAAGGTGAGGGAAAGCATTAATGTGCCGGCCGGATTGAGCGAAGAAAACCTGAAGGAACGCGTCTTGACGCACGAGGGCGTTAGGCGAAGGTTAGAGGGCAAGGAAATCAAAAAAGTGATAGTGGTGCCCGATAAGCTCGTGAGCCTTGTGGTGAAGGATTAGTGCCTCGTTTGATTGTGGTTAGCGCTCCTGGCCTTGAGCTGCAGGATTTACTCCTCGCTGCAGAGAAAGAGCTGCAGGGTGCAGGTTATATGTTGGCTCGTCGTTACGAAGAGACGAGCTGGAGCGAAATCTTCGCCGTCGCCGGCAGTGGCGGCCTCTTCGGAGGTCGTTCCCTCTTTGTGGTTGAAAATGCGTCGCGGCTGGGGCCGTTTCCCGAGGGTTTTTTACCGTGGCTTGAAGGAGAGGCAGCGGAGGCCGCGGTCGTTTTGGCCTACGAGGGCAATCATCGCAAGCATCTGTCAAAAGAGGTGCTCAAACGGGCGCACCTTTACGAGCTACAAGCTGTGCCTCGATGGGGTAAGGCTAGGCTAGATTGGATAGCCGCGCAGGCTAAAAATCTTGGAGTACGTCTCGACGGCGAGGCGATTTCTCTACTGAGCGAGTATTTTGAGGAGCCCAAGGAGCTCAAGTCTGAGCTGGAAAAACTCGCCGTGGCCTCTGAAGATGGAAAAATATCTGCAGCCTTGGTAAGGGAACTTTCTGTCTCAAGCGGGGGCAGGAAGCTGGTAAAATTCCTCGATGCGCTCTGCGAAGGAAAGATCCCTGAGGCGCTCGAGGCCATGGTGAATCTGAGGGAAGAAACGGATGTACTGCCGGTGATCGCCGGCCTTCATCGGCGCTTTCGCTTGGCTGCCTACATATCTTGCCTGCCTCCTGGAGCTCACGAAGCCTTTTTGGAGGCGCTCAAGGCGCGTGGTTATCAGGCCAGAATGGCTAAGGCAGCAGCCAAACGCTATCCCAAAGCGGCCATCTGGCGCTTCTTAACCGGAATAATAGGTTTGAGTTATCGGGAAAAGGTCGGGGAAGGTTCTGGGTGGGTTCAGTTAGAGGAGCTTGCGATCGAACTGCTCGGGTCACGCGCATTTTGAGGCGGGCGAAGGGTTTTGGGCTCTTTGCCCGCCTTTTATATTAGGTTCTAGCGCTTTCATCGAGCGCTTTGACCGACGCCGTGAGCCTCGATTTTTTTCTTGCTACAGTATTGCGGTGAAGGACCCCTTTGACTGCGGCCTTATCTAAGATGGAGTAGGCTATGGCGAGACGCTCCTTCGCAAGCGCGGGATCGCCAGCGGTTACGGCTTCGAGCACATCCTTGCAAGCGCTCTTGGCGCGGCTCTTCCAGTGGCGATTGTACAATCTGTTCCTTTCCTCGATGCGCATCCTCTTGACTGCGGATTTGATGTTGGGCACCGATTTTTCACCTCCCTTCGTATAATAAAAAGAAAGCGCAAGTAATTCTATCACGTCTTTGTCGGCCGAGGCAACCGGTGTCGCTTGGGCCTGCAGCGAGAACTCAAGCGGGAGTGTGAGAGGTCATCGCTGCAAGAAAAGGCCCTTCGATGAACTTGAAAAAACTGCACCTTAGGAAGGTGGATGAGGTATCATGTCTGGAAAGTTGATCGTTTGAAGGAGTTTGAGTCATGGCTTTGAACGGAGTCAAGGTTGAGGGCAACCTTACGGCAGGGCTCAAGGTCCTCCTCTTTTGGTCGCTGGTGGCTTTGACGGCCATAGGATATCTATTAGACGGCAGCGCCGAGAGCAAGTGGTCGCTTATGTGGATGACCGGCTTGTCTGGTCTGATCGGTTATATAACAAACTATTTAGCAGTTAAGATGATATTTCACTCTTTCACTATCACATTGGGACCGATCTCCTTAACGTTGCCAGGCAGCGGACTCATCCCCCGCAACAGGGATCGCATATTGGACACGATAGCCGAAGAGGTGCGGCGCAGGCTCATAACGCCGGAAGCGCTCGAGAGGATCGTAAGCGAGGAGGATCTTATCGAGGCACTGGCCCCGACGATTCAGCGAGAGGTCATGCGCCTGATCCTGAAAAGGGAGAGCCTAAAAACCGTCCTGAATGCCATGTCCAAACCGTTAGAGGAATATTTCAGAGGACGCGAGTTCAGGGCCCTCCTCAAGCAGCAGGTCGAGAGGATGGAGGAGGAACACCTATTGATTGGCTTAGCCAGTCGCTTTAAGATCATAGATGCCGATGAAATCGCCAAGTGGATCGGGGATCTGGTTTGGGAGCGTTGGCGCGATTTCTCCCAGGGAGAGGAGGGCCTGTCGGAGTTGCAAAGACAGGTGGCTTCGGTCTTGAGGGAGATGTCTTTTCAGGAGGATCAGGCGGCAGAACTTTTGGGTCGGAGCTTCAGAAGGATAATAAACAAGGCCTTGAGGGAGATAGACTTTGGCGCCGTAGCGCGCAGGTCGCTCGTGAGCATCGATGAAGGAAATTTGGAGGACTACCTCGAGTTTCTCTCGCAGCGTTATCTGAATTGGATAGAGATCTGGGGCGGAGTTATGGGAGCCTTGGTCGGCATTGTTATGTGGCTGGGCATGTGGATTCAGTAGGGGCACAGCAGGAGCGTTGCACATGTCGGAATTCAAGAGATTGGAGGCGCTTACGGGAATGAAAAAGGTTACCTTTGACGTCGGCATCCCGGCCTTGAAGTTGCGAGGTATCAGCGCCTGTGCGCTCCTCGTCTTTGCTTTATCGCTTTTGGGGTCTTTTTTGCCAGCCTTTGCCGAAGAAATAATCGTGCTATGTCCGGAGCGCATTTTCGTCGGAGAGCCGTTTCTTGTGACCGTATATATGGAATCCAAACCTGAAGGAGTAGAGCTTTCTTGGCTCGGTGAGGTTTTGTCGCTGGACGTCCGAGCCGATGGTGGACACTTCGTATCAGCCGCGCTTTTGGGCACAGATGTCTTGAATTCCACTTTGGGAGAGCATGAGCTTGCGGTTTACACGAAGGCTTCGAACGGTCAACTGCGCCTCGCTCGTAGCGTGAAGGTGATCGGCAAGGAGTTCAAAGAACAGCGGTTGAGTCTGCCTGAGAAGATGGTGACGCCCCCCAAGGATGTGCTCGACCGCATAACGAAAGAGCAGAAGCGGGTGCGTGAAGCGCTTGCGATGCGCTCTTTAAAACGCCTCTGGGAGCTTCCCTTTGTGCGTCCGGTCCCAGGTGCGGTGACTTCCGAGTACGGCTTGACGCGGGTCTTGAACGGCAAGCCTAAAAACCCTCATCGTGGGGTTGACCTCCGCGGGGCCACGGGTGATCCAGTTAAGGCTGTAGCGGCTGGGCGCGTCGCCCTCGCCGAAGAGCATTACTTCGCCGGAAAGTGCATCTATCTCGATCACGGAAACGGCGTGATTTCAGCTTATATGCATTTATCTCACATCGGCGTGGCCGAAGGAGACCTCGTCGAAGCCGGAGCGGTCATCGGCAATGTAGGAAGCACGGGCAGAGTGACCGGTCCCCACCTTCACCTCGGTATCGGCCTCCAAGGACGTATGGTCGACCCTATGCCCCTTTTGGCAACGCCTGCTGACCATCCCGGGGAAGATTGAGCAAACGGCCATCGCTCAAGAGATACCCCTTAAAAGCGACCTTTTCTATGAAGGCTTTATCGTGGGAGGCTACGAGGATGGCTGTGTCGGTCGCGACCAGCAACCGCTCCAAGAGGGCGCAGGCGTCCTCATCAAGGCTGCCGGTAGGTTCGTCCAAGATGAGCGCTATTGGATCCATGGCCAATATCGTAGCGATAGCTCCAAGTTTTTTGGCCGCCCGAGAGGGAGTAGGGTGGCCGATCTGCTAAATTCTCTATGCCCAAGAGATTTGAGCATGGCGAGGGCCGCAAAACCCCACCACCCCTCCCAAGGGAGGCCGTAGGTGAAAGCGCCCGGGAGTGGCATCCCCCCAGCAACACCTGGCCTTGAAAGACGTCGCCCTCTTAGATGCCGTAGGGCCGCGTCAGCGGAATGATCTCAGCTCGCAAGCCGACCGGCACATCCCAGCCCTCCTCCATTTCGAAGGCGTTGATCGCGGTCTTCGCGTAGTGGATGATATACTTGCCTTCGGCAGGTTCCCAGTAGGGTGCTGGTTCCACATAGAAGATGTGGTTGCCTGGACGGCGAATCTCATAAGATGCCTTCCAGGTCCTGAAGCCCTCGGCTGTAGAGAACTCCGAGAGTGTGGAGAGGAGATCCACTGTTAAGCGGAGGACCGTTGCTCTGTGAGGTCAGCTGTGCTATAGTATCTGAGCTTGCAATGTCTATGGCCTTGTCAAATTAATGAGGAGTTGGTGACTGTGAAACGCACTTATCAACCGCACAACACGCGGAGAAAGCGCTCGATGGGCTTTCTCGTCCGGTCGAGTTCGCCAAGCGGTCGTCGCATATTGCGCAATCGCAGAAGGAAAGGGCGCAAGCGCCTGACGGTATAGAGTGGGTGGATTTTCTTATCCCCGCTCGGCGCGTTTGGTGAGAGGATGGGAGTACGATTACGTATTTCGCACCGGTCGCAGGAAGAGAGGGGCGCTGGTGCGTTTGTTATTCGCTCCTGGACCTGATGGCGCAACGCGCTTTGGCCTGGCAGTGGGCAGTCGACAAGGGGGATCTACAGAGAGAAACAGGGGGAAACGCATCCTGAAAGAAGCGGTGCGGCGGCTGAGGCCTTGGATGAGAGAAGGCACGTGGATAGTGGCTATGTTGACAGATGCGGGCCTCAAAGCCAACGCCAGAGAAGTGTACGAAGAGATGGCCAAGTTGTGTCGTGAATCAGGGTTATTGTCAGATGATTGGCCTGGTCTTCAATGGATGCCTTGCAGAGGTGCAGATAGCACATGAAATTTCTTAAGCTGATCGCCATAAGGTCGGTTCGCGGCTATCAGATCTTCATCTCTCCGCTGTTGGGGAACAATTGCCGATTCTACCCTACTTGTTCCCAATACGCCATTGAGGCCATCGAACTGTATGGCGTTTATGGCGTATGGTTGGTCCTGCGCCGTATACTTAGATGCGGCCCCTGGAGTCGTGGAGGGTATGACCCCGTTCCTCAGCGCAAGGCGAAGTCATAAGCGAAAAAAGGATGGTGAGAGTTTTGGGTTCTGTTTGGCAAGCGGGCAGCAATCTGATGCTTGCGACCTTGAACTTCTTCTATGGAATAACGCATTCCTATGGCCTTTCGATTATATTGCTTACAATCGTGGTGAGGCTGCTCTTACATCCATTGACTCACAAGCAGTTAGTGAGCATGAGAAAGATGCAGCAGATTCAGCCTCGCCTGCGGACGTTGCAGGAAAAGTACGGCGACGATAGGGCCAAGCTCAATCAAGAATTGATGAAGCTTTATAAGGATGAGGGGATCAATCCGGCCGCCGGCTGTCTTCCCATGTTGCTTCAGTTGCCTATAATGATCCTCCTGTTCCGGTTATTGATGACTTACGACTTCGGCAATATATCGTTCATGGGCGTGTCGTTGGCAGGCTCCGTCCTGTCCACGATGGCTGCTGCGTTGGGCATACCTGCAGGAAAGGTCGGCATAACGATGGTCCTTTCGGCTATAGCCTCAAACCCTGTGGGACTCCTCAACGTGTCCGTATACGCAGGCAACCTCTTGCTTTTGATAGGGATCACCGTTTTAACTTGGCTACAGCAAAAGTTTTCGGGGAGCACCAGCAACCCCCAGATGGCCTTCATGAACTGGTTTATGCCGCTCTTTCTCGCCTTCATATGTCTGAGCTTGCCGGGCGGCGTGCTCCTTTACTGGGGCGTTTCTTCGCTCATAGGCGTTGCGCAGCAATGGTGGGTTCAGCGCACGGTTAAAGTGCAGTTGCAGGAAAAGACTGTGCTATACAAAAACAAGCCTCCCACTGCTTGACGATGACAAGGGTTGGACTATAAGAGGGGGTTAGAGCATATGAGCGCGACTGACGAGCAGTCTATGCTGTTAGAGGTATCTTCGATGGAAGAGGCTCAGGACCTCGCTGCGGCACGTTGGGATATAAGGGCAGACGACGTGATGGTGGTCTCGGTGGAGGAGGAGAAAAAACTCTTCGGCCTCTTTGGCAAGAGGCTCAAAGTGGCGGTCAGACCGAAGGCTGACCTCGTCAGTTTGAAAGCAAGGGATTTCCTCTGTGAACTGTTTGAACTTATGGACTTAAGGGTAGAAGTCGAGGCTAAAGAGGGCAATGTCCTCGATATAACAGGCGAAGATGCTGGCATAGCCATAGGACGCCATGGTGATACGCTCAAGGCCTTAGAGCACCTGTTGAACTTGGCCGTAAGAAAAGAGGGCGGCCGTCTGCGGCTCGATAGCGAGGGATATCGCCAACGCAGGGAGGCGAGTTTGAAGCGCCTTGCGGAATCCGCTGCTCGCCGGGCGCTGGAAAGGGGGAGGCCCGTGCCGCTCGAACCTATGGCCAACTGGGAGCGAAAGGTGGTTCATTTGGCTCTCAAAGACTACAACGACATAGAGACGCGCTCTGTAGGCGATGAGCCATATAGGCATATTGTCGTGTGGCCCAGGAGGCTTGAGAGGAAAAAGCCCTCTTTTTATCGCACTTGACGAAATGTCGATATGTGGGCTCAACTGCTAACCGCTCGGCGGATGCGTTTGTCCTTTGATCAGTAGGGGGCAAGAACCGCAGGATGGTTTCTTCTTGCAATGTGCCTTTGCGTGCGCTACAGCTAAGGCGTGCCACTCTCCTAAGATGGTCGCGTCTTTGGGCAAGTTATCCATTAGCAAGCGCTGCGCGGCAGCATATTGTCTCTTGTCCCACTCCCCTGGCCACCATCCCAATCGGCCGCCTATTCTCAACGTGTAGTTATCGATGACCAAGATCGGATACCTTCCAGCATAACATAGTATGCTATCCGCTGTCTCTTCGCCTATTCCCGTCCGGTTGAGCAGCCAGTTTCTCGCTTCTTTTAACGGTTTTTCGAACAGCGCATCGAGAGTTTTGGAGTCTCTCTCGATGCTGATAGCAAACTCCTTCAAATAGCGGGCCTTTTGGTGGTAGAAGCCGCAAGGCCGTATCGCTTCGCATAGCTCTTCCTCTCGAATTTCGCATAGTGCCTTGAGCGATAGCCACCCTCTTTTCTTCAGGGCCGCTATGGCCCCTTCTACGTTCCTCCAACTGGTGTTCTGAGTCAAAATGGCCCCTACGCAGATTTCCTCCGTCGAGTCGGCCGGCCACCATCCTTGGGGTCCATAACAGCGAAACCATATTTCGTAAGCCTTTAGCGGAGAGAGCATCCGACCACTCCTTTGAGATTTTTCTTTAAATATAATGGACCATCTGGCTATCGGCTTTCAAGCCGATAACCTTGAGGTTTGAATGTGTGTCAACGCTGTTCGGCCATGATAAAATTTTGGCGGATATGTGAGCACGGCGCCGCAAAAACCGTAGGTAGAATTTACGATGTGTGTGGATTGTTAAAGAGAGTATATACTCGATCTTGATCATGAAAAGATATCGGGGGTGATTGAGTTGTTGAAAAAGTTTACCAAGGTGGGAGTTTTGTTTCTGCTGGGGATGCTCGCGGTGAGCGTGCCGCTCGAAGCCCTCGCTGCCACTTCGAGCGATCCCTTCACGGGGAATCCGATAGCCAAGATCGCCCAAAATGCCTCTCCGGCGGTAGTCAACATCGATACCGAGACCCTCGTTAGACAGCCCATGTTTCCTCTCATCGACGATCCCTTCTTCAGGCAGTTTTTTGGGGAGGAGTGGCGACGATTTACACAGGTCATTCCGATGAAAGGAAAAGGCTCAGGGTTCATAGTATCTAAGGAAGGTCACGTACTGACCAACAATCATGTGGTCGAAGGAGCGGACAAGATCACCGTTACCTTGTCCGACGGCAGACAGTTCGATGCGAAGATCGTGGGGAGAGACCCGACCTTTGACCTCGCCGTGATAAAGATTACAGCCAGCGGTCTTCCGGTCCTATCCCTGGGCGATTCCGATGCGATTCAAGTAGGCGAATGGGTTGTCGCCATAGGAAACCCCTTCGGTTTGGAGCATACCGTCACGGTAGGTGTGATATCGGCTAAGAACCGCTCGATCAGAGCTGGCAATCTCAGCTTCGACGGTTTCTTGCAGACGGATGCGGCCATAAACCCGGGCAACAGCGGCGGGCCGCTCTTGGACCTCGACGGCAAGGTTGTGGGCATAAACACGGCCATCATCCCTTACGCTCAAGGTATAGGCTTTGCTATACCTGTGAACATGGCCAAGAGCGTCATGGATGATCTCGTATCGTATGGAAGGGTGCGACGAGGTTGGCTCGGCGTTTATCTCCAACCTCTCACCGAAGACTTCGCCAAGGCTTATGGTATAAAGACTGCCAAGGGTGCGGTAGTGGCCGATGTAGTGTCCGGTTCCCCTGCCGATAAAGCCGGCATAAAACGAGGGGACGTTATAACGAGCATCGACGGTGCGGAGATCAAAGATCCTCAAGATCTGGTTTTTCAGATACGCAAACGCATGGCAGGAGACAAGGTGAACCTCGAAGTCGTAAGCCAGAGCGGGAGCAGGAGCGTCGCCGTGACCTTGGGCGAGATACCAGGGCAGTCCGAAGAACCTCGTACGCGCAGGACGTCGCTTGAAGAGAGCCTCGGCGTAGAAGTATCTCCCGTAACTCCCGCTCTGAAAGAGGAATTTGGCCTGTCAGACCAGAAAGGTCTGGTGGTGACAAGGGTGAAACCTGGCTCCCCAGCCGACCACGTAGGCCTTCAGAAGGGAGATGTAATACTTGAAGCCAATGGCTCTGCGGCTGATAGCGTAGAGGACCTGGAGCGCGCCTCTCAGGGCGCGGATGTCGTCGTCCTTCTCATGTGGCGCGATGGGCGAACCTTTTTCGTCTCCTTGCGACCTTAGGATGAGGGTTGAAACTCCTTCGGAGGTGCATCATTGAAGGCAAGAGATGTCATAGTGATCTTGGACTGCGGCTCTCAGTATACCCAGCTCATAGCGAGGAGGATCAGGGAGCTCCGCGTCTTTAGCGAGATTCTTCCGTGGGATGCGCCCGTAGAGGAAATCCGATCGAGGAGCCCCAAGGGCATCGTAATTTCGGGAAGCCCGATGAGCGTTACGGTTCCTGGGGCTCCCATGTTGCCCCGTGACCTTTTGGAGATCGGCGTTCCCATCTTGGGCATCTGTTATGGGATGCAGCTGTTGTCTTTCCTTTTGGGCGGCAAGGTGGAGAGGGCAGAGGCGGCGGAATACGGGCGCGCTTACATTGAGATCGAAGATGAAGGCTCTCCGCTATTTCGCGATCTCCCCCAACGCTTTTGCGTGTGGATGAGCCATGGGGACTCGGTGGTTTGGCTTCCACCACATGTGCACGTCTTGGCGAGGAGCGAAGGCGGTCTGCCGGCCGCTATAGGCGTTCCAGAGAAGCGCATTTGGGGCCTCCAGTTCCATCCAGAAGTAGCCCATACGGCATATGGCGTCGAGATCTTGAAGAACTTTCTCTTCGAGATATGCGGATGTGACCCTTCATGGGATTTGGGCGACTGGGTCAAGGAGAAGGTGGATGAAATCGCGAAAACGATAGGGGATGGGAGCGTGCTCTCGGCCCTTTCCGGCGGTGTGGACTCCACCGTGGCCGCAGTGCTTACAAGGAGGGCAATAAGAGATAGGCTCCGCTGTGTCTTCGTAAATAATGGCCTCTTGCGCCTGAACGAGGCGGAAAGCGTGCTCTCCCTTTATCGTCAGGAGCTGAACCTCAACGTCCAGTATGTGGACGCTTCGGAAGAGTTCCTCACCGCTTTGCAGGGCATTACGGACCCCGAGGGCAAGCGTAAAACTGTGGGGGAAACCTTTATACGCGTCTTCGAGAGAGAGGCGAAAAAGATCGGTAGCACGGAGTGGCTCCTTCAAGGTACGCTTTACCCAGATGTAATAGAGAGCGGACATCGTGGCAGAGGGGCCTCAGTCATAAAGACGCATCACAACGTCGGCGGGCTACCGAAGGATATGAAATTTAAGCTTTTGGAACCGTTGAGGGATCTCTTCAAAGACGAGGTCCGCGCTATAGGGGCCATCTTGGGCGTGCCTAATTCGATATTGCGGCGTCACCCCTTTCCTGGCCCTGGCTTAGCCGTGAGGTGTTTGGGAGAGGTGACGCAGGAAAAGTTGGAGCTGCTGCGGCGGGCCGATGCCATATTCCTTGAGGAGCTGGATTCTGCCGGTTTCTACGATAAGGTGTGGCAGGCCTTCTGCGTCATCCTCCCCGTCAAGAGCGTCGGCGTGATGGGAGATGAGCGCACCTATGGATATCCTGTGGTGCTGCGAGCCATAGAGTCTCAGGATGGGATGACGGCGGATTGGGCCTACTTGGACCGCCAACTGCTCGATAGGGTGGCACGGCGCATATGTAACGAAGTTAAGGGCATCAACAGGGTGGTCTTGGATTTGACCAGCAAGCCGCCAGCGACGATAGAGTGGGAGTGAAGGGAGTGTTCTCTAAGGAGCGCCTCGTAAAACACTTGAGTAGCCGCAATTACGAACCCTCGACGGCCGAAGAGATCGCTTCGGCTCTATCCGTTTCACCGGAGGAATTTCGGGAACTCGAGAAAACATTGAAGAAGCTCGAAGACGACGGCCTTGCATTCAAGAGTCGCCGCGGTCGGTACCTTTGGTGTGAACGTAACCACATAGTTGTCGGGCGCCTTCAGGTGCATCCTCAAGGGTTCGCCTTTCTCATGCCGGAGAAGGGGGATTTGCCTGATATATTCGTGCCGCCGGATCAGAAAGGCGACGCCATCCACGGAGATCGCGTCTTGGTGCGCTATCACAGAGAAAAGGGCAAACGGCTGGTCGGAAGCGTTATTAAAGTGCTCCAGCGAAGCACAAAGCGCATAGTCGGCACTGTGCGCGCTGCCGACTCCGCCGTTTACGTCGTCCCGTTGGAGAAACGCTACGCTTTTGTCGTCGCGCTCTCGGGCGAATCTGGGCGAGTCGTCTTGCCCGGCGATGTGGTGGTCTGTGAGATCGCGCGCTATCCAACGTCCTTTGAACCCGCCTTCGGCGTGATCGTGCGCAGGATAGGTAAAGAAGGCGAACGAGGTGTGGATGTAAAGGCCTTGATGGAGCACTTCGGCGTGGAGGAAGACTTCCCCGAGGCTGCATGGGATGAAGCGGAGCACCTGTTGAGAAAGGAAGCCGCCGTTGAAGCGAAGGGGCGCGTCGATTTTCGCAATTGGGCTACTCTTACGATAGATCCCGAGGAGGCCAAAGACTTCGACGATGCCATCTCCGTCGAGGCGACGAGCGATGGCTGGCATGTGGCGGTGCACATAGCGGATGTAGCCCGCTATGTGCGTGAGGGGGGCGCCCTTGACGATGAGGCCAAAGATAGAGGATTTTCTGTATATCTGGTAGATCGGGTGGCGCCGATGCTTCCGCCCCAGCTCTCCTCAAACCTCTGCAGCCTCAAAGAGGGAGAGGATCGCTACACCATCACAGTCGATGCGCACTTGGACGGCGAAGGGAGGGTCAAGGGATGTAGGATCGTAAAGAGCGTTATCAATGTCGATCGAAGGCTCACTTATGAGGAGGCGCAGCGCGCCCTCGATGGGGTTTTGCCGCTCGAGGCGCCCTTTCAGCGCACGCTCGAAGAGGCGAGCAAGCTGGCTCGTCAGCTCTACGAGAGGCGCTTGGAGGATGGAATGCTCGAATTCGACCTCCCAGAGGTGGGGGTAGATCTCGATGCTTCGGGGTACCCTGTGGCGATCAGGGTTTTGGAGCGCCGTTGGAGTTATAAGGTTATAGAGCACCTGATGATAATGGCCAATTCCCTTGTGGCAGACCATCTCTTCAGCCTTGGCGTTCCAGCTCTTTATCGCATACACGAAAGGCCGAATGCGGAGAAGCTTGAGCAATTACGGGCACTGTTGGCCAATTTGGGCCTTCGCCTTCGCGCGCTTCGTCCGAGGCACAAAGACATTTTCGAGTTGCTGAAACTCGTGGAGGGAAGACCTCAGAAACGCTTGGTTCACACGTTGCTTCTGCGCTCGCTGCCGCGGGCCAGATATGCCCCCGAAGCCCTTCCTCACTTTGGCCTCGCCTTGAAGCGATATCTTCACTTCACCTCTCCTATTCGTCGGTATTCTGACCTTTTGGTTCACCGCATTATCAGCTCTAACCTCGATGGAGTTTTAGCTCAAGAGATAGACCGCTTTCGAAGTGAAACGGCCTCCATGGCCGCGCACCTTTCCGCTCGAGAAGAGGTCGTCGATGAGGCGGAAAGGGAGTCGGTCCGCCTGAAGCTTTTACAATACATGGAGCGTCACA
>Ga0116179_1002750_pt1 | contig 12463 bp, 12 predicted proteins | sample AD_UKC071_MetaG_FD_89751 | JGI IMG/M metagenome (GOLD analysis project Ga0116179, IMG submission 89751) | Active sludge microbial communities of municipal wastewater-treating anaerobic digesters from USA - AD_UKC071_MetaG | ecosystem: Engineered > Bioreactor > Anaerobic > Digestate | place: USA...
ACCGACACCACGGCCCCTCCCTTGCATGGTTCGCCACGGTCGAGGAGCCGGCGAGCGTCGTGCTGCCGCGGCAGGTCCAGATGTCGTTCCTGCGGCTGCTCACCACTGCGGCCGTCCTCGCCCCACACGGCCGCAGGCCCCTCACCAACGCCGAAACTTGGGCCGTGCTCGACGCCATCATCGCCGACGACCGGGTCGTGACCAGCCTCACGGGCCCGCTCGACCCCGCCGACGTCACCGAGGTCACCGACCTCACCGACTGCTGGCGAACCCTCTCCACCAGGCCGTCAGCGTCGCCGAAGGTGTGGATGGACGCTTACCTCGCGGCGTATGCCGTGCACGCTCACCTCACGCTGGCCACCCTTGACTCGGCGTTCGCTCAATTCCCGGGCCTCAGCCACGCCAACCCCGCAGGCTGAATGGCCGCACCCGGACGACTGCCGAGTGAGTCATCGCGGGCGAGCGGGCCAGCGCAATGGTGAAACGAAAGGCACGCTGGAGCGTGGATTTCGTTTCACCATCTGCCCGCGGGTGAGCCCAGGCGGGCCGATCCATCCGAGCGACGTTCAGTGAGCGAGGTTGTGTCGTTTCCACCAACGCCCTAGGCCAGCAGGCAGCCACCAGTTCCACCGGCCCATCAGCCGCATCGATGCCGGCACCAGCACCCCGCGGATCAACGTCGCATCGAGCAGCAACGCCACGAGCATCGCCACCCCGAGCATCTTGACGACGATCACCCCGCTGATGACGAAGCACCCCACGACCACGCCCAGCAGCACGGCCGCTCCCGTGATGATCCGCCCGGTGCGCGACAGGCCGTGCGCCACCGCGAGGGTGTTGTCGCCGGTGCGATCCCACTCCTCGCGGATCCGCGACAGCAGGAACACCTCATAGTCCATCGACAGCCCGAAGAGCATCGCGGCCATCGCCACCGGCGTCGTGATCTCGGTATACCCGGGCGCGTCAAAGCCGAGCAGCGACGCCAGTCCGCCCTCCTGGAACCCCCACACGATGATCCCGAAGGACGCCAGGATCGACACCGCCGACACCACAATCGCCTTGAGCGGCAACAGGATCGACCCAAAGGCCAGGAGCAACAGCACGAACATCGCCCCGGCCAACAACCCGATCATCAGCGGCAACCGTTCGGCGATGACGGCCTTCTGGTCGACGGTGAGGGCATTCGCCCCGCCCACATAGGCCCGCGCCCCGACGGGCGCTGCCACCGCCCGCACCTGCCCCACGAGGTCGATCGAGGCGGCGTCGTTCGGATGCCCGGGGTACCGCATGACGACCAGGCTCACCGGCTGCCCGTCGACGACGGTCGAGGCCACGGGGGCGGCCGACAGCAGCGCAGGTACCTCCCGCGCAAGACTCGCGCTGTATGCCGTGGCGCCGGCTGCGTCGGCACCCGGCAGGACGGCATACATGCTCGATTGCGTGCCCCCGAAGTGCGCCGCCTGGGTCGCGAGCATCTGCCGGCTGGGCGCGCTGGCGGGAAGGACGCCCTCCTCGACACTCCCCCACTGCACGAGCCGGAAGGGGGCCGCGAGCGCGAGGACGATTGCGGCGACGCCGAGCAGATAGGGCCAGGGATGACGCATCACTCGATGGGCAATGGCGGCCCACATCCCGTGGCGATCAGCGTCCTCGGGGAGCACGGTCGCGGGGCGAGTGCCGGGAATGTGCCAGGAGTTGACTCGGTGGCCGAGCAGGGCCATCACCGCCGGCAGCAGGGTGATCGCCGTGACCGCGGCGCCGAGCACTGCGGGGATCGCGCCATAGGCGAGCGAGCGGAGTTGGGCCAGCGGGAAGACGAGCAGCGACCCCATCGACACCGCCACGATGACCGCGCTGATGAGGACCGTCCGACCCGCGGTGGGCAGGGTGCGGGCCAAGGCCGCGGTGGCTGCCACTCGCCCGCGTTCGTCGCGCAACTCCTCGCGGAACCGGTTGACGATGAAGAGGCTGTAGTCGATGGCCAGGCCCAGCCCGAGCAGGCTGACGACGGTGAGCGCTTGCGAGGTGACCATCGTGTGGTCGGCGGTCAACGACACTGCCGCGAAGGCGACGATCGAGGCGACCAGGCCGACGATAGGCGGCAACCCGGCGGCGATGACCCCACCGAAGATGAGGACGCCGAGGATCGCGACCAGCGGCAGGGCTAGGCCCTCGGCGCGACGAGTGTCCTCGGAGACCGCCCGCACGACGTCGTCAGCCATCGAATAGACGCCGCCGACATCGGTGCGCACTCCGGGGACGTCCACCGCGAAGGAGTTGGCGACGGCTTGGTAATCGAGCAGCTTCTGTCTGGTGTCGGGTTGCTCGGGGGTGCCGGTCTCGCGCAGCGTGACGGCGACGCGCACGGCATACCCGTCAGCGCTGACCATGCCCAGGGCGGGAGGTGCGGTGAGGCCGTCGACCACGGTGACGACCCGGTCGTGCGGGAGGCGCGCGAGGACGTCGGCGACTGCGGTGCGCACGCGCGGGTCGGTCACGCTCTGCGGGGCGCCGGCGGCCCCCGGCTGGGGGATCGAGTAGATGACCTGGACGTCTTCGATCGTCGAGCCGAAGGCCCGGTTGAGCTGCACGAAGGCCTGCCACGAGTCGGCTCGTTCGTCATAGCTGCCGCCCTCGGTGAGCTTGGCCGACACCTGACTGCCGGCTGCGCCGAACAGCACGAGCAGCACCACCCAGATGCCAATGACTCGCCACGGGTGCCGACCGGTGACCCACCCCAGGCGTTCGAGGACGCTCGCGCGGGGCGCGTTGACTGGGGCGGGGCGGGGTTCAGCGCTGGGTGAGGGGCGCGGCATACTCGGCATTGTTGCACACGTTCAGTGAACCTGTTCATGTATGCCGGAAGGCGACTACTATGGCCCCTGGGAGGTGCCATGTCGGTTCGGCAGGAAGGCCAGCGCGAACGCGAGCGACGGGTCAAGGCGGTCGCCTTCCAGCTGTTCGTCACCCGAGGGTATGCCGCGACGTCAGTCCGCGACATCGCCGCCGCCGCAGAGGTATCGACCGGCACGGTGCGCAATGTCGGCGACAAGGCCTCGCTCTTCCTGCTGGTGATGGAGGAGGCCGCGACCTCGACGGCGCTGGACTACTGGACCGCGCTGTCGCACACACCGCCGTCGACGGACACGAGCCTGGCCGCCGAGGTGATGGCGTATTTCGACGCCCAGCTCGACGTCGCCGAGGCACACCCGCAGTTGTTCCGTGACTATTGGGCCGCCTACGTCGCTCGGGTGCAGCACGCCGACAACGAGGCCCGCCTCACCGACGTCGTCGACGCCATCGCGCGGCGCTGGTGTCAGCACGCCGACCGGCCGGCGCCCGACGAGGAGGTGCTGCTCGCGGCATACACGATGTTTTCCACCTACTCGGTGACCATCCTCGGGATCTGCACCGGCCTGGACACAGCGCGCTACCGCGGCTACCTGCGGGCCATCGTCGAGCGCGAGTGCCGCCCAGCCGAACTCAACCGCTGAGCTGCAGCTCAGGATTCACTCGATGTGGCTGTAGCACATTGCTACACTGTCGCCATGGCCACCATCGCCCACCGCGAACTCCGCAACGACAGCGCGGAAATCCTCCGTCGCGCGGCATCGGGGGAGTCTTTCGAAGTGACGAACAACGGCCGCGTGGTCGCCATGGTCGTGCCGCCAGCGGAGTCCGCCCTCGAACGCTATCTCCAAGCACGGCTCCTCGCCCCGCCGAGCGCACGCAGCCTGCCGCGGATCGCCCGCGTGACGCCCGCTCGACCCAGCCTGGAGACCCTTGATGAACTAAAGGGCGATCGATGACGACGTTCTATGTCGACTCCTCGGCCTGGGCCAAGCTGCTCCTGGACGAGCCCGAGTCCGAGTCCGTCGTCGCCTGGGTCGATGAGCGTCTCGCCGCCAGCGACATCCTGGTCTCAAGCCAGCTCCTGGTCACCGAGTTGCACCGCCTGGCCCAGCGCGAGGGCGTCGCGCCGACCGCTGTCGGGCAGGCCCTGAGCGTGCTCGGTCTGGCCCTGCCCTCACCCGTGACCTTCCGGCAGGCAGGGCTGATCCCTGGATCAGTGCGGTCGCTCGATGCCTTGCACGTCACTCAGGCGATCGAGGTCGGCGCAGACGCTTTCATCAGCTTCGACACCCGCCAGATCGCGGCGGCCCAGGCCGCGGGTATTCCGGCCGGCCCACCGGCAGACCTGCCGTAGCAGCGGGGGAGACGCGACCTGCCCTGGCATCATCGTGAGATGGCGCGAGTCAGGGTGAAGATCGACGATGCGTATGCCGTGGCCTACGCCTCCCGGCCCCTCGACACTGCCGACGTCTGGGGAGACCTCGCGAGTTGGCAGCGCACGATGGACTCCGCGTGAGGCCGGATCGCGGCACGTGAACGGCGGTTATCCGGCTCAGCGAGGTCGCTGGCTCCGCTGCTCGTGCGAGTGACCGTCAGCCGCTGAGGCTGAGGTCACGTGCCTGACCCTCCGTCCGGCCCCGGCACGGCATACCCGCTCCCGTATTCTCGTCCCGTGCTGCTCGCCGGCCGGGGCGTGGTGAGGGCGGTGCGCGCTTCGGCCGCAGCGTCCGTCGTCGTCATGCTCGCGAGCACCGCACACGCCGGCGCCGGTGGCGCTGCACCCGCGACCGGCCCCATCGTGCTCGGCACCGCGATCATTGCTCCCATCTGCTGGCTGCTCGCCGCCCGTCGCCTCACGCTCGGTCGCCTCGCGACCCTGTTGACGGTGGCGCAACTCCCGATCCACCTCGCACTGTCCGCCCTGCCGTCCGAGCATGCCGGGCACCACGGGATACCGGCTCTCGGGGTGGGCGCTGGCGCGAGCGACGAAGCCCTCATGCTCGCCGCCCACGTCGTGGCCGCGCTGGCCGCCGCGTGGGTTCTCGCCCGCGGGGAGGCCCTGCTGTGGCGGGTCGTGCGGCGGCTCGCGCCCCGGCACCTGGAGATCGCGCTCCCCGCGCGTCGCCCGCTGCTCGTGCCTGCGGCGCGTCGGTATGCCGTGCGCCGCCGCCCGTGGTCGGCGCGCCTCAGCCGCGGCCCACCGCTGCCGGCCTGACGCCGACCTCCTCCCTGCAGGGACCGGGTCGGCGCTGCCGTGCCCGGAGCCGACACCGATGTCGCGCCCGGATTCCCCTGTCTTGCAAGGAGATCTGCCAATGTCCCGTTCCACCCGCGCCCTCGGCGCTCGATCCGTGGCGGCGTCCGCTGCCCTGCTCGTCCTTGCCGCCGGCCTCGCTGGCTGCGGCTCATCCAGCACGACCACACCTGCCGCAACACCTGGCGCCAGCACTTCGGCCGCCAAGTCCACCGCCGTGACTGACGGACCCGTCACCCTCGTCAACGGGTGGGTCCGGTCCAAGGACGGCGTGCCGCCGACCACAGGGATGGCTGGTGACATGTCGATGACCGGTGTCTTCGGCACGCTGACCAACACCACCGACAAGGAGATCACCATCACCGGTGGCTCCTCGCCGGTCGCCGGGTTGGTCGAGGTGCATGAGACCGTCAAGAACGACGCCGGCGTCATGGTCATGCAGCCCAAGGCCGGCGGCTTCGTCATCCCGGCCAAGGGCACCTTCGAGCTCAAGCCCGGGGGCAACCACATCATGCTCATGAAGATGAGCGCGATGCCCAAGATCGGCACCTCGGTCGAGCTCACGCTGACGACCTCGGCGGGCACCGCCAAGCTCATGATCCCGGTGCGCAACTTCGCCGGTGGCGACGAGAACTACGTTCCCGCCGGTGGCGCCACCACGTCGATGAGCGGCATGAACCACTCATGAGCACCGGCAGCGATCGTGCGGCGGCTGGGCCCGGCCGCCGCACGGTCCTGCTGTCCGGCCTCGGCGGCATCGGCGCGCTCGCCGGTGCCGTCGGGCTGGGGGCCTGCACCTCTGGGGCGACCGGCTCGACCGGCGCAGCTGCCTCGGGCGGCTCGGGCGGCGGTGCCGACGCGCTGCGGGACGCCAGCGGTCACGCCAAGGCCCGCGCCTTCCGCGGCGAACGGCAAGCGGGGATCATCGAAACCCCCCAGACGTATGCCGTGTTCCTCGCCGTCGACCTGCCGGCCGGTGCCGACGCCGACTCGGTCCGCCGGTTGCTGACCATCTGGACCGACGACGCCGAGAAGCTGATGAGCGGACAGGGCACGCTGGCCGACCTGGAGCCCGAGTTGGCGGCCGTGCCAGCGGGGATCACCGTCACCGTCGGGGTCGGTCGGCGAGTTCCGGAACTCACCGGCGCGCCTGTGCCGGGCTGGTTGGCGCCGTTGCCGGCATACAAGATCGACAAACTCCAGGAGCGCTGGAGCGGTGGCGACCTCTTTGTGCAGGTGTGCGCCAACTCCCCCACGACCGTCGCCCACGCGGTGCGCCGGTTGCTCACCAACATGGGATCGCTGGGGAAGGTGCGCTGGCAGCAGCGCGGCTTCCGGGAGCCCTTCGAGGGGCCGGGGATCCCGATGCGCAACCTCTTCGGGCAGGTCGATGGCACCGTGCAACCCGATGTCACCGGGGCCGAGTCGGCCATGCTGTGGATCGGGTCGCAGGGCCCGGCCTGGTTGGCGGGTGGTTCGGCTGTCGTCGTGCGACGGATCGCCATGGACATGGACGTGTGGGACCGGGTCGACCGGGAATCGCGCGAGAACGCCATCGGCCGGCACCTCGGCTCGGGCGCCCCGTTGACCTCGCCGGCCGACGCGCCCTCGACGGCTGCGGCCGATCTCGATGCCAAGACGCCGTTGGGGTTCCACGTCATCGACGACGGGGCTCACATGCGGCGGGCTCGCGGGGACAACAAGGAGAAGATCCTGCGCCGGCCCTACTCCTATGACGACGCTCCCGAGGTCGATCCGGCGACGGGACGAATGTCGGGGTTGAGCAACACGGGGCTCATTTTCGTTGCCTACCAAGCCGATCCGTTGGCGCAGTTCGCGCCGATGCAGGCCCGGCTGGCCGAGAAGGACCTGCTCAACCTGTGGACGACGCCGATCGGGTCGGCCGTCTTCGCGATCCTGCCGGGCGCCAAGGACGGCGAGATCCTCGGGCAGGCGCTCTTCGGCTGAGAGTGCACACCTCGGTCGCCTGACCGCGCGACCAGGCGACCGGGCGACCGCGCGACCAGGCGACCGGGCGACCGCTCCAGCGTGTCCAACGAGGCGGCCGAGTTACTCCTGCCCGCCCTCGCCCTTGACCTCGGGCACCAGGAGATAGCCCTCGCCGGACGGCTCGATTCGCAGCAGCGTGCCCGGCGGGAGCTCCTCGCGGATGTGGGCCGGGAGCGGGACGAAGCCGTCGGCGGTCACCACGGCATACTCCTGGCCGCTGCGGCCCTCGCCACCGATCCGGCCGTCGCGGATGGTGACCGTGCGTGGCAGCCGGGCGGCGACCTCGGGGTCGTGGGTGACCACGACGACGGTTGTGCCCTGCTCGCGGTTGACCCGCAGCAGGGCCTCGACGATGCGCTCGCGAGCCACCCGATCCAGTGCGCTGGTCGGCTCGTCGGCGAGCAACACTCCTGGAGCGGGCGCCATCGCCACGGCGAGCGCGGCCATCTGCAGTTGACCCTGCGAGAGCTGCCGCAGCGGCACGTCAGCGAAGTCGGTCGCGCCGACGAGTTCCAACCCACGGTCGACGCCGATGACCTCGGCCCCCAACCGACGCGCCTCTGCCGCAGCGAATTCCACGTTCTCGCGCACGGTGAGATAGGGCACCAGGTTGCGACCGGCACCCTGCAGCATGAGCGAGGTCTCGCGCGCCTGGAAGGCATCCAGCTGCGCCGGAGTGAGCGCGGACAACTCGTGGTCGCCGACGAAGATCTTGCCCGCGCTGGGTCGGAACAGCCCGCCGAGCAGGGCGAGCAGCGTCGACTTGCCCGACCCACTCGGTCCGAGCAAGCCGATGACCTCGCCGGCGTCGACGCTAAGGTCGACGCCCGACAGCGCGGCGACATCATGACCCTCCGACCGATAAATATGGACCAGGCCGAGGGTGCGAATCGCGCGAGGCTGGGTCATGTCGTCTCCCGCAACCGCGCCAACTCGGACCGGGCCGCGACCCGCCGACTCATGACCGCACCGACCACGGTGAGGACCACCAACCCGGCCAGACCCGAGAGCAGGCACAGCCCCCAGGCCGTCGTGAGGTCGATCGGGAAGGTCGGCGGAGGCGTCGTGAAGAGCGGCACCATCCCGATCGCCGGCGGCGCGGCCCACAGCCCGATCACCGCCCCCAGCACGGCGGATGCGACCACCACGGGGGCAGTCTCCAGGTGCGCCACGAGCCCGACCCCGCGCGCCGTGGCCCCGGCCATCCGCAGTCCCGCATAGTCGCGGCTGCGGGCCCGCCACGAGGTCGAGGCGAGCACGATGATGCCCACGCCCGCGACGAGCAGCGACAACACCCCGACGGCGAGCGCCAACTGCAGGCTCCAGGCCGCCGCTGAGCGCGCGTAGGTCTGGGCCAGTTGCTCGGGATGACGCACGCCGAGCACCGCGATTCCGTGGGCGGCCAGGTCCTGCTGCACCCGCGCGACGGTCGCCGGGTCGGCCGAGTCGAGGTATGCCGTGAGGCTCGCCGACCCGCGCCCGGTCCAACCTTGGGCCAGCAGGTTGTCGAGGTGGACGAGCGCGGTCGAGGTCGGTCCGCCCGGAGCGAACGCCACACCGCCCTCGGACCGCATGAGCAGGGGTGAGCCATCGACGAACGAGCCGGCGAAGGTCGCCCCCTGCGCGCTGGGCCGGGCCGCCGCGGTCGTGAGCGCGGGCACCACCCCGGGGACCGAGCCGTGATTGACGAAGATCGTGCTGGAGGGCCCATTGGAGTAACTGATCGTCACGCCGTCACCGCGGAACACCGCCGAGGCTGCCGAGTCACTCGTGGAGACGTCGCGCCAGGCCCCCGACCCGCCGAGGTCCACCGCGGCTCCGCCGACCGCCAGCTTGCTGAGCGTGAGCGTTCCCGCGACCGGGGCCGTCGAGGGCGGCGCGATGATGCCCAGTCCCGCGATGCGACAGCCGTCGGCACAATCCAGCGGCACGGTCTGGTCGGCGTCGACGCCTCCCTCGGGGATCAGCCCCAGCGACATCGACTCGACCCGCCCGTCACCCCGCACCACCCGCAGACCGATCGCCAGCGCAGTGGGGGCGGCCTGGCGCAGTGACCCCACCGGCCGGAACCCGGTGGCCTGCACGTGATAGCTCACCGCCGTGCCCTGCACGACCAACGGCGGCACCGGCGAGGCGGTCAGCCGATCCCAGGGCAACGCGTCGATATCCACCCCGGGCCAGAGCGCGATCCGGCGGAACTCCCCCGGAACCACTCCCAGGGTCGTCGGTCGGCCCGCCTCGCTGGGAGTCACTGCGACCACCGGCGTGAGATGGGCGCCGCCAGGATCGACCGCCCGCACCGCCGTGACAACCTCGGCGAGGTCGACGGAGTCGAGCTCGAAGACCGAGGCGGCCCCGACTTCGGCGGCGGCCCGCCCATCGCGGTTGCGAGCGCCCACCGCGAGCGCATCGGTGGTCACCACGGTGATGCACAGGGCCACGGTCACCACCGGCACGAGCCAGCGGGTCGTGCCACGCCGACTGGCCGAGAGCAGTGCGGCACCAGAGGCGGGCCGTCCGCTGCGCAGCAGCCGCCGCCCGCCGAAGGCCAGCAGGCTCGGCAGCACCCGGGAGGCGATGACGCCCACCGCGAGCGCGAGCAGGGTCGGCGCGACCAGCCCGACCGGCCCGCGCACCGGCCCGCTGGCCAGGGCAAGGAAGGCCGCAGCGGCGCTCGCGACGAGCATCCCCTCCAGCACGCCCAGGCGGATGCCGGTTGGGCGCGGCGGCACGCTGCGGATCAGCGAGGCGACCGGTTCACGGCATACCCGTTGCACCGACAGCAGGACCAACCCGACCATTCCCGCCAGAGCCGCGAGCGCGGCCGCGTAAGCCCACACCGGCAGCTCGAAGGGCGGCACCCAATCGCCGAAAGCCAGCACGGTATGCCGTGTGGCCGAGACCGCGCCGACCGCCAGCACCGCACCCACGGGCACTCCGAGCACGACCGGCGGCAGGGTCTCGGCCACCAGCAGCCGCCGAGCCCCTCGAGATCCACGGCCACGCAGCCGCGCGACGGCGACCTCGGCGCGGCGCTGGTCAGAGGCCGCGACGAGGATGAGCCACAACACCGCGACGAGCAGCAGGCCCAACTGGGCCATGAGCAACGGCACGGTGATCGCGGCCTGGGATCGACCCACGGCCATCTCGTCGGCGATCGCGGGCAGTCCCGAGCGCACCGTCACGGTCGCCGCGACGTGGCTGCCGGCGTTCTCGACGCCCATGGGGAACTCGGTGAGCCGGGCCACCGTCGACCCCAGGCCGTCCAGGTCATCGGAGCTCACCCGTTCGGGCAGGAGCGGGAGGTCGACGGCATACCGGGGTTGGAACCACCCCCCGGATCCGCCGCCGGGCAGCGCGAGGCTGGCCGTGAAGGAGGCCGGCGCGGTGAGCATGGTGTCGTAGCCGAGATTCTTGGCAGCTTGCCCGGTGAGCCGGTCGCCGAACCAATAGGGGCCGTCGACCTGGTCATAGACCCCGACGACCCGCAGCGTTGTGCGCGGCGCCGACTCCGGCAGGCTGACCAACTCGTCGAACTCGCCGACCTCGATCGACTGGCCGACCGCAAGCCCATAGGCCGTCGCCTGGTCGGTGGAGATCGCTACGTCGAAGGCCTCCGTGGGGCACGCCCCCGCCGTAAAGCGCACGTGATCGCACTGACCTGCGCGCGCGAGCAGCTGCCCGCCGGGTTGGCCGAGCAGCGGCATCTTGCGCACGTCGACCGCCGTCGCGGCAATCGGCGGGCCGAAGTCATCCCGGATCGACGCCGGCAGCAAGGCGGTGAGGCCAGCGGGGTCGACCGCCAGGCTGCGGTCGGTCGCGCTCGTCGACGCCAGCCGCACCCCGGCCCGCTCCGCGGCGGCCTCCCGCAGCGTCATGCCGACCATCGCCTGCTCCAGCGCCCGCGTGTAGAGCGGCGCCAATACCAGGCACATTGTCACCAGGGCAGCCAGCACCGCCACGGCCAGGGCCTGCGCCCGGCGGTAGCGCAGTGCTGCCCGCATTCGATCCTCCCAGCGCGCCAGGGCCACGGTGCGGCGCATCACCGGCCGCCGCTTCCGCACGCTACACCGCAGCACCGACGGCCGATGCGGTGGCGATAGATGGCATGCCGATCGTGGTGGGCGGACGGCATACGCTGCGAGGGGGACGGCATACTCACCTGTCGCAGGGGCGCGATAGCGTCGCCGGTATGCCGCGTGCTCCCCTCCCGCTGGACGCCTCCGGGATCACCGTCGAGCTCGGCGGGCGCCGCATCCTCGACGACGTCTCATTGCTGCTGGCCCCAGGCAGCTTCACTGCGCTCACCGGGCCCTCCGGCGCGGGCAAGACCACGCTGCTGTGGGTCCTCGCGGGGGCGCTCGCCCCGACGTCGGGCACGGTCCGGTATGCCGGTCGGCCGGTGGCCGCTCCCGGCTTGGCTGATCGTGATCTCGCGTCGCGCGAGGGGGTCGTCATGGTGCCGCAGGGCAACACCCTGGTCGCGCCGCTGACCGGGCGGGAGAACATCGTCGTGCCCATGCTGGTGCTCGGGGTGACCGCCGAGGATGCCTTCACCCGTGCCGAGCTCGCCCTAGAGGCGGTCCGGCTCGGTGAGTCCGGCAATCACCTCGTCGAGGAACTCTCCGGCGGTCAACAACAGCGGGTCGCCGTCGGCCGCGGGCTGGCTCTGCAGGGCAGTGTCCTGCTCGCCGACGAACCCACCAGTGACCTCGACGCCGACACCCGCGAGGTCATCGTCGGCTTGCTCGCCGCCGAAGCCGCTGCCGGCGCCGTCGTGCTGATGGCCACCCATGACAGTTGGTGCGCCGATCAGGCGGACGCGGAGTACCACCTGGACGAAGGTCGGCTCACCCGGGTCCGCTGAGGCGACCACACGGCATACCCTTGGGGCATGTCCGGCTACCCGTTCGTGATGCTCGGCATTCTCGTCGTGTTCTTCGGGGTCATCGCGAGCTGGGGCGGGAACCTCGCTTTTGCCGGGGTGATCTGCCTCGGGGGCCTGGTCCTGGTGTGGCGGGGCGTCCGAAACCTGCTCGACCAGGGCTGACGGCCCGCGTTGAGCTGCTGAGCCGACCGACGGCGAAGGCCGCACCCGAAGTGCTCGGGTGCGGCCTTGGCCGTGGTGGTGCGTGTCGCGTCACTTGTATTCCGCGCGGTTCAGTTGGTCGTGGCGGTGGAGGTGCTCGCGGGGGCCTGCTGGCCCTGCTGGTCGTTGGCACCCTTCGGCCCGTGGCCACCCTGGCCGCCGGGGCCGCCGGCGTTCTCGGTGATCGTCGCGAGCTCGGCGCTCACGTCGAACATCACCTTGGCGCCGGCCTTGGTGCCGAGCACGTCGTAGGAACC
>Ga0116179_1002754_pt1 | contig 12437 bp, 8 predicted proteins | sample AD_UKC071_MetaG_FD_89751 | JGI IMG/M metagenome (GOLD analysis project Ga0116179, IMG submission 89751) | Active sludge microbial communities of municipal wastewater-treating anaerobic digesters from USA - AD_UKC071_MetaG | ecosystem: Engineered > Bioreactor > Anaerobic > Digestate | place: USA...
AAGATTCCGTTTTAGTACAGCAGGTTCAAAACATAACGTACGCAAGACGCCTGAAGCTGCCCGGGAGCCGAAGGCTCGTTGCCACTGGCATATGTCACTGCCGAACCGAAAAGGCCGCCTGCCACTCTGCTTATAATTCCCTTCTGCCCCATGGATACTGTAATGAAAGGACGATCACCGTATCGCTCCCTCATGGCAAGGGTGGCCTCCAAAAGAACCAAGACATCCTTCTCGGATCTTGCCATAACTGCAAGCTTTGTAATGTCGGCGCCCAACTGTTGCATTCTACACAGAATTGAAATGATTTCTTCTTTCGGCGGCGTCCCTTCAAAATTATGATTCGATAAAAGTACGAACACTCCTTTTTGATGCGAAGCAGAAAGAAGATGCTTGACAGTCTCTTCTCCCCTGTCCAGCTCCACATCCAATATGTCCACCAACCCGGTTCCCACAACCTTCTGATTTAATGAGATGTATTTATCGAGAGACAGGGTCTTTTTGCCTCCTTCCCTTTCGCTGCGCAGTGTGAAGATGAGAGGGCTGTCTCCGATAAGACTCCGTATCCCATTTAATGCCTCCTCCACTCTTTCCTCATCTGCCGCAGCTTCCAGGAAATCGGCTCGAAATTCATACATATCCGCATTTGCTTCTACGGCAATGCCGGTAGCTGCAAGCAACTCGGCTAAATCTTTTCCCATGAGGGGGATGCAGATCTTCGGAGGCCCTTGTCCCAGAATCTGATTCCTTACTTTTATCTCTTTCATGACTTTGCCTCCAGGCCGTTTCTGCAACACAACCCATAAATACCGCATTCATCACATTTGGGATTTCTGGCGGTACAGACCCGCCGCCCGTGCCAGATCAGGGCGTGATGCATCATGATCCAATGTTCTTTTGGAATGGCTTTCATAAGAGCAAGCTCTGTATTCAGCACATTCTTTTCCGCTGTAAGTCCGATGCGGTTTGCCAGACGAAATACATGGGTGTCTACGGCAATTCGCGGCTCTCCGAAGCCGACGGCCAGGACCACATTGGCCGTTTTCCGCCCTACTCCCGGCAATTTTGTAAGCTGTCCGTAATCTCCCGGCACCCGGCCTTCGTGTTCCTCTACCAGCATCCTTGACAATGCAACAATATTTTTGGCTTTTGTACGATACATGCCGATGGGTTTCAAAATCTCTTCCAGTTCTTCTTGATTGGCAGATGCCAGGGATGATGCGTCCGGGTACCTGCTGAACAATATAGGAGTCACCTTGTTGACGCTTTTGTCGGTAGTCTGGGCGGAAAGCACAACTGCTATTAACAGTTGAAAGGGATTATCATGCACCAGGGCGCATTCCGCTTCCGGATACAGTTCCGCCATCTTTTTAATTAATTCCGCTATCTGTGCCTTTTTTAGTTTTGCCATAATATCGCCGCAATCCCTGTCTGTTTTAATAACTTGTATTATATCTAATCCCCTTTTAAGAAACAAGCCGCAAAAAGGCGGCTTCGCCTGAAGCCGCCTTAAAACTCTGTTGTCGTCCTTGCTGTTGTGATTCGATTATCCAGGTTAGAGTTCCGGAGTCTTGTGGTGGATGGGTTTGCACTTGACGAACTTTCCTTCACCCGGCTTGCCCAAGAACTCTCCATCCTTGTAGACCAACCGGCCTCTGCTGTATGTCGCCACAGGATAACCCTTGAGTTTGACGCCTTCCCAGATGGTGTGATCGTAATCCGAGTGCATGTTGTCTACGCTAATCGTAAACTCTTTCTTGGGATCGTAGAGCACGATGTCCGCATCGGCACCGGGAACGAGCATACCTTTCTGCGGAGCGCAGCCAAAGAGCTTGGCCGGATTTGTTGCACAGAGCTCAACCGCCTTATTGAATGTGATCCTGCCCTTATTTGCTTCCGAGAGCATATATGGATACATGTTCTCGATACCCGCGCAACCGTTCGGAATCTTGGTGAAGTCGTCCTTGCCCCAATCTTTCTCATAGGACTGGAACGGGCAGTGGTCCGTTGCAATGGTAGTGATATCGCCTCTCTTGATGCCTTCCCAGAGAGCCTTCTGGCTTTCTTTGCCTTTCATTGGAGGCGAACATACGAAGTTCCGTCCGTCTGGCCGCTTGTAAACCTCATTGGTGAAATGCAGGTATTGGGGACATGTCTCAGCAAAGATGGGATATCCTTCGTCTCTGGCCTTTGTGACTTCTGCCATACCCTGGGCATTGGCCAGATGTACGATATACATGGGTGCATTCAAGCTCTTTGCCCACTGGATAGCTCTGAAATCCGCTTCTCCTTCAACAAATTCGGGACGGCTGGCATAATGATACCAGGCAGAGGTCTTGCCCTGTGCAAGGAATTCAGCGGTGAGCGTATCGATGATCTCCTTGTTTTCAGCGTGAACGCCGATGAGTGCACCGATTTCCTTTGCTTTTCTCAGAACTTGGTAGAACAGGCCGTCTGTAACGCCGAAGTCGTAAACCATGAAGACCTTAAAGCTGGATACGCCGTATTTAACCGATTCGGCCATGCTGTCTATGAGATTGCCTGACAAATCCTTGACTCCCGTATGGAATGCGTAATCTATGCAGGCCTGTGGAGCGCAGAGCTCGTCTCTCCTCTTGACAGCGTCAACCAGGTTTTCGCCGAAATCCTGGAGCACAAAGTCGAATACCGTGGTAGTTCCCCCGCAAGCAGCCGCCCGTGTACCTGCTTCGTAGCTGTCGGCTGAAATCGTTCCGCCAAACGGCATCTCGAGATGCACATGCCCGTCAATGGCGCCGGGAAGGACCAAGAGTCCCTTGGCATCCACTACAGTGGCTCCCTTATAGCCTGCCGGATCCAAATTGACTCCAACGGATTTGATCTTACCGTTCTTTACGCCAATGTCTCCTTTAAAAGTAGCCTCTGCGGTTACAATGGTACCGTTTTTAATGATTAAATCCATCTGTTCTTCCCTCCAATCCTCCTCACTAACGACTGTATAACATTAACGAACATGAGTAGAAGCTTTTGGTTGCCAAAAGCTTCTACTTATTAGTGACCAAAATCGATCAATTTATTATTAACTGTTATAAATGAAAATTATCTCTCCGTCATAGCTTCTTCTTCAGCCGCAGTTATAAAGGAATCTCTTGCAAATGCAGGTGATTTCATCAGAAGCACATAGACGATCAAACCGACTGCAAAGGAGAAGATGTAACCGTTGGCTGCGATGTGATCCATAACGTTGGGGACGCCACCGTCATAAAGCCATACCGTATTTCCGAGCAGCGGAAGTATAAACGCAGCAACCCATGCAATGATAGCCGCCCAGTTAAATCCGTTGTTGTACCAATATCTGCCCTTATCACCGGCATACAGCGCAGCTACATCTATCCTGCGTTGTTTACAGATATAGTAATCGGCAACGAATACAGCTGCAATAGGAGCCAGGATCATACCATAGTTATTCATCCAAGTAAAGATATACGCAGCACCGGAACCGTAAATCCACCAGGGCTGGAATACAAATGTAGCTATAATACAAGCAATGAGAACGCCCTTCTTATAGGAAATTCTCTGTGGGCTTAAGTTACTGAATCCGTTTGCAGGTGCAACTACGTTAGCAGCTACGGTAGTTGTAAGTGTTGCTATGACAACTCCGATTGCGCAGAAGATTATAACCAGCTTATTCTCAACATAGTAGAATACATTCGTAGGATCGAACAAGGCTTCACCCATGACAAGCTTAGTTGCCTGTGCGAAGTATGCACCGATGAACGCCATAGCAAACATAGGAATGGGTACGCCCAGAAGCTGACCCATAAACTGAACTCTCTGGGACTTGGCATATCTTGAGAAGTCCGGGATATTCAGCGCCATGGTAGCCCAGAAAGCGATGTTTCCGGTCAAGCAAGCTGCGAAGACGTATACGAAGCCTCCGTTTGCTTCAAGTGCAGCCCAGTCAATGCCTTGTTTCATAACGTCGCCGACGCCATAACCTGCGCCGATAACCAGTGCAATTGACCATGCCAGCAAAAGAATAATTACTACTACCAGAATCGGAGATCCGATATTTTGGACCCATTTGATGTTCTCAAATCCATTGTATGCGATCCATGCAACAAAAGCCATAAAGATGAAAAATCCGATTAGCTGTCCGACAACAACGGCGTCATTTCCGGGCAAAGCAACGGTTATTGTGTTGTCTCTAAAGAACCCAGAAACGGTACCTAATATTGCAGCTATAGCACCACCGCCGACCCAGGATTGAACCGCTACCCAACCGCATGCAACGAGACCTCTCATTACTGACGGTACGTGTGCGCCTGTTGCGCCAAAAGTCAATCTGGCAAATACAGGGAAAGGAATACCGTATTTGGTTCCTGCATGAGAGTTGAGCTGAATAGGAATAAGAACGATAATATTGCCCAGGACTACGTTAAAAACGGCCAGCCAAGGAGATAGCCCGAGGGCGATGGCAGCTGAGGCCAGCGAGAGAGATGGAATACAGATACACATCCCGACCCAGAGGGCGGTAATGTTATATGTAGTCCATGTCCTCTGCGAAACGGATGTTGGAGCCAGGTCTTCGTTGTAATACTTCGACGCTGCTAAATCGGCGCGTGCCGCATCGGTCAGTTCGTACAACCCACCTGCCTCTTTTTGAGTGAACTGTGACATTTTTTGCACCTCCATCTAAAAAATAATTAAGGAAACATTACATATATCATTATAGTATATACCGGAAAAAAAAGATAGTTTTTTTTTAATTTTTAGAATATTTTCATTTGCTGGCTAAAACACTGCAATTCCAACGCTTTTGACGAATCGTATACAAAAGAGTATATGAAAATTGAAAAAATGTAACTAGTTTAAATCGGTATTGAAACGATAAAATATCTATTAGATGTAACCGGTTTAATCCGATTCTACATCTTGAGATGACAGGCCATACAGCAACAATCCCAATAATGGTTCCCGTTGCCAATGGATCACCCTCTTCATTAGAGTCCGGATCGGTGGGCCTCCATTCGGAGAAAAGTTCACAACGATAGCTGATAAAAGCAGCGATTGCTCCCATTATGGAAAAGGCTGCAGATCTGGAGTCAACCGGCGCAAATTCCCCTCGTTCAATTCCCCTTTCTATGATGGACGAGAGTGTGGAAAGGCGGTAGTGCATCAACCGGCGGAGGATTTCTCTCAAATCAGGACATTGGGACATCAAGGATTCATCGAACAACTGGTCGATAAAATTCTTCCCGTTTCCAAAGCGCTTTGCCATTCGGGTATCAAAGAGGATATAGCGCCTAAGCTGCTCGGAACATGGGACATCACCTGAAGTGATTTCTTCCTCCATGCGAGAATAGGGTTCTAACACGTGAGTCTGCAAAAGTTCGGTAAACAGCTCTTCCTTGCTGCTGAAATATTCGTAGACAGTACCTTTACCGATCCCTGCCGCGTTAGCAATGTCGATAATTTTAGTATCCAAATATCCCTTTTGAACGAAAAGATCCAAAGCAGTATCCAGAATTAGTTCGCGTTTCCCTCCGGAAGCCATGCCTGCAGCACTTGCCGGATAGTCAACATTACTCACAGTTCGATAACTCCTTTCTCCACTTCTCTTCAAGAATTTCTATTTCCTTTGCTTTGGCAGCCTTGCGCTCCAATCTGCGCTGTTTCGCTTCATCCATCATGGAGTAAAGCACCGGCACCAATATCAACGTTATGACGGTGGAACCCAAAAGGCCTCCTATGATAGATATACCTAAAGGAGATAAGATTTCCCCGCCGTCGCCGTAACCTAAAGATAAAGGAATCATGCCCACTACTGTTGTTATCGTTGTCATTAATATAGGGCGTAATCTATATATACCCGCTTCTACCAGGGCTTCTTCTAAAGGTACGCTGTCCTTGCGAAGCTTGATGAATTCGATAAGTAATATGGAATTATTAACCACAATGCCCATGAGCAATATCAATCCTAAGAAGGAAGTTATGGAGAGAGTCTTGCCAGTGAGGAACAGGGCGAGGAATGTTCCGGAAACGGCAAAGGGTATGGCGATCATGATTATAAACGGCTGAGTCAGGGATTCAAATTGAGAAGCTAAAACCATATATACCAGGAGAATCGCCACGAGCAAAGCTATGAACAGGTCGCCGAAAGCCTCCACCATCTGCTCATACATACCGCCTTCCTCATAATAATATCCATTGGGGAAATGATACTCATCTAACAAGGCAAATACATTTTCCGAAACCCTGGCCAGATCGCTGTCTCCTATGGACACGTTTACAGTGACATATCTTTCCTGGTTCATCCGATCAATCTGTGAAGGGGAATTGCCAAATTCTAATTCGGCAATCTGACCTATGGGAACAGACGCACCTGTAGCGGTAGGAACCAGTATCTGCTTCATATTATCGATGGATGCACTGTACTCATCCGATAAGGAAAGGTTTACTTCGATTTCTTTGCCGTCTATCTTCAAGTTCGTAGAGGAAGTTCCCGAAAGGGCACTATCGAGAGCGTTGGCTAACTGATATGCCGTAATTCCGTAAAATGCCGCTGTACTCCTGTTCAACTTAACCCTTACTTCCGGGCTGCCTTCCTGGATGCTGGTACTGGTTTCAGTTACGCCGGGAACCAAACGAATTTTCGCCGACAAATCATCACCGATATCCCTAAGCACGCCTAGCTCCGGACCTTTAATCGTCACCGCCAGATCACTTCCTCCCATCATTGCGGTGACGGAAGTGGTCTCGACAACGGAGATTTCCACGCCGGGCAGTGTATTAAACTCCTGTTTGACATCTTCTATAATCTCCCAAATAGTGCGATCTCTTTCTTGTTTAGGAACCAGAACAATGTTGACCGTAGATGTTTGGGAACCCAGGAATACAGACGTGAGTCCAATATCTACAGTGCAGTGCTTGACCTCAGGTATAGCCAGCACATAGCTTTCAATCCGGCTAACCACCTTATCCCTGTCTTCCAGAGAAGTTCCGTAAGGCATATCTATGTTAATAGAAAAAATTGCTTCGTCCGAGGCGGGCAGAAACTCCATTCCTACAACGGCGATGAGAAAGCTGGATAGCACAAATATGACAAGACAGATGGCAATGGTCTTTTTACGATGCCGCAAAGCTCTTCGTATGACCTGACCGTAATATTCCGTCAGCCATTGGATAAAGCGGGTGAAATAAGGCACCAAACGATACCTGTAGTGGCGCTTGCCTATTCTCAGATAATCCGCAGACGCTTTTCTGTCCAGAAGCTTTGAACTCAGCATGGGAACTACGGTTATGGCTACCACCAATGACACCATGAGAGCTATGATAAAGGTCCAGCAAAAATCAGAAAAAAGCAGGGATGCGAGCCCGCCGCTGACAGCTATGGGTAAAAATACCACTACGTTTGTAAGGGTAGAAGCTGAAATGGCCAGGGCAATTTGCCGGCTCCCGATTAGAGCCGCTTCCTTCGATGAACTCACATCCTCGTGTTGGCTTACGCGAAAGATGTTCTCAAGGGAAACGATGGAGTTGTCCACCAGCATACCCACTGCAAGCGTCAATGCGGCCAGCGTGATCAAGTTCAGAGTCATTCCCCACAGATTCATCATGGCAAAGGTTGCAAAGAAAGAAGCGGGAATAGAAATTGCGATGATCATAGTGGCGCTCATATTGCGCAGGAACAGGAATATTACTATAATCGCCAAGGCAGCACCTAAAAGCGCCGACTCACCGACGGAATAGATTGAACGCTTGATGTAGTCGGCCTGGTCCAAACCCACGGTAAAACTCAGTTCAGGATATTCTTCCCTTAGCTTCTCCAGGGTCTTATGAATGGCATTGGATACTTCAACTGTATTGGAAGTGGATTGCTTTGTAATGGAGAGCCCAATAGAGGTTATCCCGTCCACTCGACTGATGGATGTCTGTTCCTGATAACCCTGTTCAATGGTGGCTATATCCGACAAATGTATGATGCTTCGATCCATTAGTGCCACGGGAAGCTGTCGTATTTCTTCCACGGATTTGAACTCGCCCAAGGTTCTTACGATGACCTTCGTAGAACCTTTTGTGACCTCTCCGCTGGGCAGGTTGATGTTCTCAGCAGCCAATATCTGGCTTATTGTGGATAGAGTTAACCCGTAGCCCGACAGCCTTTCCTGATCGAATTCGATTGCCACCTCTTCCGTAATTCCGCCGAAAACGTCCACAGAAGCCACGCCTTTCGTGCGTTCCAGGTGGGAAAGTATATTATCTTCAACTTCCCGGGTCAGCTCCGCCAACGGTTTGTCTCCGGCTATATAAACCTGCACCACAGGGGTAAAATCCATGCTTATTTTAAGCACCATCGGGTCCGTGGCGCCGGAGGGCAGAAAACTTTCAACCATGGCGATTTTCTCGCGCATATCTAACGTGGCAAAATCCATATCGGTTTTCATGGCAAATTCCACCATGACAATAGAGGTCCCTTCCATGGTCATGGACATGATGTTCTCCATGTTCTCCACCGAGGCTAAAGCCTGTTCAAGAGGCTTGGTTACCATGGATTCCACTTCTTCAGGACCCGCATTGGGATATTGGACAAACACTATGGCAACGGGAAACTCAATATCGGGAAGCAGATCCATAGGAATACCCAGGAGGGATACGGCACCCACCAAAATGATAATCAAAACAAACATTGCCGTGGTTACCGGCCGGTTAATTGAAATTCTAGAGAAAACGTCCATGAATGCCTCCCACTACTCTATGATATTAACGGGTTCACCTTCCACCACATACTGCTGCCCGGAAACGACTATGACGTCTCCCTCTTTCAGTCCTGATATGACTTCTGCCATAACCCCGTTATCAAGACCCGTTTCCACGGTTACCAAGGACGGAATATTTCCGTCAAGCACTACCACCTTGGGTTCTCCGGCCCGTATGAAAATAGCATCGGAAGGAACGCAGATGACGTTCTCTCTCATGTCGGACACGATCTGCACTTCCGCAAACATTCCAGCCTTGATATCACCCGAGTCGTCGTCTACGGATATGGTTATGGGGTACGTGAGAGTTCCGGGAGCAGGGGCGGGAGAAATAGCTGTAATCGTTCCCTGATAAGGCTCCTTGGACAGGGCTTTAATAAAAATGTCTACCCGGTTGCCCACCTTCACATTGTTTATCAAGTACTCGGAAATGTTGGTATTGATCTCCAGCTTACTCACATCCGCCACAGTGACCGCGGGTGAGGCCTGGGATGCTATGCTTCCTTCAGCAACGTTGACCGAGGTTATATAACCGTCAATGGGAGATGTAACCGTACAATATCCCAACGCCTCTGCTGCCGCGTTGAGATTCTCTCTGGCTACGTTAAGCTGCGTCTCCACACCCTGATACTGCTGGAGGGATATGGCACCTTCCTGATAGAGCACTTTCATACGTTCATAATCTTTTAGTGCGCTATCGTATGCTATCTTTGCTGAGTTGTATGTGGTAGCCGCCTGGGTTTTGTCTATTTCGAACAACAGGTCGCCTTTATTTACATAATCGCCCGGGTTTACTGCTACCCTTGTAACCTCCCCCGCCACCATGGGAACAACCACCGCAGAGTCCACCGCTTCGATGCGGCCTGTTAGTGGAGATGTGGCGTAAATATTTCCTCTTTCCACTACAGCTGTCACAACGTTGACCGGTGTCTTTTCCGCTGTCACAGGGGGCTCCAGGGATTCTACAATCCTATATATCCCCAATGCAACAAGGACAAGGATAACTATTATCAGCACGATTTTCTTTGTGACTTTTGGTTTGCTTTTCAATTTTTCGTCCTCCCAGCTCGCATATGCTCCAGTATATGGATTTGAAACCGACCCGCGGGTCGGTAGCTTTCTATAAACATATTACTGTGATGAAAAGGAGATGTCAATTTATATTTAGAACCCCTTTCTCACGGAATAAAACGACTATGCCCCCGCAGAGTTTTGCAGGGGCATATTTCACTCACAATATAAATCTTTCGGGCGCGGACAGCTATGCGAAAACCTGCAGTGCCGGCCTCACTAACGAAAACAATCAGATGCTATTGGAAGCGATAATGAACGTAATCGAGGATCAGGTTTACCACCACATTGAAGTCTATCTTGCTCACGTTAAAGGAAAGATCGTAGTTGCGTATATCCAGCATGTCTTTTCCGGTCACTTTATAGATATAGCGCTCCGTAGCCTGATCCGTCGTGCGAAGCAGATCTTCTGCGTCTTCATCGCTCAATCCGTAGAAGCGTTTGTAGTTATCGTGTCTATACTGCCAATCGCCTCCAAGGAAGACCTTAACCAGACGCGGATGCTCCCGGAACCTGTAGAAACCGGCTCGTCCCACTACAACAGCAGTGTTCTTGCCCACCAGTTTAAGAAGGATTTCTTCCTCCTTTTCATGGACCTCCGCATCGCTGACCACGCTTCTTATTTCCGGAATGTAGGATTCTATATTGGTAAGAATCGGCGTCTGTCCCAACAGTTCCCAGAATTTGCTCTTGGTTTTTGTATCATCGCTGTTTTCAATAACGGCGTCCAACCCATTGGCAGCCTTTGCCACCAACCTTTTATCCACGTAGACCGCCGGCATGCGCCGGGCCAGGCGCTGTCCTATCTCAGCACCGCCGCAACCGGGCTGGGTGCTGATCGTTACGATTATCTGACCGGACATATTCCCCCCTCACATCCTTCATCACCTATATCATAATCCACTTCCTCTTTTTCATATTTTGAAATCAAAGAAGGGATAAACGGTTTCATCTCAGCTACTCTTCTATTATACTCCTCTTCCGAGATTTCCTCAAAGGGTAAAAGGTCGTAGAAGTTATCTTCATATGACAGGAAGGTCAGGGCAACCGTGTCATCCCAATTGTCCCATACCCACTGTTCCACTTCTTCCCACTCATGGTCGCGTACATGAACCGTGATGGAGCAGTTATGGTCCACGTAATGCTCCATGAACATTTTATAGATTTCCAGCTGCTCTATCGCTGAAACATCTCCTTTATGCCTTCCGGAAGGAGACTTTACAGGAAACTCCACAACTTTGGTTACGCAGGTTTCACGGTCCTGACCCACTTCGGGATAAACCGGATAGCCCAACTCTTCGCAGACTTTAACCAGCGGGTCGTCGCTGCTGATTCGTATTCTGCGAACAAAATACGGAGCATGGGAGAAATGCACGCCGCTCGATACTACCGGGAGAAGGCTTATTGTCCCCTCCGGTTTTATGGTAGTTACCAGGAGAGGTTCTCTCTGGCCCAGTTCCCTCGCGTACTCTTTTGCCGCATTTCTGGCAACCTGTCTCAGTTCCTGCAGAAGTTCTACCTGCTCTTCACGGCTTAACGACAATGCGTTCACCATGTCCTGCCAACCGGTGAGAGAGCATCCCAGAAGCTTATCACGTTGCTGCACCGCGTTCCATTCGGGAATTTCAAGTTCTGTACATGTCATGCGGTATGCAGCTCTTGCAGACAGTCTCTGGGCTTCCATCAGCTCTTCCCGATCCAGTTTGCCGTCTTTAACGAACCCCATGACGTTGACTGTGGTCAGATTGCACATACCTTTAGAGTCCAGAAGGACTTCGCCGCAAGGATTGACTCCGTTGAAGTTTGGACGCCGCCTTGCGCCTGCCTCCGCATTAACCCAGCCCGGTTCTCCGGAATAGCGCATCTGCTCCAGATGCCAATGGAGCTGTTCCCGGGTGGGTTTTTGCGTATAATAAATGGAGTTGTTGCTCATCTGGCGATGTGCAATTTCCGTATCGATTACCCACTTTTCATCCACTTTTTTATAGAGCTCATTCTTCGCCTGGATACACTCTTTGTCGTCGGAATCGATCAAGACGATCTCCGCCGTTCTGCGCACCCCGCCTACTACCACGTTCTCACCGATGATATTGGCGATATCGAGACAATCGATAGGCATTAACTTCACTTTGTTGGTAGTGGACCGGCTTGCGGCTTTTTCGACCACCTTGCTGATCTTTATGAACATGTTCTTCATACTGGAATGACCGCTGGCCGTTCCGCCGAAAGTTTTCAATCTTTCACCCTTATTTCTCACCTGATCGTAGTTCAGAATGATTCTCTTAATTTTACGATATTCGGTGCTGTAATGCACTTTAAGGAAATAGTCCAGGGCCTGCACCCATCCTTCCTTGCTGTCACCTATTAAAATCTTCACCGTATCGTTGTGAGTGAATTCCAGCGAAGTGCTGTCCTGTCTCAGGGCTTTCGGCACCGGCGTATAAGATTCATGTATGATTTCTATATCCGTGCGCACCATGGGAAGCTTTTCAACGTCGGATTTCAAAACGCGGACACCCACACCGGAACCCACCATGAGCAGGTAAAAAATGTCCTTGAAAGCGGCAAAACTGTCCACCACCTGGAAAGAACAGTTGAAGTTAGCCATTGGATAATACTTGGCCACATCCG
>Ga0116179_1002755_pt1 | contig 12436 bp, 11 predicted proteins | sample AD_UKC071_MetaG_FD_89751 | JGI IMG/M metagenome (GOLD analysis project Ga0116179, IMG submission 89751) | Active sludge microbial communities of municipal wastewater-treating anaerobic digesters from USA - AD_UKC071_MetaG | ecosystem: Engineered > Bioreactor > Anaerobic > Digestate | place: USA...
CTCGTCGTGCATCCGAACCGGAAGCTCGTCGTGCACCCGAACCGGAAGCTCGTCGTGCATCCGAACCGGAAGCTCGTCGTGCACCCGAACCGGAAGCTCGTCGTGCATCCGAACCGGAAGCTCGTCGTGCATCCGAACCGGAAGCCCGTCGTACATCCGAACCGGAAGCCCGTCGCAGACCGGTGGAAAGATCGACTGTGCCCCGCTCGACCGAATCCCCAGCCCATAAGACGGGAGCGGGAGCGGGAGCCACCAGGCCAGCTACGGCCCAGGCTCCACGTCGCAGCGGACCCGGTGGTGATGCCGAAGCCAAACCCCGTAAATTTGCGGGCACGCCGGCAGCAGCGCCGACGCCAGACACCAAGGTCAAACGACGCTCCGAAACACCCGCCCGCCCAGCTGGCAAATCGCGCAGCGAAGGCGGCGTCGACGCCGCCAGCCAACGGCGGAAAGAGGAGCTGGATGACGAGCGCTTTCCACGGCCTGGCAAGCTCCGCAAAGCCAAGAACGCCAAACCCGGCGCATCGCCGTCGCCGCGCCATGGCTTCGCCAAACCCACTGCGCCGATCGTACGCGAGGTTGGTCTTCCCGAAACGATCAGCATCACCGACCTGGCCCAGAAGATGTCGGTCAAAGCCACCGAGGTGATCAAGACCGCGTTCCTGAAGATGGGCCTGAAAGTCACCATCAACCAGGTGATCGATCAGGAAACCGCCGCGCTGGTGGTCGAGGAGATGGGGCACACCTATAAGCTGCTCAAGGAAAACGCCATCGAGGAGTCGCTGACCGCCGAAGGCGGCGGCGGCGAAGCATTGCCACGCCCACCGGTGGTGACCATCATGGGCCATGTGGACCATGGCAAGACCTCCCTGCTCGACCACATCCGCCGCACTCGGGTCGCGGCTGGCGAAGCGGGCGGGATCACCCAGCATATCGGCGCCTACCATGTTCGTACTCCGAAAGGCGTCATCACCTTCCTCGATACTCCCGGACACGCGGCGTTCACCGCCATGCGCGCGCGGGGCGCCAAGGCCACCGATGTCGTGGTGCTGGTGGTGGCAGCCGATGATGGGGTGATGCCACAGACCCTGGAAGCGATCCAGCACGCCCGCGCTGCCAACGTGCCGATCGTCGTGGCGGTCAACAAGATGGACAAACCCAGCGCCGATCCGGAGCGGGTCAAGAGCGAGCTTTCCGCCCAAGGCGTCATTTCCGAGGAATGGGGTGGCGATACCCTGTTCGCCTATGTTTCGGCCAAGTCCGGCATGGGCATCGATGATCTGCTGGATCAGATCCTGGTGCAGGCCGAGGTCCTGGAGCTGAAGGCGCCGGTGGATGGCCCCGCCAAGGGCGTGGTGATCGAATCACGGCTGGACAAAGGCCGTGGCCCGGTGGCGACGGTGCTGGTCCAGAGCGGCACGCTTCACAAGAGCGACGTGATTCTAAGCGGCCTGGAATATGGCCGGGTCCGCGCCATGCTCAACGAAAACGGCCAGGGCGTCGGCGAGGCTGGTCCTTCGATTCCGGTCGAGATTCTGGGCCTGTCGGGCACCCCCAAGGCCGGCGATGAGGTGATCGCGGTCACCGACGAACGTCGAGCCCGTGAAATCGCCCTGTTCCGCCAGAACAAGTTCAAGGAGGAGCAGTCCCGCAAACCGGGGATCGATCTCGAAGGGATCTCGAAGATGTTCGAGGCCGGCCAGATCAACATACTCAACCTGGTGATCAAGGCCGACGTGCAGGGCTCGGCCGAAGCCATCGTCGATGCCTTGACGCGGCTATCCACCGACGAGGTGCAGGTCAAGATCATCGCCAGCGGCGTAGGCGGCATCACCGAATCGGACGTCAACCTGGCCCGCACGCCGAAAGCCATCCTGATCGGCTTCAACGTGCGCGCCGACAGCATGGCCAAGAAGCTCGCCGAAGAAGAAGGGTTGAAGCTGCATTACTACAGCGTCATCTACGAACTGATCGACGATATCAAAAAGGCCATGGTCGGCATGCTCAAGCCGGAATTCAAGGAAGAGATCATCGGTATGGCCGAGGTACGCCAAGTCTTCCGCTCGCCCAAGTTTGGGGTGGTGGCTGGCTGTATGGTGACCGATGGTGTGGTGCGCCGCAACAATCCTATTCGGGTCCTGCGAGCCAACGTGGTGATCTTCGAAGGGGCGCTAGACTCGCTGCGCCGCTTCAAGGATGACGTGAGCGAAGTGCGGGCTGGTATGGAGTGCGGCATGGGGGTCAAGAACTACAACGACATCCATGAAGGCGACCACATCGAAGTGTTCGAGCGGGTACAGGTGGAGCGCACCCTGTAGGCGATGGCTGGAAAGGACGCTGAACAACGATGAAAGCCTATCCGCGCACCCGCCGCATCGGCGAGCAGATTCGCCGGGAGTTGGCGGAATTGATCCGCGACGAACTGCGCGATCCGCGGCTGGCGCTGATTTCCATGACCAGTGTCGAAGTCAGCCGCGATTTGGCCTACGCTCGTATCTACGTAACGCTGATCGGCGATACGACCGAACGAGTGGAGCGCGTAGCCGAGCTCAATCGCGCTGCACCGCTGCTGCGTCGCGAGTTGGGGCGGCGTATGCGGATTCGCACCATTCCGAAGCTGGATTTTCGCTACGATGAGGTCGTGGAGCATGGCGCTCGCCTGTCGGCGTTGATCGACGCAGCGGTCGCCGCCGATGTCAGCAAGCATCGCGACGATGACCCGGAGCCAGACGCTGACACGGCGGAGAAACCGGTATGAACATCCGCAACCGCCGCCAGGTCAATGGCGTCCTGTTGCTGGACAAACCGGTCGGCTGGACCTCGAACGCTGCCTTGCAGGCGGTCAAGCGTCTGTATCAGGCCGCCAAGGCCGGCCACACCGGGAGTCTCGATCCGCTAGCCAGCGGCTTGTTGCCGATCTGTCTCGGCGAAGCGACCAAGCTGTCCGGCTATTTGCTGGATGCAGACAAAGCCTATCGCTTCAGTTGCCGGCTTGGCGTCGTCACTACGACCGGTGACGCCGAGGGCGAGATCGTCGCGACCCAGCCGGTCCCCGCACTGAACCGCGCAGAGGTGGAAGCGGCGCTCCAGCGCTTCACCGGGATCATCCAGCAGATTCCGCCCATGTATTCCGCCTTGAAACGCGACGGCCAGCCGCTCTACAAGCTGGCTCGGCGCGGGATCGAAGTCGAACGCCAGCCGCGCCAGGTGACCATCCACGAACTGCGGCTACTGCGACTGGACGGCGCGGAACTGGAATGCGAGTTGCGTTGTTCCAAGGGGACCTATGTCCGGACCCTGGCGACCGATCTCGGTGCAGTGCTAGGCTGTGGCGCGCATATCACCGCACTGCGGCGCACTGCGGTGGAGCCGTACCAGACGGAGCGAATGGTCAGCCTGGAAACACTACGCGCTCAGGCCGAACAAGGCTGGGCCGCGTTGGATGCCCTGTTGTTGCCGCCAGACAGCGCCGTCGCGCCGTGGCCGGCTGTACGGGTGCAGAGCGATGCAGCTTTCTACCTGCGGCAAGGCCAGCCTGTGCTGGCGCCGCGCGCGCCCACTCAGGGGTGGGTGCGCTTATACCTGGGTGAACAGCAATTCCTGGGCCTGGGTGAAATCCTGGACGATGGCCGGGTCGCGCCACGACGACTGTTGGTCGGCGTCGGCGAAGCCGGTTGACGGACAGGGTCTGCTTGTTGATTGACCCCGGCGGGGTTAACATTTTTGACAAACGTTGGACACAACCGAATTGGAGTTTGAGCTGATGCCACTCAATACCGAACAGAAGGCGCAGATTCTGCGCGATTTTCAGCGCGGCCCCGCCGACACCGGCTCGCCGGAAGTGCAGGTCGCCCTGCTGACCAACCGCATCAACGGTTTGCAATCGCATTTCGGCGCGCATAAAAAGGATCATCATTCCCGGCGCGGTCTGCTGAAGATGGTCAACCAGCGCCGTAAACTGCTGGACTATTTGAAGCGGAAAAATCTGCAAGGCTATCAGGATCTCATCAGTCGCCTCGGCTTGCGCCGCTGAGCATTGCCCTCCGATCTCACCATCGCACAAGGACGCTTTTGTGACGCCCATCAAAAAAACATTTCAGTACGGTCAACACAGCGTGACCCTGGAAACGGGTGAAATCGCCCGTCAGGCCAGTGGCGCGGTGTTGGTCAACATGGCTGATACCGTCGTGCTGGTCACCGTGGTCGTCGCCAAAGAAGAGGAAGGCCGGGATTTTCTCCCCTTGCGCGTGGACTATCAGGAGCGCACCTACTCGGCAGGTCGCATCCCGGGCGGTTTTTTCCGCCGCGAGGGGCGTCCCTCCGAGAGCGAAACGTTGACCGCCCGGCTGATCGATCGGCCGCTGCGCCCGCTGTTTCCCGACGGATTCACCAACGAAGTGCAGATCATCGCCACCGTGGTGTCCCTGAACAACCAGGTGGACCCGGAAATTCCGGCTCTGCTGGGCGCATCGGCGGCCCTGGCGCTGTCCGGCGCACCGTTCGACGGTCCCATCGGCGCAGCCCGGATCGGCTATCGCAACGGCCAGTACATCCTCAACCCCACCCGCCGCGAGTTGAAGTCCTCGCAACTGGACCTCGTGGTCGCAGGCACCCAGCGGGCGGTGTTGATGGTGGAATCCGAGGCCGAGGAATTGCCCGAAGAGGTCATGCTCGGCGCGGTGGTGTTCGGCCATGAGCAGATGCAGACGGCCATCCAGGCCATCCAGGAACTAGCAGCGACAGTTGGGGTCCAGCCGTGGAACTGGCAACCGCCGGCCGAAGACGCCGCGCTGACCAGCGCGGTGAACGCCGTCGCCGAAACGGCGCTGAACGAAGCCTACCAGATCGCCGAGAAATTGACCCGCCAGCAGCGGGTCAGCGAGATTCGTGCCCAGGTGCTCTCCGAGATCCCCGCCCAGGAGCCGGAACGCTGGACCCCGCCGGCGATCGAACGCGCATTCTCGATTCTGGAAAGCAGGATCGTGCGTGGACGCATCCTGTCCGGCCAGCCGCGCATCGACGGTCGGGACACCCACACCGTGCGACCGATCACTGTCCGGGTCGGCGTGTTGCCGCGCACCCATGGTTCGGCCCTGTTCACCCGTGGCGAAACCCAGGCGCTGGTGGTCACCACCCTGGGCACCGAGCGGGATGCCCAGATCATCGACGCCATCGATGGCGAATATCGTCAGTCCTTCTTGTTGCACTACAATTTCCCGCCCTACTCGGTCGGCGAAATCGGCCAGGTCGGTAGCCCCAAGCGGCGCGAAATCGGCCATGGCCGTCTGGCCAAGCGCGGCGTGCAGGCGGTCATCCCCAAATCCGATCAATTCCCCTATGTGGTGCGGGTAGTGTCGGAAATCACCGAATCCAACGGCTCCAGCTCGATGGCTTCGGTGTGCGGGGCCAGCTTGTCGCTGATGGACGCCGGCGTGCCGATCAAGGCTCCGGTGGCCGGAATCGCGATGGGCTTGATCAAGGAAGAAGATCGCTTTGCGGTATTGACCGACATCATCGGCGATGAAGATCATCTGGGCGATATGGACTTCAAGGTGGCGGGCACCACCGAGGGCGTCACCGCCTTGCAGATGGACATCAAGATCGATGGCATCACCCGCGAGATCATGGAAACGGCGCTGGCCCAAGCTCGCGAAGGGCGCATGCACATCCTCGGCAAGATGAGCGAAGCCATCGTCAAGCCGCGCCAGGAGCTGTCCCAGTACGCGCCGCGCTACACCACCCTGCGCATCAATCCGGAAAAGATCCGCGATGTGATCGGCAAGGGCGGGGTCACCATCCGCTCGATCACCGAGGATACCGGCGCCACCATCGACATCACCGACGATGGCATGGTGAAGATCGCCTCCGTGGACAAAGCCGCGGGCGACGAGGCGCGTCGGCGCATCGAGCAGATCACCACCGATGTCGAAGCCGGTCAAATCTACGAAGGCAAGGTGGTGCGGATCATGGACTTCGGCGCGTTCGTGGCGATCTTGCCCGGCCGCGACGGCATGGTGCACATCTCGCAAATCTGCGAGGAGCGGGTGCAGAGCGTCAGCGACAAACTGACGGTTGGCGATATCGTCAAGGTCCGGGTCATGGAAATCGACAAGCAGGGCCGCATCCGCCTGACCATGAAAGGTCTGAACTGAGCCGACGACACGCCAAGGCGGTTTGCCTTGGCGGGGTCACTTCGAGTATAGTTTCACGCTTGCTGCCAGGGAAAGGGCAGCTCTTGGAGAGGTGGCCGAGCGGTCGAAGGCGCAGCACTGGAAATGCTGTTTAGGGGTGACTCTAACGAGGGTTCGAATCCCTCTCTCTCCGCCAAATTCCCATCCATCACCATCCATGATGGAAAATAGAACCCGCCAAGTGCGGGTTTTTTCATGCCTTTCTTTCCCTAGTCGTCCGTAGCTTTCCGCAAACATCCGCAGTATGCTTGGGGTTACAACTCAGGGTCACTATCCAATTTTGCATCCGGCGACCCTGGAAATCTTCACTCCCATTCGCCCTGCTGCGAGAAAGCGACCCCGCCATGCCTTTGAGCGATGCCCTGGTACGCAACGCCAAACCCCGCGAACGGCGCTACAAGCTGTTCGATGAGACTGGATTGTTCCTGATCGTCACTCCCCAAGGTGGCAAATGGTGGCGCGTGCGCTACCGCTGGGAGGGGAGGGAGCAAACCCTATCCTTAGGCACGTATCCGGCCGTGGGCCTTAAGCGCGCCCGGTTAGGACGGGATGAAATCCTTGAACAGCTGATGAAGGGCATCAACCCGTCTGAAGCCCGCAAGGCTGAAGACCTTGGCGCGCTGCGGGAAACGTTCGAGGGTCAGGCCCGGCAATGGCATGAGTCTCGCGCTCCCCGGTGGTCTTCGGTTCACGCCTCTCGCATCCTGCACGATCTTGAACGGGACGTGTTTCCCTGGATTGGCAAGGCTTCCATCTCCACGTTGACCGCGCCACAGATTAAGCCGGTACTGGCCCGTATCCGCGACCGTGGCGCTATCGAAAGCGCCCACCGCATTTTGCAGAATATCGGACAGGTGTTTCGCTATGCCATTGCGGGAGGGCACGCCGAACGCAACCCCGCCGCTGATCTGAAAGGCTGGTTACCGATCCCCGCTCGTACTCACTTCGCCGCCTTAACCGACCCGAAGGCGATCGGTGCCCTTCTCCGCGCCATCGAAGGCTATCAGGGGACGTTCCCGGTCCGTTGCGCCTTGCGGCTGGCACCCCGGCTGATGGTGCGTCCTGGCGAGCTGCGCCAAGCCGAATGGTCCGAATTCGACCTGGATGCGGCTGAATGGCGAATTCCAGCCGGCAAGATGAAGATGCGGCAAGAGCACATCGTTCCGCTGGCCCGGCAATGCGTGGCGATCTTGGAAGAGCTACAGCCATTGACCCACTGTGGGCGGTACCTATTCCCAAGTGTTCGCGGTCGAAACCGGCCCATGAGCGAGAACACGATTAACGGTGCCTTGCGCGCGTTGGGCTACGGCCCGGATGTCATGACCGGGCACGGGTTCCGTAGCCTGGCATCCACTCGCCTCAACGAAATGGGTTGGCCCCCCGATGTCATCGAACGCCAATTGGCCCACGCCGAGCGGAACGCGGTACGTGCTGCCTACAACCGGGCACTTTATCTGCCCGAGCGTAAAAAGATGATGCAGTCTTGGGCAGACTATTTGGATGGGTTGGCCAGTAGCGCAGAAGTGACGGCACTATGGCGAGGGCAGGTCCATGGATGAGGACCGTTTCAAGAACGACTGCTATTGGGACGATCTTCCAGGGTCAGTTGACCCAAGGCATTACCTTCAAGCGATGGCTGAGGCGGACCCAAAACCGGGGGACGCACTGAAACGCGCCCGCGCCAATCTGCGCTATGCGCTGGATAAGGGATGGATTCGCCTCGCCCTGCTGCCCTATCCCCAAGGGCATGTCGTTACTTCATCGTTCTATCGCTGGTTGTTGCACAAGTACCCCGAAATCCAGTGTGTCCCACCGCCCCATAGAAGAGCCCTGATCCCAGGCATCCCCTTGTCTTTCGAGCTTGGGACGCCTAGTTGCCGTCAAGGCACTGCACTGGAGATCGAGAATTCGCGGCTGAGGGAGCGAGTCGCGGAACTTGAATCGCAACTGAGCGCGGCCAATCAGAGAATTCGCGTTTTAGAAGATCGCGATAGGCAGCGCCGCAGAAATTGCGGGCACAGGATGACAGAAAAAAATTAGAGTTAGTATTTTGTTTTTCTGTCAATAAGATAGGTGGCTCCTTAGTTATTTTAGGAGCGTGTTATGGAATCTCTGCTGCGTCTTACCGAGGTTGAGAGCCGAACCGGCCTGCGACGCTCGGCAATTTACAAGCGGATCGAGCTGAACGAGTTCCCGCGGCCAGTTCGCCTGACCGCGAAAGCTGTCGCTTGGCCGGCGTCTGAAATTTCGGCCTGGATTCAAGCTCGAATCACAGCCAGCCGCAACCACCCCCAAAACGACTGAAGCCGCCCACCTCGCAGTGGACGGCTCCCCTAGATTCATACCCCGACAGGTGCGAATTCTAGAGGTACCGCCCGCTGTAATCAAGACAGCGAGGCATTCGCTCATGGTCAATAATCTGCACGATGCCCTACGATCCGCGTGCGCTGAGGTGGGCATCATCTTTCGGGATGTGCCCGCCGATGGTCGCTGGCACGAAACCGACGTAGACGGCGACCGCCGGGGTTTGGGCAATGGCCGCATCAAATTATTTCCCGACGGCGCGGGCGGCATCGTTTGCAACTGGAAGGGCGAAACCCGCCCTTTCTTTGCCGATGATGATTCAGCCTTGACCGAAGCCGAGCGCGCCGAACGCGACCGCAAACGCCGCGACTTGATCCGCCAAACCCAGCAGGAAGAAACGCGACGACGAGCCGAAGCGGCACGCAAAGCGATGGCAATCTGGGAAGCGGCGCAGTCGGTAGATGTTCATCCCTACTTGACCCGAAAAGGCGTCAAGGCAACCCCGGCGTTACGGGAAATTTTTACCGACCAAGCAGCAGCGATTCTTGGTTACCGACCGCAAGCCAATGGCGAGCCGCTGACCGGTCGCTTGTTGGTAGCGCCTATTGAAATAGGTGGCCGTATATCCACGGCGGAACTGATCGATGAGGCCGGGCGGAAAGCAGCCATTGCCGGCGGTGCGAAGGCGGGCGGATATTGGGCCGCGCAACCGCTGCCTGATGGTCAAGGCGACGGGTTGACCTTGCTGATTGGCGAAGGCGTGGCAACCGTACTTTCTGCAACCGAAGCAACGGGGTATCCCGGTATCGCGGCGCTGTCTTGCGGCAATTTATCGAAGGTGGCGGGCACGATGTGCGAACGCTACTCGGCAGCGCGGCTAGTGATTCTCGCCGATCTGGGGAACGGACAGCGGGATGCTGAAGAGGCCGCGCGATCCGTTGGCGGATGGTTGGCGCTTCCCGACTTTGGGCCGAACCGACCAGACGGCGCGACCGACTTCAACGATATGGCGGCGCGGTGCGGGTTGGAAGCAGTGCGCCACTGCATCGAGGCAACGTGGGCGGAAACCGCTGCCGTAACGTCTGAAACCGACGTAACAGACGTAACAGACGTACAACCCAGTAGCGACGCGGCTTTTCCCGTTACGGCAGCAGAAACGCCAGACGTAACCGACGTAACAACCCCGTCTGTTCCCGAAATCGAGCGACCTTGCTTCCGGGTATTCGACACTTGGACGGATCTTCGCGAGTCAGAAAGCCGGCTCAGGCCCGGCGTGTGGTTCTTCGGCATCAAGAAAACCGATAAGTCGTCTTTGACGCAACAATGGATTTGCTCGCCCATACACGTAACAGCCGTGACCTTCGACGGGCAGGAAAACAATTTTGGCCGGCTGTTACGTCTGCTGAATACGCTGGGGCGGTGGCGAGAATGGGCAATGCCGATGGAGCTGTTACGTGGCAGCGGCGAGGAGCTGCGCGGCGAGCTGCTGGCAATGGGCGCATCGATTGACCCGAACGCGCATCGGCTGTTGGGGCAATACCTTCAGGCGTTGACGCCTAAGCGGCGTGTGCGGTGTGCCCTGCAAGTGGGGTGGTGCGGCAATGTTTTCGTGCTGCCGGATGCGGTGATTGGATCGAACGCGGCGGATGTCATTTTTCAATCCGGCGAACGTGGGTGCGATGAATACACGAAGGCCGGCACCTTGCGAGGCTGGCAGGATGAGGTAGCCGCGCGGGCTGTCGGTAATCCGCTTCTGATCCTGGCGCTGGCGGGCGCATTCACCGGGCCGTTGTTGGCGCGCTGTAATGCTGAAGGTGGTGGCATCCATTTTTTTGGCGACAGTTCGACGGGCAAGACCACGGCCATTGAGGTGGCTTGTTCCACATGGGGCGGGCCGAACTTCCGTCGAAGCTGGCGCGCAACCGCCAATGGCATGGAAGGCGCGGCGGCGCTGTTCAACGATGGTTTGCTGGGTCTGGACGAAATTAGCGAGTGCGATCCGCGCGAGGTGGGTGCAATCGTCTACGCACTGGGCAATGGGCGCGGCAAGCAGCGGGCAAGCCGCACGGGCACGGCGCGCGGCGTTACGCGCTGGCGCTGTTTCGTTCTGTCCAGCGGTGAGCGAACGATCAGCACCACGATGGCCGAAGGCGGCTACCGAACGAAGGCCGGGCAATCCGTGCGGTTGCTGGATATTCCAGCGGCGAGGCAGTTTGGCGCTTGGGACGAACTGCACGGGCTTCCTAGTGGTACCACTTTTTCGGATGCGCTCAAACGGGCAGCGGTCACGCACTACGGGCACGCCGGGCGAGCTTTCCTAGAGAAACTGACCCGTGACCCGCGTGACTTTTGCGAATACCTGGAGCGCCTGAAAACCTTGCCGGAATTTTCCCTTGACGGTAGTGAGGGGCAGGATAAGCGCGCGGCGGGGCGTTTTGCTCTGCTGGCGCTGGCGGGCGAAGTCGCGACGGAATACGGCATTACCGAGTGGCCGGAAGGGATAGCCATCCATGCAGCGGCGGAAGGTCTCAAGGCATGGCGCGCTTGGCGAGGACGCGGTAACGGCGAGCGCCGGCAGATCCTTGAGCGGGTAGCGGGATTCATCGAGCGGCATGGCGATAGTCGGTTTTCGGACGCAAACAACCACGCCGGGGAAACGGCTACAGTCCGCGACCGGGCAGGCTGGTGGAGGGAAGAGCAGGACGGGCGAGTTTATTTATTCAACGCGGAAGGCTTGCGCGAAGCCCTGAAGGGTTTTGACTTCAAGCGAGCGTTGGACACGTTACAGGAGGCCGAGGCGTTACCGAAGCCGGACGCCAGCGGCGAGCGCGCCAAACCGCAACGCATCGGTGGGCGGTTGGTGCGCCTGTATCCCATTCTGGCTGACCGGTTGAGTGGCGACCATGGGGCTTGATGGATTGCTGGCGCGGTTGGAATGCCGGGCTGTTACGTCTGTTACGGCACCCGAAACGCCAGACGTAACAGGAAAACCCGCACAGTTAGTGTCTTGTACGTCAGTTACGTCTGTTACGTTACCAAAAGAAATCTCGCCATTGAGCGAACCTAACCGCGTGCCATTCGACCGGGAGGCTTGGGAAGAGCGCGCGGCGATTGCCGAGTTTGATGGCCAGTTGCCCAGAGAGCAGGCCGAGCAGCTGGCGTGGGCTGAAGATGACCGTCGCCGTGCACAGAGCGCCCACCGGCCCGCAGCAAATGATCCTGCCTTGGCGGAACTGCGCATCCTCTACGATCAGCATAGGCGGAACCTAGAAGATGCCGGGATCGTTCGCGGCGTCCCACGGGTTCGGCTGTCGGACTGGCTGGCGGCGCTGGGTAGCGATGGGCGAGCGATGGTTGATCGTCTGGTAGAGGCTGGCCGGGTAACGATCAGCGATCTGTTTGTTGCCGAGGTGTCGCCATGATTCGCGCCTTGCTAACTGGCACCCTGCACGCCGATCCTCAAACCCGAACCAGCCAGAGCGGAAAGCCCTACTGCACGGGCAAGCTCAAGGCCGATGGCGGCGACGGCAATATGGTCTGGTGCTCGCTGATTGCCTTCGGGCAGGAAGGCGAGCGGCTGGCGACCCTCAAGGCCGGCCAAGCCATCAGTGTGTCAGGCCGCGCCAAGCTGTCGAGCTGGCTGGGCAAGGACGGGTCACCGGCTGCCGGGCTGTCCCTGGTGGTTGACGAGGTGGCCGCCTTGCGCGGGAAGCCGCGCCACCGGACCGACGCCCGCCAGTGGCCGCTGGTGCGCCGTTCGATGACGAACTGATGTTTTGATCTGAACTGCTAGCAGGAGGGAGCAAATGGCATGGCAGAAAGGTGAATCCGGAAATCCGGCTGGACGGCGGCTGCACCCGATAGCCGAGCGCTTCAGGAAGGCGGCTGAGGCCGATCTGGATGCCATTGTGGCGGCCATAGTCGAGGCGGCCAAGATGGGC
>Ga0116179_1002756_pt1 | contig 12430 bp, 14 predicted proteins | sample AD_UKC071_MetaG_FD_89751 | JGI IMG/M metagenome (GOLD analysis project Ga0116179, IMG submission 89751) | Active sludge microbial communities of municipal wastewater-treating anaerobic digesters from USA - AD_UKC071_MetaG | ecosystem: Engineered > Bioreactor > Anaerobic > Digestate | place: USA...
CACGCCGGCAGCCCAACCTGTCACGGTCCTGTCGGAGGCGCCTCGGTCCCCGGTGTCGTTCACCCCCGCCGCGCCGGCGATGCCGCCGGCTGCTGCATCAACCGCCGGCCCAGAGACCGGCCCGGTACCGACTGACGGAATGTCCGTTCGGGATGCCGTTTCGTTGAGCCCGGCGGCAGTGCCACCGCGGGCGCCGTCAGCAATCGCACAGACAGCGCGGACCCCCCTCCCCCCGCCGGCAGCCCTCCCGCCACCATCCCTGCTTCCGCGGGCGGAGGGGATCGCCGAAGCCATCCGGCAGGCCCTACCCGGGCTCGTAGGGCTGGCGATGCTGACGGCCGCGGGCGGCCTTCTGGGCTATCGGCAGGCCAAGGCGGGCTTCGCCCTGCGAGCCGCCGGAACAGCAAGGTTCCTGCGATGACCGGGCACACACCGACCATCGGGGCGGACTAGATGCCCGCCCCGCGGCGAGTGACCAGGGCGGTGAACGAAGTTCTCGCACTGGCACCTGAGCATGGAGTCGTGTCGGTGAGCCGGCTGGTGACGGCCGTGGGCGACGACCGTGGGCGACCGATCGGGATCACCGTGGCGGCACTGCCCACCGGAGTGTCGGGTCAATGGCGGCAGTATGCCGACCGCGACGAGTTCCTCATCCAGGAGGGACTGCCCACCGCAGAGCGCACGCTGGCCCACGAACTGGGACATCTGATGCTCGGGCACGACGGGATACCAGTGACGGAACTTGCCCGCGACCAGACCGTCGTCGCCAGTGACGACCTCATCAGCTACATGCTCAACCAGCGCACCGGCTGCCTGGGCCCTGCCGGGGAGGACGCCGAGCAGGAGGCCGAGGATTTCGCCGCCCTGCTGCTGTATCGCCTCGGCCGGCTGCCCAGTGATCGCGCTTCGATGGTGGCGGTCCGCCTCGGCGAGGCATTCGGTTGATCCTCTGGGTGATTGCGGGGCTGCTCGCCCTGGCCACCGGGATGCGGATCGGGTGGACCCTGGTGAATCGCCAGTCGGTGGTCAGCAGCGCGATGATCGTCGCGCTCGGCAGTCTCGCCGTGCTCGCGGTGCTGAACTGGCCACCCATGACCCGGCTGGTCGACACCACCCTGAACCGGCCCAACATCTCCATGGGGCTGAGCCAGTTGGCGTTGATCGCCTCGGCCGCCGGAAGCTGCGTGATGATCACCTCGGTGTCGACGAGTCGGCCACCGGCGGCCAACCGCCGCCTGGCGGTGGCCCAGTACGGGGTCGCGGTGGTCATCGCGGCCGTGAGCCTAGTGCTGTTCCTGTCCGCCGAGCCCGGACCGAACGTCACTCCGCGCGAATACCTGGATCACAACGTCGGCTTCGGGGCGGCATGGCTGGTTCCCCTTCTGTACGTGATGCTGTGCATGACGCTGGTGTCGTGGGTCGGTGTCCGACTGTCCAATCCGACGCGCCGCGGCAGAGCCCTGTTCCTGTTCAGCGCCGGGACCGCCCTCATCGTTGCGACGGCGGGTTTCTTTTTGATCCGCGCCGCCGGCGCCGGTCCGCTGCCCGGGGTTGGCGCCGGCGCGACACTGCTGCTCTGCGCGATGACCGTGGTGGCCACCGGATCTCTCCTGCCCTCGGTCGAGGACTGGGTGGGCGCACGACGGGAAATGCACATCATCGCGCCACTTCAGCGGGAGATGGAACGTCGTCACCCCGACGTTGGGATCGGTGTACGTCCCCGCGGCCCGCTCATGTTCCGAGTCGCCGAACGGCTGTCGCTGATCTCCGATGCGCTCTATCTCGAGGCGACCCGCGCCGGCCGGGCCGGCAGCCGCGGGGCGAGTGCTCCGGGTACCGCCGTCGATGTCACGGTCGACCCGATCGAGCAGGCACGAAGTGTGGCGCGATGGATACTCGCCGGACCCGATGACGCGTCGACATTTCCCGGTCGGGACTGGCTGCGTCAGCCTTCGAGTTATTCCGATCGGGATTGGATCCTGGAGATCGCCCGCCAGTACCGCGCACTCAGCCGACGACGCGGCGGCGGGACGGATCCGGACTAAACCTCGAGGTTCTCCACGCGGCGCAACTCGTCCACCGTTTCGACCAGCTTCTGTTGCGCCTCGGGCGACAACCCCACCGTCCTGGCGGCGATCCTGCGCACCCCCTCGTCCCGCATATTCGCCAGCCAGGTCAACTCGCGGTCCATCTTCTCGTAGTAATCGTCGTCGGTGAAGTACTCCGGCTTGATCCGGAAGAAGTTTGCCAGCGCGGTCATCGTCGCCGCCGACGGATTGGTGCGGTTGCCGGATCGCAACTGGGACAGGTACGGGGCCGACATGGTGATGCCTTCAGCCTTCAGAGCCGCGATGACTTCTGCCGAGGTGTGAGGGCCGCGACCCGGCGGGTAGACCGTCTCGAACAGCCGGTTCAACCGCGCTGCGAACGTTGCACTCATCTGCCTCGGCCTCCCAAACCCACCTGAGCATCATTGCCCATCACGCATTTGCTGACTCATGGTAACTGGCCCATTGGCGCCAACCAAGTGCAAACTCTGATTTGACTGAGAGAATCCTGTTTATCTCCAGTCGGCAATCAGGACCTCACCGGTCCAGTTCTGCGGATTCCGCAGGCCAAGAGGCCAAAACACCATTCCCAAACCAGTCGTCGCATTAGCGTCCCGCTAATGCGACTGGAGCGGGAAACTCCGTTGCTAAAACCTGTTTGGCAACTATGATTTGACTTAATTTTTGCTGAGAGATTTTTAGCTATGTATTGCTCGCCGGGTTCAGGCCGCGAGCAACATCGCCAGAATGGCGGTATCCGGATGGCTGATCGGATCGACCCCGACCCTGCTGAGCATCCCGGTCACGGTCCCGTCGGCCTCGGCTTCGACCCAGGCCGCGCGATGCTCAAGACCGAGGTGCGGCAACCCGGGCAGCAGAACACAGCCCGATGCCGCCCCGGAGCACTCGGGGAGCGACGGGGTCGTCTCCGACGGAGGGTGCAGCATCAGCAACGCCGGCGGTTGCTTACCGGCGAAGTGCCCGGGCGGAACCGCGTTGTCACCCACCACGGTGCCCTCAGCCAGAACGAGTCCCACCGTCCCCGGCTGGGCCTTCCCCGGAAGTTCCTCCCGGACACCGAAGATCGTGGTCGTTGACAGCAGACCGGGAACGGACGCCACCCGGACAGCGACCATCAACAACTGCGCCCACTCCTTCGTCGAGTTGGGCCAGCGGCCGGAGACCACAAACCCCTTCAGGGCACCACTCGACTGGAACGGCGCTACCTCGACGGGGCGCCCTGCGCTGCTTTCCATCTCGCCTCCGCGGTGTTCATACGATGCGACACGACAGCGGGCCGGTAACGAAAGATCATGAGGCATCAGTCCACGGGTGCGCAACAGATACACGCACTTCACCGAATGACGGCGCAAGAACCGGGGCCGCATTGCTGCGCAAAGCCCGAAGGCGCCGCACCCGGGTGGGTACGACGCCTCCGAACGTGAGAGCTGTACCGCTAGCCGAAGATCAGTCCCTTGGTCTTCGATGTCGCTGCGGCATAACGATTTTGGACGTCCTCCCAGTTGACGACGTTCCAGAATGCCTTGACGTAGTCGGCCTTGACGTTCTTGTACTGCAGGTAGAAGGCGTGCTCCCACATGTCGACCTGAAGCAGCGGGATGACGCCCAGGGGAACGTTGGCCTGCTGGTCGTAAAGCTGGAACGTCAGCAGCTTGTCCCCGAGGCTGTCGTAGCCCAGAACCGCCCAACCCGACCCCTGCAGGCCGTTGGCGGCCGCGGTGAACTGGGCCCGAAACTTGTCGAACGACCCGAACGCGTCATCGATCGCCGCCGCGAGTTCGCCGGTCGGCTTGTCGCCACCGTTGGGGGACAGGTTCTTCCACCAGATCGAGTGGTTGACGTGGCCACCGAGGTGGAAAGCCAGGTTCTTCTCGTTCAGCAGGATGGCTCCGTGGTCATCGTTGGCGCGCGCCTCCTCGAGCTTGGCGACGGCGGCGTTCACTCCGGCGACGTAGGCGGCGTGATGCTTGCTGTGGTGCAACTCGTTGATCTCGCCGGAGATGTGCGGCTCCAGAGCGCCGTAGTCCCAGTCCAAATCGGGCAGGGTGTAGTCAGCCACGGATTTCCTTCCTGTTCTCGGTAATCGAACATGTTGTTCAGTGCGGTGGTCACACGAGGCCGCGTATCGCCCATCGCGCCCTCACCTAACACTGCTCCATCCCTGCAGACACCGCAAGAACGGCCCCGTTTCGGCCGAGCACGCGCAGGCGCCGGCGGCCCGGGCAGTCGTGGGACTGGGGACAGTGCGTCAGACCAGGACGATGAGCGCAAGCACACCCAACAAGATCAACGCAATCACCCCGGCGCGCAACGCGGCGACCATGTACGTCCGACTGCACGCCGCGGAGTTCGCCGGCCACGAGAAGTCCGGGGCGGCACGGTGGGGATCGGCCGGGTTGGACGTCATTCAGACGTTCCTGACCTGAGCGCTCAACTGGACACCCCCGAAACAAGGCCAGTGACATCGGTCACACCGGCATCGGACCTGGTGATGATAGCCCGAACGGGGAGCGGCCTACAAAGACTGCCGGAGGGTCCCGGCGGGCAGTCCGGACCCCGTCGCGTGGCCGTGGCTGACCCACAGGCCGCGGCCGATACCCGAAATCGGCGTGTCGCGCGGCGCGCCTTCCGACACTCCGTCGGTTTACGCTTTCCTCAATATTCGCTCGGCGAATGTTATGAATTGATAACGGAGGCGTCACGCTTGGTGGTTATCCCCAATCGGATGACCATAAATCGCCGGTCTGACCGAAGATTTTTCAGCGTGTCGAACTCCCGCCTGTGGATAAAGCTGTGGAAACTGTGGATAAATCCACGCTTGCTGTGCGTCACCGGCAAATAAACCGACACCGAGTGCCACAATAAGCAGAGTTATCCCGGCGGCGGGTTTACGGTCGGTGCCATGACGTCAGCCACGTGGCTCTCGGTCCGTCGCTAGGCTGGTCGGGTGATTCAGGTGTGTTCCCGGTGCGGGACACGATGGAACGTGCGGGACCGCCAGCGGGTGTGGTGCCCGCGATGCCAGGGGCGCCTACTCGCCCCGGCCGGTCCCCCAGCGCCGATGGCGACCACTCGGCCACCCGCCCACCCTCCGGCCTCTCAACGCAGCGCCTCTCGTCTGCCGACAGGCTTCCGCTGGATCGCAGTGCGCCCGGGTCCGCCACCGCCTCCTCGCCAGCGCCGACGCCCGCTCGGACCCACGCCTCGCTACCGCGCCGTTCCCCGCTGGGGTTTGGTCGACCCGATCGCACCTGCTCCGCCGGCCGAGCCCAGCTCAACCGGGCTGGTCTCGGAGACGGCCGTGAAGGCCACTCTGCTGGCATCCGCCGCGGTGTTTGCCCTGGCCGCGGCCGCACACGCCCTGCGCTACATCCTCCTGCTGATCAACCGCAACACCCTGCTGCCGCCGCTGGTCGCCGATGCCGCGCTCCTGATGGGCGTAATGGTGAGTCTTGCGGCGATCGCCGCGATGATCGCGAGCACGGCCGTCACCACCGCCTGGTTGATCGGACGGCGCGCCCGAATCTTCCGGTTGCGTGGGCACGATGACCCCCGGCCGGAATGGACCCTGTGGGCGGGGTGCGTGACGCCACTGGTGAACCTGGTGTGGGCTCCGGTGTTCGTCATCGAACTGGCCCATGCCGAGAAGGCACACACCCGGCTCCGCGGCCGAATCATCGCCTGGTGGATCGTCTCGATCTTCTCGGCGGTGGTGTCCGCATGGGCCACCTGGACGAGCGCAGCCACCGAACCCCAGGGCATCGCCGACAACACCGTGACCGAAGTTCTCGCCTACCTCGTCGGGTTGGCGGCTCTGCTGTTGTTGTGGCGAATGGTCGACGGCTTCACCAACCGACCGGTCCAACAGAGCAGCCCGACGCATCGGTGGGTCCTCGTCGCCGAGAAGGCGTCCGCCCCGGAACGCCGGGCGGCTGCCGAGCCGACCGAATCCACCGACTCGGCATCCGGAAATACCGATGTTGTTGAGTCCAGGGACCCTGAACCGGCAGCATAGGTCTATGTCGGCGGCCGAGGCGCTCTCCGCGGCCCACCCTTTCGTGGTGGCACATCGCGGCGCGTCCGCCGACCGCCCGGAGCACACGCGTGCCGCGTATGCCCTTGCCCTTCAGGAGGGCGCCGACGGCGTCGAGTGCGACGTGCGACTCACCCGTGACGGCCATCTGGTGTGTGTGCACGACCGTCGGGTGGACCGCACCTCCACGGGTACCGGGCTGGTCAGCGAGATGACCCTGGCGGAGTTGCGGCGGTTGGACTGGGGCGCCTGGCACAGCGGTTCACGCCCGGGGGCCGCACACGGGGACACCGGTCTGCTGACCCTTGAGGATCTGATCCGACTGGTCCTCGACTGGAACCGTCCGGTGAAGTTGTTCATCGAGACCAAGCATCCGGTGCGCTACGGCGCCCTGGTGGAGAGCAAGGTGCTCGCCTTGCTGCATCGTTACGGGATCGCCTCGCCGCCGTCGGCCGACCTGTCACGGGCCGTGGTGATGTCCTTCTCCGCAGCCGCCGTCTGGCGGATCCGGCGGGCCGCCCCGATGCTGCCCACCGTCCTACTCGGGGAGACCTCCCGTTATCTCGGGGGCGGCGCGGCCACCACCGTCGGGGCCACGGCGGTCGGGCCGTCGATCGCGACCCTCCGGGAACACCCCGAACTGGTGGACCGGGCCGCGGCGCAGGGCAGGGCGATGTACTGCTGGACGGTGGACCACTACGAGGACATCGAATTCTGTCGCGAACTCGGGGTCGGCTGGATCGCCACCAATCACCCCGGCCGGACCAAGACCTGGCTCCGGAACGGCCTGACGGGGTCCGACCGGGGCCCGTCGGCGCAGCCGACAAATCAGGGCTGAGCGTCCAGTACCGCCGGCGGAATGGCGGAGTCCGTCCGCAGTGCACCGAACAACGCGTCGGCCGCTTCGGCGTCCCACACCACCACCGAACCGGAGTCGGTGCCGGTGAACTCGCCGATCGGAACGGTCAGCGTGGTCGGGGTCCCACGCAGCGCCCAGGCGAGGCGGGCCAGGTCCCAGGCGTGCGTGTCCTGATCCACGCCGAGCGCGCCGACCACGGCCTTCGGGACTTCGTACCAGCGCCAGGGATTGAGCCATACCGCCGGCGCGGTGGCGCGCCTCAGCAGGGCTGTCATGAACTCCCGCTGGTGCAGCATCCGGTCAAGGTCGGCCCGCGGGGTGTCCCGGCTGCGGACGTACCCGAGGGCATCGCGTCCGGGTAAAGACTGGCAACCGGCCGGCAGGTCCACCCCGGCGAGCGGATCGTTGAGCGGTTCGGGCAGGCAGACCTCCACGCCGCCGAGGGCGTCGACGATGTTGCCGAAGCCGGCGAAGCCGACCTCGGCGTAGTGGTCGATCCGCACCCCGGTGGCCTGTTCGACGGTTTGGACGAGAAGCGGGGCGCCACCGGCGGCGTACGCGGCATTGACCTTGTCGGTACCCCAGTCGGGGATGTCGAGGTACGAATCACGCGGGATCGACACCACGGCTGTCGGTGCGGCGGACATCAGCGCGGGGATGTGCACCAGCAGGATCGTGTCGGTGCGGCTACTGCCCAGGTCACCGCCGGTGGCGAGTTCAGCCTGCTGTTCCTCGGTCAGATCGCCGCGACCGTCGGAGCCCACCAGCAGCCAGTTGGTTCCGCTGCCCGCCGCGGGGCGTCCCGGATAGTCGGCGAGAACCGAGACCCGGCGCAGACTGACTTCGAGCCAGATCGAGGCCGACAGCAGCACCGCCACAAGGGCGAAGCCGATCACCAGCAGTCCGACAAAGGCCCGGCGCACCCGCGACCGCAGGGGCCGGTCCCGACGGGGTTTCCGGGCGGTCGCCGGCCGGGGGCGCTGGGGCGATGTCGGCGCGCGGGGCGGCGCGGGGCGAGGCGGTGGCGGTTGACGGCGAGCCCGCGGCGGAGACGGCGGTGGCGGGGGCGGGGACCCGTATGGGGCATCGGCCCACGGTGTGCCCGCGCGCCACGGTTCCGGTTGCGGCGGTAACAGTCGGGGAAGGCTCTGCGGAGGGCGCCTCGGTGCCGGGCGGCGCCCCGGGTCGCGCCTGATGAACTGCGGCGGCTCCCGGTAAGCCCCCGGTCGGGGGATCGGCTCGGTCGGCGGATCCGCCGACCCCGGCCGGTACTGGCTCACCGGAATCAATCTACGGGCTGCGGCGGCCACTCACCGGTATGAAATCAGCCCAGCCATCCCACGTGACCGGCCAACAGCAGGTAGCCCACGAACGCCACCGTGTTGATCAGCCCGTGAGCGATCACCAGCGGCCACAGTCGGCCGGTACGCGACCAGAAGTAGCCGAACACCACGCCCATCACCACGTTGCCCAAGCCGGCCGCGAACCCCTGATAGAGGTGGTACGAGCCGCGCAGCAGACTGGCGGCTGCCACGGCCGCGGACTGGCTCATCCCGAGTTGTCGCAGGCGGGTGATCACGTACCCCACCACCACGACCTCCTCGGCGAAACCGTTGCCGAACGCGGCCAGCACCAGTACCGGTACTCGCCACCAGGACTCCTGCAGAGCCGCCGGTTCGACTTCGGCATTCAGCCCCATCGCCCGGCCTACGAAGTAGAGCAGCAGCCCCGGGACGCCGATCAGCGCCGCGAGTCCCACTCCGGCCAGCGCATCCGAACGCCACCGCCCCGTGCCCAGTCCGATCCCCGACGGCCGAATGCCCGTGCGCCACAACAGGTACAGCGCCAACAGCCCCCAGGCGATCAGCTGACCGATCGATGCCAGGTTGAGCCCGAGGTTGACCAGGTCATAGCGGGATTGGTCCTGATTGAGCCGAACCCGGTAGGCCGGCAACCCGGAGAGGACGGCGTCGGCCAGGTGCAAAACGGCGACGACCGCGCTGACCCCGAAAGTCACGGCCAACATCACGGCGAGCTCGATCCGCATGGCCCGCCGGTCGACACCGGCCGGATGACTGGCGCTCACCGGTGTCACGGTAGCGGGCCGACCGCCCCCGATACTGTTGTCCGCGTGGCCCGTATCGCCTATCTCGGTCCGGAGGGGACGTTCACCGAATCGGCGTTGATGCGGATGTCGGCGAACGGCGCGATTCCCGGTGGCGGAGAGCCCGTGCTGCTTCCGACCGAGACCACTCCCGCAGCTCTCGAGGCCGTCCGGTCCGGTGACGCGGACTATGCCTGCGTCCCGATCGAGAATTCGATCGAGGGAAGCGTGCTGCCCACACTGGACAGCCTGGCCACCGGGTCACCGCTGCAGATCTACGGTGAACTGACCCTCGATGTGGCGTTCAGCATCGTCGTCCGCCGTGGAACCGAGCCACATCTGATTCACACCCTCGCGGCATTCCCGGTCGCAGCGGCCCAGGTGCGCCGCTGGCTGGCCGAGAATCTGCCGAACGTGGAGGTGTTGCCGGCGAACTCGAACGCCGCCGCCGCCCGCGAGGTCGCCGAGGGCCGGTGCGACGCCGGGGTCAGCACTCCGCTAGCCGCGGTTCGTTACGGCCTGTCCACCCTGGCCGAAGGCGTGGTGGACGAGCCCAACGCCCGGACCCGGTTCGTCCTGGTCGGTCCGCCGGGTGCTCCCCCTGCCCGGACCGGGGCCGACCGCACCTCGGTGGTGTTGCGTATCGACAGCTCCCCCGGCGCGCTGGTCTCGGCCTTGAACGAGTTCGGGATCCGCGACATCGACCTGACCCGGATCGAATCCCGACCGACCCGCACCGAGCTGGGCACCTACGTGTTCTTCCTGGACTGCGTTGGGCACATCGATGACAGCGCGGTCGCCGAGGCGCTCAAGGCGCTGCACCGACGCTGCTCCGACGTGCGCTACCTGGGTTCCTGGCCCACCGGATCGGCGGTGGGGTCGGTGCCCCCGCATCTCGACGCCGCCGACCGATGGCTGGACCGGCTGCGAGACGGTCGGCGATGACGCGACTGACCGGCCGCACGACCGGACGATTGATATTGGTTCGCCATGGGCAGTCGCACAGCAACGTCGCGCGGCGACTCGACACCCGCCCGCCGGGGGCCGCACTGACCGATCTGGGCGCGGAGCAGGCCCGACAGTTCGCCCGGTCCTTGTCCGGTCCACCCGACCTGTTGCTCCATTCGGTCGCCCACCGGGCGGCCCAGACCGCCGCCGAGATCGGGTCCGAATTATCCAGGCCCGCAAATGAAGTCGAGGGTATCCACGAGGTTCAGGCGGGAGACCTGGAGGACCGGGACGACGACGAAGCGATCGCGGCGTTCAACTCGGTGTATCGGCGCTGGCATCGCGGTGACCTGGACGCACCCATACCCGGCGGCGAAACCGGCCGACAGGTGCTGGACCGCTACCTGCCCGTGGTCACCGATCTGCGTCGACGGTTCCTCGACGACACCGACTGGGACGGCGACATCGTCGTCGTCAGCCACGGAGCGGCGATCCGGCTGGTGGCGGCCGTCCTCGCCGGGCTGGACAGCGCCTTTGTGCTCGAGAACCATCTGGCCAACACCGAAGCCGTCACCCTGGCACCACTCACCAGCGACCGATGGAGATGCCTGCAATGGGGGTCGCTGCCCGCGCCGTTCCAGTCCGGACCGGCCACCCGGCCCGACGGCCATCAATCGGACGGCCATCAATCGGACGGGGACCAGCCAGGCGCCGTCGATCCGATGGGCTGACCCGCTCAGACCGCGAGTCGCTCCACGGCTTCCGCGCACTCACAACCGAGCATCTCGCAGCCGAGGCTGAACGAATGCAACACAATCTCGGGATGCGCGCAGTCCGGTTCCGTGCACTCCCAGAAGCCACCGGGATGGCGTATCAGCGTGCCGTGGCAGTGCGGCTGTCCGGCGAGACATTCCCGGCACTCCCGCGGTATCCGACCATCGCCTCCCACAGACCCGTTCCTATCACCACGACGCCGCCAGCCGGTGCCGCGCCGACGGGGATGCGCTCCGCTAGCGTTGACGCTCACCGATGACGACCAGCCCGGACCACGTGACCACCCAGCAGTGCCCGGCCTGCGGGGCAACGGTTCCGGCCGCGCTCTATTGCGGCCGTTGCGGGATGGCGCTGGGATCGAACCCCGGTTTCTGGCATCGGCTACTGCGACCCGATGCGTTCGCCGCGGCCCCGCGGGAACGCATCACCCTGCCACTGGTGACCAGTTCGCTCTTCCCACACCTCGATCAGCGGTCCCGAAACCCGTTCCGGGTCGGAATGCTGCTGCTGGTGGTGAGCTTGGTGCTCTTCTCCGTGGTGCGCTGGCTCGGCCCGCTGGTGACCGTGGCCGGGTTGGGGGTGCCGCTGCTGTTCGTGCTCTACCTGTGGCAGTCACACGTCCTCCGCGACATGCCCGGCCACGTACTGTCCGTCGCGACCCTGCTCGGCGCGGGTCTCGGTATCGGCTGGGTTGTGGTGACCGGCGGCCTGGTTGCCCGGTCGTACGGCATCCCGATGGCGGCGGGCTTCGTGCTGCAACACTTGATCGGCGTCGGGTTGGCCATCTCCGTGGGCGGTGCGCTGTTGATGGTTCTTCCGGCGGTGGTGGTCCGACTGATGCGACCCCCCACGATCTCGGAGTCACTGGACGGCTTCGTGATCGGTGCGCTCGGGGCGCTGTCCTTCACCGCTGCCGCCACCCTCACCAGGTTGGCGCCGCAATTCACCGCCGGCCTGATCGACAACGTCCGCCCCGCCCGGCTCATCCTGGAGGCCGGCCTCTACGGGATCGCCATGCCACTGACCGCGGCGGCGGCCGGTGGCCTGATCGGCATGATGCTGTGGTTCCGTTCGGGCGAGCGTGCCGACCTCCATCCGGAGCGGGTCCATCGGGCCCTGCTGATCTTCACCGGGATGGTCGTCATGTTGTACACGACGATCTGGGTGGTCGATGCCGCCCGGCTACCGAAGCTTCCGCAACTGCTGCTGCACCTCGGGCTCACCGTCCTGGCGGTGCTGGCCGCCCGGATCGGGATGCAGATGGCGTTGCTGCACGAGGCGCCCGACCCGCCGCGGGACGGGCCGGTGCTGTGCGAGCACTGCGAACGGGTCGTCCCGGACATGCCGTTCTGCCCATCGTGCGGGGTAGCCGGCCGAGCCTCCTCGCGGACTTCCCGCCGGTTGCGCCGGGAGGCCGCCCCAGCTAGCTTGACCGACCCCGAAGACGAGGCGTACGATGGGGAGGTTGCGTCCGGCCCGGACGCAGGTATTTAAGGGGTTCCAACATGTGGTCATCTCGTTTGACGCGGCAGATCGCTCTCGCGACCGGCGCGGCCGCCCTCGTCGGTATGGGCGCGCTCACCGCCTGCAGCAAGGAAGACAAGGAAAAGCCGCAGGAGACCAAGTCCCCGTCCAGCAGTGCC
>Ga0116179_1002759_pt1 | contig 12428 bp, 11 predicted proteins | sample AD_UKC071_MetaG_FD_89751 | JGI IMG/M metagenome (GOLD analysis project Ga0116179, IMG submission 89751) | Active sludge microbial communities of municipal wastewater-treating anaerobic digesters from USA - AD_UKC071_MetaG | ecosystem: Engineered > Bioreactor > Anaerobic > Digestate | place: USA...
TCGCTCTCGGTCGCATCGGCGGCCCGCGGTCCAGCGGTGTCAAGCTCTGAGGTCTCCATGTGCTCGTCCAGATCGAGCTCGTGAAGGCAAAGAGAGCACTCGTGCGTCGTCGGCTCGGCGGCGTACCGTTCCGCGTCGACCTTGGTCGAGCACCGCGGGCACACCGTTGGGGTCATCCCGTTGAACAGGCGCCGCGCGACGGCGTCCTCGACTGCGGCCTGTTGACGAAACTCCTCGGCTCGAAACTGGGCTCGGACCTCGGAGGCCGCGGTCTCGGCCGTCATTAGCTGCAGGGCCAGGTCGTGTGCCTCCCGGGCCCGCTCGGAAGCCGCGGCCGCGAGCGCGAACACGGTGTCGACATCGGGCTCGTCCGGGTCGAACTCCGCGAGGACAAGCTCCGCGGCCGCTACCCGGCTCTCGGCCTGCTCCAAGGCGATGGCGGTGACCGAGGCAGCTGCATGCCGCTGAGCTTTGCGCTCGTCCTGCTCGAACGTCAGGGCGTTCAGTGCAGTCGCAACCTGCGCGTCAACTGCCGCCCAGCTGGTGCCCACAAACATCTGCAGGATGCGGGTCTTCAGGGTGTTTTCGTTGCCGACAATGGGGTCGAGTTTGTCGGCGTGCACGGTTAACGCCGCGGCGTAGGACGGCCATGTGTGTTCAGTCTCCACACCGTTGGAGAACACCGAGATCGCGTCGAGGCGGAGCCGCTCGAGCATGACCGACCCCATGACGGACTCGAACTCGGCCTCCCCGGCGAACGTCCCGAGGACGGTCCGGCCACCGGAGGGCACCAACTGCTCCACCTTCCCGACCGGCGCGCCGTCGGTGACGTCGAACTCGACGTACAACGGTACGCCGTCGACGTGGAACTCGGCGTTGACGTGGTGGACCCAGGAGACGACGTCGGCCTGAAGGTGGCTGCGGCCGGTCAGTGCCCACATAGTCAGGTGTAGCACCGATGACTTCCCGCGCAGGTTCGCCTCGCTGCCGACCCCGTTGACGCCGTTGCCCGGCGTCCAATCGAGGTCGATGGGCGCGGTCTTCATCTCGGCCGGCTCGGTCTCCACGCCCGGTGTTTCGGAGTAGTGCTTGGTGCCAGTGACGTGGAGACGGTGGACGCGCAATCGGGCTGGCACGCCGCGCGAGGCGGTCGAGGACACGTCAGCGTCGAGCAGGATCTTCTCGATCCGGGCCTGGTCGATCTCCACGCCGCGGCGCTCCAGTTCAGAGAGGACCGCCTCACCGAGGATGGTCATGACGCTCCTTCGCTGGTAGAGCTGCCCACCGCGGCCTTCACCGCGTCGACGCGTTCACGGACTCCGCCGTGGATGGGCGCGATGTTCGTGCCGAGCTTGGTGCGCGCGTACTCGGCCTGCTCATACTGGCGCTGCTTGAGCTTGCTGCCCAGGTCCGAGCCCGCGACCAGGACAACGAGCTTGACCTGATCGGTGTACCAGGACAGGACCTTCTCGGTCCTCAGGTCATCGACGGCTGCACGGCCAGCTTCGGTCAAGAAGAACTCGCTCCGGGCTGTCTTCCGGATGCCCCCCTTGCGGCGCACCAGCGCAAGCCCGTACGCGGACAGGACCGAGAAGGCGTCGTCAATCGCCTCGTACGCGCCGTGGTGCCACCGAGGCATCGGGTACCAGTGGAGGTCTGGCTCGGGGCTGTCGAGAAGGTCCTCGATGACCGGCAGGTACTCGTCAGCTGGCAGCCCGCCGGTCTCGACCATGGCGAGGAGCTCGCCAGCCAGGTAGTCAGGGTTCCTCAACCAGAAGTCGAGGGCTTGCAGGCGCAATTCGGCCCGGATGACCGCGACGCAGCCGTTGGGGTCGCCCTTAGCGACTGGGTCGCCGCACCCGTCAAGGAGAACCAGCAACCTGACGGCGTGCTGCATGACACTCGGGGCAGGACGGACCGTCCGGTCGGCGTCGCCGCCCTGGCTCATCGCAACCCTCCATCCCAGAACAACGGTGCGGTCAGTCCGGGCAATCTATCCGGAATGCACCGGTCTGCGCTGGACTATTGGCCACCTTTGACGGCTCTTCGAACTTAGCCTCGATCCACCGATGAGCTTGGGCGGGTGAGCGTGCCGTAACGACGAGATGCCCTGCCGTGCTGGGAGATTGGTACTTGCGACAGTCCAATCAGACCCACCCGGAAGGGCATCTCTGAGGTGAAACTCTCTCACACCCGTTCCGCGACGTCGGCGGTGTTCGATGACCCGAACCTGGTGTCGGCGGCCGGGCTGGTCCCGGTCCTTGCACTGGCGCAGCGGGCCGGGCTGGCCGACCTTGCTGATCTGCATCTGAGCGTCCCGGGCGACAAGGGCGCCAACGCCGGGATGAAGGTCGCCTCGCTCGTGGCGGGGATGGTCGCCGGCGCCGACTCCATCGATGACATGGCGCTGCTGCGGCACGGCGGGATGGGTCGGGTCTTCGCCCGGCCGTACGCGCCCTCGACGCTGGGGTCGTTCCTGCGCTCGTTCACGTTCGGTCACGTGCGCCAGCTCGACGCGGTCGCCTCGAGGTCCCTGACCGCCCTGGCCGCCCAAGCTGGCCAGGTCCTCGGCGACAGCAGCGGCGGGCGGGTGCTGGTCGATGTCGACGACACGATCATCGAGGTCCACGGCCACGCCAAGCAGGGTGCCGGGTTCGGCTACTCCGGGGTCCGTGGCCTGAACGCGCTCCTGGCCACCGTCACCACCACTGGGTCGGCACCGGTGGTGGTGGCGCAGCGGCTACGCAAGGGCTCGTGCGGGTCCCCACGCGGAGCCAAACGGCTGGTCGCTGACGCACTCAAGACCGTCAGCACGCTGCACCCCGGTCACGGCAAGCCGCTGCTGCGCGCGGACTCGGCGTTCTACGGGGCACCCACCGTCGGCGCCGCGCTCCGTGGCGGGGCGCAGGTGTCGATCACCGTGCGCCTAGACCCCAAGGTCAAGGCCGCGATCGCCACCATCGGCCAAGAAGCGTGGACGCCCATCGAGTACACCGACGCCATCTTCGACGAGGTCAGCAACACGTGGGTGTCGAGGGCCGAGGTCGCCGAGGTGCCCTTCACCGCGTTCTCCTCCAAGAAGGCCACCGACCAGGTTCCCGGGCGCCTGGTGGTGCGCCGCATCCCCGACCTCAACGCCGAGAAGAAGAAGGCCGCTGGACAGGGCACCCTGTTCGACACCTGGCGCTTCCACGCCTTCTTCACCACCACCGACCCCGCCGACCTGGACACCGTCGCGGCGGACAAGACCCACCGCGGGCACGCGATCATCGAGCAGGTCCACGCCGACCTGAAGAGCTCCGCCCTGGCGCACCTGCCCTCGGGCAAGTTCACCGCCAACGCCGCCTGGCTCGTGCTGGCCGTCATCGCGTTCAACCTCACCCGCACCGCGGCCACCATCACCGGCAGCGACTTCGCCAGAGCCACCACCGCCACCATCCGCGCGAAACTGATCACCGTCCCAGCCCGGGTGGCGTCCTCGGCGCGGCGGGTCACCCTGCACCTACCAACCGCCTGGCCCTGGGAAACCGCGTGGACCCGCCTGTTCACCCACGGCTGCGGTCCACCAGCACCGGTCACTTCCTGACCACCCAGCCCTCACGGCGCGACCCGAACTCGAAGTGGAACACCCTGACAGCGAGGTCAGGAGAACCGCACTGCCCTCAAGCCACCACCACGGACCTGGGCGAAATCAGCTCACCCACCCAGGCCGTCGGTGGATCGAGGTTAAATGGCGGGGTTCTGTAGGTGATATGTGGCGGGCCCCGGTCAACTGACGCCGATGACGAGAGTGCTGGCGGCGGCTTCGATGACGTCGTTGGTGATGGTGTCGAGTTCGTTGATCTTCAGGACGCGCTCGATCTGGGGGAAGAGTCGTTCCAGAAGCCGGAAGTTACCTCGGGTGATCCGGGCGATGGCGGCGATGGCTTGGGCGTCGGTGAAGTCCTCTGGGTCGAGGATCTTACCGAGGGCGCGCCAATGCCGTTGCAGGACGAAGAGCAGTTCCTCCTTGCCCAGGGGCCGGTACTGGTGGGCGAAGCCGACGCGGCTGTAGAACTGGGGATAGTGGCTGAACTGCTTCTCCAGACCGGGCATGCCGATCAGGATGAGGGCAAGGTTTTCTCGGTCGTAGCGATCGCGCAGCAGTTCCATTGCGGTGGGGCGGAGGCGTTCGGACTCATCGACGATGACCAGCTCCACGTAGTTCCTGCTGTGGCGCCATCCGCGCGTCTCTGGCGTGACCTGCCCGGCCGGCGCGAGGTGCTGCTCGATGCAGATGTTGGTGCGGGTGATGACCTGGTCGAGTTCGTCCTTCAAGGCTCGTGGCGTGGTCAGCACGCTGGGGGTGTAGAGCACGGTGCGGCTCTTGGCCAGCGCAGCGTAGACCTGCGCGTCACTGTCGGAGCGCGGTCCCCAGTAGGTCAGCAGGTCGTGGACCTTGTCCCAGCGGGCGTAGCGGCGCGCGGAGAGCGTCTTGCCCACGCCGGCTGGGCCAAAGCACAGGCCGATGGTGTGCCCGCGCCGCACGGCGTCGGCGAACTCGGTGAAGCGGCGGTGTTCTTTGGTCACGATGAAGCGCTGACTCACCTTAGGTCCTCTCTGTAAACCTTCAACTTCCGCCGTGGCGCCGGTGGCGGCGCCTCGGTCGCTGGTGGCGTTTCGGTGGTGTGGGTGGCCACGACGGCGATCCGCTCGTTGATGCCCTCCCGCAACGCCCGGCGCCGGGCGTTGCGGGAGGCCTGGACCTCCTTGAGGCTGACCTTCTGGTCGTGGTGGTCCTGGTTGATGGCCTTACAGACGAACTCCTCGTGGTCGAACACGCGGATCTCGGTGATGTCCCTGGGGTCGTAACGGATCACGACCGCCCGGCCGACATAGCCAGCCAGGGTCGGGGAGATGTAGCGCAGGCCCTGGAAGTGGATGCCATCGCGGCGCACCACCCTGGTCTGGGCGACGGTGAGCAGCAGCCCGTCGAGGTCCTCCAGGCTCTCCGGCATGCGCGGTAGCCAGCCATCGGCGATCCAGGCAGCGCGCGGGGAGGTGCCGAGCTCGCTGTGAGTCCGGTCGTTGTAGGTGATCACGAACTCCTCCAGCGCAGCGTCGAGCTCAGCCAGGGACAGCTTTGGCGTTGGCCAGGGGTGGCCCTGGGCGATGTACCCAGGCAGACCAGCCAGCAGCTCGGTGTTCACGGTCCCGATCCTCTCCACCTTGCCGCGACCCTGAGGACGAGCGACAGCAGAGTGGATGAGCCGGATATGCAGGTCCACGGCTGTGCCGGTGAGTTGGTTGCTGATGAAGTCGCTGCCGTGATCGACGTAGAGCACATCGGGCAGGCCGCACATCGGCCAGGAGAGGACGGCCTTGTGCCAGATCGCCTGGCGCAGCGCCAAGGCGGTGTTCATCGCCGAGGGCGCGCCGAGGAAGACGGTGTAACCGCAGATCGCCCGGGAGTGGTCATCGATGATCGTGGTCAGCCATGGCCGGGCAGGCTTGCCGTCGGTGCCCACCACGAGGATGTCGAGCATCGTGTGGTCGGCCTGCCACATCGCATTGGGGTGCTCGGCCTGCCGTCGCAGCGCCAGTTCGTACTTGTCGCGATACGACGTCGGCCCTTCCAGGGCAAGGGTGACCATGCCCGGGTCGAGGTCGGCGATGATCGCGCGCACCACGCCATAGGAGGGCGCCGGCCATCCCCCTCCTCGCAGATGGCGCTGATCTTGCGGTGGATGGTGATGATCGTCGGGCGGGGCTTGCTCAATGCCAGCCCCTCGATCAAGGACACGAGCTCGGAGGGCAGGTGATGGCTGCCGGCATCAGCGCGTCTTCGCGTACCGAGGCCCGTGTACCCCTCGGTGCGGTAGCGGGCGTGCCAGCGCTCCAGGGTGCGCAGCCCGACACCGGTGTCCCGGGCCAGGGCGGCGAGCGGGATCTGGTCCTCGACGTGAAGCCTGAGGATCTGCCAGCGCCCGGCCGCGTCCATGACCTACACGGCGCTTCTCGACTGTCGTGGTTCGACCACTGGGACACTTTGGCGGTTGAGCGCGCGGTAGATGGTGGCGCGGCTGACGCCCAGGACCGCACCGATCTTCGCCACCGTCATCTCATTCTGCTCATACATCCGACGGGCCGCCTTGACCTGGTCCGGCGACAGTGCGGGCGGTCGCCCGCCTTTGCGGCCACGGGCCCGGGCGGCGGCCAGTCCTGCGTTGGTGCGCTCACGGATCAGGTCACGTTCGAACTCGGCCAGCGCGGCGAAGACGTGGAACACCAGCCGCCCGCCCGAGGAGGTCGTGTCGATCGTCTCCTGCAAGGAGCGGAACCCCACGCCCTGCTCGGACAAGATCTGCAGCTGGTCGATAAGATGCCGGATCGAGCGACCCAACCGGTCCAGCCGCCACACCACCAGCGTGTCCCCCGGGCGCAACTGGTCCATCAGCTTCGTCAGCTCGGGACGGTGATCCAGGGAGCCAGAGATCGTGTCGACGAAGACCCGGTAACACCCCGCGGCAGTCAGCGCATCGACCTGCAGCGCAGCGTCCTGATCAGTCGTCGACACACGCGCATAACCCAGCAGATGCCCCACGGTACTGACTGTAGCGATACTCATCCAGCACTGGAAGTATCGAGCCATAGAATCCGGCACTGAGTTCCGCTACAAACGCCGTGGGTTGAGAGCCGCGAAGCGTCAAGCATCCTGGACAGGGCAACGCACCCTCGTCATCGCTGTAGCGGAATCGTTCGTTTACGGGACGACAGGCCGTCCCATATGACGCACCGTCACCGGACAACCCTTCTCGGGCGGTCTTGCGAACATTCGGGCGTGGGTTTCCGCCGATGACCTGCACCGCCTCCGCAACGGGTTCCTCCTACGGGACGGACAACTGGACCGACCGCAACCGCTGCGAGGGCGGACCACTGAGCGTTAGGGGGTCCCGTCCGGCTCCGATGCCCTCTCCAGGCTTCGGACCGCTGCCAGGCGGTGGAGCTCAGACCGTCGGATGAGGAGTGCGGCAACGGGCGCCCGCGATCGCGCTGGCGGCGTGATGATTGGTCGTCATTCGCGCCCTTTGGTTCCTTCGCGCACCATCCGACGATGTTCGCCGCGGCCGGCGGCGTGCCCGCGTTGCGGGCGGAGTCGTTCAGTCGCGAGCGATGTGAAGGGCGACCCAGAGCGCGCACCTTCGGCAGATGTAGGCCGGTTCGCTCCCGAGTGCGTGGAGCGACCTTCGTGGCCGCTGGCGGCCGCAGCACGAGCATCGTTGCTGGGTGTCATCGGCCATGTCGCGATGGTGCCACGGGCCGGTGACCTTCGCGGGTCACAGGTAGCGGCAGACGTCCTCGGGGGAGCATGTGGCCGGGTCGCCGGTGGTGGCGTGCTCGCGCAGGATGGCGATCGTGGTGCGTAGCTGCGCGAGCTCGGCGAGCTGCCGGTCGATGACCGCGAGGCGGGTGTCGAGCAGGTCGGTGACGTGCTGGCAGGGGGCCTGGCCCCGGTCTCGGATGGCCAGCACCTGGCCGATCTGGGCCAGGGTCAGCCCGGCGGCTTGGCCCCGGCGGATGAAGTGCAGCCGGTCGAGCACCTCGGGGCCGTAGTCCCGGTACCCCGCCGGGCTGCGGTCGGGGTCGGGGAGGAGTCCGACGTCCTCGTAGTACCGCAGGGTCTTAGCTGTCGTGCCCGACGCCTGAGCCACCTCACCGATCCGCATGCCACTCATTCTGCCTTGACCTTCCAGTGCACTGGAAGGTCGATCCTGGTCCTGAGGCGCGGCAACAAGGGAGGACTTATGACGGCAACGGACAAGGGCAGGTCGTATGACCTGGCAGTGATCGGGTCCGGTGGGGCGGCGTTCGCGGCCGCGATCCGCGCCACCACCCTGGGCAAGCGGGTGGTGATGATCGAGCGCGGCACCATCGGCGGTACCTGCGTGAACACCGGGTGTGTGCCCTCCAAAGCCCTGCTCGCGGCCGCCGAGGCCCGCCACGTCACACTCGACGCCGCCCGGTTCCCCGGTCTGCCACTCCCCGACGCCCCACCGGTCGACATGCCCGCCATGGTCGCCGGCAAGGACAAGCTCGTCGGATCGCTGCGCAGCGAGAAGTACGCGGCCCTGGCCGCCGAGTACGGGTGGGCCCTCCACCCCGGCGAGGCCACCTTCGTCGGCACACCGACTGAGCCGGCACTCCGCGTGACCGGCCCGGACGGCACGGCGGAAACCGTCCGGGCCGCGCACCACCTCATCGCTACCGGCTCCACGCCCTGGGCGCCGCCGGTCCCCGGCCTGCAGGAGGCCGGTTATCTGACCTCGACGACCGCGATGGAGCTGGACCACGTCCCGGAGTCGCTGCTGGTCATCGGCGGCGGCTACGTCGCCATGGAGCAGGCCCAGCTCTTCTCCCGCCTCGGTGCCCAGGTCACCATGCTCGTCCGCTCACGGCTGGCCTCCCACGAGGAACCCGAGGCCGCCACCGCCCTGGAAGAAATCCTCGCCGACGAAGGCATCGAGATCATCCGCGGCGCGGTGCCCACCGCGGTGCGCCGCGACCCGGCCACCGGCGAGGTCACGGTCACCGCCACCACCGCCGACGGCTCACACGAGCTCCGCGCGGCCGAGCTCCTCGTTGCCACCGGCCGCCGCCCGGTCACCGGCACGCTCGGCCTCGACACCATCGGCGTGCGCGCCGGCAAGCGCGGCGAGGTCATCATCGACAGCCACCTGCGCACCACGAACCCGCGGATCTGGGCCGCGGGTGACGTCACCGCCCACCCGCAGTTCGTGTACGTCGCCGCGGCCCACGGCGCCCTGGTCGCCGACAACGCCCTCACCGGAGCCGGCCGGGAGGTCGACTACCGCCACCTGCCCCGGGTCGTGTTCACCAGCCCCGCCCTGGCCTCCGTCGGAATGACCGACCAGCAGGCCCGCACTGCCGGGATCCGCTGCGACAGCCGCGTCCTGCCCCTGGCGCACGTCCCGCGCGCCATCGTCAACCGTGACACCCGCGGGCTCATCAAGATCGTCACCGACGCCGACACCGGCCGCATCATCGGCATCACCGCCCTCGCCCAGGACGCCGGTGACCTCGCCGCCGCCGGCGTCTACATCCTCGAGGCCGGCATGACCACCGACCAGGTCGCCAACCTCTGGAGCCCCTACCTGACCATGGCCGAAGGCCTCAAACTCACCGCCCAAACCTTCACCACCGACATCACCAAACTCTCCTGCTGCGCAGCATGAACCCGCACAGGGATCCCTATACCGGAGCGTCGAGCCTGGCGACCTCTCTCGTTCGCTTTGGCTCCGTCAGAGACCGAACGCTCCTCCGCTGACGAGGATGACGATGCCGAGGCCGATCAGGACGATGGGGAACAGGATGTGTTCCCAGCGCTCGAGGACTTCAGCGATCGGCGGCCGGGTGGCAACGAACTTGGCGACTACGACCAGGACCGCGACGAGCGCGAGGAAGACGAGGCAGTAGGCGACCACTGCGATGGGTTCCACGCTGAGGAAGACGGGGACATAGACGCCGATGTTGTCTCCGCCGTTGGCGAAGGTGACTCCTGCGACGGTCCACGCGCTGACCTTCGTGCCCGTGACCTTGGCGTCATCGTCGTCATCGTCTCCGCGCCAGGCTTGCCATGCAGCCCAGAGACCGAGGGCCAGGGGGATGAGCCCGAAGTACGGGATAGCTGCTGAGGGCAGGAATGCTCCGGCTCCGATAGTCACCAGCACAGCGGCACCGAGGATGCAGGCGAACCCCACGTACTGGCCGACCAAGATGCGGGTGGTCGTCCCGCGTTGGCCCGCGCCGCGGGCGAAGAACAAGGAGAGCACGATGATGTCGTCGATGTTGGTCGCGATGAACAGGCCGATTGCCTGCAGGACCGCAGCCAGGATCACGCGCCCGCCTCTGCTGCGTCGCATCCGTGCACCGAGCAGGCAGGATCGATGCACGGGGCGTTCTCGTCAACCGCGAGGGTGACGTCAACCAGGGCGGTCAGCGCCTGCGTCAGGTGGGGATCGGCGATCTCGTAGCGCGTCTTGCGGCCCTCGGGTTCGGCAGCAACGATGCCGCAGTCGCGCAGGCACGCCAGATGATTGGACACGTTGGAGCGTGTGAGGTCCAGATCGCGGGCCAGCTCTGCCGGGTAGGCCGGCCGGTCGAGCAGCGTCAGGATGATCCGGGACCTGGTCGGGTCGGCCAGCGCGCGGCCCAACCGGTTCATCACGTCCAGGCGAGAAGCAATGGTCAGCATGCGCTGAACTATACAGCGAGGACTGAAGTGGTTTTACGCAGCCCGGAGTCGCTAAGCGTGCGAACGAGGCTGTGTCAGTTGGGGATCGACCCACGGGACGATTCGCCCGATCATCAGGGAACTCACGAAGCGGCGACAGAACCCCGCCACATAACGGCCAAGGCCACATTCGGTCGGCCCAAGATCAGTCGAGTTCGTCCTTGACGATGTCGACAATCTCCTCGCGGATCTCGCCGAGTTCCTTGGCCTCCTTGCGGTGCTTCCACCACTCATAGACCATCGGCAGCACCGAGAGCACGACGATGACGATGACCGCCTTGTCGATCTGCTCGCCGAGGACGGGGAAGGCCGCGCCCAGGAAGTAGCCGGCGAGCACGAGGCCGAAGACCCAGAGGACGGCGCCGATCGCCGACCAGGTGAAGAAGCGCTTGCGGTCCATCTTGCCGATGCCAGCGACGACGGTGATGAAGGTCCGCACGATGGGCACGAAGCGGCCGATGACCAGCGCCTTGTTGCCGTGCTTGTCGAAGAAGGCCTCGGTCTGGTCGAAGTACTTGCGCTTGATGATCCGGCCGTCGCGCTCTCGCAACTTGGGCCCGATGGCCCGGCCGATCTCATAGCCGGCGACATTGCCGCCAAAGGCGGCGATGAAGAGTGTGACCAGGGCGACCGGCAGGCTGACCGGCAGGTTGCCACCGGCAATGAAGAGGCCCACCGCGAAGAGAAGGCTGTCGCCGGGGAGGATCGGGAAGAGCAGGCCGCACTCGATGAAGACGATGAGCAGGGCGATGATGAAGAACTGCGTCCCGAAGCGCTCGAGCAGCCACGCCGGGTCCATCCAGCTCGGGCCGAGGGCAGGGAGCATCGTCATGACGTCAGCAATCACGAGATCAAGGGTAGGTGCTCTTCCTAGGCGTCTCCTGTGAGGCACGGTGGCACGGCGTGGCTCCTACAGTGGGCCCCGTGAGCAGCCAAGCGTCCGACGAGAGGGATGACAACGCGGCGTATGCCGTGGGTCTGGGTCCGTGGGTCGGCCCACCTCCCGTGGGGGATCAGTGGGATCCGGACCTGCTCCGGGAGGGTGACCGTCGCAATGTCGAGGACCGCTATCGCTATTGGCGGCACGAGGCGATCGTCGCCGACCTCGATCGCAGCAGATTCCCCCTGCACATCGCGATCGAGAACTGGGAGCACGACTTCAACATCGGCTCGATCGTGCGCACGGCCAATGCCTTCAACGTGGCCGCCTTTCACATCGTCGGCAAGCGTCGCTGGAATCGTCGCGGCGCAATGGTCACGGACCGCTACCAGCACGAGATCCATCACCCCACGGTCGGTGACCTCACCGCGTGGGCAGCGCAATGGCGACCCGCGGTGACAGCCGAGGTGGACGGCCAGGCAGCGCACGGCATACCCCTCATCGGGATCGACAACGTGCCGGGTTCGCTTCCCATCGAGGGCCGCGTCCTGCCGAGCGTCTGCGTGCTCGTGTTCGGCCAGGAGGGGCCCGGACTGTCCGAGGAGATGCGCGAGGCGTGCGAGGTGATCATGCACATCACGCAATACGGCTCGACCCGCTCGGTCAACGCCGGCGCCGCAGCCGCGATCGCCATGCACACCTGGATCGAGCAGCACGGTCCTCAGCCCTGAGCAGTCCCTTCGACGACACGCTCGCTCACTTCGGCGGGTCGCTGAGCACGACCTCTGGCGCGAACCACCCGAGCGTGTCGTCGAACGATCAGGGTTTGGGGGCGCTGGCGCCCAGCACGTCGACGAGATTGCGGATCCGACCGTCCTCCTCATAGGGACCCCACGATCCGGGGTCGGAGGACCAGTAGATCCACCCTGCCCCCATGTCATCTGTGGTGCGCAGGACGAGCCTGACGTAGTCGAGCGCGCCGTCCTGGGTCGTGTCGAGGCCGAACTCATCGAGGATGATGGGCACGTCGCCGAGCCGGTGAGCGGTGCGCAGGGCGTTGCCGCGCCAGAGGTCGACGGTGGTGTCGATCTGGGCCCTCGAACTGCCGTTGTATCCGCTGCCGAGGTCGAGCATGAGCGGATAGAGGTGCGGGCAGTAGGCGATCCGCGGGTCGCCGGGGCGGGGGTCAGTGACTCGACCCAGGCCCGAGGGCGTGCCCCAGTTGGTGCCCATTGCTTGGGGGGACACGCAGATCCA
>Ga0116179_1002760_pt1 | contig 12426 bp, 7 predicted proteins | sample AD_UKC071_MetaG_FD_89751 | JGI IMG/M metagenome (GOLD analysis project Ga0116179, IMG submission 89751) | Active sludge microbial communities of municipal wastewater-treating anaerobic digesters from USA - AD_UKC071_MetaG | ecosystem: Engineered > Bioreactor > Anaerobic > Digestate | place: USA...
CTCGACGGTCGAGCTGTGGGAGAGCGTGTCCGGCGGGCTGCTGGTCGAGGGCTACGGCATGACCGAGGCGTCCCCGGTGTGCCTGGGTAACCCGTTCCACCCGTCCCGGCGGACGGGGACTATCGGCGTCCCCTTCCCGAGCACCTGGATGCGGGTGGTCGACCCGGAAGATCCGTCCCGCGAGGTGGCTCAGGGCGAGCGCGGCGAGCTGCTGATCAAGGGTCCGCAGGTGTTCAGCGGCTACTGGAACAACGCCGAGGAGACCGCGAAGAGCCTGCTGCCGGACGGCTGGCTGCGCACCGGTGACGTGGTCACCGTCGACGCGGACGGGTTCACGACCATCGTCGACCGGGTGAAGGAGCTGATCATCACCGGCGGCTTCAATGTGGCCCCGTCCGAGGTGGAGAACACCTTGCGCGGCCACCCCGACGTGCTGGACGCGGCCGTGATCGGCGTCCCGGCGAAGTCCGGCGGCGAGCGGGTGGTGGCGGTGGTGATTCCGCGTCCGGGCACGACGATCGACGAAGCGGCCATGCGCGACTGGTGCAGGGAGCGCCTGTCGGGCTACAAGGTGCCTCGCGAAATCGTCGCAATCGAGGACCTGCCCCGCTCGATGCTCGGCAAGGTGCTTCGCAAGCAGGTTCGTGACGACTTCCTCGCCAACCACGCCTGAACGCCGTTCAGCGGGCCTCTTCGAAGTCCTCCACCAGGACGGCGTCCGGACGGCGATTGCGCCAGGGCATGACGTCCCAGCCTTCGTCAGCGACCAGGTACGCGATTGCGACGACGACGGCCACGCCGCACATGATGCCGCCGATGGCCACCGTCCAGCGCGGGCCCCAAGCGTCGCCGACCCAGCCGATCAGCGGCGCGCCGAGCGGCGTCCCGCCGAGGAAGATCGCCTGGTAAATCGCCATCACCCGGCCGCGCATCACCGGCGTGGTCGACAGCTGGACGGACGCGTTCGCGGCGGTCATCACAGTCAGCGACGTGAAACCGGCCGGCACCAGCAGCAGGGCGTACCACAGGTAGTTGGGCGCCACCGCGAGCAGCAGGCACGACAGCGCGAACAGGGTCAGCGCGCCCATGATCAGCCGCAGCCGCAACTGCGTCCGCTTCGCCGCGACCAGCCCGGCGGCCAGTGAGCCGCAGGCCATGATCGAGCTGAGCACGCCGTAGGAGTCTGCGCCCACCTTGAACACGGTGGTAGCCATCAGCGCATTGGTGATCTGGAAGTTCAGCCCGAACGTCCCCAGCATGAACACCAGGAACATCAGCAGCATGATGTCCGGACGCGAGCGCACATAGCGCAGACCGGCCATCGTGGAGCCCTTCGCCTTGGCCCGCGGGGACGGGGTGAGTTCGGCTTCGTCCATCATCGCCAGAGCGACCAGGACGGCGACGAAGCTCAGCCCGTTGAACACCAGCGCCGGGCCGACGCCCCACCAGGCGATGCTCAGCCCGGCCACCGCCGGACCGATCAGCCGGGCCGCATGGAAGCTGGTCGTGTTCAGCCCGACCGCGTTGGGGATCAGGGTCTCGGGCACCATTTCCGGCGCCATCGCCTGCCGGGCCGGACCGTCGAAGGCTCCGGCTATGCCGAGCAGAGCGGCCAGCACATACACATGCCAGAGCTGCACCGCGCCACCGAGCACCAGCCCGGCAAGAGTCAGGCCGACCGCAGCCTGCGCGACCTGGGTGATCATCAGCACCCTGCGCTTGGAGAAGCGGTCGGCGAGCGAGCCGGCGTACGGCGCGAGCACCGCGATCGGCAGGAACTGCAGCGCGGTGACCAGGCCCAGCGCGACCGCTGAGTTCTGGGTGAGGATGGTCAGCACCAGCCAGTCCTGAGCGATGCGGGACATCCAGGTGCCGATGTTGGAGATGAAGCCGCCCGTCCAGAACAGCCGGTAGTTGCGTAGGCCCATCGAAGCGAACATCGGGACCCGCTCTTCGGTAACGGTCACTTGCTCACCACCTGGGTCAGCAGGTCGGTGGCTTCGCGCAGCAACTGCCGCTCGGCGTCGGTGAGCCCTTCGAGTTGGTGCACCATCCAGTCGTTCCGCGCCTGCGCCACTCGGTCGAGCAGGTCGTGCCCGGACGCGGTGAGCGTGAGCACCTTGCAGCGACCGTCGCTGGGGTGGTCCTCGCGCGCGACGAGGCCTTTATCGACCAGGCAGTTCACGGTTCGGGTCATGCTCGGCGCACTGATCCGCTCAACCTCGGCGAGTTCGCCGGGAGTGAGCGGGCCGTGCCGGAGGTTGGCCATGGCGCTCACCAGGTGCGGTGCGATCTCGGTGCTCGATTCGAAGCGGACGCGTCGGCTGACCCGCTGACAGGCGATCCGAAGATCTGCGGCAAGGGCAACCAGGGAATCCATATCCTTAGCTTAGCTCATTAGTTCAGCTAACTAACTCTCAACCAAATCCACGCGAATCGCGATCGGTAGCTACGTTGAAGACCCAAGGTCCCCAACTCCTGCAGCCGGATGCGTCGACGCACCGCTGCACGACCCCGCCGTAAGGACGTGTGATGAAGCAGTTCAACGCAACGGTTCGAGTATTACTGGTGAGCCTGGCGTTGCTGCTGGGACTGGTCGCGCCCGCCACGACCCCGGCCCAGGCGGCCACGGTGAGCGTCACCGACCTGAGGACGCGTGCGCTCTACTACCAGCGCGTCGGCGACCTGGCCAACCGGCAGGCCACCGTCGATTCGATCACCGCCGCCTCACCCTGGCAGGGCCAGCTGTGGACCGATTTCCTCGCCCGCTGGGACGAGGCCAACCGCAACGTCAAGATCAATCTTGAAGTGCCGGCCGATCTCCCCGGCGAAGGCCACGTCTTCGTGGTGCTCGGCTCGGCGCTGAAGTCGACCGGCGCGATCTCGGCGAAGATCGAGCGCCGGCTCCAGGTGGCGATGCAGGCGCTGGCCGCCTACCCCAACTCGAGCGTGCTCGTCACCGGCGGCGCACCGAAGAACGGCATCACCGAGGGCCAGGCGATGCACGATTGGCTGATCGCGGCGGGCATTCCGGAGGGCCGGATCATGGTCGAGAAGAGTTCGTCCAGCACCATTTCGAACGCCACCAGATCGATGGCCATCCTGCAGGCCAACCCGCAGTTCACCAGCTACACGTTGATCTCGGACGCGTCCCACATCCGGCGCGCGGCCGTGCTGTTCGACGCCGCGTCCGTCGCGATCCAGAGCCGGACGGGCGCCGCCTGGGCGATGACCGCCCGGGGCAACGTCGCGTTCTCGGACAAGGCGATCACAGCCCAGGCGTCCGATGCCACGCACAGCGTCATCACCAGCAACGTGGCCAGTGTGTTCGGGGTGTTGTCGGCCTACAGTGCGCTGCTGAAGACGCCACCCGGAACCCCGGTGCTGAAGTCAATCAAGGTCACACCGCCGACGGTGTTGAAGTACGCCGTCGGACAGAAAATGAACGCAACCGGGCTGGTCGTGACGGCCTATTACAACGTGACCGGGTTGACCAAGGTGGTCACGGCGAACGCGAAGATCTCCGGCTACAGCTCGACCAAGACCGGCAAGCACACCGTGCACGTGAGCTACACCGAGAACGGCGTCACCAAGTCGACGACCTTCACCACCCTGGTCGGCAAGGCGGCCAGCAGGGTGGCGCTGACCGCGTCCAAGTCGACGCTGAAGGTGAAGAAGACCCGGGCCACGGTCACTGCGGACGTGGTCTCCGCCACCGGCGTCGTACCAACAGGGAAGGTGAAGTTCTACCTGGGAAAGAAGCTGGTCAAGTCGGTGAAGCTGAAGTCCGGCCAGACGACGGTCAAGGTGAAGTACCCCGCGGTCGAGAAGAAGGGGACCTACAAGGTCACCGTCAAGTACTCCGGCAGCTCGCTGCTGGAGAAGTCGCAGAAGTCGCTGAAGTTGAAGGTGAAGAAGTAAACACCCACCCGGGTGCCAGCCTCACGAGGCACACCTTGAGCTGAGCGCCGGCGGCACACCGGTAACCCGAATTGGGAGGCATGCCAAGCCGGTGGCGACAGCGCTGACGGCCATGACCCGAGTTGGATCGCTTAACCGGCTCACTTGGGGTCGGTAAAGCCTCCGAAGTCGGGTTTGGTTCAACTGCTTGGAACCTCAAGCTCCCGTAAGCCATCCAAGTCGGGTCAGAGCCAGCTGAGCAGCCGGGCGTCGGCCAGCGAGTCGACCACAAGGTCGGCCGGGAACTCCTGCCCGCGGACGCTGGGCACGCCGACCACCCGCAGGCCTGCGGCTCGCGCCGAAGCCAGGCCGACCAGGGAGTCCTCGAACGCCACCGCCTCGGCCGGATTGACGCCGAGCCGGGCGCAGGCCTCGACGTAGAGATCCGGGGCCGGCTTGCCGGCGGACACGTCGTCGCGGGAGACCAGCACCTCGAAGAACGGACGCAGCCCCGCGCGGCCGAGAGCCAACTCCACCAGGTAGCGCGGCGAATTGCTGGCGACAGCGATCGGCACCCGGCCGTGCAGGTGCGTGAGCAACTCCAGGGCGCCGGGCATCGGCCGCACCTCGGCTGCGATCACGTCCGCGACCGCGGTGAGCATCTCTTCCACGAGTGCCGATTCGTTGCCGACCTCGCCTAGCGGTCCGGCTAGCAGCGCGGCGGTCGCAGGGACGCTCTTACCGAACACTTCGGCGCGCAGCTCATCTGAGTACGCCAAGCCGCGACGGGTGAACAGCAGCCGCTCGGCCTCGTGCCAGCAGGTCTCGGAATCCACGAGCAGTCCGTCATTGTCGAACACGACCCCGGCTGGCCGCGGCCATTCGCTAGGCATTCCGCACCGACCACCAGTCGAGCAACTCCTGCTCCGCACGCTCCGGGCCAAGGGGACCGTCCTCGATGCGGCGCTCCAGCAGGAACTTGTAGGCCTCGCCAACCACCGGGCTGGGGCCGATGCCGAGCAGCGCCATGATCTGAGTCCCGTCCAGGTCGGGACGCATCGAGTCGAGCTCCTCCTGCGCGGCCAGCTCGTCGATCCGCCACTCGAGTTCCTCGTAGGCACGGCGGAGCCGGGTGGCCTTGGCGACATTGCGGGTGGTGCAGTCCGAGCGGGTCAGGATGTGCAGGTGCTCCAGCTCGGCGCCGGCGTCGCGGACGTAGCGGCGCACCGCTGAATCCGTCCACTGCCCGTCCCCATAGCCGTGGAAACGCAGGTGCAGCTCGACCAGTTTGGCGACCGCCTTGATCTCCTCGTTCGAGAAGTGCAGCGCCTGCATGCGCTTGCGCGTCAGCTTCGCGCCGACCACATCGTGGTGGTGGAAGGACACCTTGCCGTCGGCCTCGAAGCGCCGCGTCCGCGGCTTACCGATGTCGTGGAAGAGTGCGGCCAGTCGGTTGATCAGGTCGGGCTGGTGCCCGCGCGCCCGCTCCAGCGCGATCGCCTGCTCGATCACGGTGAGCGTGTGCTCGTAGACGTCCTTGTGCCGGTTGTGCTCGTCGCGTTCCATCCGCAGGGCCGGCAGTTCAGGCAGCACGACGTCAGCGATTCCGGTATGCACCAGCAGGTTCAGTCCAGGACGCGGGTCGTCGGTGAGCAGCAACTTCACCAGTTCATCCCGGATCCGCTCGGCCGAGATGATCTCCAGCCGCGGCGCCATTGCGCGCATCGCTGTCACCACTTCGGGTGCGGGGACGAACCCCAGCTGGGACGCGAACCTGGCCGCGCGCAGCATCCGCAGCGGATCGTCCGAGAACGACAACTCGGCCGCAGCCGGCGTCCGGATCACCTCGGCGACCAGATCGGACATCCCGCCGAACGGGTCGAGCAATTCCCCGTCCGTAGTGCGCAGGGCCATCGCGTTCACGGTGAAGTCACGGCGTACCAGATCGCCGCCGAGGTGATCACCGAACGCCACCTCGGGCTTGCGGGTGTGGTCTGAATAGGTGTCGGCGCGGAAGGTGGTGATCTCCACCAGCCAGTCGGTGCCGTCATCCTCGGTGATCCTGCAGGCGATCGTGCCGAACGCGCGGCCCACGTCCCACACCGCCTTGGTCACCTTGCGGACCAGCACCTCGATCTCGTCCGGACGCGCGGACGTGGTGTAGTCCAGGTCGTTGCCCAGCCGGCCGAGGATCGCGTCCCGCACCGAACCGCCGACCAGGTACAGCTCGTAGCCGGCCTTGGCGAACGAATCGGTCAGCCGGCGCACCTTCGGACCAGCCGCCAGCACCGTGTCGAGGGCTGCGCGCTGGGCTTCGGTGAGGTTCGGCACGAGCGGTTACTCTACCGGGCCGTAGCGGAACGACGGCTGAGCCTGCCGAAGCCCCTGCGTCCACCCCCGTACGATGGGACGGTGATCGGCGGCACCTTGGGTTGGACGCGGCGCGCCCTGGCGCTCCTGCTCGCCTTTGGCGCGGGCGTGCTGGCGCTCACCTTCGGCCCGGCCGCTCCGGCGAGCGCGGCCACCCTCGCGGTGACCGTGGACATCACCGGCATCGCTGTCGCCGGCACCGAACCCACCGACCTGGTTACGCTCACCGGCACCATCACCAACACCGGCGATGTCCCGGCCTATGGCGTGCAGGTGTACCTGTGGCGGTCGATGGATCCGATCCGCGACCTGGCGGCCCTACGGCAGACGTCCACCAACGCCGCCGGCTGGGGAACCCAGATGCCGCAGCGGCCAGGTCCCTACCTGCTCGTGACCAACTCAGTCACCGCGTTCACTCCCGGAGCCAGCGCGCCGATCACCCTTCAGGCCACCCTCGCCGACCTCGGCTTCAACACCCGCGGCGCCGCGTACGCCATCGGTGCGCAGGTGCTGGCCACCGACGACATGAGCAGCGACTACCAGACCGTCGGCCAGTTCCGGACAGTGGTCGCGCTGCCCGCAGCGGATCCCGTCCCAGTCACCTCGATCGTCCTGCTCAGCGCCACCCCGACCAAGCTGGTCGAGAACCTGTTCCGCAACGACGACCTGGCCGCCGAGCTGAGCGGACGCCTGGACGTCCTGCTCACCGCGGCCGCCCAGCCCGGCATGAGCTGGCTGATCGACCCGGGCCTGCTGGACGAGGTGCGCGACCTCGCCGACGGCTACCAGGTCGGCACCGGCACGAAGGCCGGCGAAGGCGCCGGCGCCGCCGTCGCCGCGGCTTGGCTCGCCCGCTTCGCCACGCTCGATCCGCAGGCCGGCGGCCGCACCCTGTACGCCAACCCGGACGTGAACGGCGCGCGGGTCGCCGCGGACGCGTCCGTGGTGCCCCGCGCGCAGGCAGCCGCCGCAGCTGTCGAAGGCGTCGACGACCTGCCGCTGATCGTCGTGCCGGGCGGCCGGACACTCAACCAGTCCACCTACGCCTTCCTCGCCGACTCCGGCGCCAACGCGATCCTGGCCAGCAACTCCGCGAAAGCCGGCGCCCTCAAGCGCGGCACCGCCGAACCGCTGGTGCTGACCACCTCCGCACTGCCGACCACCGGCACGGACGTCGCCAGGACCGCGCTGCAGCAGGTTCAGGAGACCCTGTCCGGTGCGGTGGTGGCGGGCCAGTCAGGCGTCGCACGGCTGTTGTCCGACGAGGCCGAAGTCGCCCAGGACGCGGCTGCCATGACTGGCTGGATGCAGCGCCGACGCCTGGGTGACCTGCTCACCTCCGAGCCGAGCGGTGCGATCAAGCTCACTTCAACCAAGCCCGCCCGGCTGAGCAAAGCGCAGTTCGGAGCGATCGACCGGCTCGCTGAGGACTTCGAGACCTACACCGAACTCGTGCCCACGACCACGCTCACCGAGGGGGCCCAGGCTGCGTTGAGCCGCACGGCCGCGTCCGCCTTCATCGGACGGACGGACGCCTTCGACAGCCAGGCCAGGGGGCTTGCCGACCTGGTCAGTAGACCGGCGATCAGCCGTTCGGTGACCCTGGACGCGAGTCCGCGCTTCCTGATGTCGGCACGTTCGAACGAGTTCCCGGTCACGGTGACCAACAAGCTCACCGAGCCGATCCGGGTGAAGGTGGTGGTCAAGACCGAGAATCCGCAGCGCCTCACCGTGCCCGCGTCCCAGCCGTTCACCGTGCCGCCGGATCAGAGCGTGACCGTGAACATCAAGCCGGAGGCCACCGCGAATGGGCTGGTGATGGCCAACGCGTACGTCGCCACCGAGAGCGGCGGACGGGTCACGCCGGACACCGCGATCGTCGTCGAGGTCACCGATCTGGGCGTGGTGGCGTGGATCATCGTCGGCGTCTCCGCGGTCGTGCTGGTCGGCGCCACCGCCTGGCGGATCCGCCAGGTGCGTCGCCGGGATTCGGCCCAGCAGGCGTCCGCGGCAGCTGAAGTGCCGGCCCCGGACACGAACGAACAGCCGACCGCGTCCGGTCGGACTGTCGGGAAGGACGCATGAGCGAAACCCAGGCCGGCGGCGGACGTCGGCTGCTCAACGCAACGGCCGTGATGGCGTCCGGGACCGCGGTCTCGCGGGTGCTCGGGCTGGTGCGCGCCATGCTGATCGCGTTCGTGCTGGGCAACGCCACGATGCGGGTCGACGTGTTCAACGTCGCCATGTTCGTGCCGAACTCGCTCTACGTGCTACTCGCCGGCGGCACGCTGAACAACGTCCTGGTGCCGCAGATCGTCCGCGCGGTCAACCACGACGAGGACGGCGGCAAGGCCTTCATTGACCGGATCATCACCGGTTTCCTGATCGTCCTGGGCGCCCTCACGGTCGTGTTCACCGTGGCCACCCCGTTGGTGATGAGCATCTACGCCTCGCGGTGGAACACCCCCGAACTCGCCGACCACTGGCGCTCGCTGCTCCTGCTGAGCTACCTGACTATGCCGCAGTTGTTCTTCTTCGGGGTGTTCTTCCTGATCGGCCAGGTGCTCAACGCCAGGGAGACGTTCGGGCCGATGATGTGGGCCCCGATCGTGAACAACGTGGTCTCGATCGGGGTGTTCGGGGTGTACCTGTGGGTGTGGGGCACCCAGACCACGCCGGGGACGACCTTCACCGACCCGCAGTTGTGGCTGTTGGGCCTCGGTTCGACGCTCGGGATCGCCGCGCAGACGGTGGTGCTGCTGCCGTACCTGAAGAAGGCTGGGTTCAGCTACCACCCACGCTTCGACCTGAAGGGGACGGGGCTGGGTCGCACTTTCCACGTCGCGAAGTGGATGGTCGGCTATGTCGCGCTGACCTCGCTCGCGCAGGTCGTGATGACCAATCTGGCCACGTCCGGGACGGCGAGCACCGACGGCGCGTCGTCGGGGGCCGGCCTCACCGCCTACCAGAACGCCTACCTGATCTGGATCCTGCCGCACTCTTTGCTCACCGTCTCGCTGGCCACCGCGATGCTGCCGATGGCGTCCCGGTATGCGGCGGCCGGCGACCGGGCCGGGGTGGCGGCTGAGACCAACCGGGCGATCCGTCTGGCCCTGACCTTCCTGCTGCCGGCTTCGGTGGCCTTCGTCGCACTGTCCGACCCGATCACCCGCGTTCCCTTCGGCATGGGCGTCGGCGCGAACGACTACCACTTTGTCGCGTGGGCGCTAGCTGCGTTCGGAATCGGTTTGGTGCCCTACACGATCCAGTACCTGTACCTGCGTGCCTACTACGCCCTCGACAACACCAAGGTGCCGTTCCTGCTGCAGATCTGGATCAGCGGAGCGAACGCCGGGCTCGCCGTTGTGCTGGTGCTGGCCTGGCACAGTCCGGAAACGATCGCCGCTCGGCTGGCGCTGGCGTACTCGCTCGCCTACGTGCTCGGCGTGTTCATCACCCACCGTTCGCTGCGCAAGCGCCTGCCGGATCTCGACGGGCACGCGACCTGGCACTACCTGGTGCGCCTGTTCTGGGCCACCCTGCCCGCGGCCGCGCTGGCGTGGGTGGTCACCTGGTGGTTCGCCCAGTATCCGAGCGCGCTGCTGCGAATCGTCGGCCTGGCGCTGGCCGGACTGCTGGCCGTGCTGGCCTTCTTCTTCGCCGCCAAGCGGCTAGGCATTCCCGAGGCCACCGAGTTGATCGGCGTGCTGCGCCGCCGCAAGGGCGATGAGGGCGAGTCTGACGCGGTGGAGGCCATCGTCGAAGAGTCCGACCAGGAGGCTGACCAGCGCCAACCAGCCCAACCGGTCGCTGCGGGGGTTCGCGAGGAACGAACGAATCGCCACGTTGGGCCACCCTCGCCGTTCGCCCCACCCGAGGACGAGCTCAACCTCGACCCAGACGACGAGCCATCAGCGGCGTCAGCCGGTGATGGCGTCGGAGTCTTGACGAGGGACGCGTCAGCGGCCCGAGGAGTAGACGGCACCGGCGTCTTCGTCCCGATCGCGAGCGCATCGCCACCACCCGAAGACGTGCTCGACTTTCCCGAGCCGCCAGCCACCGAGCTGCAGCCGACCGCGGACGCGTCCGCCGATCCCGGACGGCTGCTCGGCGAGCGCTACCGCCTGGAAGAGCAGCTGGCCGTCCGCGACCGCACCCAGACCTGGCGCGCGCACGACGTCGTACTCGGCCGGCCGGTGCTGGTGCAGTTGCTGGCCGCCAACGATCCGCGGACGCCGGAAGCGCTTCGGATGGCCCGCGAGTGGGCTGCCGCGACTGATTCCCGCTTCCTGAGGGTGCTGGACGTGGTCGACTCCGAGCCCGGTGCCGGTGCCTACCTGGTGTACGAGTACGCGTCCGGGCAGTCGTTGGAGAAGGTGTTGCAGAGCGGACCGCTGACCGGGGTGGAGACCGCGTGGATCGTCCGCGAGGTTGCGGATGCGATGACCGCGCTGCACGCGCAGGGGCTGTACCACCGGCATCTGAGCCCGGCCACGCTACTGGTGACCGGGTCGGGGAACGTGAAGGTGCTCGGTTCGGGCACCAACGGCCAGACCGAGTCTCGCGATGGTGCGACGGCCGACGTCCAGGGGCTGGGTCGGGTGTTGTACGCGTGCCTGGTGAAGCGGTGGCCGGACGGGGATGACTTCGGGCTGCCGGCCGCTGCACTGGTGGAGGGTCGGTTGCCCAGCCCTGCGCAGGTTCGTTCCGGGGTCGCGCCGGCGCTCGATCAGGTGGCCGATCGGGTGCTGGCTGGCGTCCCGCGGGGGAACGCGACCCGAATCACGACGGCTGCGGAACTGACCACGGAGTTGTCGCTGGTGCTGGGACCGATGAGCGCAGCCGCGGACCTGTCCGCGCGGCTGCATCCCGCGGAAACCGAGCCGCCGCCCGCAGCGGTTTCGACGATCGCGCCGCCGGTGCCGACACCGGTGGCGAGCCGGTTCAGCGCGTCCGCTCGGCTGCCGGAGCCGGTGGCCGACGTCGACTATGACGACGACTATGGCGACGAGACCGAGCCGTTCGTGGATTCGGTGCTGAGTCGGTCGGAGTCGTTCACGCCGGTGCCCCCGCCGCCGGTGCCCGCCGAGGCGGAAGCCGAGGCGCCACGCCGGCGGGTGCCGCGGAACTCATTGCTGATCGGGGTGATCGGTCTCGTACTGGCGGTCGGGCTGATCGCTGCGATGATGCTCAGCACCCGCTCGCCGCAGCCGCAGAAGGCCGCCGCGCCGGTTGCGTCCGCGGTGCAGATCGCAAAGGCCGACGATTTCGATCCGAAGGCGGACGGTGGCAGCGGCGCGGAGAACCCGAAGCAGGCCAAGCTCGCGATCGACGGCGACCCGGCGACGGCCTGGACGACCGAGCGCTACCGCAAGCTGGCCGCGCTGGGCGGGCTGAAGCCAGGCGTTGGCCTGGTGCTCGATCTCGGCAAGGAGCGGACGCTGACCCAGCTCACGCTCGAGCTCGAAGGCGGCGGCACCGACCTGGAGGTGCGGGTGCCGAAAGACCCCGGTGAAGATTCCCCGATGAAGTCGAACGAGCAGTGGACGGTGGTCGCCGCAACCAGGGACGCTGCCGGACGCGCCCAGCTCGACCTACCTGGCAGCCCCAAGTCACGGTACTGGCTGGTCTACCTGACCTCGCTACCCGGCGTGGAGGACGGCTATTTCCGCGGCGGCATCGCCGAAATCGAGGCCCTCGGCTACTGAGCCGCCATCCACTTCCTCCGGATTTCTTGAGAGTTCGGGTTGGTCCATACACCTTGGTCTTGGAAATCGCACCATTCCCGGCCCTGGACTGCTAGCGCCCGGTGTCGCCGACCGGTCCCGGTCGGCGACACCCCACCACCCTAGGTAGCCAACCATGAGATACCTGCAACCACCCCTGACCAGAAGCGTCGCGATAGGAGTCATCTCCCTCGCGTTCATGTTCGCCAGCAGTCAACTAGCTGCTCCGGCCTACGCCGAGGATGCTAGAGCGACGGGTCCGTTGCAGTTGTCGCTCCGATCGAGGTCGACACAGTCGACCCAACCGAGAACAGCCTCTTCACCGCTTCCGTGGAGAAGATCGTGGGCGAGGCGACCAGGGCCGATGACCTAAGGATTCGCTGATCAGTGGCGCTACTCGGCTTGGGCGGGCTGAGTGAGTGTCGGCGCC
>Ga0116179_1002762_pt1 | contig 12421 bp, 10 predicted proteins | sample AD_UKC071_MetaG_FD_89751 | JGI IMG/M metagenome (GOLD analysis project Ga0116179, IMG submission 89751) | Active sludge microbial communities of municipal wastewater-treating anaerobic digesters from USA - AD_UKC071_MetaG | ecosystem: Engineered > Bioreactor > Anaerobic > Digestate | place: USA...
GATCGGCTGATGCCCGCCAACCCGATAGAAATTGTTGTCGGAAAGCACGCGCAGCAGACGGGTCTGCAGCTCGGCCGGCATATCGCCGATTTCATCGAGGAACAGGGTGCCGCCCTCGGCCTGTTCGAAGCGGCCACGGCGCATCGTCTGGGCGCCGGTGAAGGCGCCGCGTTCGTGGCCGAAGAGTTCCGACTCGAGCAGATCGCGCGGAATCGCCGCGGTATTGATGGCGATGAAAGGCGCGTCGCGGCGCGGGCTGTGGCGATGCAGGGCACGGGCCACGAGTTCCTTGCCGGAGCCGGATTCACCGTTGATGAGCACCGTGGCATGGGACTGGGACAGCCGTCCGATGGCGCGGAAGACTTCCTGCATGGCCGGCGCCTGACCGAGGATCTCGGGCACCGAGCTGAGCTCTTCCACGGCACCGACCTGGTGCGAACTCTCCTCGATGGCGCGCCGCACCAACTCGACGGCCTGATCCACGTCGAAGGGCTTGGGCAGATATTCGAAGGCACCGCCCTGGAAGGCGGACACCGCACTGTCCAGATCGGAGAAGGCGGTCATGATGATGACCGGAATCTGAGGGAAGCGCGCCTTGACCTTGGAAAGCAGGGACAACCCCGACTCGCCGGGCATGCGAATGTCCGACACGAGCACCCGCGGCGGCTGATTGGTGCCCTCCAGCGCCGCCAGCACCTCGGCTGCGGTACCAAAGCTCTTGTAAGGAATATCTTCCCGCGCCAGAGCCTTTTCGAGCACCCAGCGGATCGAGCGATCATCGTCAACTATCCAGACTGAATTCATGTCATTCACACTTGCAAGAGTGAAACCGGGAAAAATTTGCCGCGGGACTTGTCCCGTAATCGGCGCACCGAAACGATGCAGTTCGTTGTAGTACATCAGGCGTCGCTATCCCTAGCAATCGGAAGGTACACCGTGAAACAGGTTCGGCCGGGTCGCGAATCGACGTCGATAGCACCGTGGTGCTGCTCGATGAAACTCTGCGCCAGCGACAGGCCGAGGCCACTACCGTTTTCACGGCCGGAAACCAGCGGGTAAAAGATCTTGTCACGGATGTTGTCCGGTATCCCCGGTCCGTTGTCGATCACCTGCAACTCCAGCGCCAGCTTGAAACGGCGCTTGGCCAGCGTGATTTGCCGCGCGGCCCGCGTGCGCAGCACGATTTCGCCGTGCCCGTGCAACGCCTGGGCGGCATTGCGGACGATATTGAGAATCGCCTGGATGAGCTGTTCCCGATCTCCGGTGACATAAGGCAGGCTGGTATCGTAATCGCGGCAAACCTCGACGGACGGAAACTCGGCGAGGATCAAGCGGCGCACCCGTTCGAGGACATCGTGCAGATTGAGCTGGGTGGGCTGCATCATCCGGTGGGACGTCAGCAGCCGGTTCATCAGCTCCTGCAAGCGGTCCGACTCGGCGATGATGACCTGGGTATATTCCCGCAACTGCGGATCGTCGAGCTCGCGCTCCAGCAACTGGGCCGAGCCACGGATGCCACCGAGCGGATTCTTTATTTCATGCGCCAGGTTGCGGATCAGTTCGCGATTGGCCTGCTGCTGGTGCGCCAGCTGTTCTTCGCGCGCCACTTTCAGGTGCGCGTCCATCGGCCGGAATTCCAGCAGCAAGCGCGCCTCGCCGCACTCGACCGGCGTCACCGTGCAATCCAGATGCAACGGCTCCAGAGCGGGGCGCACCACCGTGAGATTGTGGCCCGTATAGCTCCAGTTGTCGCGAAGCACGTTATTGAGGGCCGCGCCAAGTCCCGACGGTTCGCCGAGCAGACGGCGCAAGGCAAGGCCGACGATCTTCCGACTGCTTGCCGCAAACAGGTTTTCCGCGCTGGGATTGAGATAGCGGACGATCAACTGGTCATCCACCAACACCACTGCGGACGACAGCAGTTCAAGGCCGGCAAAGGCGGAAGGCGTGGTTTCGGGCTGGTCGTTTTGCATATGGATGGCCAATGCAAGAAGCAGACCAAGTCCACCCGAAAACCCGCTTCGGGCAAACGACTACCCGAAAACTAACGCAGATTGCCGATTTCGCGCCGGAGCGCCTCGATGTTGCGCTCGTGAAGCTGGACCTTTTCCCGGCTGGACTGAAGCCGATCCCCGCCACCCGATGCATTTCCGTAGCGTGCCAACTGCTGTTCCTCGAGCTCCCGGCGAGCGATATCCAGCCCCTTCTGCTCGGCGCTCAGCTCGTCTTCGAGAATCCGCCGACGATCTCCGTCGCGCGCCTTTTGAGTGCCCGAATCGACGCGAGGGAAACCCGTGCCGCCAGGAGACGCACCGTTTTGGTGCGAAGGCACCGCGACCGGGCGCCCACCCCCCGGAATCGACGACACAGCCTGATCCCGCGACAAGGTGGTACAGCCTCGCGCGGACGTCTTGCTGTTGGTGTAGGTAACGTGGCCGGCCTCGTCGACGCATTTGTAGACGTCCGCCTGCGCCAGCGGAGCGCTCGACAGGACGACCAGCAACAGGGGAATTCGTGGATTCATGGTCCGCACGGAACAGGCAATAGCCCGCTTAGTTTAGAGGCGGTGCCCAATGATTACAAACACCGACAATATCGTTTACAAAACAAAAGGACGGGCCGAAGCCCGTCCTTGAATAACGCACATGCCGGCCAGCAAGCTGACCGGCATCGATCGCAAGATCAGATGGCGTAGTACATCTCGAATTCAACCGGATGCACTTCAACGCGCAGACGGTTAACTTCTTCTTGCTTGAGAGCAATGAAGGAGTCGATGAAGTCGCTGCTGAACACACCGCCACGGGTCAGGAACTCGCGGTCCTTGTCGAGGGCTTCCAGAGCCTGCTCGAGGCTGGAGCAGACGGTCGGGATGAGCGCGTCTTCTTCCGGCGGCAGGTCGTAGAGGTTCTTGTCGGCGGGGTCGCCCGGGTGGATCTTGTTCTGGATGCCGTCGAGGCCAGCCATCATCAGCGCGGCGAAGCACAGGTAGGGGTTTGCACCCGGATCCGGGAAGCGGGTTTCGATACGACGGGCCTTTTCGCTATTCACGAACGGAATGCGGATCGAAGCGGAACGGTTCTTCGCGGAGTAAGCCAGCTTCACGGGCGCTTCGTAGTGCGGCACGAGGCGCTTGTAGGAGTTGGTCAGCGGGTTTGTGATGGCGTTCAGCGCACGGGCGTGCTTGATGATGCCGCCGATGTAGTACAGGGCGGTTTCGGACAGACCGGCGTAGCCGTTGCCGGCGAACAGGTTCTTGCCGTCCTTCCAGATGGACTGGTGCACGTGCATGCCGGAACCGTTGTCGCCAACGATGGGCTTCGGCATGAAGGTGGCCGTCTTGCCGTACTGATGGGCGACGTTCTGGACGATGTACTTGGTGATCTGGGTCTGGTCGGCACGACGCACCAGGGTGTCGAACTTGGTGCCGATTTCGTTCTGACCGGCGGTCGCCACTTCGTGGTGATGCACTTCGACGGGCACGCCGCAGGCTTCGAGAGCCAGACACATGGCGGCACGCATGTCATTGAAGGAGTCGACCGGGGGAACCGGGAAGTAGCCGCCCTTCACTGCGGGACGGTAACCGGTGTTGCCACCCTCGAACTTCTGGTCGGACGACCATGCGGCTTCTTCGGAGAAGATCTTGTGGTAGGCGCCGGACATGCCGACCTTCCACTCGACGGAGTCGAAAATGAAGAATTCGGGTTCCGGACCAAAGTAGGCGGTGTCGCCGATACCGGAGGACTTCAGGTAGGCCTCGGCACGGTTGGCGATGGAGCGGGGATCGCGGTCGTAACCCTTGCCGTCGGCGGGGTCGATCACGTCACAGCTCAGGACCAGGGTGGTTTCGTCGAAGAACGGGTCGATGTAGGCGGTGGCAGGGTCCGGCATCAGCAGCATGTCGGAAGCTTGGATGCCCTTCCAGCCGGCAATCGAAGAGCCGTCGAAGGCATGGCCGCTTTCAAACTTGTCTTCGTCGAAAGCACTGACCGGGACGCCAACGTGCTGCTCCTTACCCTTGGTGTCGGTAAAACGGAAGTCGATGAACTTGACTTCGTTTTCCTGGACGATCTTCATGACGTCTTGCGGGGTCATATAACTCACTCCTAACGGGTTGACGCTGCTGCGCAGTGGAAAAAGATTCGAAATTAAGACAATTCATTCGTCAGTGCTAGCAAGCAGAAAGCATGCCACACAACAGAACAAAAACAGTTCATTGTGCCACAAGGCACTAAGGCGGCGGGCCTTCGAATCCATCGCACCGCCATGGTGCAAACAACAATAAAAGGCACCATTACGGTGCAATTCGGCACAACAAGGCGATGCGCGCCCAATAAGGAGACGCGGCAACGTGGGCTCGGACCCGCTCCTGCAGGCTTTCGAGCCGATCGGCATCCGCGCACCAGTCGAATGGCAGGCAAACCTCCGCCTCGACACGATCTCCGACGTAGTGCAAGACCGCCGGCGCCGCCTGCGGGATTTCGCCGAGAATGCCGTCGAGCTCGGTCACCAGCGCAGCCCGCCCCGGAAGGGTGCGCCCGGTCGCCACGACCTGATCCTCCTCCGTGTCCACATGGACCAGCACATCGAGCACATCGGGGTGATGGGTGCGGACCCGGCTGCGGGCCAGCTCGGCGATACGATGCCCTTCCGAGACGCTGATCCGGGCATCGACACGCACATGGGCGTCCACAAGCACCCGATGGGCCATCCGGCGGGTGCGCAACTCATGCACATCGATGACGCCGCAAGTGCCGGTGACGGTTTCGCGGATTTTCGCCACTTCGTCGGGATCGACTCCGGTGTCGATCAATTCGCGCAGCGCCTCGTAGGCCAGCATCGCGCCCATCCGCAGGATCATGAAGCCGACCAGCGCCGCCCCCAGCGGCTCGAGGAAGCGGTAACCGAGCAGGCTGCCGCCGATGCCCACCGCAACGACCAGCGAGGACGCGGCGTCGGCCCGCGCATGCCAGGCATTGGCGACCAGCATCGGCGAGCGCAGGCGCTGGGCAACGGCAAGCATGTAGCGGAACAGGCCTTCCTTTCCGGCAAGGGTCACCAGCGCCATCCACAATGCCGCAGGATGCAGCGCCGGCAGCGCATCGAGGCTTTGCAGGCGGGCCGCGGCGGTGAGCAAGAAACCGGCACCGACGCCGGCCAGGATCAGACCGAGCACCAGCGACGCGGCCGTCTCGTAACGGCCATGACCATAAGGATGACGTTCGTCGGCAGGATTGGCGCCGCGACGGCTGGCAAACATCACCATGAAATCGCCAACGAGATCGGACAAGGTGTGCATGCCGTCGGCCACCAGACTCTGGGCATGGGAGAACAGACCGACCGCGATCTGCAACACGGTCAACACAATATTGACGACCACGCTGATCCAGGTGGCGCGCTGGGCTTCGAGGGCGCGGCCGGCGTCCAGAGAGGCCTCGGCGCCGGCGGCGGAGGATGCTTCGAAAGACATGTCTTGCAGGCCTGAAGGGCGGCGGTATACTCGCAGTCCGCCATTCTAGCCGGATGTCCGCCATGGGAAAATTAAGCGAAACCCTTGCCCTCGCACAGGAACGCGCTCGGGGTTTGAATCTGCCCTACGCCGGCACCCTGACGCCCCGCGAAGCATGGGAGCTCCTGCAACTCGCACCCGGCGCGAAACTCGTCGATGTGCGCACCCGTGCCGAATGGGACTGGGTCGGCCGCGTGCCGGGCGCCGTCGAAATCGAATGGATGCTCTACCCGGGCAATGAACCCAACGTCCACTTCCTGGCTCAGTTCACGCGTCAGGTCGATCCCGAAGCGCTGGTGATGTTCCTGTGCCGCAGCGGTGCCCGCTCCAATTCGGCAGCCAGTCTGGCCGCCGCATCGGGTTACACCAACGCCTACAATATCCTGGAAGGCTTCGAAGGCGACAAGGACGCCAACGGACACCGCAACACGGTCGGCGGCTGGCGTCATGCCAACCTGCCCTGGACCCAAGGCTGAACCACCAAGGACACCTCCACCGATGCAAGCCGTTCCCATCAGTTTCGACCGCTTCAATGCCCTCGCCGACGCCGACGCCCATGAGCGCATCCGCGCCGCCCGCGCCCGCCTCGGCGACAAGGCCGTGCTGCTGTGCCACCATTACCAGCGCGCCGACGTCTATCAATATGCCGACCTCACCGGCGATTCGCTGAAGCTGTCCCGCCTCGCCGCCGAAACCGACGCCGAGTTCATCGTGTTCTGCGGCGTGCATTTCATGGCCGAAGTGGCGGACATCATGTCCAAGCCCCACCAGCAGGCCATCCTGCCCGACCTCGCCGCCGGCTGTTCGATGGCCGACATGGCCAACCTGGCCAAGGTCGAGCGCTGCTGGCGCGAGCTGACCGAAGTGCTCGAGACGCCCGACGCGCTGATCACCCCGGTCACCTACATCAACTCCGCAGCCGATCTCAAGGCTTTCTGCGGCGAGCACGGCGGCATCGTGTGCACCTCCACCAACGCCCCGACCATTCTCGACTGGGCCTTTGCCCAACGCGAAAAGGTGCTGTTCTTCCCCGACCAGCACCTGGGCCGCTGGACCGGCTTCAACAAGGGCATCCCGCTGGACGAAATGGTGGTGTGGGATCCGGACCTCGAATACGGCGGCCTCACTGTCGAGCAGATCAAAAAAGCCAAAATCCTGCTCTGGAAGGGCCACTGCTCGGTGCACCAGATGTTCCAACCGGCGCACATCATCAAGTTCCGCAACCAATACCCGGAAGGCAAGGTCATCTCCCACCCGGAAAGCGCGCTGGAAGTGTGCCGCCAGTCCGACTTCGTCGGCTCCACCGAATACATCATCAAGGTCGTCAAGGAATCCGCCCCCGGCACCCGCTGGCTGGTCGGCACCGAACTCAATCTGGTCAATCGCCTCGCCGAGGAAGTGAAGGCCGAAGGCAAGATCGTCCAGTTCATGGCACCCACCGTGTGTATGTGCTCGACGATGCAGCGCATCGACCCCCAACACCTGGCCTGGACCCTCGAAAACCTCGCCGACGGCAAGGTGGTCAACCGCATCACCGTTCCCGAGCACGAAGCCGCACTGGCCAAGATCGCCCTCGAGCGCATGCTCGCGGTGTCGTGAACGGCGCCTAAAAACCCACCCGAAACGAAACCCACGCGGCCAGCCGCACCCGGAACCACAGAACGGCCGCGCCGACGGCCCCTGGGCTGCGCCTCACCCTGGGGCGCCGTTCAGGTCCGCCCTCCCCTGCCATCTCAAGCGCCTGCAGATGGCAGGGCGCACTCGACAAGACGCCCGACCTCCTCACCTTTCCGGACCGTTCTGCAAGCGCGCAAAAATCACTAGTCCGGTAATTCTGCTGCAGTCCGCCCCAAGCGATACTGCTATCCTTGGGTGCGTTTTTACGCATCTCGTTACACTCTCATCACACGAATGGCCACTTTCACGATGACGGCTCACCCCGCCAACGACACCTCACGCGCACGTTATTTTTACTTTGCGCTGTTCTTTGCGTGTTCGTTTGGTCTGCACACGCCCCACTTGATCAGCTACGTAGGGGACGTCAACTACGACCTGTTCATTCATTACAACTGGGCCAAGGAGTTTGCCGAAAACTTTCTGGCCGGCGACCCATACCCGCGCTGGTCCTTCCTTGGGCATTACGAACTCGGGGAACCCGTATTCATCACTTATTCGCCGATTTACTACTACCTCGTCGCCTTCCTGCGAGCATCCGGCATCGGCACCTGGATCTCGATGCAGATCATCGCCATTGTGTGCGACGCCCTGTTCGCCTGCTTCGTGTTCGCAGCCTCGGCACGCTTCGTCTCGCAACGCGTTGCGGGACTCATCGCGCTGGTCGCGCTCCTCAATCCGTTCCTGGTCTTCCTTCACTACAAATTTCACGGTCTAGCATGGGCAGCCACGGGCTATCTGACCCACGGAATGCTGCTGTGGGCATTGCTTCGGCCCGAGGCGAAGAAGCCCGGACTCAACGCCTGGGCTGCGCTGGCCATCGCGCTGGCGGTCGGCACCCATACCGTCAGTGCCCTGGTAAACCTGATCTGCTACTCGTTCTTTAGCCTGGCACGCGCCTCCCGCTGGGCCGGAGACGATCGGCAGACGCTCCCCCAGGCTATCGTCAGCTGGGGACTGACGGCCGGCACAGGCCTGCTGCTAAGCGCCGTTTATCTTTATCCGGCCATCCACTATCTCAAAATCATGAACGTGGAGAGCTGGGTCGGCGAGTATCGGCTCGAGAACTTTGCCTGGCCCGTAGTCACCTTCTTCACCAACAAACCTCAGTGGCTGGGTGTCCAGTGGGCGGCATCGGCTCCCGCCCTGGCCATGTTCGTCATGGCAGCCGTCTACTTCGTCAAATTCCGGCCTGCCCCGGGCCGCTTGACCACCCCGCTGGTGCTGGTTCTGGCGGGTGCGGCGGCCTCAGTATTCTTCGCGTCGGAACTATCCTATCCGCTTTGGATATTTCAAAACCCCATCAGCCAAATCAATCTGCCGTTCCGGTTCGTCTCCCTCAGCTACACCCTGACTGCCGTCGCAATGGGTCTGACGTTGGTCCACGCTCAAGCGGCAGGCCGACGCCGCTGGGCAATCGGACTCGCAGGAATGATGGGGCTTTCCATCCTTTTCGGGGTCGCCGCACTGCTCAAGGGCGCCTATGCTGACGGCAAACCCCTGATGCCCGAGATGCGCAACGAACAGTACACATACGGCCCGGCAAAGGCGCGCTTCTCCAGCCCCGGCTATCTCGAGCGCTGTAGCGGGAACAAAGCAGAGTGCGTCCGTCACGACCTTTCGTCCGGCAGCTTTGCCGGCTTGCCGGAGTACCGGTTGATGTGGGCCAGCGCGGGCTCCGAAACTTTTGCCCACCGAGGTTTCGCCGCCTATTGCCAAGACCACGCGATAAGCTGCTCCGAGCCGCGCCGGCAAGGCTCTGGAATCGATGTCATGATCGGCAGCAACAAACCCGTCGCCGTCACGTTGCCCATTTTTTACTATCCAGCGTGGCAGGTCACGGTTTCCGGCAAAGAGGTCGCAGTCGACGCAGCCCCGGAGAGCGGGTTGCTGCGCGTGCCCGTAGAAGCGGGAAATCACGAGGTCTCCGTGCGCTGGAAAACCACCGATATCGAGAAGACCGGCCAGCGAGTCAGCCTCGTGACGCTCCTGCTCCTTGCGCTCTACCTCGCGGTATCGGGCCTAAGAAGGAAGATACCCGAGTAGCGACGACAATCGGCCCATCTGGCATACGGCGGAGCCATGCCGGCCGACCGACGGGCAGACCTCACCGCCGTGGCCGTTTCGCCCCTTCTGCCCGCCGTCGTCGGTCGACACAAACCGAAGGAATTTCTCAGCCCGGGTGAATCGACATCGCCGTGAATACGCTTTGCCCGCGTCTGAGCGGCAGTTACCCCGCGCTCGACGCGCGAGAATACGCAGCCCCAGCTTTCCCGGACTTAGCCCATCGCTTCGACCGCAGGGTCGATCCGCACACGCGCCCGAGCCGATCGCCAACGGCTCGCTGCACGCCAAGTAAACTCAAGACGGCGCCCACGGGCGCCGTTTTCATTGGGCGATGCAGCGTGCGAAGCCCGCTCCAATCGCGCAGAATAAGGAAAAACAGGAGATACGATGAGCACCCTTCGCATCTGCACCTACAACATCCACAAGGGCTTTTCCCAATTCAACCGGCGCATGGTCATCCATGATCTGCGGGATCGTCTGCGGCTGCTGGGTGCCGACGTCGTCTTTCTGCAGGAAGTCCAAGGCATGCACCTGCGCCACGCCCAGCGCCACCCCGACTGGCCCGGCCTGCCGCAGCATGAATTCCTCGCCCGCGACGTGTGGCAGCAGACGGCTTACGGCGGCAACGCGGTCTACGAGCACGGCCACCACGGCAACGCCATCCTCAGCCGCCACCCGATACTCTCCCAGGCCAATCAAGACGTTTCCGATCACCGCTTCGAAAGCCGCGGCCTGCTCCATTGCGAAATCAAAGTGACCGGCGTCGACCGTCCGGTGCATTGCATCTGCGTGCACCTCGGCCTCACCGCCGGCAGCCGGCGCCGCCAGATGGCCGCGCTGGTCGAACGTCTCGACGAACTGGCTCCCGACGGTGCGCCGCTGATCATCGCCGGCGACTTCAACGACTGGCGCAACCACGCCGACGACAGCCTCACCGAACAACTCGGCGTGCGTGAAGTGTTCGTGTCGCTCCGCGGCCGCCCGGCGCGCAGCTTTCCAAGCACCTTGCCGGTGCTGCGCCTCGATCGCATCTACGTGCGCGGCTTCCACATCGACAAAGCCGAAGTCCACTGCGGCCCGCCCTGGAGCCGCATCTCCGACCACGCCGCGCTAACGGCCCAGTTGCAGCCAGCATGAATCCATGAGCGTCACCTGGCTGCGCGGCAATGCGCTGACCCTTCTGGAAAACGGCGCCGACTTCTTTCCTGCCCTGCAGGCCGCCATCGACGCCGCCGAAGCCGAGATCTTTCTCGAGACCTACATCTTCGCCAACGACGAAACTGGCCACTGCATCGCCGCCGCCCTGCGTCGCGCCGCCGCCCGGGACGTCACGGTGCGCCTGATGGTGGACGGCTTCGGCGGACGCGAATTCGTCGCCACGCTGATGGACGATCTGGTCGAAGCCGGCGTCAACGTGCTGATCTACCGCCGCGAAGTGGCCCAGCTTTCGCTGCGCCGCCACCGCCTGCGCCGCCTGCACCGCAAACTGGCGGTGATCGACGGGCGCATCGCCTTCGTCGGCGGCATCAACATCATCAGCGACTTCGGCACCGCCAACCACAACGCCCCCCGTCAGGACTACTCCGTGCGCATCGAAGGCCCCTTGCTCGGCCCCATCCACGGCACCGTCACCCGTGTCTGGGAGCTGGTCACGTGGGCCTCCTTCCGCCGGCGTCCGCGCCTGCCGGCCAGCCCCCCGGTACACCCCGAACCCTGCGGCGATGTCGAGGCCGGCTTTCTGATCCGCGACAACATCCGCCACCGGCGCGACATCGAGGATGCCTACTTGGTGGCGATCGCGGCCGCACGCCGTGAAGTCATCGTCGCCAACGCCTATTTCCTGCCCGGCCGGCGCTTCCGCCAAGCGCTGCTGAGCGCCGCCAAACGCGGCGTGCGCGTCACCCTGCTGACCCAGGGCTGGACCGACCACCCGCTGCAACAGCGCGCCACCCGCGCCCTCTACGGCCAGTTTCTCGCCGGCGGAGTACGCATCTTCGAATACCACCGCAGCCACCTGCACGCCAAAGTGGCCGTGGTGGACGAGCGCTGGGCCACGGTCGGATCGAGCAACATCGACCCCTTCAGTCTGCTCCTCGCCCGCGAAGCCAACGTCTTCGTGCGCGACGCCGGCTTCGCCGAAGACCTCCGCCTCCGCCTCCGCCGGGTCATGGCCAAAGGCGCCAGCGAGATTTCCGCCGACGCATCCCAACGAGGCTCCCGCCTGCAGCGCCTTCTCAACTGGGCCGCCTACGGGCTGGTCCGCTTGATGATCGGCATCGCCGGCTACGGAAATCGCCATTGAAGAAAGAACAGGCAGCGGGAAAATCCGCCCGCCCCCGACACCCAACCTCCAGCCCCACGCCATGTATCCCACGCCCGACTTCGAAACCAAGATCTGCCCGCCCGACCAACTGCGCGCCCGCGTCGCCACCCTGCCCCGGCCCCTCGTGTTCACCAATGGCTGTTTCGACATCCTTCATCGCGGCCACGTCACCTATCTGGCCCAGGCCCGCGCCCTCGGCGCCGCGATGGTCGTAGCGCTCAACAGCGACGCCTCGGTGCGCCGTCAGGGCAAAGGCGACGACCGTCCGATCAACCCTCTCGCCGACCGACTCGCCGTCATGGCCGCACTCGGCTGCGTGGACCTCGTCACCTGGTTCGACGAGGACACCCCCATCGCGACCATCCTCGAATGCCAGCCCGACGTGCTCGTCAAAGGCGGCGACTGGGCGCCGGAGCGCATCGTCGGCGCACCGGAAACCCTCGCCCGCGGCGGCAGCGTGCATTCGATCCCCTTCGAGCACCTGCGCTCCACCACCGCCCTGCTCGAAAAGATCCGCCGGCTCTAGAGCCCGGCCCCATTGCCGAGTGGCGCCCGCCAGCCCACCGGCGGGCTCTTCATCTGCAATGCTTCTTTTCTTATACAAAATTGAGCATTCGGCCGGCTTCGGTTCGCTCTAGAATCGATAAATACACGGAAGCCCAATTCGGGAAGGAAAAAACCATGCGCATTGCCAACAACGTAGCCGAACTGGTCGGCAACACCCCACTGGTCAAACTGAACCGGCTGGCGCCAGCCAACGGCGCCACCGTCGCCCTCAAGCTGGAATTCTTCAACCCCGCCCACAGCGTCAAAGACCGCATCGCCGTGGCCATGCTCGACGCCGCCGAAGC
>Ga0116179_1002764_pt1 | contig 12413 bp, 10 predicted proteins | sample AD_UKC071_MetaG_FD_89751 | JGI IMG/M metagenome (GOLD analysis project Ga0116179, IMG submission 89751) | Active sludge microbial communities of municipal wastewater-treating anaerobic digesters from USA - AD_UKC071_MetaG | ecosystem: Engineered > Bioreactor > Anaerobic > Digestate | place: USA...
GGGCGCTTACGGCACCTTGAACATGGGTGGTTCGTGGACCCGCAATCTCAAGCATGAGTTCCAGCAGTACCCAACCGACCCGATTGCTGATGCACTGAACGACCCGTACTACAGCACCGATCCGAAGGTCAAGGCCAGTGCGTCGTTGGGCTGGAACAAGGATCGCTGGACCACCACGCTGTATGCCAACTACATCGGCCAGACCCCGAACTACCGCGCTTCGCTGAATAAGCTGGGTACCGTGGACAAGTGGGGCAAGCCGATCGATGGCTACAACAACTACGGTGCCGCCAAGCTGGGCTCGTACACCACCCTCAATGGCAGCGTGAACTTTGCCGTCACCGAGGACTTCAAGTTGTCGTTCCTGGTCAATAACTTGGCCAACCGCATGCCGACCATGGATGTCAGCGGTTACGCGGGCAACACTGGTGCGCCGTACAACAGCAGCAATTTCGATGTGCTGGGCCGTGCGTACTATCTGGAAGCCAAGTGGAGCTTTGGCAAGGGCAAGTAATCGCCCAAGTCGATGTGTTACCAAAAACCCCGCCTGATGGCGGGGTTTTTTTTATTGTTACTTCAAATTTCGATACCGCCTTGCTCCAACAATTCACGCAATGGCTGAAGTTGTAGTTCGAAACGTTTCCAACGTTGCATTGCACCGCGATGCAGCGGCTCGCGCACTTGCACCGCACTGGCGGTGGCCACGGGGGCGGTGTTGTCTTGTTTCTGGTGCGTCCGCCATGTCTTCGTAATGCACTTCCAAAATCCAGGAAGTGTCATGGACAATTAGCGCGTGAGCAGTAGGTGGGCACCTTGGCCATACTGCGCTGCCTGCTTGGTCAACCTGCGTGATGGTGTGACTTGACGCTGTGAGTTCAAGGCGGCAGGCGTCATTTGCAGCAGAAACGGCATAACTCCATTACTAATTGTTATTTGCAAATCAAGAACATACTCTTGCGCATTGAAATAATTGCCTGCTAGTGTCAGCCGCAGCAACAAAATATCCCAAAGGGACATGCGCATAGTTGCGCGCATGGGGACTGTGTTGCGGGTAATTTCATGCTATGAACATAGGAGCGGGGATGAATAGTGCATGTGCATTAGCTAAGTCGATGGCCAGTCTTGGCGTACTGCTGATAGGGATATTGGTGGGCGCACTACCCTGTGAGTCCAGGGCGCAAGCAAGCGGCTTGGCAGAACAAAACTATGTTGAAGCCATCAATCGAAGTAATAATGTTACGCCATTTGCAATGGATGGTTTCGGTGAAAAAATAAATCTGAAGGACGGTGGTGTTCGATTCGAGTGGACCGATATTGACATTCCTGGAAACTCTGCCTTGCCTGTGCGGCTTCAGCGTGTCAGTGTCATTGAAGATGATAGTGTGGTGGGAGATCTTCAAGGATTTGGTCTCGGCGGCTCTTTCGATGTGCCTTATTTAAGTGGGGTTTTTCCAGTTACAGGGTGGCAGGTCATTGGCCCTAATCCCAACAACCGCTGTAGTGCGCCGAATGCACCCCCAAATGCGACAACCAATATCGATGCGTCGGACTATTGGACGGGTAATTCTCTGCATATTCCTGGCGCGGGCAATCAGCTGATGCTTGCCCAACCGTCAAATGCGATTCCCGCAATTTCGGACGGCCAAGAATACCCATGGATCACCAAGGAATTTTGGCGTTTCCGCTGTTTACCGGCTACAAAGAACGGATATCCCGGCGAAGCATTTCTTGCTGTATCTCCAAATGGTGATAAATATTATTTTGACTGGGTTGTTTCAACCTTCAGAAATGGCTTTTCGAAGATGTACGCAAATTACGGGGCACGCAGCGATACGAATTTATATGTTGTTCGCTTCTTAGTTTCCAGGATTGAAGATCGCCACGGAAACTGGGTGAACTTCACATACTCTAACGACATGCTGAATTCCGTGGTGGCCAATGATGGTAGATACATAAGGGTCGTTGGCATGTCGGGTGGCGATATAGCTGAAATTTCATCCAGCATAGGAAGTTTCAAGTATTCCTATGGGTCACCCATGACAGTAACTCGCCCAGACGGCTCGACTTGGCAATTAAGCAGCTCGGGCTACCTCAGCATGGAGACGTCTGAATTTTTACCCGTTTATATGTCTACACCGAAATGCCCATTGCCTGACAGTTCGACAGGGAATTTTCAGCTTTCTATTAAGTCGCCAAGTGGCGCAACGGCAACCTATGTTTTTTCAGTGCGTCGCCACTTTAGGCATAATATACCAAAAATATGCAGCATGTTTGTGGCACAAAACGCAACATTTCAGTCCTATCAGTTTTTGAAAATTCCAAATTTTTCGGACTCGTTTACTTTGATCTCAAAAACTGTAAGTGGCCCTGAGCTTCCCACAATGCAGTGGACATATGAGTATGGGATCGGCTCAGGCGCATTGGCGTTTGAGGACAACTGCAAAAAAGTTGCGGATTCAGGTGGCGTCCTGCTTGGATGCAAGAGTTCGATGCAGACTAAGATCCATGGGCCGGATGGACAGCTAAAGACATATACGTTCGGCGCCATGTATCAAGTTAACGAGAATCAACTACTGGAAGAAAGTCTGGGCACGGAAACTGAAACTTTTAAGGTAGTCAAGTATTCTTATGTTCCAGAATCGGAAGTTTCAAATTACCCATTTCCTTCTTTTGTTGGATCCGAGCTGATTTCATTATCGGATCACAACGCGGTAGCGGGCCTGCGCCCCGTGAAAAGTACGCAAATTTCTCTTGATGGACGGGTTTTTACGAAATCGACCACTGCTTTTGATGTGTTCGCCCGCCCCACCAAAATCATCAAGTCGAGCACACCATGAAGGCCCTCCCCTCATGCGCTGTACTCGCCGCTGCGATGGTGCTGGCCGGCACCGCCGCCGCGCAAACCTACTCCCGCACCGAGGTCATCACCTACCACGACAACACCGCAATCTGGGTGCTCGGCCAAACCGCCAGTGTCACCTGCGTGGCCGCGGTGCCGGTCAACACAAGCTGTGACGGCAACGACGTCGTGGCGCAAACCACGTATGACCCCGCTACCGCGTTGCCCACCGCCAGTTATGCGTTTGGCAAGTTGCAGCAAACCGCCAACTACAACGCCGACGGCACCGTGGCGACGGTGACGGACGGACGCAACAACACGACCACGTTCTCGAACTGGAAGCGCGGCATCCCGCAGACCATCCTGTACGCGGATGGCACCTCGCAATCGGCGTATGTGAACGACAACGGCTGGATCGAGTCGGTCACCAATGAGGTGGCTGCCAAGACCTGCTACAGCTATGACGCGATGGGCCGGTTGTCCGGGATCACCTATCCGTCGGAGACCCAGGACAACGTCTGCAACACCTCCAAGTGGGCGGCTACAACGCGCAGCTTCGTCCCGGTCGCCAGCGCCGAGTACGGCATCGCTGCCGGCCACTGGCGGCTGACGGAGACCACTGGCAACGCAGTCAAGATCACCTACTACGACGGCCTGTGGCGGCCGCTGCTGGTGCGCGAGTACGACGCCGGCAATGTGTCGGGGACGGAGCGCTTCACGCGCACCGCCTACGATGCGGACGGCCGGGTGAGCTTCGCCTCCTATCCCTCGGCGACCAGCAACCCGAGCACGGGTGTGTGGACGTTCTACGATCCGCTGGGCCGGGTGACCTCGGTGAGCCAGGACAGCGAGCTGGGGCAGCCGTTGACCACCACGACGGAATATCTGAACGGCTTCCTCACTCGGGTGACCAACCCCCGCGGCTTCCAGACGGTCACCAGCTACCTGACCTACGACCAGCCGAGCACCGACTGGCCGCTGCAAATCAACGCACCGGACGGGGCCAGCACCACGATCGCGCGCGACGTGTTCGGCAAGCCACTGAGCCTGACCCGCGGCGGGGTGACCCGCAGCTACGGCTACAACGCTAACCAGGAGCTGTGCCGCAGCGAAGAACCCGAGACCGGCACCACCCTGTACGCCTACGATGCTGCCGGCAATCTGAGCGCCTCGTCCGCCGGCCTGCCTGCAGGCACCGCCTGCGGCAGCACCAACACGCGCACGGTAACCCGCAGTTACGATGCCCGAAACCGGCTGCAAACACTCAGCTTCCCGGACGGCAACGGCAACCAGAGCTGGACCTACACCGCCGACGGCCTGCCCAGCACGGTCACGACATCCAACAGCGGCAACAGCGTCACCAATACCTATGCCTACAACAAGCGCCGCCTGCTGACCGGCGAGGCCATGACCGCCGATGCACTGCAAGGCTGGAGCATCGGCTACACCTACAACGCGCTGGCCCAGGTGATCAGCGAAGCCGCCCCGGCCAGTGTTGCGGTGAATTACACCGTCAATGCCTTGGGCCAAACCACCGCCATCAGCGCACGCCCCGATGCTGGCACGACATACACCCTGGCCAGTAATGCCAGCTATTACGCCAACGGTGCCCTCAGGCAGTTCACCTACGGCAACGGCATCGTGCACACGATGACCCAGAACGCACGCCAACTGCCCAGCCAAAGCACCGACGGCAGCGTCCTGAAGCTGGCCACCACGTTCGATGCCAACGGCAACGTCACCGCCATCACCGACAACACCCCTGCCGCAAGACAAACCAAGACGATGGCCTACGACGGCCTCGACCGGCTGACCAGCGCCAGCTCGCCGATGTTCGGCACCGCCAGCTACGCCTATGACGCGCTGGACAACCTCACCCAAGTCAGCCTCAGCGGCGGCAGCCTGCCGCGCACGCAGTACTACTGCTACACCGCCAGCAACCAAGTGGCATTTGTGCGCAGCGGCCCGCAATGCACCGGCAACGCCAGCCCGGTGCTCACCGCACTGACCTATGACCTGCAAGGCAACCTCGCCAGCAAAAACGGCACCGGCTATACCTTCGACTACGGCAACCGCCTCAGAAGCACCGCAGGGCTGGGCTACCGCTACGACGCCGACGGCCGCCGCGTGCGCCAAGACAGCGCCGGCACCAGCCTGAAGTACAGCTATTACGCCAAAGACGGCCGCCTGCTGTGGCAACGCGACGAACCCGCCAGCAAGCGCATCAACAACGTCTATCTGGCCGGCAGCCTGCTGGCCGAAATCACCCGCCCCATCGGCAACACCACGGCCACCATCAGCTACTTCCACACCGATGCATTAGGCAGCCCCATCGCCAAAACCAATGCAGCGGGCGCTATCATCGAAACCAGCGAGTATGAACCGTATGGGAGGTTACTCAACAGAAGCAACGATGACCGCGCCGGGTATACCGGGCATGTGATGGATGCGGCAAGCGGCCTGACGTATATGCAGCAGCGCTATTACGACCCAAGCATCGGAAAGATGTTGAGTGTCGATCCCGTCACGGCGTATGAGAAGCCAATAACGAACTTCTGTCGGTACTGCTACGGGCGAAATAACCCCTACAAGTTCACCGACCCGGATGGGCGGGATACTGTGATTGAGCTTCAGTCCTACATAATCGGGAGCGCGCCGATTCAAGGTGACTACGGCCACCAATATGTGTATATGCGGGACACAGATACGGGCGAGGTTGTCATATCTAGAGCTGGCCCAAGCGCGAAATATCCTGGCGGTAGCGCGGATGTAATTTCTCGTTCGCCGGTCAAAGACCCCGGTGGGAATGGGAATGTGAAGCTTGTGACCGAGATGAAGCCGGCTGCGAGTAGTTCGGATTCCAATCCCAGCACAGGCACTCCACTAGGTAAGACGGTGCCAGGTTCAACGGTTACGTTGAACGAGGGTATTGGTGCTGCTAAAGCCGCTATGCAGAAATTTAATAACGCGGTTGATGCGGCAAAAATTGACTACAAGCCTCTTTCGACGAACTCAAATGCATATGCGGGCACTGCATACACGGCGCTTACTGGTAAGCCAGCTCCTAGCTCAGGCGTTTTGCCGGGGTCGGACGTTAGCTTGAAACCGCAAGTCTCCGCATGTGAGAAGAATGCGGCGTCATGCGGGAAATAGCGACTAGGGCTGTTTATCAATAGGTGAGCGCGATGAAAATTCTTAAATTTGGTTTTGCGGCCATTTTTTTGACGGCTTCCTGCCATAGCAAGCCGATTGGGAATGAGGTGGTTGTGAACAACGCAGATCGCATAGCTGCTGGCCACGACGAAAAATCATTCGTCGATAGATACGGAGTTAAGGTCAATCTTCCGATGCAAGAAACGGACTTCTTGGCTTTGGTGAAAAAATTGAAATTGCACCATGAGCCATGCGGGGGGGCGGGAAATCAGAGCATCCCTCCGTCGAGGCACGCAACCAAGGTAGACCTGAGCAAAGCGGTTAGATGCCATGAAATAGATGGCGACGTTGATATGGCTCGTCGAGTTGGCGAGAGATATCGTGCGTTCGTGGATGCTAGTGGCAACGTGATCTATATCGAGAATGCATTCTCGTACACGGGGCCATGACTCGTGAGCAACAAGCCCGCCATCCGGCGGGCTTGTTGCTTCTAGCGCTTCGCTAGAGGCGCGAAAAATGCCTTCTCTCTAGCGGCGACATGCGTCCAACATGAACTCTGGTTCGTGCGCTCGCACAGCTTGCGGATCGCCGGCCCGAAGCAGCGTTCGGTCTTGGCCAGGTTGGCGTCGCTGACCTGATCGCTGCGCAGATCGTTGTCGCGCCAGCCGAGGAAATACGACCGGTCGCCGTGTTCGACGTGATGGCGATAGGTCTGGATGATCTTTGCCGGCGTCGGTTGCCGGTAGTGGCCGGGGATGGCGCGATCGATCTCGCGCAGGAACTGCGCGGGGTTGAAAGGATGGAACGTGCCCGCACCCTGGTCGAATAGCTTGGCCAGCGGCTTGTAGTCGTCGCCGAACTCCGGTGCGATGAAATACCCCCGCTGCACCGGCAACAACAGCGCCACGTCGGGATGACCGATGGCGGCGAGCACGAACTCGTAAGGCGTCACGTCCACCAGGAACAGGCAATCGAAATCGATGCCGTTGTGGGTGAGCTGGAAATGCGCCTTGTGATCGCCGGCAGCGCGCATGGCGGTATGCAGCCGACGCAAGCCGTGCATCTGCACCATGCCGGCCATCGCGTTATCCGGCCTGCTGCTGCAACACCGTGTCGAGCATCTGCATCACGAACTGCTGCTTGGCACGCGGCAGGCGGCTGACCTGTTCTAACTGCTGTTGCAGCTTCGGTGCCGGGCCGCGCTTGCCCGGCTTGGCAGGCACGCCGACGAGTTCTTCGAGTGACATGCCCAGGACGGTGGATAGCGGCGAGAGCAGCGCCACGGCGATGCGCAGCGTGCCGCCTTCGTAGTGGGCCATCGTCTGCTGGGCGATGCCCAGGTGTTCGGCCAGTTGCGTCTGCGTCATGCCCTGCGCCTTGCGCCGTTCGGCGATGCGCTGGCCAAGCTGGCGGTAGTAGGCCTTATCGACGGTGGCGGCCACGAACACGTCCTGCACGGAATGAGGTTGATCGAGCATAGGGGCGGGTTCTCCGGGTGCTGGTGGATGCGGGTTGAACATACTCTAATATGGGGTACTCTATGGCAGCGTTATTTTTACTCCAAACCCCTTGACAGGTTTTTGCCCGGAGGCCCGCTCATGCCGCAAGCCCTTGATCCTTCGTCGGCGCTGTCGATGCCGTTGTCGGGTGCCCTCCTTGCCAGCGGTTCTCTGGAAGTGGCCGGCGAGGACGACGTGCGCTTCCAGCGCGGCCCGCGCAGCTACCGGGTGCGGGGGCTGGCACGGTGCCTGTCGGCGGAGGCATTGAAGGTGACGTTGCGGCTGTCGGCGGGCGACCACCTGCACCTGGACACGCTCGATCTGTACCAAGCCCGCGCCCGCACCACGTTCATCAAAGCGGCCGCACTGGAACTGGGCGTGAGCGAGAACGTGATTGCCGGCGACCTGTCGGCGCTGGTGATCGCGCTGGAGCCGTTGCAGGAAGCGGCGATCCGCGGCGCGTTGCAGCCGGACGCGGCGACGGATGGGCCGGTGCGGAAAACAGGGGTCAGAGTCGACTTTCCTGATCGCCCATAGCGCACAAGGCCCGCAATACAAGTTGCGGCCTTTGTTGTATGCGATGCTGGTTGCGTGCATCTGCGCGAGAACCAGAACACCCGCAGCGCAGGCATTCCCTGACCGATAAACTTCTCGAAAGCCCAAAAATCCACTTTCGCATAACGCCACAATCCTCATGCCCCACCCATCCCTGCATTCCCAATCCCCCTCACCACGCCGCCGGCGTGACGCACGGGCGATGCGATGGATTTCCCGGCAGCCCCACGTCCGCCGGTAATCCACTCGTGTTTGAGTAGCGCGCATGCAGCAACGCATCCGGCGGCGAAATTGACCCGTTCATCGAATCCCGATCCGGAGGGCTAGAATGCAACCTTAATTCCGAGAGGTGCCTGCCATGTCCTCCGTCCGTGCCACCGCCAAACAGGAAGTGGAAGCGCTGTTGGGGCACCTGCCCGATGACAGTTCGCTGGAAGACATCCAGTATCACTTGTACGTCCTCGAAAAGATCAAGCGCGGGCGTAGCGATATCGCCGCTGGCCGCACCTACACGCACAAGGAAGTCCGGGCACGAATGCAGCGATGGCTGCAGAACTGATCTGGTCGGCCAAGGCGTTGCGCGACTTGGACGCGATTGCTGATTACATCCATCGTGACTCGCCTATCACGCACGGCGCGTGGTGGATGCAGCCATCGACTTGGCACAGTCGATTGTCGAGCAGCCGAAGATGGAGCGGATCGTGCCGGAGCTGGGCGTCCCGGAAATCCGTGAGCGGTTCCCGTACAGCTATCGCATGTTGTATGCGATCACGCCCGAACGCATCGAAATCGTGGCCATGATCCACAGGCGGCGTTTGCTGGAATCTGCGGAAAATCGATTCGAGTGATCGTGCTGAGCGGCACGGCTACGCGTTCAAGCCGACGCAGCTTCATCGCACGATTGCAGTAATCCAGCAATCCGGCCGGCGAACTGATCAGCAGCATCGGGCAAGTAATCGCCCAAGTCCATGTGTTACCAAAAACCCCGCCTATGGCGGGGTTTTTTTTATTGTTACTTCAAATTTCGATACCGCCTTGCTCCAACAATTCACGCAATGGCTGAAGTTGTGGTTCGAAACGTTTCCAACGTTGCATTGCACCGCGATGCAGCGGCTCGCGCACTTGCACCGCACTGGCGGTGGCCACGGGGGCGGTGTTGTCTTGAAACTGCAAGCACGCGTCTTCCCACGGCAGACCGCAATGCGCCAGCGCCATACGCATGGTGGCCTCTGGTGCGTCCACCAAGTCCTCGTAGTGCACTTCCAGAATCCGTCCGGGCATCACCTGCTGCCAGTGCCGCAGCAGTGCATCAAATTGCAGGTAATAAGCGCCAGTATCCAGCAGATCAAACGAGTAGTCGTAATACGGCGTACTTTGTGCGAACAACTGGCGGAAGTTGCCCAGGCAAGTGTCCATCGGGTTGCGCCGCATGCAGAGGATGCGCGCCTTCGGCAAGGCTTGCGCGATATGCCCCAAATACAAGAAATTGTGCGGCAATTTATCCGTGAACCGTGGTTTGCTGGCGGTGCCAGGACGGGTGCTGGCCACATAGGCATCGCCCACTTTTTGCCAAGGCAAATGCCGCGCCCGCTGGATGCAGTCCACGTCGATCAACTCCGGCGTGATGCTGCCCGATGCACGTTTGAGGACGACACCGAAGTTCTGCAACTCCCCTGCCGAATGCACCTGCGAGTGGCTGGACAGGATGCGATCCATCAAGGTGGTACCACTGCGTGGCATGCCCACGATGAAAATCGGCTCCGCGTTGTCACTCCCGATGGCGCTGTCTGCAATCGACTCTGGAAAGGCTTCACGTACAGCCGCAAAAAGAGCGGCATCGCGGGCGCGACTGCCTTTTCGGCCCACTCCGCCGGCCTGCTTTCCGGCGACCAGGTGGTTGAACGCGGCCGCGTCATCACGCAAGTCTTCCAACTCGGCCGACAGTGCCAAATTCAAATACATGCGCGCTTCGTTATCTGCTTCGGGACAACTGGCGAGCAGGGTTTGCAACCTACTCAGGTGATTGTTGTCCGGTCCGGATTTGCGCAATTTCGCCAAGGCCAAATGGGCCTTCCAGTAGTGTGGCTGCCGGCTCAAGCAGGCTTCGTATTCGCACTCGGCATCCTCCAGTCGGCCGGCAAACGTCAGCGAGGTTGCCAGATTGAAGCGAAACGCGGCCTGCTGCGGGAACAGCGCAACCGCACGTTCAAACATTGCTACGGCCTTGGTGTGCTCGTTGCCGCGCGTGTACACCACGCCAAGGGTATCTGCGGTCATCGCATCGGTTGGACCGGCGTTGACCGCAGCATCAGCAACCGTCAGTGCTTCTCGCAACATACGCCCGTCCGACAACAGCTTGGCCAATTGCGCGGCATAGTCGGCACGTGCGGGATTCAGCCGTACCGCCTGCTGCAAATGCTGCATGGCCTGAGGCATCTGCTGCAGATTCATCGCTGCCACACCCGCAACGAACTGCACCCCGGCATGCCCGGGCAAATGCTGCAACAACCTGTGCGCCAGTTCGGCTGCTTGCCGCCAATCCCCTCGGTTCAAGGCCTCTACGGCTGCCTGATAGATAGGCCGCGGATCAAACGCACCTGCCATCTCATCCTTGCGATCAACCACGTTATTCACCTGCCTCTTCCGCATGATCCGAACCCGCAAGTTTAGCCCCAAGCCAGCTCAATCCCGACTGGCCAGGCAATCCCGGCAGATCCCCATACCCCTGCGAATGGGGTATAACGCCAATTAGGAGCGCGCCGCGCTCTTGCTCATCCCTGGGAGGGGACATCCATGCGCAAGATCATTTTGGCAACACTGTTGGCATCCTTCGCATTCGCAGCTTCGGCGCAACAACATGCCACCTCGCCGGTTGGCAAGTGGAAGACACTGGACGACAAATCCGGCAAGGCAATGACAATTTCGGAAATCTACGAAGCCAAAAACGGGACATTGGCTGCCAAGATCACCGAAAACCTAGGCATGCCAGCCACTTGCGATGAATGCAGTGGGCAGTACAAAGGCAAGCCCTATGTAGGCATCGTCACCTTGTGGAATCTGAAGGCGCAAAAAGACGGCACATGGGGCGACGGCAAGGGCTATAAGCCGTCTGAAGACCGTAATTTCAATGCCAAGTCGATCAAACTGATCGATGGTGGCAAGAAGCTGGAGGTGAAAGGCTGCGTGGCTTTCATTTGCCGCACGGCCACTTGGGTACGCGCGGACTGACTGCATTGAGGTTCGGTGTGACGCAAAACCCCGGCTTGCCCGGGGTTTTGCGTGCAGGGGCAACGCGCTTGCGTGCGATAATCGAAACCCCGTTTCCTGATAGACCCCCCGATGTCGCGTACTGCACTTGTCACCAACGCCCTGCCCTATGCCAATGGCCCGCTACACCTTGGGCACCTGGTGGGTTACATCCAGGCCGATATCTGGGTGCGCGCACGGCGTATGCGAGGCGACAGCGTGCATTACGTCTGCGCCGATGACACTCACGGCACGCCCATCATGCTGGCAGCCGAAAAAGCCGGGGTGAGCCCCGAGGACTTCATCGCCCGCATCAAAGACAGCCATGAGCGCGACTTTGCCGCATTTGGCGTGGCCTTCGACCACTACGACTCCACCCATTCGCAGACCAATCGCGAGATCACCCAGCAGATTTACGCAAAGCTGCTTGCCGCAGGCCACATCAGCCAACGCAGCGTGGCGCAGTTTTATGACCCGGCCAAAGGCATGTTCTTGCCTGATCGCTACGTCAAGGGCACTTGCCCAAACTGCAAATCGCCCGACCAGTACGGTGACAATTGCGAAGTTTGTGGGGCGGCCTATGGCCCCACGGATTTGATCGACCCCAGGTCGGCGGTCTCCGGGGCCACACCGGAAATACGTGATTCCGAGCATTATTTTTTTGAAGTCGGTCGCTTCGAAGCCTTCTTGCGCGAGTGGCTAGCCGGCGACACCGCGCTGCCGGGAGTCAAAGCCAAACTGATGGAATGGCTGGATGCCGAAGGCGGCCTGCGTGCGTGGGATATCTCGCGCGATGCGCCCTACTTCGGTTTTGAAATCCCCGGTGCACCCGGCAAGTATTTCTATGTCTGGCTGGATGCGCCCATTGGCTATCTATCCAGCTTCAGCAACTATTGCGCCCAAACCGGGATTGCTTACGACAGCTACCTGCAAACTAATTCACAGGCCGAGCTGCACCACTTCATCGGCAAAGACATCGTCAATTTCCACGGCCTGTTCTGGCCGGCGGTGCTGCACGGCAGTGGCCACCGCGCGCCCACGCGTTTGCACGTCAACGGCTACCTCACGGTGGATGGCGCGAAGATGAGCAAGTCACGTGGCACCTTCATCATGGCGCGCAC
>Ga0116179_1002767_pt1 | contig 12407 bp, 10 predicted proteins | sample AD_UKC071_MetaG_FD_89751 | JGI IMG/M metagenome (GOLD analysis project Ga0116179, IMG submission 89751) | Active sludge microbial communities of municipal wastewater-treating anaerobic digesters from USA - AD_UKC071_MetaG | ecosystem: Engineered > Bioreactor > Anaerobic > Digestate | place: USA...
GCGGTCGTCGGACTCGCTCAGGGTGGCGGCGATGCCGAAATCGGACAGCACGGGGTGTCCGTAGGCGGTGAGCAAGATGTTGGACGGCTTGATATCGCGATGGAGCACCCCCGCACGGTGCGCGGTCTCGATCGCGCTACCGATCTTCACGGCGATGCGCAGCACCTCGGCGACGGGCAGCCGTTCGACGCGGTAGCGCTGACTCAGAGCCGAGGAACACAGTTCCATCACCAGGTAGGGCCTGCCGTCGGATGACACGCTCGCCTGATACACCGTGAGGATCGAGGGATGCGCGCTCAACTGGGCCATCAGGTTCGCCTCGGCCTGGAACATCTGCCGCACCTGGTCGTTGACGACCTCGCTGAGCATGACCTTGACGGCGACCTGACGACGAGGCATGTTCTGCTCGTACAGGAAGACGTCGGCGAATCCGCCGGAGCCCAGAATGTGAATGTGGGAGAATCCCGGCAGCGTCGGGGGTTGGGATGGCAGTCGGCGCGCCACGAACACCCCCTCGCCTCTGGACGTATCCGACCATTGTAGGCAGGTACCCCGCAGGCATGGTCGCCGTGTACCCCTAAAAGGGGTCGCACGACCGACCCCCACTTCTGGGCCGTCGAGGGGCCGCGGTCGGTACCTGTGAACTCAGTGCGAGCGGGCTGGACGCGGTGCCGTGTCGTCGTCGGGAACCGACTCCGGAGCATCCAGAACGTCGATGACGATCGCCGTGATGTTGTCGCGGCCCCCGGCTGCGAGCGCTGCATCGATGAGTGCGCCAGCGGTCTCAAGCGCCGACAACCCCGCCGCCAGGTGCAGTCGGAGGCGTTCGGTGCTGACCTCCTTGGTGAGCCCGTCGGAGCACAGCAGCAGACGCAGCCCGGCGTGAGCCCGGATCATCCAGAAGTCCGGAATGGGTGCCGCATTGAATCCGACGGCCCGCGTGATGATGTTGCTGTCCGGATGATGCTCGGCCTCGTCGCGCGTGAGAGTGCCCGACTCCACCAGCTCCTGAACCACCGAGTGATCGACCGTCACCTGGGTGAGCTCGTTGCGTTCGAACGAGTAGACCCGGCTGTCGCCGACATTGAAGATCGCGAAATACGGCTCGTCATCTTGAAGGGTCAGGAGTGCCCCCGTGACAGTGGTGCCGACGCCGAGCTCGCTCTCCCCCGAGATCACCGAAATGTCGTCGGTTGCCGCCTCCAGCGCGCGCTCGATGGCGCGAGGGGCAGCGAAGTCCCCCACCGCGGCCTCGGCGAGCCGCCGCACGACGGCCGCACTGGCCAGGTCCCCCGCCGAGTGGCCGCCCATCCCGTCTGCCACGGCGAACATGGGCGACTGCGCGACGTAACTGTCCTCGTTTGCGGCACGCCTGCGACCGGTGTCGGTGGCCGCCGCCCATGCGATCACGAACGCGTCGGCAGGGTGCCCGGGGATGGGCACGGCCAAGCGCGCCGTGCTGGCGCCGATCTCGGTCACGACTGCCTCTCCGCCCTGCTAGGCCGGGCGTTGCATCGGGAGGATCTGGAGGATGTTGTCGTCACCAATATCCACCAGTGTGCCCGGAGACACTACCACCGACTCGCCCTGACGCAGCTTGCGTGGCACACTGCCCGGCACCATGACGATCGATCCGTTCGTTGATCTGAGGTCGGTGACCACCACCGTGGCACCCAGCTGACGCACCTCGACGTGGGATGCCGAGACCTCCCGCTGGGGCGACGGCACTCGAATCAGACGCGGCGGCGCTCCGGTGACCACTCTGGGCGCCGAAGGATTGCGACCGACGTAGCACGGCGCGTCGAGCACAATCGGTTCGGCGCGCGACGACACCCGCACCGCGTAGTAGCGCAGCGGCGCAATCTCCTCGGTCTGTTGAGGCTCGTCGACGATCGGAAGCCCCGTGGCGTGGTCGATCCGCGTCGGCGCAGGCTTCGGCACGATGCGGGTGTGCTCGACGTCGGGCTCGGCCGACGGCGCGACGGACGGCAGATCGCGCGGAGGCACGATCACCGTGTCGTCGAGGTCGTCGGTCACCCGATGAAACTCGTACGGTGGCTGCTGGTCATGAGTTTCCAATGAAACTCATACGGTGTCCGCTGGTCATGAGTTTCCAATGAAACTCATACGGTGTCTGTTGGTCATGAGTTTCCAATGAAACTCATGACGTGCTTGATGCGGGTGTAGTCCTCGAAGCCGTAGCTGGAGAGGTCCTTGCCGTAGCCCGAGTGCTTGAAGCCTCCGTGCGGCATCTCGGCGACCAGCGGGATGTGGGTGTTGATCCACACGCAACCGAAGTCGAGGTGCTTCGCGAAGCGCATCGCGCGGGCGTGATCCTTGGTCCAGACGCTGGATGACAGCCCGTACTGCACCCCGTTGGCCCACTCGAGGGCCTGCTTCTCGTCGGTGAAGGACTGCACGGTGATCACGGGCCCGAAGATCTCGTTCTGGATCGCGTCATCCGTCTGCGTGAGGCCTGACACGATCGTGGCCTCGTAGAAGTAGCCCTTGTCGCCCTGACGCGCCCCGCCGAGCTCGATCTTCGCGTTCGAAGGAAGCGCGTCGATGATGCCGGAGACGCGCTCCAGCTGGCTGGCGTTGTTGACCGGACCGAACAGGATATCCTCGCGGTCGGGAGCGCCGGTCTTGGCATTGTCCTTGGCCCAGGCGGCGAGCGCCGCCACGAACTCGTCGTGCACGTTCTTGTGCACGAGCACGCGGGTCGCCGCGGTGCAGTCCTGCCCGGCGTTGAAGTAGCCGGCGATGCCGATACCCTCGACGGCGGCCTCGATGTCGGCATCGTCGAAGACGATCACCGGTGCCTTGCCGCCGAGCTCGAGGTGCACGCGCTTCAGATCGGATGCCGCGGCCTTCGCGACCTCCATGCCCGCCCGCACCGAGCCCGTGATCGACACCATCTGCGGCGTCTTGTGGTCGATCATGAGACCACCGGTCGTGCGGTCACCGGTGATGACGTTGAGCACTCCCGGCGGCAGGAACTCGGCCGCAACCTCTGCCAGCAGGAGCGTCGACGACGGTGTCGTGTCGCTGGGCTTGAGCACCGTGGTGTTGCCTGCGGCGATAGCCGGGGCGAACTTCCACACAGCCATGTTGAGCGGATAGTTCCAGGGGGTGACCTGACCGATGACGCCGATCGGCTCACGGCGGATCGAGGAGGTGTGGTCCTTCATGTACTCGCCGGTGGCGACGCCGCTGAGGTGGCGCGCCTCGCCAGCGAAGAACCGGATCTGGTCGACCGAGAGCATGATCTCGTCGGCGACGAGGGAGGCGCGAGGCTTGCCGGTGTCCTTCGACTCCAGGTCGGCGAACTCGTCCGCGCGAGCCTCCATCGCGTCGGCGATGCGGAACAGTGCGAGCTGGCGCTCCGCGGGAGTGGTCTCGCCCCACTCCTCGAACGCTGCGGCGGCCGCGGAGTAGGCCGCGTCGACGTCGGCCTTGCCCGACACAGGCGATGTCGCGTACGACTCCTCCGTTGCCGGGTCGATGACCTCGAAACTCGAGTCGCCGCGCGCGGAGACGAATTCGCCGTTGATGAAGTTACGGATCTCTGCCATGGCACCAACTTAGTCGGGCGTCAGCCCCGGCATCCACCGTTAGAACCAACGATTTCAGCAGTATCTTCGTGGCTCAGGTGCGGAATCGCTTGTGACTACCCTCGCGCACTGACAGAATCGAGCCATGAGCCGTCCTCCGCGTCCTCCGGGATCGAAGCCGATCGCGCTCGATGACGTCTCGAAGGCGATCATCGAACAGCTGCAGGGCGATGGACGACGCTCCTACGCGGAGATCGGCAAGGCCGTGGGTCTCAGCGAGGCCGCGGTTCGTCAACGCGTGCAGAAGCTCACCGACTCCGGCGTCATGCAAGTCGTGGCCGTCACCGATCCGATGCAGCTGGGCTTCTACCGCCAGGCGATGATCGGGATCCGCGTGTCCGGAGATACCACCACTGTCGCCGAGAAGCTCGGACGCCTGCCCGCGGTCGACTACGTCGTGCTGACCGCCGGAAGCTTCGACATCCTCGCGGAGGTCGTGTGCGAGAACGACGAGGATCTCATCGAGCTGCTCAACAAGCAGATCCGCGGCATCGAGGGTGTGCAGTCCACGGAGACCTTCGTCTACCTGAAGCTGCTCAAGCAGTTCTACAACTGGGGAACGAGATAGAGATGACAATGACCGAACCAACCCTGACCACCTACAACGAGGCGGACCTTCAGCAGAAGGCCAAGGACCACCTCTGGATGCACTTCTCCCGCCAGTCCGTCATGGAGAGCGGTGCGGGAGTGCCCATCATCGTCAAGGGCGAGGGCCACCACATCTGGGACTCCACCGGTCGCAAGTACATCGACGGCCTCAGCGGCCTGTTCGTTGTCAACGCCGGCCACGGTCGCAAGCGACTCGCGGATGTCGCGGCCCGCCAGGCCGAGGAACTCGCCTTCTTCCCGATCTGGTCGTACGCGCACCCCAACGCGATCGAGCTCGCCGACCGTCTGGCCTCCTACGCGCCCGGCGACCTCAACCGAGTCTTCTTCTCCACCGGCGGCGGCGAGGCGGTCGAGACCGCGTTCAAGCTCGCCAAGTACTACTGGAAGCTGCAGGGACGCCCGACCAAGCACAAGGTGATCTCCCGGTCGATCGCCTACCACGGCACGCCGCAGGGAGCGCTTGCCATCACGGGCATCCCGGGCATGAAGGAGATGTTCGAGCCCCTGGTGCCCGGCGGCTTCCGCGTGCCCAACACCAACTTCTACCGCTCCGAGGAGATGGGCTTCGTCGCCTCCCCCGGTGCCGACTCGGCCACCGCCGAACGCGAGTTCGGGCTGTGGGCCGCCAACCGCATCGAGGAGATGATCCTCTTCGAAGGCCCCGAGACGGTGGCCGCCGTCTTCCTCGAACCGGTGCAGAACTCGGGCGGATGCTTCCCCCCGCCCCCCGGATACTTCCAGCGGGTGCGCGAGATCTGCGACCAGTACGACGTGCTGCTCGTCAGCGACGAGGTCATCTGCGCCTTCGGACGCATCGGCCACATGTTCGCCTGCGACGAGTTCGGCTACGTGCCCGACATGATCACCTGCGCCAAGGGAATGACCAGCGGATACTCCCCCATCGGCGCCACGATCGTGAGCGACCGCGTGTACGAGCCCTTCAAGCACGGCACGACGTCGTTCTACCACGGCTACACGTTCGGCGGGCACCCCGTGTCATCCGCTGTCGCGCTGGCCAACCTCGACATCTTCGAGGAGGAGAAGCTCAACGAGCGCGTTCGCGAGAACTCGCCGCTGTTCCGATCGGCGCTCGAGCGCCTGAATGATCTGCCGATCGTGGGTAACGTGCGCGGCGACGGCTACTTCTTCGGAATCGAGCTCGTCAAGGACAAGGCCACCAAGGAGACCTTCAACGACGCCGAGTCCGAACGCCTGCTGCGCGGCTTCCTCTCGAAGGCGCTCTTCGACGCGGGCCTGTACTGCCGCGCCGACGACCGCGGCGACCCCGTGATCCAGCTCGCACCGCCGCTGACGATCGGGCCGGCCGAGTTCGACGAGATCGAGGGCATCCTGCGCGGCGTGCTCACCGAGGCGTGGTCCCGGCTCTGAGCGCCGGGGCGAACGCTGCCGCGGGTGGGGATGCGCAGCGCGAGTACCGGCGGCTGAGCTTCTGGCACGACACCGTGCCCGACGACCTCAGTCCCCGGTCGGCACTCGCGGGCGATCTCGACGTCGATGTCGCCATCGTGGGTGGCGGACTGACCGGACTCTGGACGGCGTGGTACCTGCTCGAGCGTGACCCGAAGTTGCGAATCGCCATCCTCGAGAAGGAGATCGTCGGGTTCGGCGCATCCGGACGCAACGGCGGCTGGTGCAGCGCGCTGTTCCCGCGGTCCATGGCGTCCCTGGAGCGCACCCACGGTCGTGATGCTGCGGTGGCGATGCGGCGAGCGATGGTGCAGACCGTCGACGAGGTCGGGCGGGTCGCGGCATCCGCTGACATCGATATTGACTACGCCAAGGGCGGCACCATCGCGTTCGCACGGTCGACGGTTCAGCTGGAGGCCGCCCGCGAGGAGGTGGAGGAGGCCCAGCGCTACGGTGTCGACGAGACCGAGTTGTGGGGCATCCATCGGGTCAAGGCCGCTGGCGCGCTGGGGGCGAGCTACGACCCGGCCTGCGCGCGCATCCACCCCGCGAAGCTCGTGCGCGGGCTAGCACGCTCCCTCGAGAAGAGGGGCGTGACGATCTTCGAGCAGACCGAGGTGCTCGACTACGCGCCGCGCACGGTCTTCACGTCCGGCGGCACGGTTCGGGCCGAGAACGTCGTCATCGCGACCGAGGGGTACGGTGCGACCCTGCGCGCCACCCGCCGCCGTGTGCTGCCCCTCTATTCGCTGATGATCGCCAGCGAGCCCATGACGGATGCCGCGTGGGACGAGATCGGCATCGCGCACGGGCAGACCTTCACCGACTACCGCCACCTCCTCGTCTACGGACAGCGCACGGCAGACAATCGCTTCGCCTTCGGTGGACGCGGGGCGCGCTACCACTGGGGCAGCGCCATCAAGCCCGAGTACGACAGGGTCCGTGGCGTGTTCGATCACCTTCGGGCGACACTGCGCGACTTCTTCCCCTCGATCGGCGACCTGGGCGTGACTCACACCTGGGGTGGCCCGCTCGGCGTGCCGAGGGATTGGCACGCGACCGCCAGCTACGACCGGGCACAGGGCATGGCCTGGGCCGGCGGCTATGTGGGCGACGGGCTGAGCACGACGAACCTCGCGGGCCGCACCCTGGCCGACCTGATCACGGGAACCGACACGGAGCTCGTGCGACTGCCGTGGGTGAACCACACGTCACCGTCGTGGGAGCCGGAGCCCCTGCGGTTCCTCGGCGCCAACGCGGGTCTGCTCGCCATGACGGTGGCGGATGCCGAAGAGCGCATCACCAAGCGGCCGTCCCTCGCGGCGAAGCTCATGGGGCCGCTCGTCGGGCACTGATTGTTACGGCCGCGTAAATTTAGTTGACGCGTCCACTAAATCGGGAATGATCCAGCGATCGATGCACTTTCATGCATCATGACTACATCAACCAGCATTCACCCTGACTACATCACCGGCACCTGGAAGCTCGACCCGAGCCACTCCGAGGTGTCGTTCACGGTGAAGCACCTCATGATCAGCAAGGTTCGCGGCGTCTTCGAGACCTTCGATGTCACGATCGTCACCGCCGAGAACCCGCACGACAGCACCATCGAGGCCACCATCGACGTGGCATCCGTCAACACCGGCAACGAGGGGCGCGACAACCACCTGCGCACCAGCGACTTCTTCCTCGTCGAGGAGCACCCGACGATGAGCTTCGTCTCCACCTCGTTCGACGGCGAGCCCGACGACTTCTCCGTCACCGGTGACCTCACCCTGCGGGGCGTCACCAAGAGCGTCGTTCTGAAGGGTGAGTTCGGCGGCATCATCACCGACGGCTACGGCAACACCCGCGCCGGTGCGACGGCGACCGCGAAGATCAACCGTCACGACTTCGGCGTCAACTGGAACGCCGCGCTCGAGGCCGGTGGCATGACCCTCGGCGACGACGTGACCATCACGCTCGACCTCCAGGTGATCCTGCAGCCGTAGGCCTGCCGCTCGCGGCGGCGACACGGAGGTCAATCCGTGATCGCCGCCGCGAACTGAGAGGTGTACAGCTCGAAGTAGGCACCGCGAGCGGCGAGCAACTCGTCGTGGGTGCCCTGCTCGACGATGGCACCGTTCTCCATCACCAGGATCAGGTCCGCATCACGGATCGTCGAGAGGCGATGCGCGATCACGAAACTGGTGCGATCCTGCCGCAGCGCCTTCATCGCCTGCTGCACCAGCACCTCGGTGCGGGTGTCCACCGAGCTGGTGGCCTCATCCAGGATGAGCACGCTCGGCCGCGCGAGGAAGGCCCGCGCGATCGTGAGCAGTTGCTTCTCGCCCGCGCTGACGTTCGAGCCCTCGTCATCGAGCAGGGTGTCGTAGCCGTCGGGCAGGGAGTGCACGAAACGGTCGACGTAGGTTGCGCGCGCGGCATCCATGATCTCCTCCTCGGTCGCCTCCGGTCGCCCGTACGCGATGTTCGCGCGGATCGTGCCCGCGAACAGCCACGTGTCCTGGAGCACCATGCCCATGCGCGAGCGCAGCGCGTCGCGCGACATGGTCGCGATGTCGACACCGTCGAGCGTGATGCGTCCGGAGTCGATCTCGTAGAAACGCATCATGAGGTTGACGAGCGTTGTCTTGCCTGCGCCGGTCGGTCCCACGATCGCGATCGTCTGACCGGGTTCCGCGACGAGCGACAGGTCGTCGATGAGCGGCTTCTCCGGCTCGTAGCGAAACGAGACGTTCTCGAAGGCGAGGCGGCCGGATGCACCGCCGTACTCACCCATTGCCTGTGTCTCCGAGCCCTCAGGGTCGGGCGACTGCTCGGGCGCATCCAGTAACTCGAACACCCGCTCCGCCGACGCGACTCCCGACTGCAGGAGATTCGCCATCGAACCGAGCTGGCTGAGCGGCTGGGTGAACTGACGCGAGTACTGGATGAAGGCCTGCACGTCACCGAGGCTCATCGTGCCGTTGGACACGAACAGTCCGCCGACCACCGCGATCGCCACGTAGACCAGGTTTCCCACGAACATCATCGCGGGCATGATGATGCCGCTCACGAACTGTGCGCCGAAGCTGGCTTCGTAGAGCTCGGCGTTCTTCTCGGCGAACCGGCTCTCGACCTCGCGGTGGCGACCGAACACCTTCACGAGGGCGTGACCCGAGTACGCCTCCTCGATCTGTCCGTTCAGCGCACCGGTGTGGGTCCACTGGGCGACGAAGAGCTTCTGCGATCGCTTGGCGATGACCGCCGTGATGCCGAGCGTCAACGGGATGGTGATGAGGGCGATCAGAGCCAGGACCGGCGAGATGATGAACATCATCACGAGCACACCCACGACCGTCAGCAGCGACGTGATCACCTGGCTCAGGGTCTGCTGCATGCTCTGCCCGATGTTGTCCACGTCGTTGGTGACGCGGCTGAGCAGCTCGCCCCGCTGCATCCCGTCGAAGTAGCGCAACGGCAGCACGTTGACCTTCGCCTCGACGTCTGCCCGCAGGCGGTAGACCGTGCGCTGCACGATGCCGTTGAGCAGGTAGCTGGAGAGCCAGGAGAACACCGACGCGAGCACGTAGATGAGCAGAACGATGCCCAACACCATCTGCAGAGCCGAGAAGTCGATGCCCTGCCCGGGCGTCAGCGTCATGCCGCTGATGAAATCAGCCTTCTGGTTGTCGCCGGATGCCCGGAGCTGGTCGATCACCTGCTGCTGGGTCACCCCAGTCGGAAGGGTCTTCGAGATGATGCCCGAGAAGATGATGTTCGTGGCCTCACCGAGCAGCTTCGGCCCCAGCACAGACAGCGTGACACTGACGACCGAGAGGGCGATCACGATGATCACTCCCGCCCGGTGCGGGCTGAGCCGCGCGAGCAGCCGCTTCGCCGATGGGCCGAAGTTCATCGACTTCTCGGCGGGCATCCCCATGCCACCGAAGGGACCGCCACCGCCGGGGCCGCGCCTCATCGGGGGGCGCGCGGGTGTGGTGGTGCTCATGCTGCCTCCTCGGCCTTCAGCTGGCTGTCGACGATCTCGGCGTACGTCTCGTTCGACGCGAGCAGCTCGTCATGGGTTCCCCGGCCGACGATCTCACCGTCCTCGATCACGAGAATCTGGTCGGCATCGACGATCGTCGACACCCGCTGGGCAACGATGATCTTGGTGGTGGCCTTCTCGGCGCGGGACAGTGCTCGTCGGAGGCGGGCATCCGTGGCGGTGTCAAGGGCGGAGAACGAGTCGTCGAAGACGAGGATCTCGCTGCGCTTCACCAGCGCCCGGGCAATCGCCAAGCGTTGTCGCTGACCACCCGAGACGTTGGTACCACCCTGCGCTATCGGCGACTCCAGCCCCTCGGGCATCGCCTCGACGAACTCCTTGGCCTGCGCGACCTCGAGCGCCCGCCAGAGTTCCTCGTCGGTGGCATCCGGCTTGCCGTAGCGCAGGTTGCTGGCCACGGTTCCGGAGAACAGGTACGCCTTCTGTGGCACCAGACCGATGCGCCCCCAGAGCAGGTCGGCGTCGAGCAGCTTCACGTCGACACCGTCGAGCATCACACTGCCCCCGGTCGCGTCGAACAGGCGCGGGAGCAGGTTGACCAGCGTGGTCTTTCCCGCGCCGGTGCTGCCGATGATAGCGGTGGTCTGGCCCGGGCGAGCCTCGAAGGAGATGTTGCGCAGCACCGGATGCTCGGCGCCGGGGTAGGTGAACTCCACGTCGCGCAGCTCGATGTGCCCCTTGCCGACGAGGTCGGTGACCGGATGCTCCGGCAGCACCACCGACGTCTCGGTGGCCAGCACCTGCCCGATCCGATCGGCCGACACCGCCGCGCGCGGGATGAGGATCGCCATGAAGGTCGCCATCATGACCGCCATCAGAATCTGGATCAGGTAGGTGAGGAAGGCCGTGAGGGCGCCGATCTGCATGGATCCGTCATCGATGCGGAAGGCACCGAACCAGAGCACGGCGACGCTCGACACGTTCATGATCAGCAGCACGACGGGGAAGACCAGGGCGAACAGGCGGCCTGCGCTGATGGCGGTCTGGGTGACATCCTCGTTGGCCTTCGCAAACCGCTCTGTCTCGAGGCCCTCGCGCACGAACGCGCGCACCACCCGGATGCCCGCGAGCTGTTCGCGCAGTACGCGGTTGACCGTGTCGATACGGGTCTGCATGAGGCGGAACAGCGGAACCATCCGCGAGATGATCAACCCGATCGAGAGCAGAAGCACGGGAATCGCGATCACCATTATCCACGACAGCTCCAGATCCTGCTGAAGGGCCATGATGATGCCGCCGATCGCGAGGATCGGTGCCGACACCAGAAGCGTGCAGGTCATGAGCACGAGCAGTTGCACCTGCTGCACATCGTTGGTGGTGCGGGTGATGAGCGAGGGCGCCCCGAACTTCGAGACCTCCCGCTCGGAGAACTCCCCCACGCGCTGGAAGATCGCGCCGCGCATGTCCCGCCCGACCTTCATCGCTGCCTTGGCACCGAAGTACACGGCCGTGATCGCCGCAGCGACCTGAACGAGCGTGATGCCGAGCATGACCGCCCCGACACCGAGGATGTAGTTGGTGTCGCCTGTGGCGATGCCCTTGTCGATGATGTCGGCGTTCAGACTCGGCAGGTAGAGCGAGGCTATCGACTGTGCGAGTTGGAAGACCACGACACCCACGATGAGCGGCCAGTGCGGCTTGAGAAACCGCAGGATGAGTGAGATCAGCATGTCAGTCCTTCTTCGGGTGGGCGGCCTCGGGTGAGACCAGGATGCCGCGGGTGATGAGTTCGACGATCTCCGCGTCGGTGAGTTCGGGGCCACCGACCGGAATCGAGGTCGCGATCGCGAGGACCCGCACATACTGAGCGAGGCGCTCGGGTGCCACCCTCAGGCGGTGGGCGTCGGGAGCGAAGGCATCGGAGATGACCCGGTTGAAGCGCTCGAGCTGCTCCGCGCTCGGAGTCGGTCCGCGACGGCCGGTGAGCATCGCCATTCTCATGACGTCCCGCACGCGGTGGCGCATGACATCCACGAGTATCTCCAACTTCTCTTCGAGATCGAGTGAGGCGTCGATGAGTGGACCCGATTCGCCGCTGGCGCCTCGCTCGAAGAACGCGTCGGCAGCGGCCGCGATCAGGCTCTCCTTGTCACCGAAGGCGCGAAAGACCGTACCTTCGGCGACACCCGCCGCCTCGGCGATCTGCCGCGAGGTGATGCCCACGCCGTGCTCGAGGATGAGCGGGATGACGGCGTCGATGATCATCTCCCGACGATCCTCGGGAGCAAGGGGACGCGCGCGCGAACCGGTGGTGGACACCGCACCATCGTAAGTGAGTGAGCACTCACTCCGCCACTCCCGCAGGCATCCACAATGCGGAATCTTGACGCCGGGTCGGATAGAGTCCTGCGGTGATGATCGACCAGACAGGGGCGCGGCTCCCGAACGGGCTGCCGCAGGCTCGCGCCCGGCTGGGAGTCGGTCAGGGCATCGCCATCGCAGTGGGGCTCGTGATCTCGCTGGCAGCGTCTGCCGGCGTGGGCTGGGTCGCGTTCAACCAACAGCGGGTGACCGACCAGGTCGCGGTCTGGCAGTACGCACCCGATGCTGCGATCGAGTCCTACACCGAGCGCACCGACCTGACCAGCGAGGGCGCCTTCCTGTTCTTCGCCAGTCGACCGCAGGTTTCGTCTGGCACGGTCTTCAACGACATCTGCTCAGCGCATCAGGAGGATGTGGGAATCCTCGGATGCTACGTGCCC
>Ga0116179_1002775_pt1 | contig 12396 bp, 11 predicted proteins | sample AD_UKC071_MetaG_FD_89751 | JGI IMG/M metagenome (GOLD analysis project Ga0116179, IMG submission 89751) | Active sludge microbial communities of municipal wastewater-treating anaerobic digesters from USA - AD_UKC071_MetaG | ecosystem: Engineered > Bioreactor > Anaerobic > Digestate | place: USA...
CGATCGCTGTAGCCAGAACGATCCGCCGCCGCCCATCGGGATCGCGGCGGATTGCCGCGCGCTGCGCCGCCGGTTCGCATTGGCCGTGCAGCGGCAATATCAATGCGCCGGGCAGTTTATCCGCCAGACGTTCACGCAAGCGCTCTATCTCCCCTACGCCCGGGAGAAAGGCCAGGATGTCGCCCGCTTCATCCCGCCACGCGGTCAGCACCGCGCTGGCCATCGCCTCTTCCAGCCGCAGATCGGGCCGCGCGCCCAGCCACTTGATCGTCAGCGGATAGGCCTTGCCCTCGCTCTCGATGACCGGCGCACCGCCCAGCAGCCCGGCAAAGCGTGCGCCATCGATGGTCGCGCTCATCACCACCAGTCGCAGATCGGGCCGCAGCACGGCCTGACTTTCGATCGCGAGCGCCAGCCCCAGATCGGAATCGAGGTGCCGTTCGTGCGCCTCATCGAACAGCACCGCCGACGTGCCGGCCAGCTCGGGATCGGCCAGGATGGTGGAAACGAAGATCGCCTCGGTCATCACCAGAACCCGGGTTCGGGCGCTTTTGCGGCTGTCCAGACGGGTCAGATAGCCGATGGTTTCGCCCGGCTTTTCGCCCAGTAGCTCCGCCATCCGTTCCGCCGCCGCGCGCGCGGCAACCCGGCGTGGGGACAGCAGGATAACCTGGCCTTCGCACCACGGCTGATCGAGCAGCGCGGTCGCCACAGATGTGGTCTTGCCTGCGCCCGGCGGCGCGATCAGCACCGCGCCAGGCCCATCGCGCAGCGCGGCGATCAGGTTCGGTAAAACGGCATGGATCGGCAGGCTGGTCACCCGCGCTCCATAAGGGCAGAGTCGCCTAGTTGGAAGGTGCCGGTGCGGCGGCGGGTTCCTGCGCGGGAGCCGGTACTGCCTCAGGCACCGGGGGCGACGCAGGTGTTGGCGCAGCTATCGGCGCGGTCGCCGGCTCGGCGGCGGGCTGATCCGATCCGGAAACCGCCTGTTTGGCCTTGCCGGTAAGCTCCTCCTCGCATTGCGCGGCGGGTTCAGGCCCGGTGCCACGGCCGTGGAGTTCGTCGATCTCGGCCTGACGCTTCTTGAGATAGTAAGCCCGTTCGGCGGCATAGGGATCACCGGACTCGCGGATGATCTGCAACTGGCAGTCAAACTCCACCCGCCGGTTGAGCGAACGGACCGCGCCGTTGGGGATGGTGTAATAGGCCTTGTTGAACGGCGCGCCGATGCCATAGGGCATCACCACCCCGTCAACCGCACCGCCAACGATATCGCGCAGGGTCGTCGGCCCGATGAACGGGATATAGAGGTACGGCCCCGGACCGACGCCATAATAGCCCAGCGTGTTGGCAAAGCCGTTGTGGCGATAGGGCAGGTTGAAGGGCTTGTCCTTGGCCACGTCGATCAAGCCGCCGATGCCGATCGTGGTGTTGATGGTAAAGCGCGCCAGCGTCTTGAACGCGCGGCCCGGTTTCAGTTGCAGAAGATCGTTGATGAACACGATCGGCGCGCTGATGTTGCGGATGAAATTGCCCAGGCCGACCCGGGCCGGCTTCGGCAGCGCCTTCTTGTAAGCCATTGCGATCGGCGCGACCAGCGCCCGATCGATGTCCTGGGTCAGGTTGAACGAGGCGGCATTGGCGCCCATCAGCGGATCATGCTTGGGCTTGGCCGTGACGACAATCGCATCGCCTTCAACCGCAGACGGGTCTGGCTGGGCTTGCTGGGCCTCAGCGGCGGGAACCTCTGCGGCGGGGATCGCTGTTTGCGGCTGGTCCGGCGATGCAACCGGGATTGTCGTTGCGGGTGGCGGCGCATCTGCCGATTCCGCCGGAACGACCACAATGACCGGATCAGGCGCAACCGATGGAACCGCCCCGTCGGCCTGCGCCGCCAGCAAAGCCAGCGCGGCCACCCCCGTCATTGCAACCAATCAAACCTCCCGCGACCTGGATTGCCGCCCATGCTGTTGGCTCTGCCCGGTCCAAGACAGCCCCTTGCGACCAGCCGAAACTTACGCACGATGAACCGGACTAGCCCATCGGATAGCGGATCTCCTTGGAAACCTTGTCGATCGCCTTCATCAGATCGTCTGGCAACACCAGATCAGCTGCCGCCAGGATTTCCGGCAATTGCCCCTCGGTGCTGACCCCGACAATGGTCGAGGCGACGAAATCGTGCTGTTTCGACCAGGCCACCGCCATGGTCACCGGGCTCATCCCCGCATCTGCTGCCAGCGCCATGAACCGTTCGGTTGAGGCCAGCGACCGGTCATTGACGAAGCGCTGCGCCATGGCCGCCTGCCGCCCGCCAATCTCAAGATAGCGGCTGAAGCGCGCACCTTCCGGCCTGGCGCCGCCCTGGTACTTGCCGGCCAGCACCCCGCCACCGATCGGCGAATAGGGGATCAGACTGACGCCTTCCATCCGGCAGACCTGCGCCAGTTCATCCTCGAACCGGCGGTTGTTGAGGCTGAAATTGTTCTGGATCGTCTGGTAACGGACCGCACCGACCCGTTGCGCCGCCTGGATCGATTTCATCAGGCCCCAGCTGGTCTCGTTCGAGCAGCCGGTGATCCGCACCTTGCCCGCCCGCACCAGCTCATCGAGCACCTCCATCGTTTCCTCATAGGGAAGCTCATGGTCGGGCCAGTGGGTCTGGTAGAGATCGACGTAATCGGTGCCGAGCTTTTTAAGGCTGGCTTCGATCGCGGTGGTGATGTTGCGGCGATCGAGCGCGGTCATCCCGTTGCGACAGGGTGAGCGGAACCAGACGTGGCTGGGGCCGGAAACCTTGGTTGCCAGCACGATCGCATCGCGCGGTTTGGTCTTGAGCCATTTGCCGACGATCTCCTCTGTCCGGCCAACCCATTTGATGTCGGGCGGCACCGGATAGCCTTCGGCCGTGTCGTAGAAATCGATCCCGGCATCGAAGCACTGATCGAGGATTCGCAGCGCCTCCGCCTCATCGGTCTGACTGCCGAATGTCATCGTGCCCATGCAGATATCGGACACGACAATGGCGCTTTTGCCCAAGCGGCGGCGTTGCATGGATGATTCTCCCGGTTGGAACTGGTTTTCGATCGCAACCGGAGTGAAGCTGTTTGGCAGGGGCGGGTCAAGCCCCGCGCGCGGCCTTCCTGCTTGGGGGGCAGATGCGGAAGGCGCAGCGCGCGGAGCAGGCCCGGCTCAATGCAGGGTCGCTTCGAGCACCCGGGAACCGGCATGATGGCTGCGCTCATGGCGCTGACGCTGGGCTGCCGCAACGCGCAAGCCCGCCACGCCGCCGCGATCCATCGCCCGCTGCCAGGACGCAAATTCCTCAAGACTGAGGTTATAGCGCGCCATGGCTTCCTCGATCGTGATCAACCCGCTTTCAACAGCGGCAACCACCTGCGCCTTGCGGCTGGCGACCCAGCGCGTGGTGGTGCGCGGCGGCAGGTTGTCGCGCGTCAGCACTTCACGCATCGGCCCGATGATGCGCAGCGGACGGGAGTTGTGATATTCAATCATTTCTAGGCCCTTCGTGACAGTGACCTGGTCAAGGTCGGGTTGGGCCCCCAAGCAAGCTGACTGTCAGGTTTGCGTGGTTAAAATGGGGTGAATCCGCAGCGCGGCTCATCGCATGGCAAGGGCGGATGGCGGCGGGGCGACTGGTCAGCGCGACCAGTCGTGCAATACTTAACTGCGCCGACTGACCGCAAATTCCGCCGCTTCGGCCATGGCACTGCGGGCTTCGCTCTGCGGAAAGATCGCGATGGCGTTGATCGCGCGCTGGGCAAAGTGGCGGGCGCGTTCGCGGGTCGCGTTTACCGCATCATGGCGGCGGATCAGCTCTACCGCGTGGGCCAGATCCGCGTCCGAAGTGCGGTGGCCCTGGATCGCGGCCTTCCAGAAGGCGCGTTCCTCATCATTGCCCTGGGCATAGGCCAGGATCACCGGCAGGGTCATCTTGCCCTCTCGGAAGTCGTCGCCTTTACCCTTGCCCATCTCCGACACTTCGGAATCGTAATCCATCGCATCGTCAACCAGCTGGAAGGCGATGCCCAGGTTGCGGCCATAATCGTCAAGCGCGCGCTCTTCCGCCTCGCTCTTTTCCGCGACCACGGCGGCGATACGGGTGGCGGCGGCGAACAGGGCGGCAGTCTTTGCGCCGATGATCGAGAGGTAGCGCTCTTCGCTGGTTTCGATCTGGCGCGCGGCGGTAAGCTGATCAACCTCACCCTCGGAAATGACCGAGCTGGCGTTGGAGAGAATCTTGAGCACTTTCAGGCTGCCATCCTCAACCATCAGTTCAAAGCTGCGGGTGAACAGGAAATCGCCGACCAGCACCGTGGCGGGATTGCCGAAAATCAGGTTGGCCGCGGCCTTGCCCCGGCGCAGTTCGCTGCCATCGACCACATCGTCATGGAGCAACGTGGCGGTGTGGATGAATTCAACCGCGGCGGCGAGCTTGTGATGGCGGGTGCCGTGGTAGTCGCACAGTGCCGCACCGGCCAGAGTCAGCATCGGGCGCATCCGCTTGCCCCCGCCGGCGATCAGGTGGCCTGCCAGCGCCGGGATCAGCGGAATTTCGCTTTGCATCCGTTCAAGGATCACCTGATTAACCGCATTCATACCCGGCGCGGTCAGGGTCATGATCGGGCCAAGCGACGGTTCGGCGTGCTGCGGGCGAAGGGGGATCACATCGGCGCTCATCTCGGTTTTGCGCATTGCGCGCGCTTGGCCCGGAAGGCAAGCTTGGAATCGCCCCGTTTTCGAGCTAGCGGAGATGGCGATGAGCGATAACCAACCTGATCCGGTCCTGGCCGGCTACCGCGCCTCGATCGACAACATCGATGCCGCGCTGATCCACATCCTGGCCGAACGGTTCCGGATCACCAAGGCGGTCGGCGCCTACAAGGCCGAAAAGGCCCTTCCCGCCAGCGATCCCGGGCGCGAGGACCGGCAGATCGTCCGGCTGCGCAAGCTGGCCGAAGACGCGCAGCTTGATCCCGAATTTTCCGAAAAGTTCCTGCGCTTCATCATTCAGGAAGTGATCCGCCACCACGAACAGGCGGCAGGCGCGCAATAGCGTCCGCCTTCAGTTGCTTCCGGTCTTGCCGCTGCGGCGATAAATTCCGCTGAAGGTCACGTTCATCCCGTCGCAGGTCCGTTCCGGATCGATCACGACCAGATAGTCACCCAGCAGCCTGAAACCGATTCCGCAGCCCGGCTCGGCCGCGCGGCTGCCCTCTGGCCGGGCGGAGCCATCGATCTCTCCGGTGTTCGGGCCACCGGGCCGCGTGCTGGCCGGCGGATTGGCCGCTGGCCAGAACGCCAGTCCCTTGACCGCAAGGCCACTGCCCTGACGCGAAAACCGGACCCAGTTATCACCATCTGACCACCGGCCCAGCCAGCGATCAAGCGGCGGGGCCGAATCGACCGGGATCGGCGCCAGACGTTGCCGCGGCATCCAGCCGGCCGTTCCGCCGGTCGCATTGGGATAGAAAACGCAGACGAAAGCGCCGCTGGTCCGGCCCGTGACGACCCGGTCACCGGGGACAAGCCAGGCCTTCCCCTGACACGATGCGCCGGCCTGCGGGCAGCCGTCCATATCCGAGTAAAATCGCGACCTGTCGCGCCCGATCACCCGCGCCAGACCGAACTCGGCGTTCTGCTCGGCGAACAGGCCGTTGCGGCACATCCCGTCATCGTCTTGCGCCTGAGCAGGGGTGGCACAGGCCAGACTGAAGGCAAGGCCGCTCAGGAAGAGCGTCTTGCCTCGTGCATGGTCCAGCATCACGCCCCCCTCGCCCGCGGCAGCCGCAGTTTGACCAGCAGGCCGCCCAGATCCTCGCTTTCTTCCAGCGTGACAGAGCCGCCATAAATTTCCGCCACATCGCGGACGATCGCCAGCCCCAGCCCGGTGCCGGGCTTGCCGGTGTCAAGCCGCGCGCCGCGATCGAAGATGCGTTCGCGCTCCGCCTCGGGAATGCCCATCCCGTCATCCTCAACCCAGATCTCGCACCAATCGGGCTCGGCAGTCGGGTCGATCGTAACGAACACCGAACCACCGCCGTATTTGGCGGCATTCTCGATCAGGTTACCAAGGATCTCATCGAGGTCCTGCCGTTCGATCGCGACCCGGGCATCGCGGCTGCCGTCAAGATCGAAGCGGGTCTTTTCATAAAGCACGGTCACTGCGCGCAGCACGGCCTCGACGCTTTCGCCGACATTGGCGCGTGCCTGCCCCACACCGCGCCGCCCCACGGCGCGGGCCCGGGCCAGATGGTGATCGACCTGGCGGCGCATCACCGCGGCTTCGCGGATCACGATGTCCGCCAGATCGGGAGATTTGGCGGTGGCAGCATTCATCACGACGGTCAGCGGGGTCTTGAGCGCGTGGGCCAGATTGCCGGCGTGGGTCCGCGCCTCTTCGGCCTGGCGCTCGGTATGGGCCAGCAGACCGTTCAGTTCCTCAACCAGTGGCTGCACCTCAAGCGGCAGGGGTTCGGTCACGCGGTTGGCCCCGGAACTGCGCATCCGCTGGATCGCCAGCCGCACCCCGCGCAAGGGGCTGAGGCCGAGCCAGGTCTGCAACATAGCCATGACCAGCAGCCCCGCCCCCAGCACGGCAAAGCTGCGCAGCAGGATCCGCCGCACCCGGCCGACCTGATCGTCCAGGTTCTTGTGCCGCTCGGCAACGGTGAACCACCAGACGGTTTCGCTGCCTGGCAGTTTGATCGAGCGTTCCATCACCCGCAGCGGTTCTTCCGGGAACTGATCGCTGACGTAGGCGTGAACATCCTTGTCGAGGTGCCCGGCTCGCACGTCAAGCGTCCGGTCCCAGAGCGAGCGGGAAGGAAAATCCTCGTGCCCCTTGCCCCGGATCTGCCAGTAAAGACCGCTGTTGGGTTCCAGCAGGCGCTGATCGCCCAGCGGCCGGTTGAGAAACACCTCTCCGTCCGAGCCGACCTCGGCGGAAGAGATCATGCCGTTGAGCAGGTTCTCCAGCTGACTGTCAAAGTTGCGGGTGACCAGTCCGGTCAGGGTCTTGTCGAGCGCGATCCCGCCGCCCAGCAGCAGGATCGCGATCCAGGCCGATGCGATCAGCATCATCCGGGTCGAAAGCGACCCGGTGTGCTTCATCACGCCCTTGCTGGAAGGAGTGACGCCTTCGCCTTCTTCACTTGGCCGCGCAGGTTTCGGCTGGCTATCGCTCACCGGCGCGGCTCCGCTCGTTCAGATCAGCCGCGGCCGCCCGCAGCCGGGTCGTCAAGGCTGTAGCCAAGGCCGCGGATCGTGGTGATCACATCGGGGCCGAGCTTCTTGCGGATACGGGTGACGAACACTTCGATCGTGTTCGAATCGCGATCGAAATCCTGATCGTAGATGTGCTCGATCAGTTCGGTCCGGCTGACCACCTTGCCCTTGTGATGCAGCAGATAGGACAGCAGCTTGTACTCCTGCGCAGTCAGCTTGACTGGTTCACCGTTGAGCGTAACCCGGCCCGAACGGGTGTCCAGCCGCACGTCGCCGGCGGTCAGTTCGCTGCTGGTGTTGCCGGAAGCGCGGCGGATCAGCGCGCGCAGGCGGGCGATCAGTTCCTCGGTCTGGAAAGGCTTGGCCAGATAGTCGTCAGCCCCGGCATCAAGCCCGGCGACCTTATCGGACCAGCTGTCGCGCGCGGTCAGTACCAGCACCGGGAACTTGCGGCCTTCCTTGCGCCACATACCCAGCACGGTCAGCCCGTCGATCTCGGGCAGGCCAAGATCAAGGATCACCGCGTCATAGTCTTCGGTTGAGCCCATGAAGTGGCCGTCTTCACCATCGGTCGAAAGATCGACGGCATAGCCGTTGGCCTCAAGCGTGGACTTCAATTGCTTGCCGAGGGTCGGTTCGTCCTCGACGATCAGGATGCGCATGGCAGTTTCCCCAAAAATGTCAGACGATCAAATGGGGCCTAAGCCCTGAACCGTCAAGCAAGGCGGCATCATTGCAGCTTGCGGATCACGTCCCCGGAGCGGGCATCGACATCGACGAAGATCACCCGCCCGTCGCGAATGAACTTGAGGCGATAGGCCATCGCCACCGGATCATACTCAAAGCCCAGGTATTGCGCCCCGCCCATCGCCGGGATCACCACGTTCTCGATCGAGCGGATCGGTTTGATCTTGCCGGCGCGCAGATCTTCTCGCGCCTTGTCCTGCGCGTTGCGCGGACTATCGGCGTGAACCGGCATGACCGGCGCGGCCAGGGCAAAGGCAAGCGGGAGGAGCAGCTTCTTCATTGTGCGCCAGCCAATATTCCCAAGCCTTTGAACGGGGTGTGAATGATTCAGACAGCTCGCAGCAGGTCAATGTAGCGACGGCGGATTTCGGCCGTGACCACGCCGGGCCCTCCATTGCCGATCGGCTTTTCATCGACCTGGACCACCGGCAGAACCAGCGAACCTGCCGCCGAGACGAAGGCCTCGCGCGCGGCGTAAAGTTCTTCCGGAGTGAAGGGCCGTTCCTCAACCTCAAGCCCCATGTAGCGGGCGATCTGCAAGGCGCAGATCCGGGTCACGCCCGGCAGGACGCCATGATCGACCGGGTGCGAAATCAGCACCCCGCGGGAATCGATGATGTGGGCATTGGCGCTAGTCTGTTCGGTGATGACCCCGTCCTCAACCAGCCAGGCATCGTCGAAACCGGCATCGCGCGCGGCTTCCTTCGCCATCACGGCATAGAGCAGCTGGGTAGTCTTGGCCGAGCGCACCTTCCAGCGCGCTTCGGGAAACAACATCACCCTGGTTCCGCTTTGCGCGACCGGATTGTCGATCACCCGAGCTTCCTGGGTAAAGGCAAAGCGCGTTGCCGGGACCGGCGGCTGGGGCGAAAGGAAATCCCGGTCGGCAGGGGCACCGCCGGTAATCTGAAGATAGACCCGCCCTTCGGTCAGTTGATTGCGTTCGATCAGCTCGGCCAGGACAGCCGGCCAATCGGTATCGTCCTCAATCCGTGCGGTCGTCTTGCTGCGTTCCAGCCGGGCCGCATGGTGCGACCAGTTGCAATAGTGCCCATCGAGCACCGGCGACACCTCATAGACCCCCTGCCCGAACAGCAGCGCGCGATCGAAGATCGAGACTTTCGCTTCGGTTTCGGGGAGAAATTCGCCATTGAGCCAGACTGTACGCATATCAGCCTCTCTCGGGCGCGCGGCGTGCCTTGTCAACCGCGCCGCCCGGCCTTAGTTGCCCGCAGACCATGGCCGCCGCACCAATCCTTTCCTGGGAAGAACTGGGCCTCCAGCAGGGTTCCGGCTGGCTGTTCCGCGATCTTGACCTGCACATCGCCCCGCGTGACCGGCTGGCGCTGATCGGCCGCAATGGCGCGGGCAAGACCACGCTGCTGCGTCTGATCGGCGGAGAGATAGAGGCCGACAAGGGCAAACGCTCGATCCAGCCCGGCACAAAGATCGTGATGCTGGAACAGGACCCGTTCTTCACCGGCCACGATACGCTGATGGACTTCGCCCTTTCCGGCAAGGACGCCCCGCCCCGGCATGAAGTGGAATCGATCGCCGGGCAGCTGGGGATCGACATGAGCCGCAAGGCCGCCAGCGCTTCGGGCGGGGAACGCCGCCGCGCCGCGCTGGCCCGCGCGCTGGCCAGCGAGCCGGATCTGCTGCTGCTCGACGAGCCGACCAACCACCTTGACCTTGCCGCGATCGACTGGCTGGAAGACTGGCTGGGCCGCTACAGGGGCGCCTTCGTGGTGATCAGCCATGACCGGACCTTCCTGGAACGGCTGACCAAGGCGACGCTGTGGCTCGACCGGGGATCGCTGCGCCGCAAGGAGATCGGCTTTGGCGGATATGAAGCATGGATGGAACAGGTCTATGCCGAAGAGGCCCGCGCCGCCGAGAAACTCGACGCCAAGCTGAAGATCGAGGCGCACTGGCTGGAACGCGGCGTCACCGCCCGGCGCAAGCGCAACCAGGGACGGCTTGAAAAGCTGTGGGAAATGCGCGCGCAGCGGGCCGCGATGCTCAGCCCGCAAGGCGCGGCCAAGATGAAGCTGGCAGTCGATGACGTGAAGACCAAATCGGTGATCGTCGCCGACAAGGTCTGCAAGAGTTTTGGCGCCAACGGTCAAGAACGCACGATCATCAAGGACTTCACTCTGCGGATTCAGCGCGGTGACCGGATCGGTCTGGTCGGCGCCAATGGTTCGGGCAAAACCACGCTGCTCAAGCTGCTGACCGGTGAGCTCGCGCCGGACAGCGGCAGCGTCACCCTTGCCAAGACCTTGCACGGGGTAATGATCGACCAGCAGCGCAGCCTGCTGAGCCCGGAAAAGCGCGTGCGCGACGTTCTGGCCGAAGGCGGCGACTGGATCGACGTGCGCGGGGTGCGCAAACACATCCAGGGTTATCTCAAGGACTTCCTGTTCGATCCCGGTCTGGTCGATGCCAAGGTCGGTACGCTATCGGGCGGGGAGCGCAGCCGATTGCTGCTGGCCCGCGAATTTGCCCGCAAATCAAACCTGCTGGTGCTGGACGAGCCGACCAACGACCTCGACCTTGAAACGCTCGACCTGCTGCAGGAAGTGATCGCCGATTATGACGGCACGGTCCTGATCGTCAGCCATGACCGCGATTTCCTTGACCGGACGGTCACGGTCACGCTCGGCCTCGACGGGACCGGCAAGGTCGATGTGATCGCCGGCGGCTATGCCGATTGGGAAAAGCAGCGGCAAAAGCGCGTGGCCCCGATCAAGGCGGCGAAGCCCGCTAGCGAAGCCGCACCGCCCCCTCCGCCGCCGCCCGCAAAGACCAAGCTGTCCTACAAGGACCAGCGCGATTACGATCTGCTGCCCGGGCGGATCGAAGAACTGCTGGCCGCGATCGCGCGGGACGAAGCGGCCTTGTCCGACCCCGCGCTCTACACCAGCAACCCCGATCGCTTTGCCGCGCTGACCAAGGCGATCGAGAAGGCCCGCGCGGAAAAGGATGCGGCGGAAGAGCGCTGGCTGGAACTGGCCGAGCAGGTCGAGGGCTAGGCCCTCACCCCACCGCCAGCCGCTCCCTGATCCGTTCGTCCACGCGCGCCTCCAGCATCGAAAGCGGCATCACGCCGTCCTTCAGCACTTCATGGAACCACTGCAGGGTGAACTTGTCACCCAGCGCCGCCTGAGCCTTGGCGCGCTGCTTGACCCAGGCCATGTGGCCGATCTTGTAAGAACAGGCCTGCCCGATCATCGTACAGTACCGTTCTACCTCACGCTGGCTGCGCGGGCGGGCGAAGCCGGTGGTGGCAACCATGTAATCGGTCGCCTGTTCCCGGCTCCAGCGCTTGTGGTGCAACCCGGTGTCGATCACCAGCCGCGAGGCGCGGAACAGGAAGCTCTGCAGGTATCCCGCGCTTTCGATCCCGGAATAGGCGCCCAGTTCATCGGCCAGCTGCTCGGCATAAAGCGCCCAGCCTTCACCGTAGGACGAGATGAACATATTGCGCAGCAGCATCGGCAGATCGCCGGAAAGCTGGGCGTAGGAGCCTTGCAGATGATGCCCCGGCACGCCCTCGTGATAGGTCAGCGCGGGCAGTGAATACTTTGGCCAGTCGCCATTGTCCTTGAGGTTGATCCAGTAGATCGCCGGGCGCGAACCATCGAGCGAGGCGCGGTTGTAATAGCCGTTCGAAGCCCCGTCCTGAATCTCCACCGGCACCCGGCGAATTTCCAGCGGCTGGCGCGGAATATCGGCAAAGGCGCGCGGCAGCCGCTCCCACATATCGGCAACCCCCGCGTTAAGGCTGTCGATCAGCGCTTTGCGGCCTTCGTCGGTATTGGGAAAAAGCTGTTCGGGCCGCTTGTTGAGTTCGGTCAGCCGCTCTCCCACGCTGCCCTGGGTCAGCCCGGCCTTGCGCAGGATCGTATCGAGCTTGGCCGAAATGTCTGCCACCTGCTCAAGGCCTGCCTTGTGCACCTCGTCCGCGGTCATGGTGGTGGTGGTCGCCTGGGCGAGTGCCGCGGCATAGATCTCATCGCCGCGATCCAGACGCCAAGCCCCGTCACCATCGCGGGTCGAGCGGCGCAGCTCGGTCATCAGCGCGATCTGCCGGTCGAGCGCAGGATAGACCGCAGTCTCAATAATCTTCGTGGCGCGTGCCTGCCAATCCCCGGAAATTCCCTTGGCCGCGGCCGTTTCGGCGAGGTTGCGAACCAGCGTGCTTTCGCCAGCGGCCTGGCCGCGCAGCTTGGCCATTTGCCCCAGGGTCAGGTCGATCGACCAGCCCGGCGCAGAAAAGCCGCGCGCGGCCTGGGCCTTCTGCTCGGCGGTATCCTCGTCCAGCACCCGCGCGAATGCGGACAGGCGCGACAGATAGGCTTCGGCATCGGCAGAACTGCCGATCGGGTGCTGCGCGGTCAG
>Ga0116179_1002785_pt1 | contig 12373 bp, 15 predicted proteins | sample AD_UKC071_MetaG_FD_89751 | JGI IMG/M metagenome (GOLD analysis project Ga0116179, IMG submission 89751) | Active sludge microbial communities of municipal wastewater-treating anaerobic digesters from USA - AD_UKC071_MetaG | ecosystem: Engineered > Bioreactor > Anaerobic > Digestate | place: USA...
CCATGTGCCGGATGGCGCGGCGAGGGATGTACGGTTCGGCGACCTGGCCCATCGTGATGGCCGTCTGGACGCGGGTGTCGAGGCCAGCCTTCTCGCAGTAGTCCTGCAGGGCAAGGCAGTTCATCACCGTACCAAGCATGCCCATGTAGTCGGCTCGCGCGCGGTCCATGCCCCGCTGCTGGAGTTCAGCGCCGCGGAAGAAGTTGCCGCCACCGACCACGATGGCCACCTGAACGCCTCGGGCTGCCACGTCGGCGACCTGACGGGCGATCGATGACACCACGTCCGGATCGACGCCGAGCTGCCCGCCACCGAAAGCCTCACCTGAGAGCTTCAGCAGCACCCTTGAGTACGTCGTCGTCATGACCCTCCTCGTGCGCGTGCGCCGCGACCCTCGTCGGGTCGCGGCGCACGTCACTCTACCCCGCTCGCGCGGGCGCGGACTCAGGCTCCGGCGGAGAAGCGCACGAAACGCTTGACCGTGACGCCGCCATCCTTCAGCTGCGCACCCACGGTCTTCTTGTCGTCGGAGACCGACGGCTGGTCGACGAGGACGTTGTCCTTGAAGAAGCCACCGACACGACCCTCGACGATCTTGGGCAGTGCCCCCTCGGGCTTGCCCTCCTCGCGGGCGGTCGCCTCGGCGATGCGACGCTCGTTGGCAACGACATCAGCGGGAACATCGTCGCGGGTCACATAGACCGGCGACATGGCGGCAATCTGCAGCGCGACACCGTGCACGAGATCGGCGTTGTCGCCGTCGTACTCGACCAGCACGCCGACCTGCGGCGGCAGGTCCTGCGAGCGCCGGTGCAGGTAGGCGTGAGCGGAGTCACCGTAGCTGGCGACGTTGACGAGCTCGAGCTTCTCGCCGATGACGGCCGACAGACCGGCAACAGCCTCAGCCACGGTCTTGCCGTCGGCCAGCGCCACCTCGTGTGCTGCGGCGACCGAGTCCGCCTTGGCAGCGTCGACAGCCTCGACGATCTGCTGGGCAAGCGCGACGAAGTCAGCGTTCTTCGCGACGAAGTCGGTCTCGGCGCCCAGCTGGATCAGCGAGGAGCCGGCGGCCGCGACGATGCCGTTGGAGGCCTCGCGGTCGGCGCGCTTGGCGGCCTTGGCCGCGCCCGAGATGCGGAGCAGCTCGGCGGCCTTCTCGAAGTCGCCCTCAGCCTCGGTGAGTGCCTTCTTGGCGTCCATCATTCCGGCGCCCGTGAGGTCACGGAGCTTCTTGACGTCAGTGGCGGTGATCGCCATGGGTGGGTACCCCTTTTCGTTTCTTCGTTGGGTCAGGTCTGGGTCAGTGGGTGACGCGGCAGATCACTTGGTGTCGGCGTCGTCGGCAGCAGCCTCGGGAGCCTCAACGACCGCCTCAGCCTCGGCAGCGGCAGCGTCGTCAACCTCGGCCTCGAGCCCGGAAGCCTGCTCATCGGTCGCCTCGACTGCGGCCGGGGCGTCCGTACGGGACTCCAGCAGCTCACGCTCCCAGTCGGGCATCGGCTCGGCGGTCTCCTCCTCGCCGGTGACCGACTGGCCCGAACGGGTCATCAGGCCATCAGCGACGGCGTCGGCGATCACGCGGGTCAGCAGCGCAACGGAACGGATGGCGTCGTCGTTGCCGGGGATCGCGTAGTCGACCTCGTCGGGGTCACAGTTGGTGTCGAGGATGCCGATCACCGGGATCCGCAGCTTGCGGGCCTCGTCGACGGCGAGGTGCTCCTTCTTCGTATCGATGATCCACACGGCCTGCGGCACGCGGGTCATCTCACGGATACCGCCAAGGGTCTTGGCGAGCTTCTCCTTCTCACGACGAAGGCCGAGGAGCTCCTTCTTGGTGAGGCCGGAGGCGGCGACGTCGTCGAAGTTCATGGCCTCAAGCTCCTTGAGGCGCTGGATCCGCTTCACCATGGTGTGGAAGTTGGTGAGCATGCCACCGAGCCAACGCTGGTTGACGTACGGCATCCCGACGCGGGTGGCCTGATCGGCGACGGCCTCCTGGGCCTGCTTCTTGGTGCCGACGAAGAGCACCTGACCGCCACGCGAGACCGTCTCCTTGACGAAGTGGTAGGCCTGGTCGATGTAGGTCAGCGACTGCTGGAGGTCGATGATGTAAATGCCGTTGCGCTCGGTGAAGATGAAGCGTTTCATCTTGGGGTTCCAGCGACGGGTCTGGTGCCCGAAGTGGACGCCGCTCTCGAGGAGTTGGCGGGCGGTGACGACGGCCATGGCCGGTCCTTTCTTTCGCGCGGACACGCTGGCGCCGCGCTCGGTTCATCAGCACCGATCCCTTCGGTGCCGCCTGACGCCGACGTCGTGACCCGCCCGGAGACCGGGACCTGGGGTGCGACCCGCTACAGCAGCGGTGAGTCGGCATGCGATGTCGCCGTGGGATGGCCCACGACGCAACGGTCAGTCTATGCTCCGGCGCCGCGGTCGACCAACTTGGACCCGCCCGCCTGGACGTTGTCCACAACCGACTCTGGTGAGATGGGTTCTCCACAGGGCTAGGGCCGTGTGTCACAGCTGCCCTGCCGCGTCCCATGTCAGTGGGTGTGAGGACTCTCCTGGTGGTACTGGCCGCGATCGGACTAGTGGTCGGGGGCGCGGTGAACGCGGCCGCGGAGATCGGCCTGCCGCGCGGCATCTCCCCCGTTCCAGGCCCCTTGACGGCTGACTTCAGACCTCCGGAGAACCGTTGGGACGCCGGTCACCGCGGTGTCGACATGGCAGCCCAGTCGGGTGAGGTGGTGATGGCGGCCGCGGGGGGCTCCGTGACGTTCGCTGGTGAACTGGCTGGGCGCGGCGTGGTGGTCGTCGACCACGGCACGGTCCGGACGACGTACGAACCGGTCGACGCGAGCGTCCGAATCGGTGACGAGGTGGCCACGGGGACGCCGATCGGACGGATCGGACGTGGCGGTCACTGCAGCGAGCATTGTCTGCACTGGGGGCTCCGCTCAGGCGACTCCTATCTTGACCCACGGCTGCTGCTGTCGATCCCGATCCGGCTCATGGCCGCCGACGAGCCGATCGGTCAACGCCAGGCCTTCGGCGGTCAGGCCACCGGGTTGGTGCGACCGGCGGACGGTCCGATCACGTCTGAGTACGGGTGGCGGATCCATCCCGTCGTCGGCACTCTTCGGTTCCATGACGGCACCGACTACGGAGCGCCGTGTGGCAGCCCGATTCGTGCGGCCACCGCTGGTGTGGTGATCTCACGCGTCAGCCACGCGGCGTACGGGGAGCGGCTGCTGGTCGACCACGGTGTCGTCGACGGTGTGGGCGGGAGCCTGGTCACGGCCTACAACCACGCCGAGTCCTTTCAGGTCCGGGTGGGCGAGGCCGTCTCAGCCGGTCAGCGGATCGGCACGGTGGGAACCACGGGGTGGTCGACCGGGTGCCACCTGCACTTCTCCGCGTGGGTCGATGGCGAGCTGGTCGATCCGCAGTCGGTGGGGTTCTGAACGTGTCAGGCCCTGGGATGGGCTTGGTTGAAGGCCGATCGAAGTCGCTCGCTCGTGACGTGGGTGTAGATCTGTGTCGTCGTGATCGACGAGTGGCCGAGCAGCTCCTGCACCGAACGGAGGTCAGCGCCGCCCTCCAGCAGGTGGGTGGCCATGGCGTGCCGCAGACCGTGGGGGCCAAGGTCGGGAGCCCCATCCACCAGCCTCAGCGATCGGTGGACCACTCGGCGCACTACCCGCGGGTCGATTCGCAGCCCTCGGGCTCCCACGAAGACGGCATCCCCTGCAGCAGGCTTCGCCAGAACTGAGCGGTGCGTCAGCCACGTGGCCAGAGCCGTGGCCGCAGGCCGCCCGATGGGCACCGTGCGTTCCTTGTCGCCCTTCCCCAGCACTCTGATCGTCTGGCGGGCATCGTCGATGCAGCGACGCTCAAGGCCACAGAGCTCCGAGACCCGGATCCCTGTCGCGTACAGCATCTCCAGCATCGCTACGTCGCGAGCCGCCACGGCGATGGCGGTCCCAGCATCGGGTGAGTCGTCGGCCGCCGCCTCGGCAGCAACCGCGATCGCGGCAGCGAACAGCTCGTTGGCCTCGACGGCCGTCAGGGTGGTCGGTAGCCGTCTCGGCACCTTGGGTGACTTGAGCGCTGCTGCCGGATCTCTCTCCAGCACCCCTTCCCGGACCAGGTGGGCGAAGAACCCGCGCACCGCCGATGCTCGACGCTGCAGGGTGGTCTTGGCTGAGTCGCGCTCCGCCATCTCCCCCAGCCAACCGCGCAGGTCCGCCAGCGACAGGCTGCCAAGGTCAGGCACGCCGGTCTGGACCAGGAACTCGTCGAGTGAACGGAGGTCTCCCTCGTACGCCCGCCTGGTGTGCTCGGACGCGAACTGTGCCGCAAGGTGAGCCCCGTAGGCAGCGAGGTGGGGCTCGAGCACGGACATGGAACCTACTGTGGCACCGATCACCCCTCCCACCCGGCGCCTTGCCGGTGGCACCGGTGCACTACTGTGGCGGGCGGTCAGACCACAGCACCCGAGGCACGAGGACGACGCCCATGACAACGCTTGACGAGCTTCGCACCGGAGGTGCGGTCCGCCCGATCACCCGGTGGGGCACCCCCGTCATGCATGCCCGGACTGAGCCTGTGTCGGAGTTCGGCGACGAGTTGCACACGTTGGTCCGAGACATGTTCGCCACGATGGCGGCCGCTCACGGTGTCGGGCTCGCCGCCACTCAGGTGGGCGTCGGTCTGGCTGTCTTCGTGTACGAGTGCCCCGACGCCGATGATGTTGTGACGTACGGGGTGATCTGCAACCCCGTGGTCGAGCTGCCGGACGGCAGGGACCGTCAGCTCGACTCGACCGATGAGGGCTGCCTGTCGCTGCCGGGCGCGTACGAGATGCTCGCCAGGCCGGACAGGGCGATCTGCCGCGGGCAGGACGCCTTCGGTCGAGATATCGAGGTGCGTGGCACGGGACTGCTGTCGCGCTGTCTTCAGCATGAGAGCGACCACCTGTACGGCACCGTCTTCGGCGACCGCCTGTCGTCACGTCGTCGCAAGTCGCTGTACAAGGCCCACGACCAGGTCGCGTACCGCTACCCCGCCGACTGGCCGGTCAGCCCGAAGCAGCCGTTCGACCCAGTGCTCGAGAAGCCCTGAGTCAGCTGCACGGCGGGCGGAGCTCGTAACAGGCGACGGCCGCCGCAGCTGCCACGTTCAGCGAGTCAATCCCAGCCGCCATCGGGATGGTCACGACATGGTCGGCCGCCTCCAGCCATGCGGGCGAGAGTCCGTGCCCTTCGGTGCCGAGCAGCACTGAGACCTTCGCCCCTGGTGCGAGCGCCGCTTGCGACGTCGCAAACGACGCCAGCTCCACGGCGTCATCAGTGAGTGCCAAGGCCGCGATGACCCACCCGTCGAGCAGCTCGCCCAGGCGGACTTTCCCGTCGAGCCGTGCCCACGGCAGCGTGAAGACGGCCCCCATGGACGCCTTGATCGCTCGCCGGTACAGGGGGTCGGCGCTGCCATGGCTGACGAGAAGCCCGTCCCAGCCCAGACCAGCGGTCGTCCGCACGATCGCACCGAGGTTGGCGTGGTCGACGATGTCCTCGACGATGACCAGCCGCCGCGCCGACCCGACGATCCCAGCCGTGCTGTGCCGTTCATCCCGGCGTAAAGCCGCCAGGGCTCCTCTGTGGACGTGGAACCCGGTCAGCTCCTCGACGAGGCGCGACTCCCCTACATACGCCGGCACTCCGGCTGGCAGCACGTCGGCCAGCGCATCGGCGACCCGTGGCGACAGCAGGAACGAGTCGGCTTCGTACCCGGCCGCCAGAGCCCGGCGGATGACCAGCTCTCCCTCGGCGATGAAGAGGTTCCCGGCGGTCCGACGCAGCGACGAGTCTCGAAGCGCCACGTACGGAGCGACGCGCCCGTCATGCAGGTCAGTCAGTGGGACGCGCACGTCAGGCGGCAGGCGGAGCCGTACGGGCCTCGCGCTCCAGCAACGCAGGTCTCACCAGCAGCACCCCGACCAGGGATGCGATCACCCCGACGAGCAGGTGGGCGTACCAGGCTTGCGGTACGACGATGGCCAGGAGCGCGGCGACCGCCGGGCCCAGCGCCAGCAGCGCCATCGTGAGGTCGCGTCGCAGCCACTCGAGAGCGAGCAGCATCACACCTAGCGAGAGCCACAGCAGGCCGAGGTGAGTGCCCAGCCAGTCGGTCAGGTTGACGTCCACATCAGCCTCTTCGAGCGCGCGCGGTGTACCGGCCGTCCCTGGACTCGACGTCGAGGTCCAGCCCAAACGTACGGCTCAGATGCTCCGAGGTGAGCACGTCAGCGATCGGCCCCTGCTCGACGACCTGGCCACCCTTGAGCAGCATGGCGTGCGTCGTGGCGCGCGGGATCTCCTCCACGTGGTGGGTCACCATGACCGACGCCGGGGCGTACGGGTCCTCCGCCAGCTGCGAAAGGGTCTCCACCAGCGACTCGCGCCCGGCGAGGTCCAATCCCGCCGACGGCTCGTCAAGCAGGAGCAGCTCAGGGTCCGTCATGAGTGCGCGCGCGACCTGAACCCGCTTCCGCTCACCCTCGCTCAGGGTGCCGAAGGTGCGCTGGGCGAGGTTGTCCACGCGCAGTTGCGCCAACAACTGTGCTGCGCGCGCATGGTCCATGTCGTCGTACGCCTCGCGCCACCGGCCGATGATCGAGTACGACGCCGAGACGACCACATCGCTGACGATCTCGTCGCCGGGGATCTTCTCGGCCAAGGCGGCCGAGGTGAGGCCGATCCTGGGCCGCAGCTCAAAGACGTCCACCTGGCCGAGGGTCTCCCCCAATAGCGTCGCCTGCCCGGCCGTTGGATGCATCTGTGCGGCGAGGATCTGCAGCAGGGTGGTCTTGCCGGCACCATTCGGGCCGATGATCACCCAGCGCTCGTCCTCGTTGACCGTCATGTCGATGCGGTCGAGCAGCAGGGCCCCTCCTCGACGGATGCAGACCTGGCTGAGCTCGACGACGGCTTCCATGGAAACGAACCTACCGTGCCGTCAGGCGCCCATCGAGTGCACGCCGCCATCGACGTGGACGACCTCACCAGTCGTGGCGGGGAACCAGTCGCTGAGCAGGCCGATGACGCCCTTCGCGGTCGGGGTGATGTCTGAGGTGTCCCAGCCAAGCGCAGCGCGCTGACCCCAGATCTTGTCGAGACCGTCGACGCCGGGGATCGACTTCTTGCTCAGTGTGTCCAGCGGACCGGCCGCGACGATGTTGCAGCGGATGCCCTCGGGGCCGAGGTAGCGAGCCAGGTAGCGAGACGTCGACTCCAGCGCCGCCTTCGCGACACCCATCCAGTCGTACGTCGGCCACGTCACCGTCGCGTCGAACGTCAGACCTACCACGGATGACCCGCGGCCCATCAACGGCTGGCACGCACGAACCAGGTCGACCAGCGAGTACGCCGACACGTGCACCGCCGTCGACACGTCGGACCATGGCGTCGACATGAACTTTCCGCCCAGCGCGGTCTCGGGGTTGGCGTAGGCGATCGAGTGCACGATGCCGTCGAGACCGTCGACATGCTCGCGGATCTGGTCGGCGAGGCCGGCAAGGTGCTCCGGGTTGGTGACGTCGACCTCAAGCACGGGTGGTACGGGGTCGAGCCGACCCACAGCACGCCGGGTGAGGCTCAGCGCCCGCCCGAAGTTCGAGACGAGGACGGTCGCGCCCTCCTGCTGGGCGAGGCGCGCCACCTCGTAACCGATGGACGTGTTCATCGTCACTCCGGCGACGAGGATCCGCTTGCCCTCGAGAATGCCCATGCTCAGCTCCTTGTCAGTGCCAGTTGTCGTTGTCTGGACGCTCAGTGTCAGTGGCCCATGCCGAGGCCGCCGTCGACCGGGATGACCGCGCCGGAGATGTAGCCAGCACCATCAGAGGCGAGGTAGCTGACCGCCGACGCGACGTCATCAGTGGTACCGAGCCGACCGGCGGGAATCCGGGCCTTGTAGCCATCGATCACCGCGGCGTCGAGGACGGCGGTCATGTCGGTCTCGATGAACCCGGGCGCGACCACGTTGAACGTGACGCCACGGCCACCCAGCTCTCGCGTCAGTGAGCGCGCCAAGCCGACGAGGCCAGCCTTGGAGGCCGCATAGTTGGCCTGACCAGCGCTGCCGAGCAGCGCCACCACAGACGAGACGAACACCACACGGCCAAACCGGGCACGCATCATCGTGCGCGAGGCCCGGCGGGCCAGCTTGAACGACGCGGTCAGGTTGGTCGCAATCACGTCGTCCCACTGGTCGTCGCTCATCCGCATCAGCAGCGTGTCAGCGGTGATCCCCGCGTTGCAGACAAGCACCTCGACCGGCCCATGCGCTTCCTCGGCCGCCTTGAACGCCGCCTCGATCTGCCCGACATCGGTGATGTCGGCCTGGATGCCCAGGACGCCGTCGGGGACGCCTCCGCTGCGGAAGGTGCCAGCCACCTTGTGGCCGTCGGCGGCGAACCGGGCAGCGATCGTCCTACCGATGCCCTTGCTGGCTCCGGTCACGAGCACGCTGCGAGCCTGCACGGGCGGGGTCTCGGTGTCGGTCACAGCAGAACCGTACCGGCAACGCTTCATACGAGATGCCCGACGCGCAGCCACGGACGTAGGCTGCAGCCATGGCACGTGCAGGTCACCCGACGATCCCGGTGATCACCGACGCCAAGCACGGCACCACCCTTGACCTTGAGGCGCGCACCAAGCGCTACCTGATCACCATGGCGCTTCGTACGGCGTGCTTCATCGGAATGATCTTCGTCCCCGACGTCTGGAAGATCGTGCTCCTGGTCGGCGCCGTCATCCTCCCGGCGATCGGTGTCTTTTTCGCCAATGCCGAGGACCGCCACCTCGACCCGCTGGCCCCGAACGCGAGACCAGACCCCTGGACACCCCCTGAGCTGACCGAAGGAGAAGTCGTCAAGGGTGAGGTCGTCGAGGAGTGACCCTCACCCGCCGATGGCCGACATCGGCCGACGGGGCTGAAGGAACGACGGGTCGTTGATCCCGTGCCCGGGCAGCTTGGCCGCCAGGCAGGCCCGCCACATCGCCTCGAGGTCGTCATCGGTCGCGCCGGCGCGCATCGCCGTACGCAGATCGGACTCCTTCAACGAGAACAGGCATGACCGGAGCTGGCCGTCGGCGGTCAGCCGTACCCGGTCGCAGGCTCCACAGAAGGGCAACGTCACCGACGCGATGATGCCGACCGTCTGGTCGGTGCCCTTGATCTGGAACCGCTCAGCAGGGGCACTCCCACGACCTGGGATGGGGACGAGCGTGACGTGCGGGGCCAGGGCGGCGTGGATCTCGGCCGCGGTGACCATCTCCTCGCGCTTCCAGCCGTGCTGGGCGTCGAGTGGCATCTGTTCGATGAACCGCAGCTCCACCCCTTCCTGCCCGGCCCAGGTGACGAGGCCGGCGGCCTCGTCGTCGTTGATGCCCCGCATCAGGACGCTGTTCACCTTCACCGGGACCAAGCCCGCGTCGCGGGCGGCTCGGATCCCGGCCAGGACGTCGTCGAGCCGATGCCGCCGGGTCAGCGTGGCGAACCGGTCAGGTTGGAGCGTGTCGAGGCTGACGTTGATCCGGTCGAGCCCCGCTGCCTTGAGCTTCTCGGCCCGACGGGCGAGGCCGATCCCATTGGTCGTCAGAGCCACGACTGGCCGCGGCTCCAGAGCCGCGACCTGCTCAACCAACGTCTCCAGGTCGGGTCGGAGCATCGGTTCGCCGCCCGTAAGCCGTACGGTCGTGATGCCCAAACGCGACGTACCCAGCCGCAGCAGGCGGACGAGCTCGTCGTTGGTGAGCAAGTCGTCGTTGGGGAGCCAGGCCAGCCCTTCGGCCGGCATGCAGTAGGAACAGCGCAGGTTGCACCGGTCGGTCAGTGAGACGCGCAGGTCGGTGGCGGCTCGTCCGAACGAGTCCAGTGCTGGTCCCACCACGGTCGATCCTCCCTTCGCCAACGTCTGCACCCGCGAAGTGTAGGTGGTGGGCTTCCCCGGGAGGCAACCACCCCGCCGTCTGGACACCGCGGGCCCGGTGTCAGGATGTTGCCGGAGGTGAGCGTGATGTTGGAGGAGAGAGCAATGCTGCTGTCGTGGTCGGATGCCTGTGGGACGGCGCTGGGGCTTGAGGACCTGGTCGTCGACAACGAGGCTCTCCACATCCTGCTCGACCTCAGCCGCGACGCCGCTCACCAGGTGATCCGGCCCGCCTCCCCGCTCACCGCCTATCTGGTCGGTGTCGCTGTCGGACGCGGAATGTCCTTGGGCCGCGCCGCTGCTCTGGCCACCGAGCTGGCACTTGACGAGGGAACCGCCATCAGAGAGCATGCGGGTCTCGTCCGCCCAGCCTGACGGCCCCTCGGCTCTGGGCCCGGTTGGTCCGCACTAGGCTCGAGGAGTGCGTGGACTGTGGAAACGGTGGGTCGGTCTGCTCGTGTTCGTCGCCGTCCTGGGCACCGCGTTCGTGAACCTGGGCGAGTGGCAGCTGCGACGGTTGGAGGAGCGCCGTACGGGCAACGAGACCATCGCCGAGCATGAGAAAGCGGGGCCGAAGCCGTACGGCGAGGTCTTCACCAAGCCGATCACCGACGCTGACCAGTGGCAGAAGGTGACCGCGAAGGGCACCTTCGACGCCGCCCATCAGCTCCAGGTCCGCTACCGCAGCAACGCTGGCCGGGTCGGCAGCGAGGCGCTCACTCCGCTGCGCACCACCTCTGGCCAGATCCTGCTGGTGTCGCGTGGGTTCCTGGTCAGGCAGGGCATGGCGGAGGCCGATCCGAGCGCGCTGCCACCGCCGCCGGCAGGCGAGGTGACGATCGTCGGCTACGTACGCCGCAACGAGAACGGCAACGCCAACGCGCTGACTCCAGCTGAGGGCGCGGTCCGACTGGTGAACTCTGAGTCCATCGCGACCTGGCTGGGCGCTCCTGTGCTCAACGGCTACATCACGGCAATCACCGTCACCCCTGGCCAGTCCGGTGATCTGGTGCCGATCCAGCCGCCGGAGCTGACCGAGGGGCCACACTTCTGGTACTCGGTGCAGTGGTTCATGTTCCTGGCGATGGCAGTGACGGGACTGGTCTGGTTCATCCGAGGTGACATTCTGAAGCTGCGCAAGGATCGCTCGACAAAGGAGGCCGGGGATGGACCTGGGGCTGAAGGGTAAGTCGTATGTCGTGACCGCCGCGAGCGCCGGTCTCGGCCGAGCGGTCGCAGAGGAGCTGGTCGCCGAGGGTGCCCACGTCGTCCCGGTGGCGCGACGAGGCGAGGTGCTCGACGCCTTTGCCGCGGCGCATCCCGGTCAGGTGACGCCACTGGTTGCCGACTTGGCCGACCCGGATGTCCCGCGGCGAGCTGCGGAACTCGCGTACGAGGCGTACGGCCGGCTCGACGGCGCCATGGTCAGCGTCGGCGGACCGCCTCGTGGCGGGGTGCTGGAGAACTCTGACGACGAGTGGCTGGCCGCGTTTGCCTCTGTCTTCCTGGCCGCGCTGCGCGTGTCCCGAGCTGTGATCGAGGTCGGTGGCTCGGACGTGACGCTCGGCTACGTCCTCTCTACGTCGTCGAAGTCGCCGCTGGGCACCATGGCGATCTCGAACGGCCTGCGTCCAGGCTTGGCGATGCTGGTCAAGCAGCTGGCGGACGAGCTGGGACCACTCGGCGGCCGTACGTTCGGTCTCATGCCGGGCAGCATCGACACCGAGCGGCTGCAGGCGCTACGGGCCGGATCCGCTGACCCTGTGGAAGCCAAGCGTGCGGCTGAGGCGGCGATCCCGCTGCGTCGGTTCGGCGAGCCCGCTGAGTTCGGTCGGGTCGGCGCCTTCCTGCTCTCCCCTGCCGCCTCCTACGTGACCGGCTGCCTCATCCCGGTCGACGGCGGCTCGATGCGCGCGCTGTAGGTGGCCCTCGACGCGGCCGTCGGCGTGCTGGCCTGCCCGCACTGCACGGCGCCACTCGCCATCGCGGGGCGAGTGCTCACGTGCCCCACCGGGCACTCATTCGACGTGGCGAAGCAGGGCTACGTCAACCTTCTCGGCAGCGCCCAGCCAGCCAACGCCGACACATCGGACATGGTTGCCGCTCGCGACCGCTTCCTGTCCTCCGGTCTGTACAACCCCGTCGCCGCTGCCCTCGTCGATGCCGTACGGGACTCGCGCGCGAGCACCATCGCCGAGGTCGGCGCCGGCACCGCGTGGTACCTCACCCAGGTCCTCGACCGGCTGCCGACCGCCCGGGGAGTCGCCCTCGACGTCTCCGTACAGGCAGCGCGCAAGGCGGCCCGGGCCCACCCGAGAGCTGCATCCGTCGTGGCAGACACGTGGCGCCGAGCCCCCCTGGTGGACGACTCGGTCAACC
>Ga0116179_1002787_pt1 | contig 12372 bp, 5 predicted proteins | sample AD_UKC071_MetaG_FD_89751 | JGI IMG/M metagenome (GOLD analysis project Ga0116179, IMG submission 89751) | Active sludge microbial communities of municipal wastewater-treating anaerobic digesters from USA - AD_UKC071_MetaG | ecosystem: Engineered > Bioreactor > Anaerobic > Digestate | place: USA...
GTCGCCCCGTCGTCGGCCCGGCTGGCGTAGCTGCCTTCGGGCGCATTGAAGTGCAGCGGGTCGTAGCCCCAATTGAAGCAGTCGGGGGCAGCCTGGGCCATCACCGCGGCCTGCTGGGCGGGGCTGTCGGGCGGCGCGGCAGGCACGGCGGGCGTGGTGCAGCCCTGCTCGGGCACGCTGGCGATGTCGAACACCGGCAGCAGGTGCACGTCGGTCAGGCCGGCCCGGGCCAACGCCCGCAGGTGGCGCATGCCCGCGCTGCCGGCCTGGGTGAACGCCGTGTACTTGCCGCGCTGCTCGGCCGGCACGCTGGCGTCGTCACGCGAGAAGTCGCGCACATGCAGCTCGTAGATCGCCAGCCCGGTGTTGCCCTGGCGCGGCGCGGGGCGCGGCGCGGTCGCCCAGCCCGGCGGCTGCGTGGCGGGGTCGTCCAGGCTGCCGATCCAGGCATGGCGCCCGTCGGTGCCCAGGCTGACGGCGTACGGGTCGCTGACACGCTGGCGCACCAGGCCCGTGCCGGGCACCCAGACGTCGACCAGGTAGCGATAGAACCTGCCCGGCACCGGTGGCGCCAGCGTCAGCGACCAGCTCCCGGTGGCGTCGTCGCGCTGCAGCGCCGGCACGGTGGCCGCGGCGGGCGCGGTGTCGCCGGCATGCAGGCACAGCCACACGGCCTGGGCGGTGGGCGCCCACAGCCGCCAGTGCACGGCCTGCGCGCCCGGCGTCACCCCCAGGTCGGCCAGGCGCTCGGCCGGTTCGTACAGGTCATCCAGCGCCGCCGCGTGCTGCACGCGCGTGGCGCGCAGCACGCGGCCGGCGGCGTCCTCCTGCACCAGCAGCAACTGGCCGCGGTGCAGGGCCTGCAGCGCTGCCGGCGTGGCGTCGGCCGGGGCCAGCGCCAGCCGCACGCCATCGGCCAGATGGCGGTGGCGCAACTGCAGGTCAGGCGACAGCGGCGCCGTGTCGGCCTGCAGCGTGATCACCCGTGAGGCCCCCGCTGCCGCCGCGCCCGGCACCGCCTGGATGCCGCCCTGCGGCGCGACCAGCAGGCGGTAGCCGCCTCCGGCCCCATCAGCCGGCGCACCGGGCCACTGCAGCCGGCGGGCGTCCAGCCACACGGCCTGGGCCGGCAGCACCGCCACGTCGGCACGCAGCACCTGGGCGTGGGTGTCGGCATCGCAGGCCTGGCGCAGGGCCTCGGCTGCGCCTGCATCGTCGATGGCGGCCTGTGCGCTGGCGGCTGCCAGCAGCCCGCCGACCACGACGCCCAGCACAGCGCCGGCGGCGGCAGCACGCCGGCGCCGGGCCGGTCGGGCAGCAACATCGCGAAGGCGGGGCAACAGCGTCGTGGTCACAGGCGCAGCGGACGGGCCGGGCCCGGCCTGTCCGGCCCCGTTGACGCCAAATCATAAGGTAGCAAAACTACAAAACAGTCGCTGTTCGCGCAAAACACAGGGTAAACACCAGCCTGACTGCCGCAGATGCGTGCGTGCTAGAGTGTAGTTTGCCTACATCTGACCGAGCCATGCGCGCCTTCGCCTGCCGCCTCGCCCGCCGCGCTGCCTGGCCGGCGGCCGCCGCCGCGCTGCTGCTGGCCGGTTGCGCGCTGACCAACCCGCCAGCGGCCGTGACGCCCGCCGCCCGGCCAGTGGTCGACCTGTCGCCGGTGCCGATGCAGGCCGGCGCCAGCCCGCTGCCCGAGGGCTGGCACCACGGCGCCTTCATGCAGGTCTTCGTGCGCGCCTATGCCGACAGCAACGGCGACGGCATCGGCGACCTGCGCGGGCTGACCGGCAAGCTTGACCACCTGCAGGCCCTGGGCGTGCGCGGCCTGTGGCTGATGCCGATCAACGCCAATGCCGACGGCGACCATGGCTACGCCACCCGCGACTTCCGCGCCGTGGCGCCCGAGTACGGCACCCTGGCCGACCTGGACGAGCTGCTGCGCCAGGCCCATGCCCGCGGCATCGGCGTGATCACCGACTACGTGCTGAACCATGCCGCCGCGGCGCATCCGCTGTTCGTCGCCGCGCGCAGCGACCCCGCCAGCCCCTGGCGCGACTGGTTCGTCTTCCGCCCCGACAAGCCCGCCGGCTGGGACATCTGGGGCCAGGACCCCTGGTACCACGTCGGCAGCCGGCCCTGGCTGCACGCCGGCGAGCCCAAGACCCTGCCGCCGGTGCCGGCAGGCGCGACGGACTTCTACTTCGCCACCTTCGGGCCGCCCATGCCCGACTTCAACTTCCGCAACCCGGCGGTGGTGGCCTGGCACCACGACAACCTGCGCTGGTGGCTCAACCGCGGGCTGGACGGCTTCCGGCTCGACGCCGTGCCGCACCTGCTCGAGAACAACGCGGTCGACTGGAACGACCAGCCCGAGAGCCGCCGCCTGACCGCCGAGGTGCAGCGCCTGGTGAAGGCCTACCCGGGCCGCTACACGGTGTGCGAGGCCACGGCCGAGCCGAAGGACTATGCCCAGCCCGGCCTGTGCGGCGCGGCCTTCGGCTTCGGGCTGGAGACGGCGCTGATCCAGGCCGCCAAGGGTGATGCGGCGGCGACGCACAAGATCGCGGCCTATGCCGGCGCGATGCCACCCACCATGGGCGTGTTCCTCGCCAACCACGACAAGTTCACCGGCCGGCGGCTGATCGACCAGCTGGCCGGCGACGAGGCCGCCTACCGCCTGGCCGCCGCCACCTACCTGCTGCTGCCGGGCACGCCCTTCATCTACTACGGCGAGGAGATCGGCCAGGCCGGCGCCGAGGGCCTGGCGGACGACCCCGAGATCCGCGGCCCGATGAGCTGGACCGGCGATGCCGCCACCGCCGGCTTCACCACCGGCAAGCCGTTCCGCGCGCTGGCGCGCAACCGCGCCACCCACAACGTGGCCGCCCAGCAGGCCGACCCCGGCAGCCTGCTGCACCACTACCGCGCCCTGCTGGCGCTGCGCAACGACCACCCGGCCATCGCCCGCGGCAGCTTCGAGCACGCCCGGGCCGACGGCGCAACCCTGCAGTTCCAGCGTCGGCTGGGCGACCAGCGCCTGGTGATGGCCTACAACTACGGCCGCACGCCCTCCATGCCGGCGCTGGCCGGCCTGCCGCCCGGCGCCATGCTGCAGCCGCTGCTGTCCGCGTCCGCCCGGCCGCTGCGCACCGACAGCACCGGCCGCGCCGACGCGCCGCTGGCCGCCCAGTCCTTCGCCGTGTGGCGCGTGCTCGCGCCCACCACCCGCCCCTGATCCAGCCCACCCTCATGCACCAGGACGACCACGCCCCCAGCCCGGCCGAGACCCACCGCTACGCCGCCCGCGCCGCCGACTGGCGCTGCGGCGCCGTCGTCTACCAGGTGCTGGTGGACCGCTTCGCGCCTGCTGCCGACCTGGCGGCCAAGGCCCACCTCTACCCGGCGCCCAAGCAGCTGATGGCGTGGGACCAGGAACCGCGCCAGGGCCGCTACCTGGAGGACGCGCGGCTGTGGAGCCATGAAATCGAGTTCTGGGGCGGCGACCTGGCCAGCACCACGGCCCGCCTGGGCCATGTGCAGGACCTGGGCGCCGACGTGCTGTATCTGAACCCCATCCACCTGGCCTGGACCAACCACAAGTACGACGCGCTGGACTACAAGGCCCTGTCGCCCGAGTTCGGCAGCATGGCCGACTTCCGCGCCCTGGCCGACGCGGTGCACGGCCGTGGCATGAAGCTGGTGCTGGACGGCGTGTTCAACCACATGGGGCGCAACGCGCCGGTCTTCCGCGAAGCGCTGGGCAACCCGGCCAGCCCGCACCGGGATTGGTTCAACTTCGGCGACGACTACCCCAGCGGCGCCCGCGCCTGGTGGAACGCCGAGAACCTGCCCGAGCTGAACCTGGAGAACCCGGCAGTGCGCGACCATGTCTACGCCGCGCCCGATTCGGCCGTGCGCCAGTGGCTGCGCGACGGTGCCGATGGCTGGCGGCTGGACGTGGCGGTGGACATCGGCTTCCGCTACCTGGCCGAGCTGACCTCGGCCGCGCATGGCGAGAAGCCGGGCAGCCTGGTGGTGGGCGAGATCGCCAGCTACCCGCCCGAGTGGTTCGGCGCGGTCGACGCGGTGATGCACTTCACCCTGCGCCACATCCTGCTGCGCCTGGCCGGCGGCACGCTGGACGGCGGCACCGCCATGCGCATGGTCCACCGCATGGTCGACGAGAGCGGCGTGGAGAACATGCTGCGCAGCTGGATCTACCTGGACAACCACGACACACCGCGCCTGGCCACCACCCTGCCCGATGCGGCGCGCCGCCGCCTGGCCCAGGTGCTGCAGTTCACCCTGCCCGGCGCGCCCAACCTGTACTACGGCAGCGAGGTGGGCATGGCCGGCGGCGACGACCCCGAGATGCGCGCGCCGATGCGCTGGGACCTGGTCGAGGCCAACCACCCCGAGCTGGCGTGGACCAGGCAGCTGATCGCCCTGCACCAGGGCCAGCGGGCGCTGAAGATCGGCGACCTGCGGCCGGTCACCAGCCACCGGCTGATCGCCTTCGAGCGCCACACCGAGCGCGTGGCCGAGTCGGTGTTCGTGATCGCCAACCCCACCGACGAGACGGTCACCGAAACCGTGATGACCGGCAACTCGCGGCTGATGAACCCGTTCGGCCTGAACGACCTGCTGGGCACTGCGCCGGGGCCGCTGCGCGTGTTCTGCGGCATGGTGGAAGTGACGCTGCCACCGCAGGGTGTCGTCGTGCTGCAGCCCGATGTGGCGCCGGCCGGCGGCTACACCAGCTACAAGCGGGTGCCCTGACCGGGCACCCGGCCGGTCACGGCTCGATCGCCATGCCCCACAGCGCCCGGCCGTCGCCCACGGTGCCGATGACCGTGGCCTTGCCGGTGGCCAGGTCGACCAGGTGCAGGCGGGTGCGGCCGTTCTGCCGCAGCGCGGCCAGGGCGGTGTTGTCGGTGTCGGCGATGTCCAGCGCCGCGGCGTCCACCGCGCCCGTGCCCAGGGCGCCGACGCTGCGCAGCAGGCCGGTGTTGGGCGACACCACCGGCTGCACACCTTCCACCGAGCCCTGCGTGACCAGCAGGCCCGCGGCGCGGTCGATCGCGTAGTTGGTGGTCAGCTTGTCGTCCTTCTTGTTGTAGGTGTAGGCGGCGGCGGCCAGCTTCGGCGCCTGGCCGGCGCGGGCGTCGCCCGGCGCGTAGGCCAGGGCCGGGTCGGTGGCGGCCACCGCGCCGGTGTCGGGGTGCAGGCGCAGGTTCAGGCCGCTGTCGCTGACGACGCGGATGCGGTCGGCCACCGGGTTGAAGTTCATCGCCACGGTCTGGCCGGCCAGCGGCGCCGGGGCGGCACTGCCCACGGCTTTCAGCGCGCCGGTGGCGGTGTCGATGGTGTACAGCCGGCCGGCGGCCGACAGCCCGAACAGCACGCCGCGCGACACGCGGTAGTCGATGCCGACCAGCCTGTCGCCGGCCGGCAGGCCCTGCAGTGCCTGGCGCTTCAGGATGCGCTGCGGCTGGCCGGCGTTGAAGGTGATCAGCTCGGCCACGTCGGTGACGGCCATCACCGTCTCCTTGCGCGGCGGGCCGACCGGCTCGGTGGTGGCGCAGGCGGCGAGCAGGACGGTGGCGGCCAGGGCCGCGAGGTGGAGGGGGCGACGGGCAGGCATGGCAGCTCCAGGAGACCGGACAGGACAAAGGGCGGCCCCGTGCGGGTGCCGCCCTTGCGCTTTCGGCCACCGGCCGGCGCACTTGAGGCGCCGGAGCGCCCCGGATCAGAGCTTGTAGTTCAGGCCGAACAGCATCTGACGGCCGTACTTCTCCCAGCCGCGGACCTGGTTGCTGGTCGCACCGTAGGTCCGGAAGGCGGAGTTGGTCAGGTTGTTGACCTGCAGCAGCAGCGACAGGCCCTTGTAGGTGCCGCCCTGGAACTCGTAGCCCAGCTGCGCGTCGACGACGGTGTCGCCCTTGATGAAGGTGACTTCGCTGGTGCCGCCGGGGCCGCCGATCGAGCCGAGGAAGTCGCTGCGGTGGCGCTGGCTGACGCGCGCCGAGAAGCCGTCGCGCTCGTAGTAGGCGGTCAGGTTGAGCACCCGCTTGGACAGGCCGGGCAGCGGCAGGTTCTGGTTGCCGAAACGCTGGTTCTTCACCGTGATCGAGCTGTCGGTCAGGCCCAGGTTGGCCACGACACCGAAGCCGCTGAGCGACTTGCTGAACATGTCCAGCGGGATCGACGCCGACAGCTCCAGGCCGCGCAAGGAGCCGCCCTGGCCATTCTCGGGCCGCGTCACGGTGCCGATGTTGGTGGTCGGCGCGATCGGCGAGCCATCGGGCGCGGTGCCCGTCAGCGGGTAGTTGGAGAAGTCGAACGGGGTGGTGACGCTGTAGATGTAGGACTTCAGGTCCTTGTAGAAGGCCGCCGCCGCCAGGTAGCCCTTGTTGCCGAAGTACTTCTCCCAGGACAGGTCGACATAGTCGGCCTTCCACGGGTCGAGCAGCGGGTTGCCGCCCTTGCCGCTGGGCGTGCCGGTGTTGCCGGCCGACAGGCCCACCTCGAAGGCGGCATTCAGCTCGTCCAGCTTGGGCCGGGCGATGCTGCGGCCCATGCCGAAGCGCAGCTGCTGCTGGTCGGGCAGCGAGAAGGCCAGGTTCAGCGTGGGCAGCACGTCGGTGTAGGTCTTGCCGGCCTCGATCGGCACCAGGCTGGCCAGCGGCCAGCCCAGCAGGGCGTTGGAGGTGGAGCTCTGGTCAGTGCGCACCACCTGCAGGCCGGCGTTGCCGCGCACCGGCAGGCCGAACAGCGGGCCGTCCAGGTTGGCCTTCACGTACAGCGTGTCGACGTCCTCCTTGATGCCCCAGTTCTTGGTGGCGCCCCAGGGGTTCAGCACCACCGCGTTGTAGGGGCCGAAGTTGTGGGCCAGCACCTTGTCGATGTCCCAGGCCAGCACCGCGGGCATGCCCAGGCGCGACAGGTTGGTCGGCGCCAGCAGGTCGCCGGCGGCGAAGCTGGTGCTCAGCGCGTTGAAGCCGGTCTCCAGGTGCCGGCGCGTCTTCTCGCGCCGCGTGATGTTCAGGCCCGCATCCACGCTGGCCAGCATCCCCATGTCCAGCTCGCGCGTGACGCCGATGCGCACCGCATCGAGCTTGTCGCGGAAGCTGGGCACGTTGACATAGCCGGTGCCGAAGGGGCCGCCCAGCGTCACGGCCGTGCCGTCGGTCAGGCTGCTGCCGAAGGTCATGGTCGGCAGCGGGCCGTTGTACTGCCAGGTGATCGGCATCGCGCCGCGGCTGGAGTTGATCTCGATCATCGTCTCGTCGTGGTTGGCCTTGGACGTGCTCAGGTCCAGCAGCGCTTTCCAGGGGCCGCTGTTCCACTGCAGGTTCCAGCCGAAGGCGGTGATCTTGTCGTCGCGGCTGAGCCGGTTGTTGCGCACGATGGGCGTGGCGTTCAGCGCCGCGGTGGTGGCCAGGCCGTTGGTGATGGTGCTGCTGTTGATGGTGGCGCCCGACCAACTCTGGTACGGAATCTCCATGCCGCGCCGGGTCTCGTCGTAGGTGTAGGTCGAGTGGTAGGCGTCGAAGGTGGAGCGCAGGTTCTTGCTGGGGCGCCATTCCAGCACCGCCATCACACCGTCGCGCTTCTCATTGCCGGTGTAGTGCAGGGCCTTGATGCCCTCGGGATACAGCGCATTCGCATTGGCCGCCCCGGCACCGGCGAAGCCACCGGCGGCCACCCAGTTCCAGGTCTCGAACTGGTAGCGCGAGTTGGGCCGCTCGCTGTGCGCAAAGCCCAGCGCCAGGCCCACGGTGCGGTTGGCGAACTGGTCGATGTACGACGCGCTGACGCGGTTGCCGGTCGACTTCGCGCCGGCGCTGATGCTGCCATTGCCGTTCTTCTCGGCGCGGGCGTTCAGCGCGATGGTGCGCTGTCCGAAATCCAGCGGCTTGACCGACAGCAGGTTCACGGTGCCCGCCAGGCCCTGGCCCACCAGGCCGGCGTCGCCGGTCTTGTGCACGGTGGCTGCGCCGATCAGCTCCGACGGGTACTGGTCGAACTCGACGTAGCGGTCGCCGCTGGTGCTGACCTGCTCGCGGCCGTTGAGCAGCGCCGACGACAGGTCGGGCGCCGTGCCTCGGATGCTGATCTGCTGCGCCTTGCCCGACACCCGCTGCGCCGCCAGGCCCGGCAGCCGCGCCAGCGATTCGGCGATGCTGGTGTCCGGCAGCTTGCCGATGTCCTCGGACGACACCGACTCGACGATGCCGTCGGCCGACTTCTTCACCGAGATGGCGCTCTCGATGCCGCGGCGGATGCCGGTCACGGTGACCTGCTCGGCCTGCTGGGCCCAGGCCAGGTCGGCCCCGGCCAGCAGCAGCAGCAGGGCACAGCCGGCGGCCACCGGCTGCAGGTGGAAGGCCGCGCGGCGGCCGGACGCCGGCAGCGCGCGGCGGGCGTGGGTGGAAGCGTGCATGGAGGGTCTCCTCGTGTCCGGCGGGCGCAACGCATGGCCCGGCCGGAATGGGTGTCAGAACGCGCTTCAGTCTGTACTAAAACTAGATTCTTTGCCAAGTAGCAACAAACCCTGCCAATGGCGTTGCGAACGTTCTCAGAGGCAGTTCATGGGTGATCACGAGGCGAACCCACGGGAAAACACCAGTCTTTCAGTTGCAATCCAGCAACGCATGCGTTCGCTGCTGAATGTAGCCTTACTACATGTCAAGCCCATTTTCCTGCGGGCCCGCCTGGTGGGTCGGCACCGCACTGGCCCTGGCCGCCGCCACCGCGGTCGCCCAGCCGCTGAAGCTGCACGTGCCCTCGCCCGACTGGCGCGACCAGGTCGTCTACTTCGTGATGACCGACCGCTTCGACGACGGCGACCCGGCCAATAACGACCAGGGCGCGGGCGAGTACGACCCCAAGAGCAACGCGCACTACAACGGCGGCGACTTCGCCGGCCTGCGGCGCCGGCTGGACTACATCGCCGGCCTGGGCGCCACCACGCTGTGGATCACGCCGCCGGTGGCCCAGCAGTGGTGGGACGGCAGCGCCAAGTACGGCGGCTACCACGGCTACTGGGCCAGCAATTTCCTGCAAGTCGACCCGCACCTGGGCTCGCTGGACGACTACAAGGCGCTGTCGGGCGACCTGCACGGGCGCGGCATGTACCTGATGCAGGACATCGTGCTGAACCACACCGGCAACTTCTTCCGCTACCCGCGCGGCGACTGGCGCGCCAGCGACCCGGCCCGCGGCTGGCAGGCCAACCTGCAGGCCCGCCCGGTGACGGCACCGACACAGCCGCCCTTCGACCAGAACGACCCGCGCAACCCCGCGCACCGCGCCGCCGGCATCTACCACTGGACGCCGGAGATCAGCGACTTCAAGAACCCGCAGCAACTGCTGAACTGGCAGCTGTCGGAGCTGGACGACCTGAACACGGAGAACCCGGCCGTGCGCCGCGCGCTGCGCCAGAGCTACGGCCACTGGCTGCGCGAGGTGGGCGTCGACGCCTTCCGCGTCGACACCGCGTTCTACGTGCCGCCGGCGCTGTTCACCGACTTCCTGCACAGCACCGACCCGGCGGCGCCGGGCATCAGCCAGGTGGCCCGCGCCACCGGCCGGCGCGACTTCTACAGCGTGGGCGAGGGCTTCGTCACCGACGCGCCCTTCGCCACCACCGCGCTGCGCCGCATCGAGCGCTACGTGCGCGGCCCCAAGCGCGAGCCGCTGCTGCCCGGCATGCTGAACTTCACCCTGTACGGCAGCCTGGGCGACGTGCTGGCGCGCGGCGCGCCCACGGCGGTGCTGGGCCACCGCATCACCAGCATGATGCGGCTGCACAGCGACCCGCACCGGCTGGCCACCTTCGTCGACAACCACGACGTCGACCGCTTCCTGGCCGGCGGCAGCGAGGCGGGCCTGCGCCAGGCCCTGCTGGCGATCATGACCCTGCCCGGCATCCCGGTGATCTACTACGGCACCGAGCAGGGCTTCACCGCGCAGCGGGCGGCGATGTTCGCCGCCGGCGTCGACTCGGGCGGGCGCGACCGCTTCGACACCACGCACCCGCTGTACCAGACCATTGCCAAACTGACCGCGCTGCGGCGCGAGCACCGCCTGTTCAGCCGCGGCGTGCCCACGGTGCTGCAGGCCAGCGCCATCGGCCCCGGCGTGATCGCCTGGCGCATGCAGCATGGCCGCGACGCGGCCCTGGTGGTGCTGAACACCGCCGACAGCCCCACCCTGCTGCACGACCTGCCCACCGGCCTGGCCGCCGGCACGGCCCTGCAGCCGCTGCTGGCGCTGGACGGCCAGCCCGCCACCCTGCGCACCGGTGCCGGCGGCCGGCTGACGGCCGAGCTGCCGGCGCGCAGCGGCCAGGTGTGGCGCCTGCCGGTCGATGCGCCGGCCGATGCGGCGGCCGCCAACCGGCATGCTGCGTCCCCGCTGGCCGCCGCGCCGCTGGCGGTGACCCAGGCGCGCCCGTCACGCGACGGCAACCAGCTGCAGGCCAGCGGCCGTGCGCCCGCCGGCAGCCGCCTGCGCCTGGTGGCCGACGGCGACCTGGCCGGCGCCACCACCGTGCAGGCCGACGCGCAAGGCCGCTGGCAGGCCACGCTGGACACCGCCCGGCTGCGTGCCGGTGTCACCCACCAGCTGGTGGCCTGGCAGGCGGGCGACGGCGATGCGGGCGGCCTGGCCTCCGCCCCGCGCCCGTTTCGCCTGCAGCGCGCCTGGACCTTGCTGGCCGACCAGGCCGACCCGGTCGACGACGACCGCGGCCCCGAGGGCGCCGCCGGCACCTACGTCTACCCCACCGACGCCAGCTGGCGCGGCCACGGCCAGATGGACCTGCGGCGGGCGCAGGTCTGGCGCTCGGGCGCGGCGCTGAAGATCCGCCTGACCCTGGCCCAGCTGGTGCGTGAATGGGGCGCGCCCAACGGCTTCGACCACCTGGCGCTGACGCTGTTCTTCAGCCAGCCCGGCCGCCCCGAAGGCACCACGGTGATGCCGCAGCAGCAGGCCAGCCTGCCGGCCGGCCGCGACGGCCAGCGCTGGCAGCACCGTCTGCGCGTGGGCGGCTGGTCGAATGCCTTCTACAGCGCGGCCGGCGCCGATGCCGCCAACGAGGGCACGCCGCTGTCACCGGCGGCCGAGGTCGAAGCCGACCGCGCCCGCCGCACCATCACCCTGACCCTGCCCGCCGGCAGCCTGGGCCCGGCCGAGGCGCTGGCCGGGCTGCGCATCCACGTCACCACCTGGGACCACGACGGCGGCTACCGTCCGCTGGGCCCGCAGCCCGGCGGCCACACCGTGGGCGGCGCCGACCCGGCCGGGCCGAAGGTGATGGACGCGATGACCATCACCCTGCCCTGACCGGGCAGGCAGGGCGCCGGTCAGTCCCGGGCGACGCCCTGCTCGATCGCCAGCGCCGCGCCGCCCAGCGCGGCCAGGGTGTCGGTGATCAGCGCGGTGGGAATCGCCGCCAGGTAGGGCTGGAAGCGGCCCTTGGCCTCGAAGCGCTGGCGGAAGGCGCTGGCGAAGAAGCGCCCGGCAAAGCGCGGCACGATGCCGCCGCCGATGAACACGCCGCCGCGTGCGCCCAGGGTCAGCGCCACGTTGCCGGCAAAGCCGCCGAGCAGGGCGCAGAAGACGTCCAGCGTGCGGCTGCACAGCGCGTCGGTGCCCGCCTCGCCGCCGTCGACAATCTGCGCGGCCGTCAGCGCGGGCGCGGCCACGCCCTCCACCCGCGCCAGGCCCTGGTGCAGCACCGGCAGGCCGATGCCCGACAGCAGCCGCTCGGCCGAGACATGGGCGAAGTCGCGGCGCACGCAGGCCAGCAGGGCGCTTTCCAGGTCGTCGACCGGCGCCAGCGTGGCATGGCCGCCCTCGCCCGGCAGCGCCACCCAGCCGCCGCGGCCATCGGGCACCACGCCGCCCACGCCCAGGCCGGTGCCGGGGCCCACGACCGCCATCGCGCCGACCGCGGTTGCGGCCACGCCCGGATGGCGACGCAGCTGGCCATCGCCCAGGCCCGGCAGCGACAGGGCCAGCGACTCGAAGTCGTTGAGCAGGCGCAGGCTGCGCAGGCCCAGCGCCTGCTGCACCGCGCTGCGGGAGAAGTCCCAGTGGCTGTTGGTCAGCGTGATGCGGTCGCCGCCCACCGCGGTGGCCACCGCGAAGGCCGCATGCACCGGCGCACGGGCATCACCGCCGTGCGCGCCGGCCAGGCCAGCCAGGTAGGCCTGCGCCGCCTCGGCCGGGCCGGCGAAGTCGGGCACCGCCAGCCGGCGCACCTGGCTGACCGGCGCGCCGGGCGCGGCCACCCAGCCGAAGCGGGCATTGGTGCCGCCGATGTCGGCCACCAGGCGCGGATGGCTGGCCGCAGCA
>Ga0116179_1002806_pt1 | contig 12314 bp, 11 predicted proteins | sample AD_UKC071_MetaG_FD_89751 | JGI IMG/M metagenome (GOLD analysis project Ga0116179, IMG submission 89751) | Active sludge microbial communities of municipal wastewater-treating anaerobic digesters from USA - AD_UKC071_MetaG | ecosystem: Engineered > Bioreactor > Anaerobic > Digestate | place: USA...
CCCGCGTCGTGTCGATCTCGCGACTCCGCCTGGCAGACGGCACCCCCATGGCTCTCGAGACGACAGCGCTCACCCCCGACTGCGCCCCAGTGCTCGCGGCCGACCTCGAGGGCGGTTCGCTCCACGACGCCCTGCGGGAGATGGGTCGCCAGCCGACCCTCGCACTCAGCTGGATCGGCGCCCGCATCGCCACCGCGAGCGAGGCCAAGCTCTTCGAGATGAGCGGACGTGGAGCACTGTTGATCGAGCGCCGAGTGATCTCCGATCAGGACGAGCGACCGCACACTGGAGCGGCCGGCGCCGCGCAGCAGAGCCGCGCTCCCCGCGATCGCCTCGACGCATCCGCGGTTCCCGCAGCCGCAGGGGGGTCCGTCGAGTTCGACGGTCTGGTGACCGAGCTCGCCTCCGGTCCCTTGCCCGCGCCACAGTTCGCCATCGATGACGACGCCGCCCCCGACCCCGGTTCCCAGCACGATGCACACCGCGGTGCGGAATCCCACCGCCGCCCCCATCGTCGCCTCGGCGAGCGCGAAGGCCCGTGCGTCGTTGCCGAGCACGACCGGCCACGGCAGGCGAGCCTCGAGTTCGGTGCGCAGCGGGAATCCGACCCACTCCGGCGGGAAGTTGGGGAGCAGTCGCGTCGTGCCGTCCTCCGGATCATGGAGCCCGGGAAGCCCGACCCCGATGCGTTCAGGCGCGCCGAACTGTTCGCACAGCCGGTTGCCCGTGGTCGCCAAGATCTCGACGACGACGTCCGGTGCGCGTGAAGCGGGGATTTCGTGCAGTCCAGAGCTCAGCAGCTCCGGGCGTTCACCGCCCTGGAGTCCGAGCACCGCGAACTTGACCGAACTGCCACCGAGGTCGAGGCCGATGGCGATGCCGCGCGCGGCCGGATCCACCCCGTCAGCCGACACGGGTGCTCTCCACGACTCCGCGCAGTTCCGCCCAGCGGGTGGCGATCTCACCAGCACGGCCCCCCGTGAGCGAGCCGCCGACACCGACGGCCGCGGCGCCCGCACTGAGGAAAGCCGCGGCGTTGGCTGCGCTGATCCCCCCGGTCGGCATGAGCGGGACGTGCCCCAGGGGACCCCGCAGCTCGCGCAGGAGTGCGGGCCCGGTCACGGATGCCGGGAAGATCTTCACGAGCGGAGCTCCCGCATCCCAGGCGCGCACGATCTCGGAGGGCGTCATGGCGCCGGGGATGAAGGGGACGCCCTGCGCCGTGAACTCCGCGACGAGCTCCTCGTCGAGGAAGGGGGAGACCAGGAACTGCGCCCCGGCGTCGAGCGCACCCTGCGCCGCATCGCGCGTCAACACAGTGCCCGCCCCGACGGTGCGGCCGCGCGCGGCGAGGGTGCGGATGCGCTATACTACATGTGTGATGTTGCCTGTCGAGATGAGGGATGTCGTGTCAACAACTTTTCGGGTGGCCATGCTCGGAGCGGGTTTGATCGCCGATCACTACGCCACTGCGATTCAGTCACGACGCTCGCGCGACACCGTGACCGCGGTCTACTCACGCGGTGCGGCGCGGGCCGAGGACTTCGCGCGCCGCCACTCGGTGGCGCACAGCTTCACCGACCTGGCCGAGGCGGTGAACCATCCGGACGTGGACATCGTGGTCATCGCCCTGCCCAACTCCGAGCATCTCGCCGCCGTCGAGATCGCCGCCGCGGCGGGGAAGCCGGTGCTGTGCACGAAGCCGCTCGGCCGTACCGTCGCGGAGGCCCGACGCATGCTCGAGCTCGTCGAAGAGGCCGGCGTGTTCGCCGGCTACCTCGAAGACCTCGTGTTCACCCCCAAGACCCTCGCCGCCGTGGCGACGACACGCGCTGGACTGCTCGGCGAGATCGTCTCGGTGCGTTCGCGTGAAGCCCATAGCGGTCCGCACTCCTCTTGGTTCCTGGATGCCGAGAGCGCGGGTGGAGGCGTGCTCCTCGACCTCGGCTCGCACTGCGTCGAGATCATCCGCGGCTTCGTCGGCAAGGACATCCGGCCCCTCGAGGTCATGTGCTGGACCGACATCCGCACGGCGGGAGGTGTGGTCGAGGACAACGCCTTCGCCCTCGTGAAGTTCGAAAACGGTGCGATTGGACAGGTCGACGTCTCGTGGACCGCCCGTGGGGGCATGGACCTGCGCGACGAGGTCAACGGCACGGAGGGGACGCTGCGTCTCGACCACTTCCAGCACACGGGCTACGAGCTGTTCACGAGCTCCACGGTCGGTGGCACCGAGAAGGCCGACGGGGGAGGCGGCTGGCAGTTCCCAGTCGCTGACGACGTCACCGCGACCGGCAACCTCGACATGTTCCGCGAGATGTTCGACGCCGTCGAGGAGGGCCGCGCACCGAGCGAGACCTTCCTCGACGGGTACATCGTTAACGCCGTGCTCGACGCCTGCTACCGCTCCGCAGCGGAACGCGCATGGGTCGCGGTCGAGCTGGAGCGTTCCGTGAAGCTGTTCGACACCGCCTACGACGACCACGCCGTCCGCATCGCCAAGTCGATCGGCGGTGCCGCCGCGATCCGCGAGCAGATCAACGAGATGTCGCGATGACGGCGCCGCGGCGGCTGGCAGGGTTCTGCTTCGACCACATGCACATGGGTGACCTTCTCGGGAAGGCGCTCCGCTCGGACGCCTACGAGGTGGTCGGTGTCTACGACACGCAGCTCGAGCGGATGGCCGAGGTCTGCGCCGATCTCGGGATCGGGGACGCACTGCAGTTCACCGACTGGCTCACGCTCATCGAGAGCACGCGGCCCGAAGTAGCCGTCGTATGTTCGACGACCGCCGAGCACACCGACTGGGTGGAGCGGCTCGCGAGCCGCGGCATCCACGTGCTCCTCGAGAAGCCCTTCGCCGTCTCCGCCGAGGAGGCCCGACGGGCGATCGACCTCGCCGAACAGCACGGCGTCGCGCTGTGCGTCAACTGGCCGCTCGCCTGGTTTGCGACCCACCGCACCACCCAGCGGCTCGTTGCCGAGGGTGCGATCGGCGAACTTCTCGAGGTGCACTACTACGACGGCAACCGCGGTCCGCAGTTCCACCAGCATGACAAGAAGGAGGTCGCGGGCGACGACAGCCGGAGCTGGTGGTTCTCGAAGGCGGCCGGAGGCGGGTCCCTCCTCGACTACCTCGGCTACGGCGTCACCCTCGCCACCTGGTTCCGTGCGGGAGAGCTCCCGAGCGAGGTCAGCACCCTCCAGCACGTGCCGAGCGGGCACGAGGTCGACGTGCAGAGCGTGACGATCGCACGCTACGCGAGCGGCCTCTCGACCTACCAGACCCGCTGGGGCACCTTCACCGACCCGTGGACCATCCAGCCGCAGCCCTTCTGCGGCTTCACCGTCGTCGGAACCCGCGGCACCATCATGAGCCGCGACTATGCCGAAACGGTCGTCGTGCAGACCACCGCGCATCCGGCACCCGCCGAGGTGCCGGTTGACGAGTTCCCTGACTCGGACGACATCTTCGCGCTGCTCGACCGCTCCCTCACCTCCGGAGAGGCCGTGCCAGGGCCCTGCGGCCCGGAGATCTCCCTCGGCGGGCAGCTCATCGTGGATGCGGCGATCGCCTCCGCCGATTCCGGCCGCCCCGTCACCGTGGCACAGCGAGAGGACACGCCATGACCGAGCTCCCGTTCCCCCGCGTCACCCTGCCGATTTCCGACGCCCACGCGATCGCCCTGGTCGGATGCGGCGTCATCGGGCGGCTTCAGCTCGATGCCTACCGGAACGCCGGTTGGCGGGTCGTCGTGCTCTGCGACGCTGTCCTGGCCTCCGCCGAGTCGGCTCGCGACGAGTTCTTTCCCGACGCCGACGCCACCGACGACTTCGAAGCCGTACTGCGGCGCGGCGATGTGACGATCGTCGACCTCGCCGTACACACCGACATCCGGCCCGACATGGTGCGCCGCGCCCTGCTCGCCGGCAAGAACGTCATGAGCCAGAAGCCCTTCGTCGAAGACCTCGAGGAGGGGCGCGAGCTCGCTCGGCTGGCGGATGAGCGGGGCCTCACCCTGGCCGTGAACCAGAACGGCCGCTGGGCACCGCACTTCCACGCCCTCCGCGAGATCGTCGACTCGGGTCGCCTTGGTCGCCTCAACGCCGTCGACTTCGCCGCCTACTGGCCCCACGATGTGCACACCGAGCACCACCGCCTCGGGCAGGATCCGAACCTCGTCCTCTACGACTACGCGATCCACTGGTTCGACCTCGTCGCCTGTCTGTTCCCGGACCGCACTGCCACGTCGGTCTACGCCTCGACGGCGACGCGCCCCGGCCAGCTCGTGCCGGGACCCACCCTCGCCTCGGTCGTCATCGACTTCGGCGACGCGCAGGTGACCATCGTGATGCGCGCCAGCTCACGGCACGAAGACACCGGAAGCTTCCACGTCGTCGGGGATGCGGGTGCGGCCGTGCTCCACGGCGGCGCGGAGGGCGGCGCACGGCTCGACATCGTCGGCGAGCAGAGCGCGCACATGCTCACGGTCGGGAGCTGGTTCCCCGACGCGCTCATCGGCAGCATGGGCGAGCTGATGAGCGCCATAGAAGAGGGACGCGCACCTTTCACCCGGGCGTCCTCGAGCCTCGTCGGACTGGCACTGTGCTTCGCTGCCATCGAATCGGCCGCAACCGGTGCGGCCGTCGACCCGGCGACGGTGTCGCGACTGTACGCCCCGGAGGCCGACACACCATGAACCTCTCCAACGCCGCGATCCTCGACGCCGCCGCGCTCGCACTCGACGCAGCCGAGGTCGACTCCTGGGTGGGTGCGCACCTCGACACCGACGGACCGGTGCTGACCCGCGAATCAGGTGCGAGGGATCGACCGATCGTGACGACCGTCGGCGACGGTATCATCCGGGTTCGCATCGGCGCACCGGTCAGCACGAGCATGCTCGTCGAGTTCGAGGAGCAGGAGGTGAGCTGGGCGGCGTCCGGTGACCGGATCGTCGGAGTCGGAGCCGAGATCGCCTTCGATAGCGACGGGGGGCTGCGGCTGGGTCCGCTCGTGCGCTCGCGCGGCGACGGCTCGATGGGCGGTCCCGGCCTGATCCCCGGCGCGGTCACGCGTGATGGGGTCATCAGCGGCTGGGTCGAGCGCTTCGCCCTCCACCCCTACACGGGCGTCTTCGGCGGTGGAGAGAGCGTGCAGGGTCCGGAGCTCCGCGGGCGCAGCCGATGGATGCGCAACGTCGAGACGAGTGGTTTCACCGGCTACGACCTGGGCTATCTCAACGTTCCCCTCCTGTGGTCGCCGGATGGCTGGGGACTCTTCGTCCACAGCGGCGCCGCCCTGCGCGCCGACATCGGGCGCACGGTCAGCGACGTGCTGTCCCTCGCCGCGGAGGGCGAGGGGCTCGATCTCTTCCTCCTCACCGGCACTCCGGCCGAGATCCTCGCGAACTACCATCGGCTCACCGGCCGCCCCGGCACGATGCCCGAGTGGGCGCTCGGCACCTGGATGAGTCGCTGCAGCTACTTCTCCGAGACCGAGATCCACCGGATGCTGGACGAGGCGGAGGCGGCCGACTGTCCGATCGACGTGGTCCATGTCGACGCGTGGCAGACCGGAGAAGTGCTGGTCGACCTCGCCTGCAACTAGGAGGTCGACCGCGCACGTTTCCCGGAGGGGTGGATCGCGCGCCTGGGCGAGCGTGGTGTGCGGGTCAGCCTCTGGCACAACTCCTACGTGCCTGCGGCATCCGCAGCCGCTCGGGAGGCCCGCGAACTCGGCCTCTTCGCCACGATGCCCGACGGATCCATCGCCGAATCGGCCGACATCGCCGGTCGACTGCTGCTCGATATGACCAACCCCGCCACCATCCGGTGGTGGCAGGGCAAGGTGCGGATGCTCCTCGATGAGGGCGCCCACTCGATCAAGACCGACTTCGGCGAGGAGGTTCCGGAGGCTGCGATCTTCTTCGACGGCCGCACCGGCTCCCAGCTGCGCAACGAATACGCGCAGCTCTACCAGGAGGCGACGGCTCGGGCCGCTGCGACGGTGCTCGGCCAGGAGCAACCCTTCCCGATGTTCGTGCGTTCGGGAACCGCCGGTTCGCAGCGCACCCCGTGTCACTGGGTCGGCGACAGCGCCGCGACCTGGGCCGGGATGACGGCCGCCCTGCGGTCCGCGCTCTCGTTGTCGATGTCCGGGTTCACCTGGGTATCGCACGACGTGGGCGGCTTCTGGGTGGCGGGTTCCGATGCGCACATGCGGGCCTCGCACGACGGCGATCCGAGCCACTACACCGCGGACGTCGACCCCGAACTCTTCGTACGGTGGACGCAGTGGGGCATCTTCTCGCCTGTGCTGCGCTTCCACGGTGCGGGCCGGCGCGAGCCCTTCGCCTACCCGGATCCCTACGCTGGGGTAGCGGTGGAGGCGACGCGTGTGCGGGCTCGCCTGAGGGATTACCTGGTGCGCAGCGCTGATCGGTGCGCCGACTCGGGTCGCCCGATGATGGCCCCGATGGCACTGGCCTTCCCGCAGCGACCGGAGCTCCACGGGCTCCTCCAGTACTTCCTGGGGGAGGACGTCCTCGTCGCCCCGGTGCTGGATGCCGGCGGCACCGCGCGTTTCTGGCTTCCTGAGGGGCGGTGGCACACGGTACTCGGTGGGGCCGAGTTCGGTGGCGGCTGGCACAGCCGCTCGTTCCCCCTCGACGACTTCCCGGCGTTCGTCCGTTGCGATCCGCCGGGTGAACGGTGCCGGGTCCTACCCGGCATCTGCGGCCCCGGCGAATGCTGAGGTCGTGCACCACCCGATCACCAAGAGAGACTGGAGTACATCAATGAAGATCACCCCACGGGTAGGTGTCGCGCTCTTTGCCGTGCCCCTGCTGCTGCTGACGGCCTGCACGGCCGATAACGCCCCGGCACCCACCGGAGATGGCGTCACCCTCGAGCTCTGGATCGGCGACCGCGTGACGCAGGCCGGCATGGCGGCCACCCACGACGTCGTCGCCGAATGGGAGAAGGAGACCGGGAACACCGTCGAGATCGTCGAGAACTCGTTCTTCGAGCTCATGAACAAGATGTCGGTCGCGATCCCGGCCGGTGAGGGCCCGGACGCCTTCATGCTCACCAACAACTACATCGGCCAGTTCGCCGCGCAGAACCTGCTGGCTCCGGTGACCCTCGGCGAGGAGCAGAGCGCCGCCTTCATCGACGGCGCCGTGTCGTCGTTCGAGATCGACGGGGAGCTGTACGGCGTGCCGCTGGTCGCCGACGTCAACGCGCTCGTCTACAACAAGGCACTCCTCAAGAAGGTTCCGGACACCTTCGACGCGCTCGTCGACGAGGCACTCGCTCTCACCAAGGACGGCAACTACGGACTCCTGTTCCCGATCGACCAGTTCTGGTCGAGCTTCTCGTTCCTCGCCGCCGAGGGTGGTTACATCTTCGGTGAGAGTGACGGTGCCGTCGATGTCGACGATCTCGGCCTCGACAACGCTGGATCGATCGCTGGCCTCGAGTACCTGGTCGACCTCGTCAACGATCGCGGTCTGATGCCCGCCGACACCACCGCGGACGTCGCGCAGGGTCTCTTCACGGCCGGCAAGGTCGCCGCGATCATCGACGGCCCGTTGGCGATCGCCAACTTCGAGGCCGCCGGCATCGAGGTCGGCGTCGCGCCGATCCCGAGCGTCGCCGGTGGCTTCCCGAAGCCCTTCGCGACCTACACGGGTCTGTCGATGAGCATCGAGACCGAGCACGCCGCCGAGACGCAGGCGTTGCTCAACTACCTGGCCGAGCATTTGCCGGGCGCCCTGCAGGGCGCCTCGGACGGGAACATCTCCGCGCTCGCCGGTGCGCAGACCGACAGCGAGCAGCTGCAGGGATGGATCGCCCAGCTCGGTCACAGCTACGCTCTGCCGAGTGTCGCCGAGATGAACCTGGTCTGGGGCCCCGCCTCGGCCGCATTCACGCAGGCGATCCACGGCCAGGCGAGCGCCCCCGCGGCCCTCGCAGAGGCCCAGCAGGCGATTCGCGACGCGATCGCCGCACAGTAGGCGATCGTCCGACCGGAATGACGAAAGGAACGGCTGAGGCATGAGGACCGACAGCTCGCCGCACTCACGCACGGCGGGTGCACGGCGCAGTGCCGTTCCTTCCGCACCACGCCCGGGAGCGCGCCGCACGGCGCAGGACTCCCGGGCGTGGCCCTGGATCGCACCGGGCATCGTCGCGATGCTCATCACGACGATCCTTCCCGCCCTGCTGACGGTGCTCGTATCGTTCACCAACTTGAGCATCGGGCGCCGCGACGACTGGGTCGTCGTGGGAGTCGACAACTACGCGCGGGTGCTGACCGGCGCGGACGCCGGGAAGTTCTTCGGCGTACTCGGCTGGACGTTGAGCTACGCCCTCATCGTGACCCTCGTGTCGGTGACGGTCGGTCTGCTGCTCGCGGTCGCCCTCAACGACCCCCTCGTGAAGGAGCGCGCGTTCTACCGCTCGCTCCTCATTCTGCCGTGGGCGCTCCCCTCGGTGCTCACCGCGGTGGTGTGGGCCTCCCTGCTCAACGGCTCCTTCGGACCCGTGAACCAACTGCTCGCCACCGTCGGCGTCGACGCGATCCCATGGCTCACCGACCCCGGCTGGGCGCGGGTGAGCGCGATTCTCGTCAGCGTCTGGATGTCGTTCCCCTTCATGATGACCGCCTGCCTCGGAGCGCTGCAGACGATCCCGCAAGAGGTGCTCGAGGCCGCGCGCATCGATGGGGCCTCCGCACCCGTCGTGCTCTGGCGCATCATCGTTCCCCTCCTCGCCTCCGCGGTGAAGCCGCTGCTGATCGCGGCCTTCGCGATGCAGATGAACAACTTCGGGGTGATCTTCCTCCTCACCGGCGGCGGTCCCGCTATCGACGCGACGGGAATACCCGGTGCGACCGACATCCTGGTGACCTATCTCTACAAGATCGCCTTCGTCGGCGCCGACCAGAACTACGGTCTCGCCTCCGCGGTGAGCGTGCTCGTCTTCTTCCTCGTCGGAGGTGTCACCGCGCTGGGTGCCTGGGCGCTCGGCACGACCAAGCAGGAGGTGCGCTGATGCGCCGAAGGAGCCGGTCGACATTCGGGGTCGTCGCGATGGGCAAGCGTCTGGTGCTCATCGTCGCGGTCGTTGTGACGCTGCTGCCGCTCGTCTGGATCGTGAGCGCCTCGTTCAGCGCCCAGGCGTCCCTGTTCGCAGCCCCGCTCTTTCCGCATGAGCCCACCTTCGCGCACTACATCAAGCTCGTCGAGGACACGAAGTTCCTGCGCTGGGTGCTCAACAGCCTCATCGTGTGCGGCGGCGGCGCGGTGCTGTCGCTGATGCTCACCACGAGCATGGGATACGCCTACGCGCGGCTGCGGTTCCGCGGCCGCACCCTCGGCCTCCTGGGCTTGTTCCTGCTTCAGATGATCCCCTCGTCGATCATGATCATGGCGATGTACTACCTGCTGATGGGGCTCGGGCTGCTGAATACATTCGGCGGGCTGATCCTCGTGTACGCAGGTATGAACATCCCCTTCAGCGCCTGGCTGCTCAAGGGGTTCTTCGACTCCATCCCCACCGAGCTCGAGGAGGCTGCGTTCATCGACGGCGCCACCCGGGCGCAGGCGATGGTGCGGATCATCCTGCCGCTTGCGTTGCCGATGATGGCGGCGGTGTTCCTGTTCAACATCATCGCCTTCTACAACGACTACGCGATCGCGAGCATCGTGCTCACGGGGGTCGACAACTACACGGTCGGCCTCGGCCTGCGGTTCTTCCAGAGCGCCACGGGCGCCGACTGGGCGCTGTTCTCCGCGGGCGCCATCGCGGGTGCGCTACCGCTGGTGATCATCTTCTACTCGATGCAGCGCTTCCTCAGCGGTGGCCTCGTTTCCGGCGCCGTCAAGGGCTGAATCCCGACAACCAGGAGGACAATATGGCCGAGGACTTCGTGTTCGGACCCGCTGAGACGACCGAGTCGGTCATCGCCGCCCGAAAACTCGCGCGTACGGGGCTCTCACACGCGCACGACCTGAGGCCGCGCGACCCCCGCCCGGGTGAGGCCGTCACCGTGCGCATCACCGTGGGTCCGGGGGTGAACGCCCGCAACGCGTGGCTGTACTTCACGGTCGACGGAACGGACCCACATGGTTCGGGAGGCCGTGCCGAGGTGGGTGAGTCGGTCGCCTTCGCCGTCGCATCGGTGGAATGGGACGACCTCGTGTGGGGCTACGTCACCACGATGGAGGGCGTCATCCCGGGCCAGCCGGATGGTGCGCTCGTGCGCTACCTGATCGAGTGCGACGGCATCGTTGCGGACGGCGGGGAGGGCAGCGCCACCCGGACGCCGTATTTCGCCTATGCGGTCGACGAGTGGGTGACTCCGGAGTGGCTGCATGACGCCGTCATGTACTACGTGATGCCGGATCGCTTCTCACCGGGCTCCGGGAACGATTGGCTGCAAACCGAGGACACCGCCGAGCGGATGGGTGGGACGCTGCGCGGGATCACCGAGAAGCTCGACTACATCCGAGGGATGGGTTTCAACGCCCTCTGGCTCATGCCGTGGATGGTCGGCCCGACCTACCACAAGTACGGGGCCACCGACTTCCACGGGGTCGACCCGGACTTCGGCACCGAAGATGATTTGCGCACGCTCATCGCGGAGGCCCACGGCCGGGGGATGCGCGTCCTCGTCGACTTCGTCGGCAACCATCTCTCCGACGAGCACCCCTTCTTTCGGGAGGCACTGCGCGACGCGAGCAGCCCTTATCGCCCCTGGTTCGATATCCGCGACGACGGCGACTACCTGAGCTTCTTCGGAGGCGGGGAGCTTCCGCACATCCGGCATGATGAGCCCGCGGCACGTGCGTACATCCTGGAGCTCGCCCGCGAGTGGGTGCGCGACTACGGCATCGACGGCTACGACCTCGACTACGCGGTAGGCCCCGCCCACGAGTTCTGGGCCGATTTCGGACGCGCGGTGCGCCGGGTACGGGATGACGTCGGCATCTTCACGGAGGGTGTGACGACTCCGGAGGCTCTTCTCGGCTACGTGGGGCGTGTCGACGGGTGCCAGGACTTCGCCTGGTGTCAGGCGGCGCGGCGCACGTTCGGGAACGGCAAGCTCTCGGTGGAGGAGTTCGAGCGCTTTCTCGCGGGTGGCGACCGGTTCTTCCCGGAGGGGTTCGTCGCCCCGATCATGCTCGACAACCAGAACATGGACCGTTTCCTGCTGGTCGCGGGCGGCGACCAGCGCCGGCTGCGTGTGGCGGCGGCCTGCCAGTACTCGATGAGCCGCCCCCTGAGCGTCTGGGCAGGAACCGAGATGGGCATGAGCCAGCGGCAGTCCGCGACCACGAACCTCAACCACGTGCGGGATGCGACCGCGTGGGAGGCCATGGATGAGGGCACGGTCGAGGCTTTCCGCCGGCTGGGTGAACTGCGTGCCGCGCATCCCTCGCTCGCCCGCGGCAGTCGGACCCCGCTGCGGGCGTCGGAGGGCGTGCTCGCCTACCGGAAGGATGCGGCCGACGACAGCGTCATCGTGGTTCTCAACGCGGGCGAGGATCGGGCGACGATCGAACTCCCCTCAGAACGGGCACGGGTTGATGCGCTCGCGGGTGCGGCGGTGACCTTTGCGGACGCGGCGGTGACGCTCACGCTCGAGCCGTGGACCGCGGCGATGCTCGTCGAGCGACACTGAGACGGCGGCGGCACCCTATGCCGGGCCGCCACCGCTCCGGTCGTACACCCGTGATGATCAGTCGGCCAGGATGAAGTACAGCGCCCGGCGCACCTCGTCGAGCTTCTCGACAGCTGCGGCCCGCTGGGTGTCGCTCGCGGCGTGGTGGAACTGCCCGACCACGCCCATGAGCTTGCCGACACTCTGCTGGAAGGCGAGTTCCTGCGCGCTGCGCTTCGGGGCGCCGGACTCCCACGCGCGGGCGAGCTCCTCGGAGTTCTCCTTGACGTAGGCCTCACCGGCCTGGGTCAGCACATAGTCGGTGCGGCGTCCCTCGCCCTGCGCCTCGATGAGCTCCTCGTCGACGAGCTGTTGCAGGGTGGGGTACACCGAGCCTGGGCTCGGCCGCCAGCTACCGCCGGTGCGTTCGGCGATGGTCTTGATGAGGCTGTACCCGTTCGAGGGGCTCTCGGAGAGCACCGACAGGATGACGGCCCGGATGTCGCCGCGGCCGGCTCGCCCTCGCCCCCGTCCGCGGCCGGGCCGGGTGTGTCCGATGAACGGTGTTTCTGGCGTTCATCGGACAATCCCCCCCAGGGGATCAGAGCCGAGCACTGAGTACTCTTGCGGCTTCCCAGGGAGGCCC
>Ga0116179_1002807_pt1 | contig 12311 bp, 18 predicted proteins | sample AD_UKC071_MetaG_FD_89751 | JGI IMG/M metagenome (GOLD analysis project Ga0116179, IMG submission 89751) | Active sludge microbial communities of municipal wastewater-treating anaerobic digesters from USA - AD_UKC071_MetaG | ecosystem: Engineered > Bioreactor > Anaerobic > Digestate | place: USA...
ATAACTAAATTGTTTTCAGAATTTAACCCAAAATTTTCTGGTGAAAAATCTGAATAAGAAATATCGCATGTGTTTAATGCGTCTCCTAATGCTTCAAACCACTCTGACACAGTGTTTTTTATAGGCCACTTTTTTTCTTTTGCTGCTTGAAAAATATCATAAATTGTAAAAAAATATTCGCCTATTTCCAAATCCTCGAGTTGAGGATTTGTTGAATCTGTGATTAACTTTATTAAAGTTTGATAAATAAACACTTTATCTTTTTTATTTAATGGAATTACTTTTTCTGATATAAGCCAACTATAATTTGGAGCGGCTTCAAAAACCTTGACAAAAAAATCTTTCATTTTTGTGTGTTGAACACATTGCCAATTTTTATATTCTGTTTTATTTTGTGAACTTGAAAAAATGCTATTAGATCTAAGTTTTAATACTTTTTGATTTCCTAAATCAAAAACAGAACGGCCCGCACCAGAACCCAGCTGCCTTAAATTTAATTTTGCCATAATTAATTGCTTGTTTGGATCTTTTTCATTTAATATATTTGCTAAAATTTTATCTGAAATATTATATTCGCTTGTTTCAAATATTATTTTTTTCAATTTCATTATCTTAATTAAGAATTTATTCTAAATAATAGATTTTCATATTGCAATAAAAAAATCTATTTATCGTTACGATGAAAAATTACATTGACGAAAAAGGCTTTTGGTCAGTTAATTCTGCCGATCAAGAATTATATGTGAATCAACGCATGCATTTTTCTGGCGGTTTTACAACTTCGGATAATTTTGATCCGAAAAAAATTTATATATCATTGAGTGGCAGTGATTCAAATGGAGATGGATCATATATGAATCCATATCGAACAATTTCCAAAGGAGTTTCTGTTGCCAATGCTGCGAGTGATCGAAGTCTAACGTCACCATATGTTATTGAGATAGGAGCAGGGACATTTACGGAAACAAACTTTCCTGTGTTTGTATCACAATCGATTATGATAAAAGGTCAGGGAGGAAATATGACTCGTGTTACTACAACTGGTAGTAATTTGACATTTTTCCAAATGGATTACAGAACATTTTTAACTGATTTAACCTTAAATGGAGGTGGAGGATTTAATAATAAAGGTATTGAGATCGATATTTATAACGCTACAACAGCATCTGTAAATATCAATTTTGTTGTACCTAGAATTTTAGACTGCAGTTTCAATGGATTTAATCAAGGAGCTACCATAACTGGTGTTTCTGGTGGAGCTGTGATTAGGAATACTGGGTTTAATGATTGTCGGGAAGGCGTTACATTCGTTAATGAATCAGCTTATTCAGAAATAAACGGTTGTAACTTTGATTTTTTTGCAATTACAGGTTCTGCAATCCTTCTTAAAGAAGGAAACCATGATACCTATTTTGGAGAAGCGCCAGATGTTTTTGTTAGAAATACTGTTTTTAGATTTTGTCAATCAGGTATTCGCTCAACATCCACCGACCAAACTAAAGGCATACCAATTGCTGCTGCATATAATATTTTTATTTCTTGTGCTGTAGTCTTGGATTTAAACGATGGAAGTTTAGCATACTTTAATAATAATAGATCATACAATACTTCTATCTATGAACTATATCAAGGGTTTGAAAGCGCTAAAACTTTAGCGCTTTCAAACACTGTTGATTTAAGTAAAATTTCATTTCAACCCGCTGGTGCTGCTAATATTAGGGCAGTCAATTATAGTTTAACTGATGGAGATTCTGTTAGATATGTAGGGGAACATCCTGAAACGTGGTATAGAACAATTGCTTCGACAATTGCAAATGGCGCACAGTGGCGAGTTAGAGTTGAGTCTCCTGGACTTTTTTCAATTGACAACAATACTGATCCAACTGGTCAATTTTTATCTTATGAAAGGCCGTTTTATATTAATAACTCTGGGAGTTTAAATCTTAGACCTTATATTGGTTCAATTGCTGCCTCTTTATCTGGAAATCTGATTCTTTTAAATGGTTCCGAGGCAAGATTTTTACAATCAGGAAATTCTTCCGCAAATTATTTTGGAATAAAAGCTCCTGTAGCGTTTAACTCATCTTTAACATATACTCTTCCATCAACAATTCCTTTAACTTCTTCTTATTTGCAAACAGATGTTTCTGGTAATTTAACTTGGGCTTCTGGTATTGGTGGAGAAGTTAACACTGTATCAAATCTTGGAACAGGATTTGGTTTATTTACTCAAAAAGTTGGATCTGATCTTCAATTTAAATCTTTAGTTGCAGGCGCGGGTGTATCCTTTACATCTAACTCTCAAGCTATTACAATGTCGATTTCATCTACTGGTGAGGCAAATACTGCAAGCAATCTTGGAACAGGATTTGGTTTATTTGCTCAAAAGGTTGGTGTCGATCTTCAATTTAAAAATCTTGTTGCAGGTTCTGGAATACAATTAACTTCAAGTTCAACAGGAATAACAATTACGACAACTGGTTCTGGTGGTGATGTTACATCTGGAACAAACCTTGGAACTGGTGAGGGTATTTATGACTCTAAACTTTTAGGTTCGCTTCAATTCAAATCTTTAATTGCCCCATCATCATCAGTCGGAAATGTTCTTTCTGTCTCTGCAAGCGCAACAGAAATCAGCATTTCAAGAAACCCAACCTCCAGAACAATTCATATTTCTGAAGATTGGATTGCAAATACTTATCAGGGAAACTATTTTTGGGCTCAAACATTAAGTGGAGCTGGTACGAATACTACAGTTATTTTAACTGACGTTAAACGAAAGGCAATTGGCGAAGTTCAGTTAACAACTGGAACTACTGCTGTTGGACGTATATGTCTTGCGCAAAGTTTAATTGGCTGGAGGCTAGATAATCTTGAAAACTCTATTCAAGAGTGGAGAGTTTACATCCCAGCGCTTTCAACAGCGACACAAGAATATGCGTTATCAATTGGTTGGCTAAATACTGCGTCTGCCCTTGCACAAACTGCTGGTCTTTATTTTACTTATAATAGACTTGTAAATGGAAATAATTGGCAAGCAGTTTCAACCGCAACAACAAGCACAACAGTTGATACGGGCGTAGCAGTTGGGACAACAAATTTTGTCAAGCTTAGAATTGAAACAAACAACGCTTTAAGTCAAGCAAGTTATTATATTGATGATGTTCTTGTTGCAACAATTTCAACAACTTTACCAGTTGGTGCTGGTCGAGTAGTTGGTCCTGGAGCTATTATTGTAAAATCTGTGGGAACAGCTCCAAGTCGTTTAAATATTGACTACATGGAGCTTGTTGCAAATATATCTGGTAGATAACATTTCTTATAATAGGTTTCTTTTATAATTGCATAATTATTTTTGCAATGAGTGACAGTAAACCAAAAGATTTGAATATCAATTCAGTTATAAGAGAAAAATTAAATAAACAATTCCCAAAAAAAGTAAATGAAATAACCCAAAAAATTATTGAAACAAAAACTTTTATTTCGGAAGCTGTTTATTTAATTGCCAAGCCTTTTATATTAAAAACTGAAAAACTTGGTACCTTTACAAAGGATAATCATTTTAATTTATATAGAAGTTATATAGAAAGTTTAAATCACATTAGTCCTAAGATTGATACTATCAATAAAGTCATGGATTCCATGAATCCAAATGATTCTGAATTTAGACGATTAAAACTTGATGAACAACATAATTTTAACGGAATTAAATTTCATGAATTATATTTTTCAAATATTTCAGATTTAAATTCTCAAATCAGAGCAGATAGTATTCCATTTATTAGATTATCCAAAGATTTTGGGACATTTGAACAGTGGCAACTTGATTTTCGTTCATGTGGTATGGTTGCCACAGAAGGATGGGTAGTTTGTTATTATGATCCTTACACAAAAAAATATATGAATTGTGTTGTCGAAAAACACACGGAAAATGTTCCACTATTAGGAATTCCCGTGATTGTTATTGATACTTGGCATCATGCTTGGTTTAAAGATTATAATGCTGATAAAAAGGGATATTTAAATGGAATGCTTCAAGAATTAAATTGGTCAGTGATTGAACAAAGAATGATGATTGCAGAAAGAGCCAATTTGGATCAAATTTATGCGGTTCAACCAATGTATACTTCAGGACTAGAATCATCAGTCGTTCTAGCAGACCCAATTAATAAAATGCCAATTAACCCAGTAACAAATGCGGAAAAAATTTCATTACCTCCATTAACCACAATGCAAGAAAGTAAAAAATCAAAATGAAACTTAAGAAATTAATTCTTAAAGAAGAGAAGAAAAAAGACGTTCAAACTATTCCAGTGGTTTCTACCAAAGCAACTACTCTTCCACAAGACATGTCTTTAGACCAAAAAGTAGATAGATATCTAATTCAATATGAAAGAGAATCTATTCCTGCATCACAAATGTTTTCTGGCGTTGGAGAAGCTCCTAAAACCATACCTTCCGCATTAGCAAACTTAACAGAAAAAATTAGTATCTCAAATATACTTTTCGAGGCGGACGATCCAGATTTAGAATTAGGATCGCCAGATGATGCTGGCGGGTTGGATTTGGGAGGAGATGATTCAAATAAAGGAGCTGAAGAAACTGCTCCTACGGAACCAGAAGTTCCAGAAACAATGCTGAATATTCAAAAATTTGCTTCAAACATAGCAAGACTTGTTGGCAATTACGATGTAATGTTGGATCCAAAAACGGTGATTTTAAATCGTGTTTATGTGTATCTTCTAAAAAATTACAATGAACAAACTGCAAAAGAATGCATGATTGTTTTGAAAAAATATTATCAGCTTTCTCCAAATTCAAAAACTTCAACATCTTTACAGGGTGGGTCCGCATATTTTTCAGGAAATGGTAACGTTGCCGATGGCAGTGGTTCTTTACCTAGCGGTGGAGATATCACTGGTGGTGGTGCTGTTTAATTTTTTAGGTTAATATGAATAAAGAAAAATTACTTTTAACAAGTGATAAGTTAATAAATAAATCAGACAAATATACGGTTAAGTTAGATTTTTCAATTGAAAGCTTAATTCAAGTTAAAAGAATTTTACATAATAAAAATATATCATTAAAAGAATTCATAAGTTTCGTATTTCATATAATAGAACAAAATGAATCTTATAAAGAGATATTTGAACTTTTAATAAATGAAATTATTAACTTAAAAGAAAGTGATGAACTTGTCTTAATAAAATCTTTAACAAAAGATAAAAAAAATATATATTCTATATTAGAAAGTAATAATTCATTTAAAAATAGAAAAAAAAGTAATAATATTATTAAAGAAGAAAATGAAGAATTCAAAAACCAAAAAAACAACACCAACAGTCTCGAAAAAGAAAACAACTCAGAAGAATACGAAAAATATCTTAACATCATCGGGAAGTTCAAAACAACTGAGGAAGACGCTTGATAAATTTGAAAATCAAATGGTTCTTGATAAATTAGATAATTTAATTAAATTAATGATTAAATTAGATAAAAGAGTTATTGAACTTGAAGAAATTAATTTAAGTTATCTTAGTATCATTGATGAATTAAATAATTCATTAAGTATGTTGACTGGGGAAGTTATCAAGGAAGTTGAAGAGCAGAATAAAAATTCTGAAATTTTATTGGCATTTTCTGACAACAAGTCTTCTTCTGGTGGTACTGGTGGAATGAAAAACTAAAAGTCAATATTTAATAATATTATGACTTTTAAAGAAAAACTTATATCTTTTTTCTCATCGTTTAAAACATATGCGATAATAATTGGATTGGCTGCTACGGCATTAATATGTTTTTTGTTCTACAAACAACAAAAGGCATTTGAGTTTATTTCGATTCTTCAAGATCGATTAAAAGCTAGAGAAAAAGAGTTGCAAGAATTAAAAATTTTGGAAGAAGCTCAGGCTAAAAAACAAAAAGAGATAGATGAAAAATTTCAAGCAACTTTACAAGAATTAAAGGAAAAACATAAGATAGAAATTGAATCTATTGATGCTGCAAAAAAAGAAGAGCTTAAAAAATTAATAGAGCAATATCAAAATAATCCTGAAGAACAAAGTCGTCATTTATCTCAACTGTTTGGTTTGAACGCAGCCGATTGACAAATCTCTCTTGAGTCCCTAAAATACCCTATTCGCGACAAGGGTGTGAAATAATATGGAAACACAAGAAATGATATGTATGTGGGAAATTTTAGTACCAACAATTAGAAATAACGGCAAACCTTTTAGAAAAAGATATCATCAAGTTTGGGATAAAAAAATTAGAGAAATCTCTGGTGGATTAACAATTTGCCCTGTAACAAAAGGAAATTGGGTTTCTCCCTCTGGTAAATTGTTTATCGAACGAATGATTCCTGTTAGAATCTTAGCGACAAGAACTCAAATTGAAAAAATTATAGATCATACAATAAAATATTATGACCAAGAAGCAATACTCGCATTTAAAATAAGCGATGAAGTCATTCTAAAATATAAAAAATAATTTATTTGTTTTGTTACTTAATAACAAGTGGAGTTATAAAGATATGCTAAATGTCTTGGTGAAAAATATAGGTAAAACAATGATTGGGCTAACCATTGGAAATCTAACAGAATGGTTGTTTCATAAACATGTATTACATGGTTTAGGTAAAAAGAAAAATTCAATTTGGAACTTTCATTGGTACAAACATCATAAACAATGTCGCAAACAAATGACAGACCCAGATTATAAAATGGGAATAAAATTTTTGTTTCAAACTCCAGAATTTATAGCATTAACATTCGCAATGCTTGTCATATACAAATCATTAGTTCCAATTTCTCCATTTGTTGCAGCTGGCATAATATCATATGGATTTTTATATTATATTGTTCATATGTTATCTCATTTAGATCAAACATGGGCTGAAAATTGGATTCCTTGGCATGTTGAACATCATCAAAAAGGAAATCAGGAACATTCTTTTAATGTTGTTTACCCACTATTTGATTATATTTTTGGAACATATTATAAACCTTAACATTAAAATTAAAGCATGTTATATCTTGCAATTTTGCGTTTTTTAGATTTAATATTAAAATTTATTGAAAATAAAGAGATTATTCCTGAAACTAAAAAAATATCTTATGAATTAAATAAAACATATAGGGTATTCTTAACGAAAAATTATCTACATTATGCGAATGAAATTGACAGGACAATTGAATTTTTCAACGCTGAATTGGTGGGAATCAATAAAAGAAATTTTGATAAAAAAACAATAACAGTATTAACCTTTTTAAGAAAAGGGTTTGACACAGATACAGGAAAACCATATCTTCATTATGAAGATATTTTAAATTCAGACATTAAGACTGTTGAACTTGTTGGTTAACTTGAGTTGTGTTTTGCTGTGAAGATTGTTGTGTATTAAGTTTTGACTGGACTTCTTTTAATCTTGAGATTTGATATTTCAATTTTCTTATTAAAGAAATTCCTTCTTTACCAAATTCAATTTGTTGTGGGCCAAGAGATCCAAGAATTTTTTCTACATTAGATAATTTTTCATCTTCTAAAATTATTCTAGACAATACAGCTTGTGAAAATTTTTTAAATTCAGAATATTGATCTGCTTCTTTAGAACTTAATTCTTCAATTTTATCTATATATTTTGGAATATTATTTCCAATTTGATCTAATCGATTTGCATATTCTACTAAATTAGAATAATTTTGAAAATTATTCCTTAATAATTCTTCCAAGTCATTTTCTATATTATAAAATGCAATTAAAATTGGCTTTAATCTCATTAATTGATTGATTTCATTCATATCAATCATAACTTCCAAAAGAAGCTTATTAATAAATTTTTTAAAATTTGATTCAGATATTAAAATTTTTTTCTTTTTCATTACAATTCAGCTCTAAATAAATAGAAAAAAATAAAGCAATGCAAGAAAAAATAATAGAAGATTCAGTTAGATTGTATAGGAATTTTATAATCAAAAATATTTACGATTTATCGCCCGACTACATCGAGGATAATACTAATTTAGTTTTATTGGGTATTCCAGCTCCTTATACTGATCTTGTTTTTTCATATAGAAAAATAAATGAAGATGATCGTGTAGAATTTGAACAAGTAATAAACTCAAAATTTAAAAAGTCTTTTGAAACTCAGTTTAAAATTGAAGGATGGCAAAACTATACGAATCTTCCATATAAAAAGAATTTTTCAGACGATTTTGATCAGTTATTTCACGAATTATTTAATAGTCATGGAAATCACAAAACATTTAAATGGTTTGAACAATTAATGTCATTTTATAGTACCTATTACTTATTAGATTTTAATAATAAAAACTATTATATTGAATATACAGATAAAAGAAATAATTTTCTTGAAAATTTGTACTTTGGAGAGTATTGTGATTACAACGCAGATAAAGATTTCTTTATCAAAAGAAAAATAATAATTTAATTATTAATATGACTGAACAAACAAAAAAAGGTTTTTTATATTTTGGAATTTCATTGCTTGTGGTTGCAGCAATATTTTTCTTGTCTTTTGTTATATATAATAAAGTCAAAATAAACAATCATAATGAACAAAAATATGGATCATTAGATTTACGTTTAGTTGGCGAAGAATGGAATAGATTTAATAGAAAAAATTATATAGTTGAAACATTGCAAGAATTAAATAGAATTGGCCCAACAGTACGTCTAGTTGACTCAGGAGAAGATATTTCCGTATTGATAGACACCAATCAACAATATACAAGAAACTGCTATGCTGGCGAGTATATCGCTTCTCAGCGGGTTATTATAATTCACCCAGGATGTATTCGTTCTTCGATTGAATTAAAATCAACATTTATGCATGAAGTCGGTCATGCACTGGGAATTGGGCATATTTGTCGAAAACAAGCAGAAGTTAACGATTGCGCACAATCAACTTATGGAATCTCGTTTATGAACCCAGGGCTAGATTATACTGATGCGTTTGAATCCCAGTCTGTATTTAATGAAATTAATAGAATTTCATCAATTCCATCAATAGAAGTCACGCATAGAGAAGTTAATGAATTTAAAAGAGTTTGGAACAATTTAAGATTTTAATTTACTTTTTTCAGCGAAAAAACTATTATAGATAATATGATAGTTGATAAAGTCACAGAAAATGTCTTTGAAAAAGATGTTGCAAACTTGGCAGTAGAATATCTTTTATGTAGCATTAAAACAAATTTTGAAAATGATCCTGATTTAGATTATCAAATAATAAGGTATAAATATGCCTATCCATCTTACAGAAAAAGTTTAATTTTTCATACAGATTTAACCAAAAAACTCATTAATTCTGATGATGATTTAATATCAGTTCTTTTAAAAGAACGAATAAATCTTCAATCTTATCGAGATTGTTCATATTTTTATGAACATTTATTTGATATATTTTCTAAAGTATTTGAAAAAAATAAAATAAGACGTTTAGGTATTAATCATTCTAAAAAACAATATAGTATACTTGTTATTGTTTTTAATAGAAAACTTGAATTACATGTTTTTGATAAAGATGAAAAAAAACTAAAAAAATAGAAAGTTACAAACAGTGAAAGTATACAATCTTTTTCATTACTCAGATTATAGTTTAGATTTTTGGGGATCATTTTCATCAGAACTATTTGCTCTTGATAGAATTGTTTCTCATATAAAAAAATTATACGAATTTCAAAATAATTCTTTTGAAGAATTTAAACAAGCTGTTAAGTTTGAATCAACAAAAGAAAAAGAAAAAATTCTTAATGATCAAAAAGTTTTGCTAAATGAATTTAACAATATTGGATCAATAAAAGATATCCCATTTGTAATAGATAAAATCAAAAGAAATATAAATTTATCTCTTACTTCTTTGGTATATCCAAAAAAAGATGAAAGTGTTTTCTATTATAGATTTGATTTTCTTTTTATTGATAAATTTTCTAATGAAAACACTTTCAGAATTATCGAAGCAGAAATTAACGAAGAAATTGATACTAATCTATATAATTGATAAAAACAAATAATAATCACAAGATTTATAATCTTCAGATATGTGTGAAGATAAAATAAATATAATTGTTTTTAGTCGTGACAGAGCAATGCAACTTGACTTACATTTAAGAAGTTTAGAAAAAACATTTAAAGAATTTAATCAAACTCAAATAAATGTTGTCTATGACTTTACTTCAATAGAATATTTTGACGCTTATGAAAAATTAAAAGAGAAATGTCCTACAAATATTAATTTTTTTACTGATAACGAATTTGGAACATTTAAAGAAACATTGTTGAGGTTAATGGATGAAACAAAAGAATTTACTATGTTCTTATGTGATGATATTATTTTCGTAAATAATTGGTCTTTAAAAGACAAAGAAATTCAAATATTAAAAACAGATAAGAATGTCATGACGACTTCATTAAGATTATGGAGTGGGATTGATTTTTGTTATGCAACAAATACTAACAGCCCACAGCCAAAATTTTTAAACGAATTTTGTTGGAATTGGGAATTAGCTTCTGGTGATTGGGGGTATCCAATGTCTTGTGATGGAAATGTGTTTTTAACTTCTTTCATAAAAGGGAAAACAGCATTAATAAATTTTAAATACCCAAATCAATTTGAATCAGCGTTGGCTGAAACTGTAGATCGATCAATAAAATATGCGTCTTGTTTTTTAGAGGCGCCAAAGCTAATCAACATCCCAGCAAACATTGTCCAGAATGTTTATAAAAATAAACATGGAAATATACGATCTGCATCAGAATTAAATCAATTGTATTTAGAAGATAAAATTCTTGATTTAGATTTTTATTTAGGAAAAAGCTTCAATACGGTTCATGTTGAATTAGAGTTAAAAGTAAAATAAAACAATTTAACTAAACTTGTTTCATAATTCATAAAATGAAAATCCAACAGAAAGTTGCATTTATAACTGGTGTTACAGGTCAAGATGGAAGTTATTTAGCTGAATATTTACTTGAGCTTGGATATAAAGTAGTTGGAATGAAACGTAGGACAAGTATTATTTCAACAAGTAGAATTGATGAAATTTATTCTAATCCAAATTTTATTCTTGAATATGGTAATATGTCTGATAGTAGTTCGCTATGGAATCTATTAAATAAACACAAGCCAGACGAAATATATAACCTGGCGGCACAATCTCATGTTAAAGCATCTTTTGAAGTTTCTGAAGAAACATTAGATGTTGTTGGAATGGGTTTTTTAAAATTATTAAACGCAGCGAAAGAAATTGTCCCAAAGGCTAGAATATATCAAGCATCTTCAAGCGAAATGTTTGGAGATAATACTGAATGTCCACAAAATGAAAATACAAAATTTATGCCAGCATCTCCATATGCTTGTGCAAAAGTATTTGCACATAATTTAGCTAACAATTATAGAACTGGTTATGGAATGCATATTTCTTGTGGGATCTTAGAAAATCACGAAAGTCCAAGAAGGGGAGAAACGTTTGTTACTAGAAAAATTACTATGGCTGCTGCAAGGATTAAACTTGGGCTACAAGAAAAACTTGAATTAGGAAATTTATACGCAAAAAGAGACTGGGGATATGCAAAGGAATACGTCGTGGCAATGCATAAAATGCTTCAACAGGAAAACCCAGAAGATTACGTCATTGCAACTGGGGAATCTCATTCGGTTGAAGAATTCGCTAAGACTGTTTTTGAGTACGCAGAACTAGATTTAAACAAATATTTAGTAATCAATCCAAGACTTTTTAGAGTGCATGAAGTTCCTTTTCTGTGTGGCGATTATTCGAAAGCAAAAGCAAAACTTGGTTGGGAACCTAAAATTAGGTTTAAAGAATTGGCAAAAATAATGTATGATGCAGATTTGAAATTGAATAGTAAATCATGAAAAAAATAAAAAATAATAACAATAGAAATAATTTTGATCTGATTTCAAAAGACGTAAAATTTACAATAAATAAAAAAAATCAAAAGGATATTATGTATCTATACATTATTTCTTTTTCAAATCTTCAATAAAAATAATTCCTGGAACAGTTGTTGTTGATGATAGTCTTGAAATAGATTTAGTCGGTGTTTTCTCGACAAGAAAACTCAAATCTTTTTTTGGAATAAACTCAAAAAAATCATTGGTCATTTTTCAATTTTATAGTAAAAAATATCCACATTCTATTAAAAATAAAAAAGATTTTAAAATAAAAAATGAATATGAGTTTTTTGTTTTATGTCAAAAAGATTTTGAAAAACTTTATAAAACTTGTCAAATACGGGTTAATGAACCTCCTAAAGTAATTTTCAACTTG
>Ga0116179_1002812_pt1 | contig 12295 bp, 7 predicted proteins | sample AD_UKC071_MetaG_FD_89751 | JGI IMG/M metagenome (GOLD analysis project Ga0116179, IMG submission 89751) | Active sludge microbial communities of municipal wastewater-treating anaerobic digesters from USA - AD_UKC071_MetaG | ecosystem: Engineered > Bioreactor > Anaerobic > Digestate | place: USA...
CCATTGCCGTAGCTCAGCCCACACCCGTGGCCGGACGGTCCAGGTGGTCCAGGCATCCCAGGGAAACAGCGGCCGCAGCCACAGCTCCTGCGCCAGGGTTGCGAACCGCCAGCCCAGCCATACCAACAGCAGGACGAACACGATACGCTGCCAACTCAGCTCCACACCAAACGTCCCGGCATCCTGTAGCCGCAATCGATCCAACGCGACCCGCCGCCACAGCCGCCAAGCGCCCAGAATCGTCAGGATCGCCATCACCACTGCCGGACCGGCAAAACTCGGCGGCAGACCCAATGCCTCCTGTAATCGCAGCAACAGAGTGACGACCAGCATCCCCAGCAGATAGCCATATCCCAGCGCCATCGGCCAGATGCCGGCTGGATCGTCACGCCAGCCGCTGCGCACCCACAGTGCGCCCGCCAGCCACGGCAACATCAGCGCCAGCCCGACGCCCCACCATCCCATCGCCATCGATCCTCTACCTATTGAGCCCGCACTTGGAACAGCGCACCGGTCGACGCAGCGTACAACAGGTTCGCCGCCAGCTGCTTGTTGTCCCATTCCAGGGCTTGCGCAGCACGGTTATAGCGCACCCCCTTCAGCGGCGACAGAATCAGGACGTAATCGCCTGCACGGACCATGGCCGGCTCGGGCGGTTGGGACAGACCGGCATAGCCATTGTGCGGCAGCAGGTGATAGCGGGTGCGCCCGGCCGTGAATCCTGCCGGATCGTTGCTGACGATCAGCAGTCGCGCCGGGCGATCCGGCAGTCGCTGGCGAACCTCCGCCAGAAATTGATAGAGCTTGCCATCCTGATCCGCCAGCCGCCGTGCGGTTTCGTCCTTACCGGCGAAACGTTCCATACTCAGCGCCAACCGCTGATTCAGGACCAGCTGCCAGCGCAGATCCAGCGCCAGCCAACCGAGCAGGAACAAGGCGGCATAGGGCATCCAGCGGCGCGTCGGTGCGCAGAGCGCATGCAGCGCGGCGCTGAACCCGACCCAGAGCGCCACGACCACCACCGGCGGAAACAGCGCATCCAGCGGTATACCGGCCGCGTAGTTGATCGATCGCCGACTCCAGTCGTCGAACCCATTCCATTCGTCCACCGCCCAGCGCAACAACTCGCCAGGGCTGAGCATGTGCGACTGTAGTTCCAGACGCTGAAAGGCCAGCGGTTCCGCCACAGCCCCGCTCACGCTCAGGCCGACTGCGATGATCCGCCCCTGCCAATGCGGTTCCGCACTCAAGTCGACCGTACCCTCGTCGTGCGCCGGCAACAGCCGTTCCCGCACCGTGCGCGGTTCGGCCAGCGTGACCCAGCTCAGCCGCAATTCGCTGTCCGGCGTCAGGCCCTGCACCCGCCACGACAGCCGTTGAAACAGATCGGCTCGCACCATCCGCTCGACGACGCCTCGCACCGCCGTGCTTGGCGACGCGCCAGCCGGCGTCTCGACCGGGTGAAGATCGGTGGCGGTCAGCACGACCGGCGGCGCGACCGCCGTCAGGCCACCAACCCGGTAAAACAATAGCAATACCAGCATGGTGGCCACTGCGCCGCCCAACGCCGACAGGGCGACCCATCCGATCGATCGCCAGTGGATTCCCGATACACCTGACTGCACCATTCGTTCAGTCCCGCAAATCCTGCCACTCCGTTTCGCAATACCGCTCCAGCGTCCATATCGGCCGATATCCCAGTTCTGCGCTGATTCGGCTGGAATCGTAGCAGGCCCAGCCCAGCACCTTGTCCAACATGGCCCGCATCCGACGATCCCGGCGTCCGGCCAGCCAGCGCAGGCCATCGGCCAGATCGGCTATGCCATAGCACAGCGACGCCGGTATGGCCCAGCGCGGCACGCGGCGCCCCAGGGCGCGCCGGACGATCGCGTACAGCGCCCGCCCCGAATAGGCTTGACCGTCGGTCACCAGATAAGTGCGCCCGGCTGCAGCGGGATGAACAGCGGCCAGCAGCAACGCCTGGATCACGTCATCGACATGAACCAGAGAACGACGATGGCCGGTCTCCGGCAACGGCGGCAACCAACCGCGCCGGATCGCTTCGATCAGCCGCGCCAAATTGGCTTTCATGCCTGGCCCGTACACCAGGACCGGCCGGATGTTGACTACGTGCAGACCTTGCGCCTGGCCCACGGCCAGCACCCGTTGCTCGGCAGCGCGCTTGGCCTGGCCGTAGGGACTCTCCGGGGCGCTGTCCCAGCCCTCGTCCACGCAATGTGGCCCTGGATCGCCCACTGCCTTGCTGCTACTGAGGAAAACGAAACGCTCGACTCCGGCCTTCACCGCCGCGTCGAGCAGGCTAAACGTCCCCGCGGCATTGATCGCCCAATGCCGCGCTGCCCATTCCGGGGTGTCCGCTTCGGCATGGGCCAGGCCAGCGACATGCAGCACCGTATGCATACCCGCACAGGCCCGTTCCAGACTGGCGGCATCGGCCAGATCGCCGACCACGGTTTCCACACTCGCCCATTCCGCTGGAGGCGCTGTGCCGGCCCGCACCAGCACCCGCACTCGATGACCCTGCGCCAACAGTGTCGCGACCAAACGGCGACCGATGAAGCCGGTTCCGCCGGTCACCAGCACCGGCCAGTCCTGGGGGAAAGTCGCTACCACCAGCGCCACCCATGGCGATGGAAGAACAGCGCAGCCGCCCGCAGGAACAGGCCGATATGGCGCATGCCCTTGCGCGCCGCATGTCCGCCGAGATGCACCACGCGCATCGTCGGCACAGAGGCCAGCCGTGTCACCGCCGCCAGGCGCAAACTGAGATCGAAATCCTCGAAATACAGGAAATAGTCGGGCCGAAAGCCACCGACCTGCTCCAGCGCCGTCCGTCGGCACAACATGAAACAGCCACTGACAATGGGCGGGTCCCAGAAGGGTTGGTCGCCGGTCCACTCGCGCAACTCGTAGCGATCGAGACGAGTCTGGAAACGGCGGCGCAATCCAGTGGGCGCGAAACCGCGCAACGCCAAATCCAGCACCGTGGGATACGCCTTGCACAGGTATTGCCGCTGGCCATTCTCACCCCAAGCCGCCGGCGACAACAGACCAGCCTCGGGATGGGCTGCCAGGAAAACCAGTCCAGCGCTCAAGGCATCCGGCTCCAGCAAGACATCCGGATTGAGAATCAGATGGATCGGTTCGCGACATGCCTGGAAGGCCAGGTCATGCCCAGCACCATAGCCGACATTGCCATGGCCACTCAGCACCTCCACCGTCGCCGACGGCTGCACCGCCGCCAGCGCCGCTTGCAAGGGCTCGCGCCAGCCGGAGCCGGGGCCATTGTCCACCACGATCACGCGCGCCTGTTCCAGCAAACCGCCCTGCCTGGCATGGCGCAGCGCTTGATCCAGCCGCTCCAGCACCGCCGTCAGCACCGCCAGATCCGGGGCATAGGTGACGATGCTCACCGCCAGCGCAGTCGTCGTCATGAGCCGCCATGGCGTTGTAACCAAGCGCGCAACGGCCGCAGCCGCGCCCGTAAAGCGCAGGACCACCGCACCAGCCGTTGGCCGTACAAACCGGCCAGTTCAGCCGCCTGCTCGGTCAACTGCGCCTGCAATACATCCGCGTGCTGCTCCTTTTCGGCCAGCTGCGCGCTCAGCGCGCCGAGCGTCGTTTCCAATTCTTCCTTGCGAGTATTCAGTGCAGCGTAATCTTGCTCCACTTCCCCAATCCGGGCTGTCAGCACGGTACGGACCTGCTCCAGCTCGCCGATCCGCACCGCCTGCGCCGCCTGCGCCGCCTGCGCCGCGCGCGTCGCCGCCTGCGCCGTCAGCAGATCCTGGCGCGGCACGCAATCCTGGATCAGGGCGAGATAGTCCAGCGACACCGGCCAGGACAATTCCAACCGCAGTTCGCCCCCGTTGGGCAGCTTGACCAGCGTCTCTGCTGGAATCGGCAACTCCAACACCGGATCATCGCCGGCCAACAACACGGTGACCTCTTCCGCCACCAACGACGATTCCGCGAAGGCCACCTGCTGACAAGGTCGCCCCAGCAGGCTGTCACGCCGGCCATCCCAGGCCCACAGCAACTGCCCGATATGGTCATGCAAGGTCAGGGAATACAAGCGCAGCAAACCGGGGCGGTCGGCAAAATCCAGCCGCAGTGCCTCCGGCGGCACGAGTCGTTGCGGAATGGGCAGCACCACGGTCTGGCGCGTCTGCCCCAAACGGCCCCAGGCGACTCGGCTCTCGCTTTCCTGGAATTCGGCCTGGGGCGCGCGCCAATACAGCTGGCAGGTGAAATACAGTTCGGGTTGCGGCCCCACCAACGGCGGCAACTCGGCGGCCTGGATTTCATGCGCTGCTTGCGCCGTGATGATGAACTGATAAACCAGGGCGTCGGGCCGCCCCAGCAGCGCACGCACCACGGCGGGCGGCAAGGCGTCCAGGTAATATTCCTTGAACTCGGATTCGTCCAGCTCCACGAACGTGGCGTCCAGCACCGCCACCCGTAGCCCGTGATCTTCCAGCAACTGGATCAGCGAAGTCCGGTTGAAGAAACGCAGATGGGTTTCGTCCAGCAATCCTTCCGGGCGGTAACGGAACTCGCCGGCCAGCATCTCGGCGATCAACCCGGCATAGGCGACATTCGGCACCGAAACCAGCACCCGTCCATTCGGAGCCAGCAACCGGGTCAACTGGGCCAGGATCTCGCCTGGCTGGCGCAGGTGCTCCAGGATGTCGGCGCAGACGATGTAGTCGTACTGACCCTCGGCGAAATACTCGGCCAACGCCAACCCTTCCAGGTCGGCGCACTCCAGCTGGCCATACCAGGGCGCTGCCTCGGCCGCCGCCACCGGATTGTATTCGACCCCGTCCACCGTGCAGCCGCGTTCTTCACGCAGATAGCGGCCCAGAACGCCAGGCCCCGCGCCCAAGTCCAGAACCCGGCTACCCGGCGCAATCTGGCGGGCGAGCTTGGCCAGCGAGTCCTGACCGTTCGGATCGAGCACGCGATGATAGATATGGGTAGTAGGCGCCACCACGGTAGACACCGGTGACTGTGGCATGGTTGCTTGTCCTTGATGAGCTTCCATTGGGATCTTCTCCGTTTATCAGGAACCGACGGTCAATCGCGCCGAAAAGGGCGCTGATGGCCAGAGTGACCAGCCAGTGCATTCCGCCTGAGTGGCGCTACTCTCAATACCGTTTTGAAAAGTCGTAAGTCATCATGAGGCCCGTGCATAACCGACAAGTTCCACCATCCCCGCACAAGCCGCTTATGATTCAATGAATTGCTATAGGCCCGCGCGCCGATACAACGTCCGCAGTCCCAGGGCCATGATCCGGCGCAGAGGCCAAGCCCGCACCCGTCGGCTGGCCTGGATCGCCCGCCGCTGCCGCCAGCATCGCGGCAAACCGCGCAGGGCATCCCACTTGGCCCGCAGCAACGCGGCCCCCTGTCCACGCAGGGCGTACCACAACACCGAGCCGAGATTCAACAGCAGGTGTTGCGGCAGATACCAGCAGAGCAGCGGTCCGGGCATGTTCTTGCACCAGGTCCACACCAGGTTGCGATGGCCGTGATAGAGCGAAAATGCGCTACGCCGCCCAGTCAGCGCCGAGCCGACATGCCGGGCCACGGCATCCGGCACGTACCAACACGAATAGCCGCGCAACTGCAGCCGAAACCCCAAATCGACGTCTTCGAAATAGCAAAAGTAAGCCTCATCGAACCCGCCCACCTCACAGAAGATTTGGCGACGATATAGGGCCGCCGCCGCGCAAGGGCCGAAGATAACGCCGGCCTCCTGCGTCCCTTCCGCCACCGCCCGACCATGATCGCGCCGCCAGGCCAGGCCGCTGACATGGTAGACATCGCCGGTGCCATCCAGCCGATCAGGATCGTTGGCATCCACCAGGCGAGCGCCGAAACTGGCGCATTCGGGATGAGCCGCCGCCGCCGCCAGCAAGCGTTCCAGCGCGTCCGGGGCCAGGAACGCATCGGGATTGAGCAGCAGCAGCCAAGTCATGCCATCGGCCTGGCGCGCGGCCACGTTGTTGGCGGCGGCGAAGCCCACATTGCACGGCAGGCAGACCAGTTCGACTGCCGGATAGTGCTGTTCCAGGACATCGGTGGAACCATCCTGACTGGCGTTGTCGACCACGATCACCCGATCCGGCCGCCGGGTTTGGGCCCGCAGGTGACGCAGACAATCGGCCAGCAATACCCCGCCGTTGAAGTTGACGATGATCACCGCCACCGTGGGCCGGTCGGCGTCCTGAATTCCATCCATATCGAATGCCCACTCCCACCACCGCGCTGTCGTCTTGAAAGTTGGGGAAGAATCGCTCGAGCGTGGCGCCGGTTCGCGCGTCGGGCGACGGCGAGTGTAGCGCGAAACCACGACCGAAGTGAGGATCCCACGCAGCCCAATCCGGCTAAATTATTGTATGATCAGGAATGATTTGTCTTTCCCCTAAAACCAGCATTCTTGGTCATTGCCAGAGCATTCAGAGGAACATGAGTCAACCCGCCCATTTATTCACGAGCATCACGGCCAACTATCTACCCAAGGCGCGCGTGCTCGCCCAGTCCGCCAAACGACAACCTGCCGATATTCGCTTTCACTTATTGCTATGCGACGACTATCCGGCCGAATTGGACCCAGCCGCCGAGCCATTCGATTCCATCATCAATGTCACCGAACTACCGGTCGCTAACCTCGAATCCTGGTTGTTCGGGCATACGGTCGTAGAGATGTGCACCGCCGTCAAGGCGATGGGATTCCTGGAAATCGCTCGCCGTTTCCATGCGGAAAAGGTGTTCTACTTCGATCCGGACATGGCCATCATGTCCGGTCTGGATCGCCTGATCGAGCGACTGGACCACGATGCCATTCTGCTGACCCCGCACCAGACCAAACCGGAACAGTCGCTGGATGCGGTGGTCGACAATGAAATCTGCAGCCTCAAGCACGGTGTGTTCAACTTGGGCTTCCTGGGTGCGCGCACCGATGGCGAGGGCTTGCAATTCCTGCAGTGGTGGGCCGAGCGACTGCGCTATTTCTGCCACGACGATATTCCCGGCGGGCTGTTTACCGATCAGCGCTGGATCGATCTAGCTCCGGCTTTCTTCGAAAAGATCGCCATCCTGCGCGAGCCGATCTATAACGTGGCGACCTGGAATCTCACCCATCGCCAAGCTGCCGGCTCGTTGCAACAGGGCATCACCATCAATGGCCAGCCGCTGAGCTTCTACCATTTCTCCGGCTTCGACGGCGGCGCTCAGGAAATCATGCTGAAGAAATACGCCCCGGCCCATTCGGTCCTGTTCGATTTACGGCGCTGGTACATCGAAGAATGCCAACGCCTGGGACAGGAGGAACTGGGCAAGCGGCGCTGTCGCTACGACACCTTCGACAACGGCGAGCGCATCACCAAGCTGCAGCGGGTTCTCTATCGCTCCCGAGTTGATTTGCAACGAGCTTTTCCCAATCCCTATCGCACGGGCGATATCGACCGGTCGTACTATCACTGGTATCGGGCCAATACCGCCGGCGACAACGACGATTCTCTGGAAACCGACGCCACGCTGCGCGCCCAGTGGATGGACGCTCGCCGCGAACTGGATCTGATCTATCGCTCGCGCAGCTGGCGGCTAGCGCAGGTCTTCGCCCGGATCTTCAAACGGTTGCGCCGCGCCTGAAGCCGACGCCCGTCCCGCAGCGGGAAACGCCACGTTCATCTCCGCCGGCGCAAGGTCGCCAACGCTTTGGCCCCGCGCAATCCATAGCCAAGGATGGCTCGCAGCCAGCGTTTCTGCCAAGTGCGCAGGCGTGGCGTGGCTGCCAGTTTCTGGCCGGCATAATGGCCGAATTCTTCGAGCGCTTGCGAAAATGGCGCTTGGACATCGATATACACCACCCGCGCCGGCGTATTCGCGTTCGGCAACGGTGCCAGCGCCGGCGATGCGGCGAAATAACGCGGCGCAGCGAAGGCCGGCAATGGCGTCAAGGCGTGGTAGTCCGCCACCATGTCATCGATGCGGCGATGATGGAAATGGGCCAGCCAGGCGCGTGGCGCGTGCAGGCAGTCCCGATGGGCGGCGATCCAGCGCAACTTGTCGGCGATCGCTTCCGCCTGGGGTGGACAGAGAAAGCCGTTGGTCCCCTCTTCGATGCGATCGGCGAAACTGCCCATCGCGGTCGCCAATACCGGAATGCCGAACAGCCATAACTCGCTCAAGGTATAGCTGAAGGTTTCCGGCCAGATCGACAGCAACACCCCCAACTCCGGCTGGATATCCGCCATGATATTGGCCAGTTCCGCATGGTTATAGCGCTGCATCACGGTCATGCCCGGTTTGCCGTCGAAGATGGCGCCGTCTTCATCGCAGCCGATCAGATACAACTCCACCCGGTCCATGACGCTGGGCCAGATCGTCTCCAATAGCGCCCGGCCCTTTTGTGGCGCGAGGCTGCCCAATATCACCACCCGCAATTTGTCGTGGGCGGGCGGCGACGGCAATTTGTCCGGTGCGAAATCGACCCCGTGCGGAATGACGGTAAAGCGTTCTTCGTCAAAGGCTGCTGGCAATAACGTTCGCCAATACCGCGCCACCGATTCCGATGGTGCGACGAATGCCGTTTGCCTGTGGTTGACCAGATCGACGAACCGTTGCCGGAGGCTGAGCCATTCGTGCGCAGTGACGTTGCGAAAGAAGCGATTCTGCTCGTTTTCGGCGAAACAGCGCGTCAATCGCGGCAGTTCGCACTGTTCGCATACCTCGCCGAACTGAATGACCACCGCCGGACAAAACGGGTAATAGTCATGGGCGACGAAGATCGTCGGCAATCCGGTCGCCAGCGCATCCAAGGCATGGCCGATCAGCGAAGAAATCAGGATGACCTCGATGCGGAAATCGGCGATCACCTCTTCCAGGATCATGCGATATTTCAGATGGGCGATCGCGGTGGCGCGAATCGGATAGGTCAGATCCCAATAACGCAGGGGCTGATCCATATGGGCCGAGCGATACAGGGCGATGCGCTGGCCAAATGCGCCCCAGGTGCCGATCGAGCGCAGTACCAGATTGTCGCGCTCGCGATCGTGCTCGCAATATTGCTGCACCCAGCGGTTCAAACCACCGCCCCAGCTATGGGCAATATGCAATTGCACCGGCCGGGGCATCGACGGGGCGGAATCCTTCATCACGCCCCGCCGTAGAATGTCGCCGACCGCAAATCGCAAGCCCGTCAGGGGATGAGCCTGTTCGATCTGGCGCGTCTCTTCCAACTGTTCGACGCCCTGCATCTCCAGGCGGCGGCGCTGGCCATCCCGATCCTGAACATAGACATGATCGCAACAGACCACATGCCAGCCCTGCTCTCGGAACCGCTGCGCCAACGATACCGGCGCTTCTTCCCAGGCCATGTCATGCCAATGCGGTTCGATGTCCCGCAGCGCGGCGCGGCGCAGATAGCAGCAACCACTGAACAACGCCGGCATCTCGAAATTATGGCGCTGCCCAAGCGTCAGGAGCACGTTGTCAACAGCCTCCAGCGCAGTCCGCTCGCTGTCGTTCCCTTCCAGCAGCGCGAACAGCGCCGTGCTATCGCACAGCGGCACGACGGCAGCGATACCCGGTTCCTGGCCATAGGCCGCCAGCGCCAGTCGATCGTCCCAACCCTTCGGAACTGCCAGTCCAGGCCGCACCAATACCAGATCGTGATTGCGATAGGCCGGCGGTATTCCAAACAGCAGGGCCTGCCAGAGGGAATCGCCTGCGACGGTATCTGCCAGGACTACCGGCTTCGCTTCCGCCCGCTCGCGCATCACCGCTTGCAACTGCGCCTGTTCGATACCGAGCGGCAATACGACGATCTCGACATCGGGTGAGCTGTTGCGCAGCAAACTGCTGAGCGTATGACCCAACAATCCCACGGTGTCCGCACCCACCGGCAAGCAAATCACCCGTCGATTTTCCAGCTGCGGACCGCAGCTCGACGCTCGTTGATCCGGTTCTACCGCCATAGGGTCGGACATCGATCAATCAACCATTTGCGGTAGTGGCGGCACCGACAACGCGGTCGGCGGCAAGCCTCGAATGTGCCGTTGCCACATCGCCTCGTAGGCTTGCTCCAAGTGGCGGGCGAAGCGCTCGGTGTCGAACAGCGGGGTCTGGAGCCGGCTGGCCGCCAGCTTATCTCGTAATGCCGCCAGTTCGGTCGGATGGGTAGCCAGGCGCACCGCCAACTCCTCATATTCCTCGAGAGATTGGGTCACCAATTCCGGCAACCCGATCGCGTGCAGCAAACTGGCGGCGACTCGCGCCGGGAAGGCGTCGCCCAGACAGGTCACCACCGGCAGCCCGGCCCACAGGGCATCGCTGGCCGTGGTATGGGCATTGTAGATGCGGGTATCGAGAAACAGATCGGCCAGCCGATGGCGTTCGAGATGCCGATCCTTGGGCAGATACTTCGCAAAGATCAGGCGCTCTCCGTCGATGCCATGGGCAGCGGCCGTCGCCCGCAACCGATCCTGCGCCTCGTCCTCCTTGGCGTACAACCACAATACCGAATCCGGCACGCGTCCAAGGATGCGCATCCAGATCGCGAACATGACCGGCTCCAGTTTCTGGATCTGGTTGAAACAGCAAAACACCAAGCCTGGCTCCGGCAGTCCTTGATCGGCCCGGCGGATGCCAGTATCGGCGATTTCCTGCCAGCGATCGTTGATCTGGTAGCATTCTGGCAAGACGACCGGTTGTTCTTGACGATCTTGGCCTTGTCCGGCCGGCAGCACGACTGGATCGACCAGCCAATAATCGAGGAAGGCGGCCCCGCCGCTACCGGGATAGCCCAGCCAATTCACCTGAATGGGAGCGGGACGCAACGCGAAGATCTCCGGACGCGCATAATCGGTATACACCATCAAATCCACCAGGATATGAATGCCATCCGACCGAATCCGGCGCGCGGCGGCAACATTGTCCAGCCCGGTCAGATCGACGAAAACGTCACAATCGTCCTTGATCCGTTGGTAATAGGCGCTGCCATCGTCCCCTTGCAAAGCGTAACCGTAAACCTCGATCCGACGACGGTCATGCGTGCGAAACAGGCCACGCATCAGATGTGCGGTTGGGTGTTCGCGAAAGTCGGCCGAGACATAGCCGATCCGCAAGGGAGTCACGGCATTGGCCGGCTCTGGTGTTGCAGCGACGATCGGCCCCGCCGCTGCGGCCAGCCGTCCCGCCTCGCTCTGCGCGATCCGAAACCGCAACTCGGACCGGATCGGCAGAAACAGGGCGTGAAACGGCGCCAGCGGCGAAGGTTCATGGCGGGCGAGACTCTGCTCGACCAGTTCCTGGATTCGGGTGATTCGCGCGCCGTAATCGTCCCAGTCCCCATAGCTTAGGCGGCGAAATTGAAAGCTGGTCCAGACTTGCTCGGGCGTGAGCGAAACCGCCAGCGAATCGCTCGGCCCGGAATGAAACAGGCCATTGCAGTAGGAGGCCCACAGCGCTTGGGGCGCCCAGCGCTCGGCCTGGGCCAGCGCGGTTTTCGCCTCGGAGAAACGCTGCAAACCGGCCAGCGCTTCGCCACGCTTGGCGTGGAATTGCCAATTGTCCTGGGCCGACGGCGGTAAGCGTTCCAATAAAGCCAGCGCCTCCTGGAACGATCCATTGGCGTTCAAGGCCCCCGCCAAGACCAGCTGTCCTTCCAGGTATTCGGTCGAGGCCAATTCCTGCAAGCGATAGGCCGTCTGCAAAGCCTTGCGGCGCTGCCCCATGGCCAGCAGGATCACACTGTGATCCCGCAACAGCTCCAGGGAATCCGGATAGCGCGTCAAACCCTGTTCGACCAAGGGCAGAGCCTTGCTGGCCATGCCGTTCCAAAGCAGGGCTTCGCCGCACGCCAGAATCGCATCGATATCGACTACTTCGGTTTCGAGCAGCCGATTGGCCGCAACCAGGGCCTCAGCAGGGCGTTGCAGCTTGAGCAAGGCGCGAATCCGCATGGCCGCCAGCTCGGGGTCCGGTCGTGCATGATCGGCAGCCGACAAGGTCGCCAATACATCCAACACCTCGCTGCAGCGACCCAGCGCCAACAGCGCCCGCAACCGCGCCATCAAGGCCGGCCGACTGGCCGAATCCAACGTCAGCGCCCGATCCGCCACGGCCAGAGCTTCTTCGTTTCGCCCCAGCAACAGCAAGGCGACGCTACGATTGAGCAGGGCTTTGTGATGATCGGGCTGGCGCAGGAGAAGTCGATCGAGATCGGCCAGAGCCTTGGCGGGTCTTCCCAAGCTCAGCAGCACGG
>Ga0116179_1002816_pt1 | contig 12287 bp, 9 predicted proteins | sample AD_UKC071_MetaG_FD_89751 | JGI IMG/M metagenome (GOLD analysis project Ga0116179, IMG submission 89751) | Active sludge microbial communities of municipal wastewater-treating anaerobic digesters from USA - AD_UKC071_MetaG | ecosystem: Engineered > Bioreactor > Anaerobic > Digestate | place: USA...
GCGGCACGATGATGGACACGCCGACGAAGATCAGGCGCCGCTTCATCGACTGGTAGTTCAGGTAGGCGAACAGCGTGCCGACCATCACCGATGCGATCAGGTAACGGATGCCGCTGCAGGCTTCCACCACCGACCAGTTGCCGCTGGGAATGACGAACTGCAGGCCCTGCTGGTAGACCGGGATGCCCGAGGCCCGCAGCGCCGCCACGGTGATCGAGGCGGTCCAGTTCATCAGCGAGGGCGTCATGAACTCGCCGATGGGCACGCAGAAGAAGACGAAGCCGAGCGGGAACATCAGCACCCGGGCGACATCCCAGCCCAACAGCGCGGGCACGCACAGCACCAGCATCGCCACCAGGGCAAGCTGCATGACCGAACCCACGGCCGCCAGGCTGCCCAGCAGCCACAGCAGGCCGACGGGCACGAGCAGCACCAGCAGCCAGGGCACGGGCCGCGGCACCTGGGCCAGCGCCTGGTGGCGCAGGCGCCAGACCAGCCAGGCGGTGATCGGCGGCACCACCCAGGCGTGGGCGAAGGTCTCCGAGCGATCCCAGATGCCGACCATCGCCAGCAGGGTCTCGCGGTGGATCCACAGCGTGGCCAGCCACAGCAGCATCAGCGCACCCAGGGCCCGACGCCAGCCGGGGCCCAGGCTCGCACGCAGCACGGCGGTGTTCATCCCAGGCTCCTCACCAGCATCGGCCCCAGGGCATTGGCCAGGCCGATGGGCATGCGCCGCCAGGTCTCGATCAGCAGCTTGTACTTCGGGTTGTTCGGGTTGTTCTGGGGCACGGCGTCGCGCTTGTAGAGCTGGTACTCGTAGTGCAGCGGCGTCGGCTCGAAGCCCCAGTTCTTCTTGAAGCTGAAGGGGCCGGTGCCGGCCTTGCTGCGGCCGTAATCGAACAGGGTGCAGCCGCGCGCCAGGCCATGGCGCATCAGCTCCCAGTACTTGAAGTCGTTGCCCGCCAGGTCACGTGCAGCCTCGTCGTCGCCGGCGTAGTAGGCCAGCAACTCGCCGCGGAAGTAGAAGCTCAGCACCGACGACAGCGGCTTGCCGTCGGGCGTCTCGACGGTCAGCACATCGCAGTCGGCACCGAACTCGTCGCGCAGCGCCTGGAACCAGCGCCGGGGCAGCGCCGGCGTGCCATGGCGGTGCACGTTGCTGGCGTACATCGCGAAGAAGCGGTCGACACCCGGATCGATGCGGCTGACCAGCCCGTTCTTGATGCCCTTGCGCACCATCGCCCGCTGCTTGCGCGGAATGGCCAGCATGTTGGCCTCCTCGTCGGGCAGCAGGGGCTTGCGGAAGGTGAAGTACAGGTCCTGCAGCGGCCAGTCGGCATGCTGGCGTTCGACGTGGCGCAGCTCCAGGTGCTGTGCGCCCAGCTGCTGCGTCAGGCGAGCGGCCTCGGCTTCCAGCGCGGCAGCGGCCTCGGGCGTGTCGGCCGCCACGCCGCCGTAGACGGCGAATGGCAGGCTCACCACCGCATGGCCGAACAGCATGCTCTTGACCTGGGCCAGCGGCAGCACGCCCTCGATGCGGCCGTCGCGCTCGGCGTACAGCAGGAACAGCGGATGGCGGAAGACACGGTCGAGCGCCCGAGCCCAGCCGCTGCGGTGGAAGAAGCTGGCCTGCGGGCAGGCCATGACGAAGGCGTCCCAGCGGGCGGCCAGTGCCGCATCCGCGACGGGCAGTCGCTTGATCTCGATCACGGAGATAGGGTTCAGTTCGCCGTCGCGGGACGGCCGGGCGCAGTGTGCGGCAGGAAGATGTCGTCCATGCGACCCCAGCGGAAGTCGCTCAACAGCGCGTCCAGGCGCTGCTCGGTGCGGCCGATGTTCACATAGTGGCGAAACCGGGTCTTGAGGTTGACCCCCGGAACACGGGGCTGCCCGTGATCGATTTCCCACGGGTGGAAATAGAAGATCGCCGACGCCCGGTCCTCGCGGTTCACGCGCTCGATCATCCAGCGCGTCAGGGCATACGGGAACAGCCGGAACCAGCCGCCGCCCGAGGACGGCAGGTTGCGTTCACCCAGGCGCACGGTGGTCACCGGCACCTCCAGCAGGCCATCGCGCACCGGATGGGCGAAGCGCGGCGCGTCGGGCATGCCGTAGTGGTCGTGCTTGATCGGGTAGATGCTGCTGCTGTAGCGGTGGCCGGATTCGAGCAGGCAGTCGAAGGCCCACAGGTTGCCGTGGCCGATCGAGAAGCTGGGCGCGCGGTAGCCCTGCACCGCCACGCCGCCGATGTCCTCGAGCAGGCCCTTGGCGCGCACGATGTCCTGCATGAACGCGTCGCGGCTGAGGTCGCTGGCGCGCTCGTGGCCATGGCCGTGGCTGGCCAGCTCATGGCCACCGTCGACGATGCGCCGCACCAGCTGCGGATAGCGCTCGGCCACCCAGCCCAACGTGAAGAAGGTGGCGTGGGTACGGTGGCGCGCCAGCAGGGCCAGGATGCGCTCGACATTGGCCTCGACCCGGCACTCGCGGGTGTCCCACTCGCTGCGGGCGATGTAGGGCGCCATCGCCGAGACCTGGAAGTAGTCCTCGACGTCGATGGTCAGTGCATTGGTGATCCGGCCGGTGTCGGTGGCCAGCGCGGGGACACTCACTTGGGCCCCTCGTCGCCGGGCTTCTTCACCGCGGCCACCAACTGCTGCAGCAAGGCCAGCACCTGCAGGTTGCTGCGCTCCAGGCGCAGCAGGCCGCGCTCCAGGCGCTGGATCTGGTCACCACGCTGGTCGGCCGACAGGCGGGCGAGCTGGCGCGCCATGGTGTCGGCCGCGCCCGGGTCGAGCTGCAACTGGCCGAGGTCGACATCCAGCGCGCCCGGGGCGCTGGCCGGACCGGCAGCGGGCAGGTCGCCGGACACGCTGTCGGCCGGCGCGCTGCCCGCCACCGCCGGCACGGCCGGGCGCGACGGCACGGCCGCCTCCTGGGCGAACTCCTTAACGACTTCTTCGACGTCGGCCAGTTCCAGGTGCGCCTTGCCCGCCAGGAAGCCGGCCAGCAGCACCCGGTCGCACACCGAGTTGATGCGTCGCGGAATGCCGCCGCTGGCCTTGAAGATGGCGGCGAAGGCCTCGGGCGCGAAGCTGGGCTTGCCGGTGGAGCCGGCGCACTTCAGGCGGTGCTCGATGTAATGCTGGGTCTCGTCGATGTCGAGCGGGCCGATGTGGCAGGTGGCCGCCACGCGCTGGCGGAACTGCTCCATCTCGGGGCGCTGCAGGATCTCGCGGAACTCGGGCTGGCCGACCAGGAAGCTCTGCATCAGCGCCTGGTTGCCGAACTGGAAGTTCGACAGCATGCGCAGTTCCTCGACGGCGCGCGGCGTCAGGTTCTGCGCCTCGTCGACGATCAGCAGGCAGCGCTTGCCCTTGGTGGTCTGGCTGATCAGGAAGGCCTCGAGCGTGATCAGCAGCTCGCTCTTGGGCACGTCCTTGACCTTGAAGCCGAACGACGCGCCGACCATGCGCAGCGTGTCCTCGGCGCCGAGCTGGGTCGTCACCAGGTGGCCCACGACGACGTTGCTCCCGTGCAGGCCGTCGATCAGCGCGCGCAGCAACGTGGTCTTGCCCGCGCCGATCTCGCCGGTGATGACGATGAAGCCCTCGTTGCGCGAGACGCCGTAGTCCAGGTACGCCTTGGCGCGACGGTGCTGCTTGCTGCCGAAGTAGAAGCTGGGGTCGGGGTTGAGCTGGAAGGGCTTGTTGCTGAGCCCGTAGAACGCTTCGTACATGGTCTAGAACCGCACTGCGTAGCTGGCCGTGAGGGCGGTCTCGTCGGAATTGCTAAGACCGGTGGCGTGATGCGCCCGGCGCAGCGTGGCGCCGGCCGTGCTGTCGGGCGTGAGCTGTGTCTGCCACTGCAGTTCCGCCAGGGTCTGGCGGCTGGACAGGTCGTCGCGGCTGCTGCTGCTGCGCTGGGTTGCCAGCTGCAGCGCCAGCGTGGACAGCGGCGTCAGGCGGTGGTTGATGTTCAGCGTCAGGCCGGTGTTGCGCACGCGGTCGACCAGGGACAGGTCGCCCAGGGCGGTGCTCAATGCATCGACGCGCTGCGTCGCATTGCGGCTGGCGACCAGCACCACGCTCTGGCGCACGCCGGTCCACAGCACCGACAGCGACTGCTGGTCCTGCAGTGTGGCGGCCGAATGCAGCCCGCCAAGACTGGCGTCGGGGTTCAGGCCGCGGCTGACCAGGATCTGGCGAACCAGGGCCTGGCGCAGCACCGGGTCGGGCTGCAGGCTGACGTACTGCGGGTCGCTGGCCAGCGCATCGATCAGGCTGCCGCCCAGGCCCACCTGCTGGCTGCCGCCAGTGGACAGCGAGCGTGCGCTGCGCAGCGCGAACACGGTGCGGGGCAGGCGGTACTCGGCGACGATCTGGTGCGAGCGGCCGAAGAATCGCTCCTCGACCTCGACCGCCAGCCGGGTGCGTGCCGAGGGTGTCCAGCGCACGCCCAGGCCCCAGGTGGTGTAGCTCTGCCGCGAGATCGAGGCGAGGTCGGTGCTCTCGGTGCCGGCGGTGGCGCTCAGCTGCAGGTCCTGGTCGGTCAGGTCGGCCAGGATGCCGCCAAACAGCCGGTCGCTGCGGGTGCGGCGGCCCTTGCTGAAGTCGGAGACCTGCGACGATGCGTCGACCGACCAGCCCAGGCGCGCCCGCTCGGACGGCTCCAGGCGCAGGGTGGCCAGGGTGCCGGTGGAATCGCCCAGGCCGGTGTCGGCGGAACTGCTGGCCGCATAGGCCAGGCTGGCCTTGTAGCGCAGCGAACGGCCCAGCGGACCACGCAGCGTGGGCGCCAGCTGCAGCGTGCGCGTCTCGGTGACATTGGTGCTGCTGTCGCCGCCGCCGCCGGGCTGCACGCCGAAGGCCGAGACCGCGGTCCGGGCGATCGTGGCGGTGCCCAGCACCTGCAGGCGGTCGTCGATCAGGTCGGCCGTGACATTCGCGTTGAGCGCGTTCTGCAGCTGGTTGAGCCCGCTGTGGCGAGCGTAGACCAGGCCCGTCAGCGCGTAGTCGGCAAAGCCGCGCAGTTGCCCGCTGCGACCACGCCAGCCCAGGCCGGCCGTGACCCTGGTGACCGCATCGGCCGCGCCGTCGGCGCTGCCAGGCTGGTGGTTGTCGGTGAAGGTCTCCTGCACCGACAGGCGGGGCTCCAGCGCGAGCTGGCGCGCCTGCGTCGGCGCCTCGGCGCCTGCCGCCGCCGCCCCCACCTGGGCGCCAGCATGGCCGGCCAGCCCCAGGCCGACGCAGGCCAGCGCCAGCGGCCGGAGCATCGGCAGCAAGGCCCTGGGCGCGTCAGCGCGCCTTTGCCGCATCGGCCGCTCCCTCCGCGCCTGCAGGAGGCTTGGCCTCTGCGGACGGCTGCTCGCCGTAGCCATAACCGTAGCCGTAGCCGTAGCCCTCGGCTTCGCTGTAGCTGCCATAGCCGTAGCCATAGCCGTAGCCATAGCCGTAGGCACCCTGGCTGTCGGTGCGGGCACGGTTGAGCAGCATCATGCGGATGGGGCACTGCTCGATGGTGGACAGCGCGTGCTGCACGTCGGCCTGCAGGGTCTTGCCGGCATGCACCACCAGCACCACCTGGCCCATCTGCGAGGCCAGCACGCGCGACTCGGTGGTCAGCAGCAGCGGCGGCGAATCGAAGATGATGATCCGGTCCGGATAGCGCGAGGCCATGTCGTTGAGCAGCACGCGCATCGCGTCGCTGGCCAGCAATTCGGTCGACTTCGGATGCGGCCGGCCGCTGGGCAGGATGGTCAGCTTGTCGATGTTCGTGCGCATCAGCACATCGCTCATCTCGGCCTTGCCTTCGAGCAGGTCGAGCAGGCCGGGCGCCTCGCCAAGGCCCAGCTTCTTCAGCACCGACGGCCGCGCCACGTCGGCGTCCACCAGCATCACCGTGTGGTCAAGCTCCGAGGCGATGCTCATCGCCAGGTTGATCGACGTGAAGCTCTTGCCCTCGCCCGGCATGGCGCTGGTCATCATGATCAGGTTACCGTGGTTGACGCGGGCCGCGCCCTTGCCCACCGCGTTGGCGATCAGCGGTCGCTTGATGACGCGGTACTGGTCGGCCATGTGGGAGCGCGGCGCCGTCGGCACCAGGAACCCGGCCGCGGCCAGCGTCATCAGGTCGAGATCGACATGCTTGGACAGCGGTGCGGGCTGCGGCCGCTGGCGCTCGGCCTGGGCCGGCTGCGCCACAACCGGCGCCGCCTGGGGCTCGGCGCCCGCCGCCGGCGCATCCGCCACGCCTGCATCGGGCACGTCGATGCCGGCCTCGCGGATCTTCGCCAGCCGTTCGGCCGCCTGTTCGATCAAGCTGCTCATGGTTCAACCTACCTGCCGGGCGGCGATGATGGAGACGGTGACCATCGCCACCAGGTACGACGCCAGCAGGCCGCCCGTACCGAAATAGAAGCGCAACCGGTTGGAGCGCTCGCGCTTGCGGTCCTCGTCGCTGAGGATCATCGAGACCACGCCCAGCAGGGGCAGGCCGGTCTTGGCGCGCAGCTGGTGCACGTCATCGAACACCGGGCGGACCTGGCTGGCGACGAAGGTGGTGGCCAGGCCCGCGACCAGGGCCGCCAGCAGCGCCGCCGCCAGCAGCAGCAGCCGGTTCGGGAAGACCGGCCGCGGCGACACGCGCGGCGGGTCGATGAGGCGGAAGTCCACCACACCGGAGGCCATGTCCAGGTCACCCGACATCACGGCCGATTGCCGGCGTGCGACCAGGTCCTCGTAGTTCTTCTTGATGATCGCGTAGTCGCGGTTGAGCTGGGCGGCCTCGGCCTCGATCTGCGGCGAGGTGCGCGACAGGGCGCGCGCCTGGGCATAGCGCCCCTCGAATTCCTGGACCCGTGCCCGCAGTGCCGCGACCTGCACTTCCGAAGTTGCCATGACCCGCGCCAGCTCCTGGGCCGCCAGACTCGCGTTCGACGTGCCCTGGTTGGCCACCGGCGCAACCGCCGCCGCCTTGCGCAGCTCGGCCACTTCCTTGGCCTTCTGCCGCTCCAGTTCGGCGATCAGCCGGCGCGTGCTGACCACGTCCGGATGCAGCTCGGTGTAGCGCTGCATCAGGCCGTCGAGGTTGCGCCGCTGGGCCTCCAGGCGCGCATCGATCTCGGGCGTGGCCACCGACAGCGCACCGGCACTCGCGGGAGCGTCGGGCAGCAGCAGGCGGGTGGCCACATCGGACGAACCGCCCTTCTCGATCTCGAGCTGCTTCTTGGCCGCATCGCGCGACTGCTCAGCCTCGCGCAGCTGGAGCTTGGCCGCCTCCAGCGACGCCGAGATCTCGACCAGGCGCGAGGCAGAGTCCTTGCCGTCACCCGATTGCAGCTCGAGGTTGCGCAGGCGGAATTCCTTGAGGCGCGCCTCGGCCTCTTCCAGCTTGCCTTCGTAGGTCTTGATCTGCTCGTCCAGGAAGACCTTGGCCGAGTCGGTGTCCTTGCGGCTGGCGCCCAGGCTGGACTCGACGAAGATCGAGACCATCGACTGGATCACGCGCTTGGAGCGGTCCTTGTCGCGGTCCACGTAGGACAGCGAGTACAGGTTGTCGCGCCCCGTGCTCTTGATCTGCACGCCCTTCATCAGGTCCTCGATCAGCGTCTCCTGCTGCGACTTCGACTCGCTCTTGAGGTCGAGGTCGGCCATGCGGATCAGCTTCTCGATGTTGGGCCGGCTGATCAGCGTGCGGCTCAGCATCACGACCTGCTGGTCGACGTTGGGCTGCACGGCCAGGCCGGACATCAGCGGCTTCAGGATCGACTGCGTGTCGACGAAGATGCGCGCCATCGCCTCGTAGCGGTCGGGCACCTTGAAGGCCACCACCGCCCCCAGGGCACCGACGACCCAGGCCACGATGAGGCCCGTCCAGCGGAACCGCCACATGCCCCGGGCGACCGAGGAAATGTGGGCAATCAACTCTTCCATGGGATCAGGCTCTAGCTTGCAGGTTGAGGGGCACGGGCGCTGGGCCGGCTCAGAACAGGCTCTGCGGGATGACGAGGATGTCGCCCGGCTTGACCTCGACGTTGGCGGACACGTCGCCGCGCTTGACCAGGTCCTTCAGGCGCACGGCGTACTGCTTGCCGCCGTCGCTGGTGCGCACGATCGTGGCGTTGTTGCCGGCGGCGAAGTCCGTCAGCCCGCCGACGGCGATCATCACGTCGAGCAGCGTCATGTTCTTCTTGTAGCTCAGCGCCTGCGGCTTGGCGGCCTCGCCGATGACGCGGATCTGCTCGCTGTAGGGGCCGACGAAGCCGGTGACCAGGACGGTCACCACGGGATCGCGCACGTACTTGCCGAGTTGGGTCTCGACGTCGCGTGCGAGCTGGATCGAGGTCTTGCCCTGGGCGATGATCTCGTCGACCAGGGGCGCGGCCACCTTGCCATCGGGGCGCACCGGCACCGACATCGACAGCTCGGGGTTGCGCCAGACGATGATGTTCAGCGTGTCGCCGGCACCGATCAGGTAGGAGTAGCTGTCAGCGGTTGCCGCGGCGGTCGGCGCGGGCGGCAGCACGGGGCCGCTGGCGCAGCCTGCCGACAACACCAGTCCGAGGGCCATCAGGCCACCCAGGCAGCACTGCAACGCGCGGGAGAAATACTTGGTCACCTTGGCTCCTAAACAGGGAAGATCGCTGCGTTGTTGTGCCGCCCGCAGCCTGCGCATCGGTGCGGCCGCTCCGGCTGAGATCTATGTGAATCAGCGAGCTTTCAATGATCGCACAGGCGCATGACGCCAATTTCGGGGGGCCGCGCATCTCGGGCAGTCCCGGATTGAAGAGTTCACGATTGCCGTGCCCGCAGGCGCAAGGGCGGGCGCGCGGCGGCAGCGATCGGTTAAGCAGGGCTGAGCCGGCCGCGCTGCTCGGGCATTGCGCGGAGGGCGCTTGGGGCAACATGCGCGCTTCGACCGCGACCGGACGGCGTGCCGCCCGAGCCGGCGCCAGTGCCCCTGCCCCATGAAGCCCAGCCACCCCCGCAAGCCGCCCCGTGCAACACCCGCTGCCGCCCGCCAGCGCGGCGGCATCGTGCGCGGCCCGTCCCGGTGCCGATGAGCCAGATCTTCATCACCGGCGCTTCCGGCACGATCGGCAGCGCCATCGTGCCGCGGCTGCTCGCCCGCCCGGACAGCACGCTCACGCTGCTGCTGCGTGCGCAGGATGACGCCGACCTGCAGCAGCGCCTGCACACGCTGCTGCACCATTGGCAGATCGCGCCGGGCAGCGCGATGGCGGCGCGCCTGCAGCCCCTGCGAGGCGACATCAGCCAGCCCGACTTCGGCCTGGACCGCGCCCGCTGGCAGGCAGTGGCCGCCACGACCACGCACATCATCCATTGCGCCGCCAGCGTCAAGCTGACCATGCCGATGGCACAGGCGCTGGCCACAGCGGTGCAACCCACACGCACCGTGCTGGCGCTCGCCCGCCAGGCCAGCCAGGCCGGCTGCCTGCGCAAGGTGGACCTGGTCAGCACGGTCGGCGTCTGGGGGCGCACTCCGGGCCGCATGCCGGAGCGCGCGCTGCCCGAGGTGCAGCAGTTCCACAACACCTACGAGGCGGCCAAGGCGCAGGCCGAGCGCGTGGTGTGGGAGGAGGGCGTCGGCCTGCCGGTCACGGTGCACCGCCCCAGCATGGTGGTCGGCGAGCGCGACAGCGGACGCGTGCTGCACTTCCAGGTCTTCTACCACCTGTGCGAGTTCCTGTCCGGCGCCCGCACCTTCGGCATCATGCCCGCGCTGGGCCAGACCCGGCTGGACACGGTGCCGGTGGACTGGGTCGCCGACGCCATCGCCTGGTCCAGCCACACCGATGCCATGGCGGGGCGGATCCTGCACCTGTGCAGCGGACCCGAGCGCGCCATCGCCCTGCCGGAGCTGCAGCACCTGGTGCGCCAGCGCTGGCAGGCCGCCGGCCGGCCGCTGCCGGCCTTGCGCACCGTGCCCCGCAGCTGGCTGGAACGGTTGATCCCGCTGATTGGGCTGCTGGCGGGGCAGCGGGTGCGCCGTGCGCTGCGCGGGCTCAAGCCGGTGCTGGAATACCTGGCCGAGGACCAGAGCTTCGACAACACGGCCACCGCCGCCCTGCTGGACGCAGCCGGCCTGCCGCTGCTGCCACGCGAGCGCTACCTCGGCCCGGTGCTCGACTACTACCTGGCCAGCAAGGCCGCCGGCGGGCCACGATGAGCAGCCCGCCCTCGCCCGACCGCACCAACCCGGCTGTCGCCGCACCGGCGGACACCGTTGCCGAGCTGCTGCGGCGCCGTGTCGCCGCCAGCCCGGCGGCGGTCGCCTTCCAGCAGCAGGACGCCGACGGCCGCTGGCAGGCAACGACTTGGCGCGCCTTCGCCGACCAGGTGCAGCGCGTGCAGGCGGCGCTGCGGGCCTGCGGCCTGGCACGCGGCAGCCGGCTCGCGCTGATCGCACCGGTGTCGCTGCGCTGGGAGGTGCTGCACCACGCGGCCCTGGGTCTGGGCATCGTCGTCGTCGGCCTGGACAGCCACGACCTGCCGGCCCGGGTGGCCGACATGATGGCGGCGGCCGGCGTCGACGCCGTGGCCAGCAGCAGCAGCGCGGTGCTGGCCGCCGTGCCCGACGCCACGCTGGCACGCTGCCGGCTGTTGCTGCACCTGGGCGCCGGCCCGGCGCCAGCCGGTGGCCCGGCACCGTGGCAGGACTGGGCCGCCTTCGAGGCGCGCGGCGACGGCGCGCCGGTCGCACACGACCCCGCAACGGCACCTCACGGCAGCGACCTGGCGACCATCATCTTCACCTCAGGCACGACCGGCGCGCCCAAGGGCATCGCCTACGACCACGGCCAGATCTGCCTGGCCGTGGATGCGATCGCGCAGGCGTTCTCGTTCGTCGACGAGCACGGGCGGCTGCTGTGCTGGCTGCCGCTGTCGAACCTGTTCCAGCGCATCGTCAACCTGGCGGCGTTGCGCCGTGGCCCCGCGACCTACCTGCTGGACGACCCGCGCCGGGTGATGGAGGTGGTGCGCAGCGTGTCGCCGGACGTCTTCATCGGCGTGCCGCGCTTCTACGAGAAGCTGCATGCCGGGCTGCTGGAACACCTGGGGCGCCAACCGCCGCTGCTGCGTGGGCTGGTCGAGCGGGCCTGGGACAGCGGACGCCGCCTGCACGCCCGCCAGCGCGCAGGCCTGCCGTCGACCTGGTTGCAGCGCGCTGCCCATGGCCTGGCCGAGCGCCTGGTGCTGCGCCGCCTGCGGGCGATCATGGGCAGCCGGCTGCGCTGCATGGTGTCGGGCTCGGCGCCGATGCCGCTGTGGCTGCTGCACGAGCTCCACGCCCTGGGCTGGCTGGTGCTGGAAAGCTACGGCCTGAGCGAGAACATCCTGCCGATGGCGATGAACCGCATCGACGCCTTCCGCTTCGGCACGGTCGGCCAGGTGGTGGATGGCAATGCACTGCGCATCGGGCCCGATGGCGAGATCGACGTGCGGGGCCCCGGTGTGTTCCGCGGCTATCTTGGCGGCGGCACCCTGTCCGGCGGCCCGGACGCCGACGGCTGGCTGGCCACCGGCGACCTGGGACGGCTCGACGCCGAGGGCTATCTCAGCCTGATCGGCCGCAGCGGCGAGATCCTGAAGACCAGCACCGGCCGGCGTGTCGCGCCGGCCGCCGTCGAGGCGGTGCTGCGCAGCGTCAGCGGCGTCGACCAGGCGGTGCTGCTGGGCGCCGGCCGCAAGTGCACGGTCGCCCTGTGCGTGCTGCCAGGCGGCTTGCCGGCGACGCCCGAGGCCGCCGCCGCCTTGCGCGCCGACCTGCTGGCGCGCCTGGACGCCGTGCATGCCCGCGACAGGCCGGGCGCCATCGCGCTGCTGACCGCCGCCTTCGGCATCGACAGTGGCGAGCTGACGCCGAACCTCAAGCTGCGCCGGGGCGTGATCGCCGAACGCCATGCGTCGGTCGTCGACGCGCTCTATGCCGCGGTCGATGCCGGCGCCAGCGACCGCCCGGACATCGTCGTCCTGAACTGAACCCGGTGAAGCCGTGACCCAGGAACCCGTCGCCCTGCTGAGCAATGTCGTCAAGTCCTACCGGCTCGACGCCGTCGAGGTGCCGGTGCTGCAGGGCATCGACCTGCTGATCCGCCCCGGCCACTTCACCGTGCTGCTGGGCCCCTCGGGCAGCGGCAAGACCACGCTGCTGAACCTGATCGGCTGCATCGACCGCGCCGACCAGGGGCGCGTGCAGGTGGCCGGCACGGACGTGGACACGCTGTCGGATGACGCGCTGGCGGACTTCCGGGCCGAGAA